>OFFP01000745.1_pt1 | contig 25394 bp, 29 predicted proteins | sample 1521431 | NCBI WGS metagenome assembly OFFP01 (sample SAMEA3504104, study PRJEB24116) | mouse gut metagenome | biome: mouse gut; feature: mouse-associated habitat; material: faeces | place: Denmark | collected 2011
AACAGGGACGATGGAAACAGATTTTCGACGGCGCAGCAGTGGCTACGAATAGAAATAGTGTAAAACAGGCAGTTATGTAGTCTTTGTCGAAAACCACACTTCATCATCAATAGCCTGTAAGTTTATCATAAAAATAATTTGATTCTGCATATCCTCAACACATTCAACCCTAACCCTGCCAATATGATTTCTCGCCGTCTCAAAATCTATACCAGGTAAGATTTTTTCAAAAAGATTATTTACCTCCGGAGACGCCCCCATTAAGGCTATTGCAAGCGAATTCGTATCAAACTGATCCAATGTTTCTTTTAGCTCTTTTTCAGGTATTGCGGATATTTGCTCAAAATCAGTTATCCTCTGCGGCAATATCTTAGGCTCCAATATATCATTTATCGTAAGGTTATATAGCTTAGAAATCTTCAGCAGAATCTCTATATCAGGAAGAGTTGATCCTGTTTCCCATTTTGAAACCGCCTGCCTTGAGACATTTAACCTTTTCGCCAAATCATCTTGTGTGTAACAGCGGCTTGTCCGCAAAAATTGTAAGTATCTTGATATAATATTCATATTCATAAATGTCACTCCTTTACCGCCATTATACACCATACAAAAAGAATATAAAAGAATCTGATAAGTGCGAAAAAGCAAATGCAGGTTGCCGTATCCCTTACAATTCATTGACTAATTAACAGTTCAAAAGTATAATATAGATAAATAAACCGTAAGTGGAGAAAGGCGGGATCCCAATTCAGTAAAGGCATAGAAAAGGTTATTGATACTATGCTTACATGTCCAAATAATGAGTTATGTTCAAGCATTTCTGTGATCGGTATGGGAACCGAAGAATATTACAAAAGCTTGTAGAAAAAACAGGGACGATGGAAACAGATTTTCGACGGCGCAGCAGTGGCTACGAATAGAAAATCCAATGCGGCAGATGGGCGGATAGACAAGGAGATTTAACTGAATATAATACGGGCAGTACATCAGTCTATACAAATAAATTTTTATTGCGCCTCGCTCTATTCGCTGTTACACTTTGATCATGTATACAGAAAGAAGGTTCTAAATGTATACCATAAAATCACTCCGCAATTCCGTTGCCCATAATAATATAATTTTTGATACCAGATTCAAAGACAGGAAAATCAGCCCTGTACTAAAAAAGTGGACCGAAAAAGAAACCAGTATACAAAATATCACCTTATATTCGCTGATCGACTATATAATCATCGTATGCTGTTTGCTGAAACGTGTTGATTTTAGTTCCTCAAGAGCGAAGCAACTGGTTCATGCCTACAAAAATCAAAACCAGCTTCTACAAAATAGTGTTGCATCTGCAATTTACGCACAAATTATACAACAAAATGTCACCCAAAAGATAGCCGCTTTGGAAACCTACCTCAATACATAAACGTTTTGACAAACCAAATTTGTCTTGCATTTTTTTTGTTTATATTGTATATTATAGTTATTGAAAGAGGTGTATGTTTTAGGACTGCACTGGGGGAGTCACTCTGTGGCTCCCTTTTATGTTGCTCATCTCCAGAACAAGCTTTGTCTTTGGCTCCACTTACTCCCTTCTCATAAGTTTTAAAAGCAACCTGTCACAAAAAATCTTTTTCATAAATATTCCACTCAAAAAACTGTTCTTGATTTATTAATACAACAAAAATCAATACGCTTCGACTATTCTAAAAATTAAATCGAATATCATAAAGAATCTTACAATTCATTGACTAATTAACAGTCCAAAAGTATAATATAGATAAATAATCCGTAAGTGGAGAAAGGCGGGATCCCAATGAAGAAGTATTTAAAACTATTAATTTGTATTTTTTCTCTGTTAATGGCATGTATATTGGGTGGCTGTGGTTCTAAAAACGAAGACACCGTCAGTAAAGGCGTAGAAACTGTTATTGATACTATGCTTACATGTCCAAATAATGAATTATGTCCAAGCATTTCTGTGATTGGCATGGGAACCGAAGAATATTACAAAGAAAATCAAGATGATATCGTTTTAGTGGAAGATATCCTTCCAAACTGGGAAGAAAAAGTAGGAAATTATTTTGCGAAAGATAAACTTGAGGCTTTTCTGAACAATGCTCCCGGTTTAACTTACCTCTTAGAAGCCCAAAAGGAAAATATCCAAATTAAAGTAATAAGAAAACAGCTTATAGAAAAAACAGAGACGACGGAAACTGTAAAAGTCACTGCCCAAAAAGACGGAAAAGAATTTGAAGTATCTTATGATTTTGCTTTTGATCCAGACGGTCTTATCACAAAGGTGGCTGAAAAATAAAAAGCCAAAATTTTCTCTCCCGGGTAAAGAAACGGCGATTCTCATTTACATTCTCTTTTGTGTATGCAGTAACGAAATGTGCAAACGAAATTGAGGAATTTCGCTGCCAATTTGTGGAGGGAAAACCCGCAGTTTTCGAAACGATCAATACATCATTTACATATCTTGACAAGTCCACAGAGCTTTTTAAGGTGGTTAATGTTCCTATGCAGGATACGATGGAAGATTATGTTGCTTTAGCAAAAAAACAGAGGAAAATCAGACAGACTATTTCACCTCGCCAATGGCAAATGATATTTATCAGTTTTCTCCTTTTCCGTGGGTATCATACACTCATATTTCCCATACTGAATCGGGAAAAAAAGATAATGCCACTCCTTTGTTTGACTGGGGAAAGTTCTATGAAAAAGACGGAAAAGTCTATTTACCTTTCTCCGTACAAGTACATCATTCATTTGTTGACGGCGTACATATTGGGAAACTTGCAGAGAAACTGCAGCGCTATCTAGATTGCTTTGAGTAGGTGTTTGTATGTTGCGGAAGCCAACCTTTTCACCCGAAAAATATGATAAAAATATAGTGGCTACTCTCCCATATTATGAAGAGTATTTCAAACAAATAATAGAAATTGTCCGTACGGCTTTTCCCATGCCGATAGCATGGTTGGATATAGGTTGCGGAACTGGAAAAATGGCAGACATGGCAATTAGCGATCTTCAAATAAAGAAGATGATTTGTTGTGACAGCTCGCCACAAATGCTTAAGATAGCAAAAGAGCGTGTCTGTTCTTCAAAGGTTGATTTTCAGGAAACCCTGATACAAAATCTGCAATATGATTCAGACTTTGACATTATTACAGCAATTTTAATTACACATTATCTTGAATATAAGGATAGGATGGTAAGTATAAGAAATTGTTATAATGCCCTGAAAAAGAATGGCATGTTTTTCACAGTAGAAAATTTTGCACCTAATAACGATACACTTAAAAGATTATATTTGGAACGCTGGAAAAATTATCAATCCCAAAATGGAAAGAGCGAAAAAGAATGTCAAAGCCATCTGCTAAGATATAATACAGAATATTTTCCAGTCACTATTATGGAGCAAATTCATATATTACGAGAATGTGGATTTAAAAATGTGAAAATCTTCTGGTGTTCCTATATGCAAGTTGGAATCTTAGGGATTAAATGAGGTATAATCATGATAAAAAGTAAAATGAGAACAATTCAGAAACAGGACTTTGCTTTCGATAGATTCATTATACATCATTCTTAGCAGATTGCAAGAATGAATAAGCGCATAAAAACGAGGTGTCGTCATCTCGCAACACCTCGTCAATTATTACTCCGTTTTCTGATTTTCTTTTTGCTGAAGATAAAACATTGCCTTTTGTGTTTCAATTTCTGCTCTCAGTTCCTCTTCTGTCGGCAGATACAATTTATATTTGGATGCGAACAATTGCTCATTTCCATGCAGGACAGAATAACGGGCAACATCTTCATCTGTATCCGCGCAAAGAACAATACCAATCGTCGGATTATCGTCCTCACTGCGCTTCAGTTCATCATACATACGGATATACATATCCATCTGACCAACATCCTGATGTGTGATTTCCTTTGTTTTTAAATCTATCAGGACAAAGCATTTAAGAATATAGTTATAAAACACAAGGTCTATGAAATAATCCTTTTTTTCGGTATGGATATGCTGCTGTCTTGCAACGAAAGCATAGCCTTTGCCAAGCTCCATCAGGAATTTCTGCAAATTTGTCAAAATGCTCTTTTCAAGTTCACTCTCTGTAAAGTCTGTATTGGAAGCCAGTCCTAAAAACTCTGCCACGACCGGATTTTTAATGAACTCCAGCTTGTCATTCTGAAATTCTGCGGTCAGCTCCTTCATTTCATTCTCTACAAGCTCCTGCTTCTGCGTTTGAAGCATACGGTAATAATACTGTGAAGAAATATTTCTCTGTAAGGTTCTGACACCCCAAATCTGTTCTGCGGCTTCTTTCTCATACCAGTCACGGGCTTTTTTATCTTCGACCTGCAAGAGAATACGATAATGCGTCCAGGAAAGTATAGTTCCAGATTGTTGCCTCAGTGAGGCAACAATCTCAGGAAACATTCTATAAAATCTCAAACAACGATAAAGAGTACCTCTGTCATATCCCTTACCATAAAGATTTGTCAGCTCCTTTGAAAGTTTCTTTATTACCTTAAGTCCGTACTCAGAGCGTTCTTCTCCGCCAAATTCTTCCTCCGCAATTCGGTATCCAATCATCCAGTTTCTCTGAACAAGTGCAGTATTGACCGCCTGATATGCCGCCCTTTGTGAAGATTCAATAATCCCACACATATCTTTTAAAATGTCGTCTGTTTTAACAAAATTAATCATAAGATTATTCTTAGCAACATCTGTCAATTTATTCTCCATTTTCCACCATTCCTCACATCACCGCTTTATCTGACATCTTAGCCATTTTTCATAGTTATCCTATATTTTCACTCGCCTGCACGATCATTTGCCTATATTGCTCTTTTACACTCTCTGGTGCAATTATCCGAACCTTGCCGCCAAATCCAAATATCCACCAAAAAAGGTAGGGCTTGCCGAAACGCGGACGGTAATCTTGAAAGAGTTTTCATCAGACCATTATCACATCTTAAGTCAACCAAAACTTCTTCTCCATCATACATATAAAACACCTGCTTTGTAAACTCTGCTATATCAAAATCTTCTGGAACAGGCACTGCATCTGCCGATAATATATCTGGCTGAGAAGCGATACGATCAACTCTGAATGTAACAATCTTCTTTCGCTTTTCAGAATAGCCGACCACATAGTAGTAATCATCATTCCAAACCAGATGATACGGGCTTATCGTATAGATTTCACCTTTATTTCTCAGTACTTTCTCTTTCAATCCCGTATATTCATAATATGAAAATGAAATCTGCTTTCTCTCATTAATCGCATCATTGATTGTATCAACAATATAATATATCTGCTCATTATTCGGTTTTATCCGTCCCGAAACATAATTATTCCTTTTTAACTTCTTCACTTGCCCATTGCTTGTCAGCATATGTATTTTCTTTATAAGCGCATCGCTTTTCTTGCTTGTAATAAACTTTGACGATTCCACCGTATCAATCAGAAGCTTCAATTCGGGCAATTCAAACTGACGGCTTCCAATAAAATATTTACATTGTGTAGAATGAATGACTACAATATCCACGCCAAACTCCTGTAAAGCAGCAACGTCCTTTACAATGGTCGTCCTGTAGGTCGATATTCAATATTTTTCATTCAGCATTTCTATTAGCTGCTTTGTTGTCAGCGGCTGCTCTTCATCAGTATATTGTTCCAATATCCGCAGCAAATATAATATCCTCGGTTTTGATTCCATACCCTTCGCCCTCTCATGTTTACACTACGGCAACTGCGGCAAATATGTATTTAGTTCTTGAATCCTGCCACAGTATATGTTATATTATAGACAGAAATGGGAAGCCACAGAAGCGGCTACCCAAACAATAAATTAACTTAATGCTTTACAGCATCAGCCGTCACTATTGCGAGTAGTGGCGGCTATTTCCGTTTTCCCTTGAAAATTGTGTAACACAATCCAATAAGGGCAACAATGAATATTCCAGTCTGAACTAAATCAGAATATGTAATCATCATTGGCAACGCCCTCCTTTCTTTCGTACCCAAAGGGCATGAAATCTGGAGGGTTAGCCCCTCCGAAAAAGAGGGTAGCCGCCCGGCTCTATGGTTTCCCACGTTCCAAGTATACCATACATTTACTTACCGAGCAATTATAACATACCATTAGGGTATAGATATTTTTCTCGGTAAATGCAACATCTTGTATATTATATTCGATATGCGATACATAATACTGTGCGTCATATGCAAAAATTGAGAAAATATATTTACACCTGAAGCTCCTTACTTGATTCTTCAAACGATTGTTTGACATAAATATGATATTTTCAGATAATCTTACTATCTTTTAAATGCTCTTGTTACATAAGCTAGAAAAAATCATTGTCATATGGTAGTATAATTATTAATGACACGAATTAAAATAATATGACCATTTATCGATTGATATATTTTTAGGAGGAGATTTGAAATGTATAAAGTGAGAAAAATACAGTTCATCGAACATCCCATTCTTAAAAACATGGAATTTAACTTTGTTGGAAGGGATGGCAAAACAGTAGATACTGTGATTTTTGCTGATGAGAATGGCTGTGGAAAAAGTGTAATTATTGACGAATTGTATCAAATTGTAACGGGACAACTACCTGTATCAAATTGTACGGAGTATGAAATTGATGGTGAAATATATATTGTTCGACTCATAAGACAAAGCGATACTTCCTACTCATGTGATTATTTTGATAGAGATGGGAATGAAACACATGCTCATATGCCTGCTTTTTCTGCTATTTTTTCTGATGTAGATATTAACTTCCATTCTGAAGGGATTTCGACGGTAAAGCATTAGAAGTATATGATTATATTGTACCGTTTTCTTTTAAGTGGATTGGATATCTGAAAGACAATGGACAAGAAGAGAATACCGGGAAAGATGCGCTGAATAAAGCATATCACTTTAGCGTTAGTATTGGATGATATTGATATGAGTTCATTTTATTCATCTCGCGTGAAAAAGGGTGATTATGGTGACTCTGTTACTATAACTGAGTTTGAGAAGAGGAAATTTTATGATTCACTATGCTCTATGCCAAATGAAGTATTGATAAAGGTATTTGAAAATTTAAAGGCGGAAATTGATTCTCTCCTTAATATTTTATCCTAAATATTTATCATAGAACATTTTCTTTTAATTTTCTTAAACTTCAACACTAATTATAAAAATTGATATCTTTCTATACTAAAAGCTCTGGCGGTTTCCAGTATGGACGAATTGTATAAAAAGTCGATATTTGCATAGATAATCGATAGAAAAAAATATCTAGATTACATTTAGTACGACAACGAATAAGTATACATTAAATCACAATTGACAGAAGGAGAAATTTGGATAATGACCAAAAAATTAACGGAAGATGCGGTTCGCGATAAAGCACGAGACATTCTTGGATTTAGAAATAAAGATAGTGTAAGGTCTGGTGTTGGGCAATTGACCACATTTAATCAATTAGGATTTGCTGGTATTGCAGATAAACCTGATGGTTGGTATTTACCGGATAATCATGCAGATACAGCTATTGTTCTTGAAACAAAAGCATCATACATTACACTTGGCGATAAGCAAGTGGACGAATTGTTGAAAATGTGAAAATAGTTCAATCTCAATATGATAATGTTGTTGGAGTCCTTTACAATGGTGATGATATAAGAGTATTTAAAGGATTAATTGAATTTCATGATAATGGTTCCAATCATTTACAAAATCTTGAATATTATGCATCACTTTTTAAAAAAGAACATATTGATAAAGAATACATATATGAACTAACTGCAAAAATTAATAATTGTTTGCATTTTGAATTTGGAATTAAGAATCTTTATCATCGTATGATTTTTACAGCATGTGCATTAGTCGCCAAACGATATGATGCATTGATGGTGAAAGGGATGGATTATTCTGAATTTCATAATGCGATTCTTAACTGTTTAAATAAGGAACTTATAAGAGACAAAAGACAGAATCAAAAATTGTTTTTATTGTCTGATGTTTTTTCGGAAATCAGAATGAATTTGAATGTCGACAGTGAAGATGCAAAAGAACGGCAACGTGTAAAAGATTTAATTGGTCAATTTATTGATTGGGTCTCAGATATTAGTGAATGTTTAAATTCTGATGCGTGGCGTGGCGAAGATGTTATGGGGATTTTCTTTAATGAATTCAATCGTTACAAAAAAAAATCAGAAGCTGGTCAGATTTTTACACCTGAGCATATTACAGATTTTATGTATCGCATTTTGGAAGTAAATAAGGATGACCGTGTTCTTGATGCAACTTGTGGTTCTGGCGGTTTTCTTGTAAAAGCAATGGCAAACATGATTCAGGAAGCCGGAGGACTACAAACAGATAAAGCAAAGGATATTAAACGTTCTCAGTTGTATGGTATTGAATATGACCGTGAGATCTATGCTTTAGCATGCGCTAACATGCTAATTCATAAAGATGGAAAAACAAATTTGGAACAGATGGACGCACGAACAGAAACTGCTGGAACATGGATTTCAAAACAGAATGTCACAAAAGTTTTAATGAATCCACCTTATGAAAACAAATACGGCTGCATGAAAATTGTAGAAAATGTTCTTGATAATGTACCACCTCATACGATGTGCGGTTTTATCTTGCCTGACAAAAAATTAGAAAAATCATCCAAGTCTCAGATGAAAAGAATTTTAAAACATCATAGACTTCGTAAAGTTATTAAGATACCTGAAGATTTATTTTTCAATGTAGGGGTAACAACAAGCATTTTTATCTTTGAAACAGGTGTAGCACAAGAGGACAATGAATTTTTTGCATGTTATATGGAATCTGATGGGCTTGCAACTGTAAAAAATAAAGGGCGACATGATGTATATGGTAAATGGGACGCTATTGAAGATAAATGGGTTGATATTGTGATTAAACAATTTGGCGATGCTAGTTGTCAATGGGTAAATCCAAATGAGCATTTATCATATCAGATACCTCAAAAACCATTTGAAATTTTTGAAGAAGATTTCAGAAAAACAGCAATGGATTATTTGATGTTCCAGAAAGGAATTGACACAAAGTCTTTTGGCGAAAAGTTACTTAATACAGCCATGTATGCAAGTAAAGTTTCATCTGATAAGAAAACCGTAACTATTTCTATGAAGAAAGGCGATGCAGATGATGACCAAGATTAATACAAGTAATTGGGAAGAATTTGTTTTTGGTGAAGTATTTGAAATGCAATCGCAAAAGGAGATAAGTCCTATTTATGCCATCAATAATAGTATCAATAGCGATATACAGTACCCTTTTTTAGGACAATCTCGTGAAAATAACTGTATTATTTCATATCTTTATTTAGATAATATTACATTATTAAATAATATAGAAGATGATACTGTAATAATAATACATTCTAATAATCATTTGAGCTTTTGCATTAATACACCTTTTTATTTAAAAGACGGACATGGAGCAACAAGTATTTTTAAAAATAAACATTTAAATGAGTACAATGCTAGATTTATTATCACAGTTCTTAATAGAACTATGGAAAATTTATTTGATTATGACGTAAAAGCAACTAAAGATAGCCTAAAAAAACTTGTGATTAAACTTCCATCAACATCTATGGGAGAACCTGATTGGTCATATATGGAAACATATATGAAGAAATTAATTCAAGAATCTGAAACATACCTTCAGGGTTTAAAACAAGTAGTCGATAACCAAAATCAAAATATCAATATTTCTGACTGGAAAGAATTTGTGATTGGTGATTTATTTAAAAATATTGTCAAACCGAATGTGCTTCATTCAAGACAGGTTATTGAGTGTGATAATGGTATACCGTATGTTGTGAGAACAAAGTTTAATAATGGTATTAAATATCGAGTACAACAAAAGGATACTATGAATTTGAGTCCGGGTGGCGTTATATCTTTTGGTGCTGAGAATCCAATATTTTTTTATCAGGAAAAACCCTTTGTTTCAGGGCGTGATATTTACTATATTGATACACAAGATTTAAGTGCTTCTACTTGTAGATTTTTAACTGCTTGTTTACAACCAATAGCAAGAAAATACTCTTATAATAACGGATTGTTTCCAGATTTATTACGAAAAGAAATTGTCAAGCTTCCAGTCTCCTCTAATGGTCAGCCTAATTGGAATTACATGGAACAATACATGGATAAAATAATATCATCGTCTGCAGAAATAATAAATAATTTTGAAAGATTAAGATTATAAAGTTTACTTAGATATTTCATTTCACTGTAAACATAAAATTATAGTGTTTGTCAACATTATAATTTTACAAAGCAAGATACATACTTGCGAACTATTAAATGATAACAATAATGACAAAAGGCTATGGTCCATTACTATTCGTCCCATAGTCTTTCTATTCTCCAAATTTTCTTTTATTATCTGTAACTCCCAATATATAATCCACGCTGACATCATATCTCTTTGCCAGTTTCAGCAATGCCCATAATGGTATCTCGTGCAAACCATTCTCATATCTTCTATATACACCCTCATGGCATCCCAAGAACTCAGCCACATCTATCTGACGTAAATCATTGTCTGACCTCAAGTCCCTTATTCTTTTATAATACATATTATACCTCACCATTTGGTTTGATTCTTATTTAAAATCTTTCCACCAGATGATACATTTCATTCAAAACCGAACTATTTAGCTAGGTAAACAAAAAAGGGTTATGATATGCATAAGTCACGTACCATAACCCTATTCGCCATATTTTCTTTTATTATCTGTAATTCCAAGTATTAATCTACACTGACAACATACTTCTCTGCCAATTTCAATAACGCCCATAATGGTATTTCACGTATGCCATTCTCATATCTTCTATATACACCCTCATGGCATCCCAAAAACTCAGCTACGTCTATCTGACTCCCCTACTTGTCCGTCGCTCGAAAAATCGGGAGCCCTCGCCCCAACCAGAATGAATCTACGCTTCCTTCTCCATCGCCTCAGCCACGGCTGCCTCGCAGCTTCTCATCGCCTGGATCGTCTTATCGAACAGCTCGTCCAACTCCCATCCAAGCCTCTCTGCGCCTTCGGAGATCACTTCTCGTGAGCATCCCGCCGCGAATCTCTTATCCTTGAACTTCTTCTTAAGGCTCTTGACTTCCAGATCCATCGTACTCTTAGACGGGCGCATCAACGCGCAGGACCAGATAAGCCCCGTCAGCTCATCTGACGCGAAGAGCACCTTCTCCATCTCAAGCCTCGGCTCTTCCTCACTGCAAAGCCCATACCCATGAGAGCAAACGGCATAGATCATATCCTCGCTTACCCCCGCTTCATGCAGAAGCTCCGGAGCCTTCTTGCAGTGCTCCTCCGGATAGAGCTCGAAGTCAATATCATGCAGCAGTCCGGTGATGCCCCAGAACTCCTCTTCCTCCACATAACCGAGCTCTTTCGCAAACCAACGCATCACACCTTCCACTGTCAGGGCGTGCTGGATATGGAACGGCTCTTTATTATATTTCTTAAGCAGAGCCAACGCCTCTTCACGGGAGATACTGCTCTTCTTTGCCGCCTGTCCTGCTTCCTTCTTCTCCGTCTTCGCACCGTTAGAAGGCTTCTTATCCAGACTCTTCATGGTCGGGAATAATATTCAGGTTAAAGCATTATCATGTATTATCCCGTATTTACGCCTTTTCCAACAGTTTGCATCAATGCATTATCACGCATTATTATGTACTGTCATTTCAAAATTCGTTGCAATTTTGTTGCAAAAACTCTTTTTTGTTACATGAGTCCCACCCAAGGACTCTTTCCTAAAATACATCGTATTTTTGTGCTAAATTCTTCATTGATTCCGTTTTTTTCATGTCTGTAACTTCGGCATATATATCCATCGTGGTTTCTATGTTCGCATGTCCCATAATGGACTGGATTACCTTGATATTGGTTTCCTGTTCACAGAACCTTGTGCAAAAGGTATGCCTCAAGTGATGGCAGGAAAAATGTGGCAATATAATCGGCTGCCTTTTCTCTCTTTTCGCTTTCAACACTTCCTCCGCATTATAATTCTCTGAAATACGCCGAATCGTCCGGTTGACTGTCTGGGGATTATGTACGTTCCCAAAACGGTTGCAGAACACAAACCCTGTCATACCGTCAATCTCCGTGCAGTTGAATCCATTCTCTTTCTGTGCTTCGTGTTCCTCCTGAAAAGCATCATACACCGCATCCATCATCGGAATTACCCGGATACCGGCTTCCGTCTTTGGCAAGGACACCTGTAAAACACTCCGTCGCTTTTTTGCACCATCCATTGGATAATACACAACACTGTGATTTATACTTATTGTCCTGTTTTCAAAATCCAGATCCTGCCATCTCAAGCCGATGATCTCACCAATCCGTCCACCTGTTCCAAGTAGCACCGTAAATAAAGGCGCCCAATGGCAATATATCGGATTGTTCCTGGTGTATTCCATAAATGCTCTCTGCTGCTCTAATGACAATGCATGTCTAACACCATGATTCCTTCCCGGTTTCTTCTTGACCTGTGCCATAGCTCCGTCACTGGGATTGACACGGATGATTGCATCCCGGACTGCAAGCTGGAATGTTGGATGTAGCACCGTATGAATGGTTTCCAATGTATTAATCTGCAGATTTTTCTCATTCAGCAGATGATAATAAAAATACAATACATCGGAATACTTAATCTCCCCTATCTTCCGTTTCCCAAATTCCGCCCTTACAAAATGGTCATACATATATTTGTAATTCGTATATGTTGTTTTCCGCAAGTCAGTTTTCGTTGATATGTAACGGTCAAAGACAAAATTCAAGTCTGCGTTTCCTGCGGCATAGACATCCAGGCCGTCAAGCTGGTCTTTCAGCAGCTTATCCTCTTTTTCACGAAGCGTCCGCAAATCATTTGCGTAAATGTAACGTCTTTTTCCATAAGGATCAGTATATGTGTACATATACCTCATATCCTCTGTCCGTTGGCTTTCCCCTTTCCTTAAAGCCCTGCCCTTGTTATCTTTTCTTGCTTTTGCCATCTCTGCTCCTTCATTAATGGAAAGAGATTCTGCAGCACTTCAAGCATTACGGATTCTGGTATAATAACTCTATTCCTTTTACCAATGCTTGTGTCATGGTCATATTATGACTGGCAGCATACTTAATGAACTTTTCGTATTCACTATCAGAAAGCCGGATTGTTATTGACTTCAACTTAGGAGACTCTTTTTTAGGTCTCCCGATTTTCGCCATCTATATGCACCTCCATTCATAACTAAGTCTATTATAATTTCTGTAAGACAAAAAGTCAAGTGTTTTTGTCCGACAAAAATATTTTTTCAGAATCTCTTCATTTGACTATCCTCTAACTCTAAATGTTTCTAAATATTCTTCAAAAATATCGCAATTTACCAATACCAGCTTATCCAATTTATAGATTGCATTTGCATCTTTTGCCATCTGCTCGAACTTTCTCTGGCACATACTGTATAACTCCGCGCCCTCTTTGTATCTGACAAATCGTTTCTTATTTATATTTCGTGGCATTTTCTACCCTCCTTCCAAAAAATTTTACCCTGCAGGTGGCTGTCAGGAAACAGCTCCATTCGCCATAGAATACAAAAAACTGCTAATAACAGTTTTCATGTAGGAATTGCAATCTTTTCAGACCGGAACAGCTTACTCCGGAAGTATCATTATCAGAAACAGCATCATCGCCGCAAAGTTCCTGTCCCTTTGCCAGTAATCAAATATCTATCGCTCGTATCTTTACTTCAATGTCCGAATCAACATTCCATCGTTTCCAATACCTACCACTTTACGACATGATGTCGCAAAGTGGCAGATACAGATAGTCATGGCGTATTCATTAAATAGCTCCACTGCTCCATACGTCCTGCAGGATTCTCAATATGAACTTGTCAAGGTACAATATTTTTGTCAGCTTCCGAAAGGGTAAGGAAACTATTTGCCGGTTATGCTATTTCAAAATTCAATATTTTTGTAATCAGCTTTGTTTCCAATCTCTTACGCAAGGTTTCATCCACACAATAATGCGGCTGTCCATATTCATCGTACAAACACTGTATAGAAAGCCTTGCTATGTAACCTTCATAATGGCTCAACACTTTATGAATTGCCCCTATATCTCCTTCTGATGCTGCCTTAATAATATGGAACGGCAGCAAATTGACATTCTTAGTCTGTTTACCTTTTCTTTTCATCCGTATGTTCCTCCATAATATTTTTCATCAATTCTAGCGAACGCTTTCTGTGTTCATAGACTGTACTACGGACAAGATTCAATGCCCTGCCAATTTCTGCATCGCTCATATCCATAAAATAAGAAAGCAGAACCACATCCCTTTTCTTTTCAGAAAGTGCCTGCAACGCCTCCGCAATCAACATATCCTTCACTTCTATATCATAGCCAAGTACCTGGAACCATTGATTTTCCACTCCATAGTCATCCACAGTAAAAAGTCTGCCCATATCCTTTTCTGACAATTCCGACAGCATCACCTCATGCTTCTGCCTGTAAGCGATATGTCTGCGGTAGTCTATCTTTTCGCCTTTCAATGCCAGTTTGCATATCCGGTCAAATTGTTTCCGGACTGCCATTTCATCATAGGAAGAAGATTTCCTCATTCGAGTTCACCTCCTTCCCGTCCTGCCGGATTACGGTAGGATTTCTATTTTCCCTTTCATTCAATAGCCCGAATGGGACAATGCGAATGTTCGGGTCTGGAAGAAAATTTTTAATAATCTTTCAGAAATATAAAAAACGCCCAGATGGACAGATGCCCACAGGACGTATTTTAACAACACATAAGTTGTAACCCTAATTTCATTATAAATTTTTACCCTGGATTCAAGGTTAAGAGTGTTAAATGGTCAGTATACTATGTCTCAATCATTTTTTTACTAATACAATTCCCGCTTTTCCTTATGGATATTGGATTTGCATGGTTTTTATAAATCAAAAAAATGATTGAGACGCTATACTAATATAACCCACTGCAAATAAATAAGCTTTGGTACATACCTTTTTATCAATTAATATAGCTATCGCAACACCACATTCCTATACTGTTATTTTGCGTTTTATTTGAGGTCATTTTGAGTCAAATTAGTCGAATTATATAATCCCTTTTTTATGCCTTGCCACAACAATCATTAGATGGCTGATTATTGCTGTGGCAAGGGTTCCAGGGGTTTGGGGATGGAAGACCCCCCACGGTAAACGCATATCTCTGTTTTCACAAAATACTCAGAGCAGAACTGATTCAATTTGGCAGATGTGCATAATTGTGCTCTTATAGTAATTGAAGTAATTAAGCTCTGAAAGGTACAAAATTTGTTTTTTCATTACGAAAACTTCATACAGAGCAAAATAAGCAAAAAGCTTGCGTTTACCGTGGAAGACCCCCAAGGTTTTCTTGATAAATTAATTTGCTTGAAACTGGAGCAAATAGCGTGACGTTCTACACTATACCTTTAACCCAAAATTTACCTACATAGCTTAGTATGGTTATACTAGCTTATTTTTCTTAAAATCACTTTAGAAGATTCAATTATTTCTGCAATAATTTTCAATTCTTTCTGACTACAATCTTGTATAATATCCATAATTTCATTCTTCAAGGCAGGTGTTTCAATTTTCATACATTCAGCCAGTACCATCTCTGGTGGTATATTTAATTCATTTACAATTTTAATGAAGGTAGATAAACTTACTTTTGTTTTTCCCGTCTCTATATTACTAATATGTTGACTAGTGACCCCCACTAACTCAGCTAGTATTTCCTGTGTCATGTTACGCCTTTTCCTTATATCTTTTATGTGCGCCCCAAGTACTTTTTCATACTCCATAACTATATGACCTTCTTGAGATTGCAGAATCAAGATGCACAGATAAATCCACCATCTTTTGTACTCAGTATGAACCGGTAGAGTGGTATTCACGCATTACTCCAACAGAGGCTGCTGGAAGTCCTATTTCAGAAGCAATCATGGATCGAATCATTCACAATTCATATGAAGTGTTGATTGATGGTAAGGTATTCATGCGTGAGCGTCACGGATTGAAAGCAGCCCAGAAAGGAGGCATCCATGAATAATTATTGTGCATTCAGTAAAGATCATCATTGTATCAAGTGGCAAGACTATGTGTTAGCTCGTCTTGAACTGGAAGAATGCGATGAATTATGTCATGGCAACTGGATTGAAATAGAATCTCTCCAGCGTCAGGTACATTTCCTGAAAAAGCTTCTGGAAGAAAACGGCATTGTATTACCAGACGATTATTATGACCTATGATTTATTCAGTTGTATTTATAATTAACAGGCAGTTGCCTGATAATTAGCATAAAATAGCATTGGCTCAGTCTCCGTGAGGGTGGCTCTCATCCTCCGTGGGACTGGCTCAGTTTGACCGTGCAAGTGGTTCACTTGGAACGGAATATACACAATTAATGCTGTAGATGCAATATAGAGCACTTTTCCTACAATTTCTTTACTTTTTTCTTCTTTATTTTCGACTACTTCAATACCTTTTAAGATATAATCTGTAGTAACATTAAAATAATCACTCATTATAATTATTTTTTCCACATCGGGCATGCTCTGCTCACTTTCCCATTATACTGACTGCCTGCTATCTATCTCTTTATATTGAAATCCAATATCTACTTCCTGTATCTTTGATTGAAGCTGTTCCTTCCATCCGGCACAGGAACTTCTGTTTTTCACAACAGCAAAGTCAAGAAATGCTGTCTGATTATATGGAAATTCCAGGGTATTATAATCCTCTTCCGAAAGATATTGACTGGTCACATATGCAACTGGATAAACCTCTGAATTTTCATAAATATTCTCTGCGATTTCTTTGTAACCTGGAATATTTTCCTGTGAGACAATATGCTCTTTGTAATCTAACCAGCAGTAAGAGATATTTACTCGACTGTTTGGGGTATGAATCCTATCATAGTAGTACTGGAAATCTGGAAGTGGAATATCCTTCTTTTTAATATTTTTCTGAGGATAAAAAAGTAATTCCACCTCTTTTGGTGGCATCATCTGGAGTTCTTCAATCGGAATTCCTCCCGCGTGATAACGTTCCATAATCAAAGATAATGTTCCGGATCCAATCTTATACCGATCCATGCTAGAACTTCTTAATTTTTATATTATATTTCTTTTAATGTGGCTTGAATCCTTTTCCACGCACTTCATTCGATTCCATTATAACAAGAAACGCTGATGAATCTACTTTCTTTACAGCTTCTTGAATCGTATGCATTTCTTTATTGTTACATGCACACATTAATACTTCTTTTTCACGTCCTGTATAACTTCCTTCTGCCTTAATCAAAGTTGCCCCTCGTTGTGATAGCTCATCAATTTTTGCCGCAATTTGTGGTCCCTTTTCTGTTACAATCAAAGCAAGTTTTCCAGCATCAACGCCATACATTAGCTTATCTACGACAAATGATAGAATATACGTTCCAATTAATCCATAAATAATCTTATCAATGTTTCCACGCATCAGAATTCCACCAATAATTACAATAATAAAATCCATAACAATGATAATTTTTCCTACAGAAATATGTGGCTTTGCCTTGTGTATTGCCATCAAAACAAAATCTGCTCCACCTGTAGAGGTATCTCTCATGTAAATTAATGCATATCCGATTCCTGAGAATACACTCATACAAATACAAGATAACATCATATCACCTTGGTAAACTGGAAACAATGGAACAACCCAGTCCATCAGTATATTAGAAATTAACATTGTCTTTATTGATCTTAAAAAAAATTGTTTTCCCAACAACTTGTAACAAATTAAAATAATTGGAATATTCAAAATTGTCGTCATTGTACCAATTGGAATTTTCCAAAAATAATAAAACACGATTGCAATACCTGATATACCTGCTACCGGAAATCCAGATGCCACTGCAAAATTATAGACTCCAATCGCAATGAAACAACCACCTACAATATCAAGTAAAATATCAATTAAAAATGTCTTTGCCTTTGATTTCAATGTGAGCTCCTCCCTATTACGGAATCTTATTTCTTTTGCATCACAATACATTGATATGTTTGCAGTTTTATTGAACCTGTAAGGATTTCATCAGTAATCAAATTTGTATAACATTCATTCAAAACCATCTTCACAGGATGTCTGTTAAAATTCTGAAGAAAATATACATCATCTTTCTGTTCTTTTCCACTTCTTTTTGAAACAGTAACTCCATAAGGTAATGTTTCCGTCAAATTTGCTTCCACATTTGCTTCCTCAATTACATCGCCCAAAAATTCTTTCAAAAATTCCAGATCTGGTTGAACAACAACATAGTAAGCTTTTCCTTTGCCATACGCATTTTCTGTAATTGCTGGAGTATTTACATTGTAATCTTGCAAGTATGTTCCCAACGGCTTTGCAGTTTGAAGTGTCACAACTTCTCTTAACACACCGGCTTTATATACACCATCTTTATAGGAGAAAGTATTTGGAAAATATTCATTCCCCACATCAATCTCATCAACTGATAATCCTAGCAATCTCTCATGTGGTCTCTCTCCAATAAAACATAAATCTGTTTCATTTACTACTCCACTCCAATAAGTTGTTACATATATTCCACCTGCTTCCACGTATGCTTCTACTTTATGAATATACTCTTTTTTATGCAAGTACAAGGTCGGAGCAACCACAAGCTGATAATCTAACAACTCTCGATCCATGGAAATTATATCAACTTCAATTCCTTTTTCCCAAAAAACCCGATAATATTTTAAAAGTTCTTCCGTATAATCAAATTTTCTCGATATTGCTTGTGCGTCAGAAAGAGCCCACCAATTTTCCCAATCCATAATAATAGCTACCTTCGCCCTATTACATGTACTTAGTATTTGACTGCTTAGCTTTTCTAGATCTTTGCCAATCCAAGCAACTTCTTGAAAAACTCTATTCTTTTCTGACGCATCATGATCAACAACCGCTCCATGAAACTTTTCACTCGATCCTCTGCTTTTTCTCCATTGAAAATAAAGAACACTATCCGAACCTAACGCAATTGCCTGCATTGAAGATAAGTAATTCATCCCCGGTCTTTTTACATTATTTTCCTCATCCCAATTCACAAGTGATGGTGTTGATTCCATCATCAAAAATGGCTTCTTCTGAAATCCTCTCATCTGGTTATGCATAAAGGCTGCCCACACAGCAATCGGTACTTCATCTTCTTTTGTATGCCAACTCGGATAAGAGTCCCAAGAAATCACATCCAACTCCTCTGCCCATTTATCATAATCCAATGGTGAAAAATACATCATCATGTTTGTTGTAACTGGAAGATCCGAATATGTTTTAACAGCTCGAATCTCTTCTCTACAAAAGTCCTGTAACTGTTCGCTCACAAATCTTTTCCAGTCCAATTTCAAACCGTGTAATTCATCCTCTCCCCTCGGAGAAGGTGAATGAATCTGTTCCCAATCGGTATAAGTATGACTCCAAAACGCACTCCACCATGCATGATTCAATGCATCCAATGTTTTGTATTTTTTTTTCAACCATTTCCGAAATGCTTTTTGACATTCTTCGCAATGACAAGAAGCATCCCTAAAATTTCCTCCGTATTCGTTTGATATATGCCAAAGAATTACTCCTGGATGTTTTCCAAAGCGTTCTGATAATTTCAAATCCAACTTTCTAGTTTTTTCTCTCATAACAGCAGACGTGTAACAAAAATTATGCCTTTTTCCTGGTAAATTCTGTATCCCGTTTTCATCTGTCTGCATTACTTCAGGATATTTTTGAGTCATCCAATTTGGCATTGCACCTGTTGGTGTAGCTAGATTTGTATAGATGCCATTGTCATATAAACGGTTAATAATTTCTTCTAAATAGTCAAACTGATATTTTCCTTCTTCTGGCTCTAAAAATGCCCACGAAAATATTCCTAGTGAAACATTATTTACATGCGCTAATTTCATTAACCGGATATCCTCTTCAAGAATATCCGGTCTATCTAACCATTGTTCAGGATTATAATCTCCACCATGCAGAAGACCTGGCATATTTATTTTTTTATATTCCATTTCTAATCCCTTTCTTTATAGATATCATTTATTATTTTACAGCTCCAGTAATACCTTCTGCAAAATTCTTCTGTAAAATAAAGAATACTAAGGCGGTAGGCAATGTACATATTAAGACTGCCAACATAAGCATTCCATAGTCTGTTACATATCCCTCTGTCAGATTTGCTACAACCATTGGCATTGTCATGCTCTTGGATTGTGTCATGATTACTTTCGGCCACATATAACTATTCCAAGCATTCATAAATGTAATAGTCATAGCCGCTGCATATGTTGATTTCATTGTAGGAATAAACATCTGAAAGAAGATTCTAATTTCCGAAAGTCCATCTAATCTGGCAGCTTCAATAATATTATGAGGAAATGATCTTGCACTCTGCCGAAACATCATGATTAAAAATGGGGTTGATACCGTTGGTAAAATGAATCCCAACGTACTATTTAACATTTTCATTTTTGCAACCATCTGAAACAATGGGACCAATATCGTAATAAATGGAACCATCATTGCAAGAAGAATCACACCCATCACGGCATCTTTTGCTTTATCATGATAAATTTCAAATCCATATCCTGCCAAGGAACATATCACCATCGAAACTATTGTAAGTAATATTGCATATTTAAATGAATTGACCAATGCAGCCCCTACATCTTGATTTGCCAGCAGATTTTTCAAGTTTTCTCCCAAATGAGAGCCAAACGATAATACACCTTTTGATACATCCACACTTTTGTTTGTGGATGCACTTACCATCCAGTACAAAGGAAATACTGAAATAAAAGTAACCAAAATCAAGAATGCATACATTCCTATATTTTTCATTTTTTTAATCACGTTTATCACCCACCCTCATTTGTATAAATGCTAATACTGCAACCAACAGTAATATAAAGAAGGACATCGCTGCTGCATATCCAAAATTCGGCACATACTTAAAACATAAATTATATATGTAATGTGACATAGAGATTGAAGCATTCGCAGGACCTCCATCGGTCAAGTTAATTGATTCATCAAATAACTGTAATGTTCCATTTGTTGACATTATTGCTGTCAACAAGATAGTTGGTTTTAATAATGGAACAGTAATCTTAAAAAATGTCTGTATTGCTGATGCTCCATCAATTTTTGCAGCTTCGTATACTGAATATTCAATGTTTTGCAATCCAGAAAGGAAAAATACCATATTATATCCTGTCCATCTCCACAAAAGAGCCAATATGATAACCATTTTTGCCGCAAATGGTTGTGTCAAAAAATTATATGGTTTATCCAAAATTCCAAAATTCACTAGAACATAATTTACTAATCCATTATTTGCAAACAAAGACCGAAAAATAATTGAATACGCAACCAATGAAGTTGTACACGGCAAAAAAATCATTGTTCGGAAAAATCCTTTAAACCGTAAGTCTTTTTTATTTAGAATACAAGCTAACACCAACGCTACTGCAAGCATAATGGGCACTTGAAGAATGAAATAAAAAAATGTGTTTTTTATTGACTGAATAAATACATCATCTTGAAACATTCTGATGTAATTTGTAAATCCAGCCATCTGCATATTTGTACCTTTCCCCGTCTGAAAAGATAAAACTAACGCTTTGATCATTGGCCAAAAACTAAACACCGCAATCAAAAATGTTGCTGGTGCCAAAAAAGCCCATCCTGTTAAATTATGCTTTTTTTCCAACGTCATTTTTCTTGGTTTGTTAGACACAAAAACCCCTCCTCTCTATCCATAAGGGTGATGGTTCTACATTCCATCCCCTTGTATAATAGGAATCTCTCTTACTGTCCCATATTAAAATTAACAGTATCTTCCGCTTTTTTAAGCTCTTCCTCTAAATCTGCACCATTTGTAATATTTGTTGTCGCAACAGAGATTGCGTCTCTTGCTTCATGGAAATATGGTCCCGTAATAATAGAAGGAACTTTTGTTGAATAGTCAACTATTTTTTTAAACACTGCATCACCAGAGAAAAATTCATTCGGTACTGCATATGCATCAGAATCTCCTGCTGGTGTCCATGTAGCAATTGCTCCACAAGAGAGAATATTATCATATAACTCTGTACTTCCAGCAAATGTAGACGCAAGAAAATCTTCTGCTAACTCTACGTTTCCACAATTCCCTGAGATTGCCCAGGAAGAACCTCCAATATTTGAATAGTTTGTGGCACCCTTTACATTTGTAAGTTTTGGAATATTTGTAATAGCCCATTTTCCTGACTGATCCTCAGCTGTCTGAATTATTCCCATAATCCAACACCCATTAATCACACCTGCAACTTCACTGTCCAACATTGAGCCAGTGTATTCATCCCAGTTATTTACTTCCTGTAACACACCTGAATCTTTCATTTTACAATATGTATCAATTACCTTCTTTAAAGTGTCATTTTTTGCAATATTCGTTGTTCCATCTTCATTAAACAAAGATGCTCCTGCAGACTGTAACATCATCGTAAGCAAATCACATTCGCCTGCTGTCGTTGTCAATAATGGTTTTCCTGTTTTTTCCAGTACTACTTTGCCTTTTTCAACCCACTCATCCCAAGTAATATCTGTAAAATCTTCTAAAGTCATTCCAGCTTCTTGCAAAATATCTGTACGATAACAAGCAATTGCTGCTCCGTTGTCAAAAGGCACTCCATAGTGTTTTCCATCTACAACAGAAAAATCTGTTTTACCAGAAGCAAATTCTGAAAAATCAATTTTCTTTTCAGAAATTTCTGTAAATACATCTGGATAAGATAATACATTTTTTTGGAATGCATGGTCTTGCATCAAAAAAATATCTGGTAATGTGCTTAGATCTCCTGATGTACCAGCCGTAGTAAGTCTAGACTGTACATCTACATCTCCAACTTCGACAATATCAATTTTCACATCTTGATGATCTTCTTGATAAATTTTTGCAGCTTCTTCCATTGCAAAAATATTAAATGTTTTGTCCCAACACCATACTGTAATTGTATTATCGTCTTTTTTGTCCCCTGAACCTCCGCATGCTGCAATACCCATTGCCATCGTAGCTATCAATAAAATTGCCACTATTTTTTTTCTCATTTGTTATATTCTCCTTCTACCATGCCCCTTGATACCCTATTGTTACCGCACTATTCTGAGCTCCTGCTTCCATCGAATCTTGAACATTCAATCCATTCAAAATCCCATATAAAAATCCGGCAATAAAACTGTCGCCTGCACCCATTGTATCAACAACTTTACACTCTATGATTCCAAATCGATACCAAGAATTTCCATCATACCCAATGCTTCCATTTTTCCCCAATGTTGCAATAATGACTTTAGGTCCTTTTTGTTGCATTGCTTTCATGAATTCCTTTAATTGTTCCGTACAATTTTCTTTTTCTTTTAAGCCCATGCTATGATATTTCTGTCTAAACTCATTGCGTGATTCCTCGTCAAAAGAGAAGAATGCATATGTCACATATGGAATCGCTTTCTCAACAATTGGATTTGCAAATTTATTGGCAAAATCAAATGCAACTGGAATTTCTTTCGAAATAAGTGGAAGCTCATCTTCAATCATTCCCCAAATTCCTGTAACCGCTAAATCATGTTTCTTTATAAAGGAAATGTCTTGTTCTCTTAGCTTAAAGTCTGCCAAAACACCTTCTTCATATTTTCCAAACACTCTATCTCCATCTACAATGTCAACATGTGTAACTGCGGTTTTTCCATCCAGCACTTGAATATGAGAAGTATCGACTCCTTTATTTTGAATTGCACTTATCATGATTTTTCCGAATGAATCAGTTCCAACAGCACCTGTATAAGAACTTTCTCCACCTAATCGTTTTATGTATACAGCAACATTCACTGGGTTTCCCCCTGGATAAGATTCATTCAATGAATCATAATAATCAATACAATTATCTCCTATTGCTGCTACTCTTATCTTTCTGTCCATTTTGCCACCTTAATAGTCCAGACATCTGTAATATCTTCTGATTTCCATAGGATGACAATTGACTTTTTCCATATGTACATCAATTCTCTGTGTTACCGCATGCATCACTAAATGTGATATATATCCTCTGTACTCTGGACTAATTCCTTTTAATTCAAATTTCTTGGTATCAATAATATTGTATTTTCCACAAATGCGTGGCAAGAAGTTTGCAACGCGCTCGCTCAATGATCTCTGAGAATCTTCCCCAATAAATACTGTAACTGGTGTATCTTTGTCAATTATTTCTAACATTCCATGGAAAAATTCTGCACTGTGGATAGATTTTGTACGAATCCAATGCTGTTCTTCCCAATAACACATTGCATAAGAATATGTGGCACCATACTGGTTCCCAGCCCCAACAAAATAATGAATTTTGTCGTCCTTATGACGATTTGCAAATTCTTCTCCGAAAGCATCTGCTTCCTTTTCAACTTCCACAAGTGCAGTTGCCAAATACTGATCCAACTCCTTGTATAAATCCTCATATTCTGGAAATTCTCCTGCATTGTACATAAATCTATCTGCTACCATATAAAATTTCAATTGTTCATTGGCAGGATATGTAATCACATAGTCTACAAGTTTTGCAAGTTCTGCAGTAGCAACATCAATAAAACCAATCACCCTTGCTCCACTCTTCTGTGCTTTTTTTACTCCATCTACGATTTCAGAAGTTGTTCCTGTAACAGACGAAATAATTACAATAGTTCCTTCTCCAACTTTTTTATTTCCAGTTGTCAAATACTCTGCTGCGTTTTCAACAAAAAATGAAAGTTTTGATTTTTCTTTCATATGAACCTCTGCCTGGAGGCAAGATGCATATGTTCCACCGATACCGAGCCAACAAATATTCTTGTATCCTTCTTTACAAATTCCATCAATCAATTCATTAATTTGATTTCTCAGAGCAAGCGCTCCATTCACACTTTCAATCTGTTTCTGTTCATTAAATTTCAACATAGTGTTTTCTCCTTTCCCTTCCTTTGTATTGGTGACTATTTTTAAATTTAATATACCACATTTTTTTATTTTTTCAATACTTCATGTAAAGAATATTGAATATTGTTGTATTTTTTATAATTTTTTTAAGTATAAATGCATTTATTTATACACAATGCATATATTTCTTTTATTCTGGTATGAAACACATTTCAAATTTACTATACCAGTTTTTATATTTATTTTTTATTGTTTATTTTAAGTATGTGTAAGTGTGTGTGTGTGTGTGTGTGTGTGTGTGTGTGTGTACA
>OFFP01000749.1_pt1 | contig 25265 bp, 22 predicted proteins | sample 1521431 | NCBI WGS metagenome assembly OFFP01 (sample SAMEA3504104, study PRJEB24116) | mouse gut metagenome | biome: mouse gut; feature: mouse-associated habitat; material: faeces | place: Denmark | collected 2011
ACGCTGGTGAAGGCGTTGGCACGGTATTACAGAATATGCCTAAGCAAGGGGCATGGTATACGGGAATGCTGGGCATGCACGGGACCAAGACCTCCAATTTTGGGGTCAGCGAATGCGACCTGCTGATCGTATTCGGCGCCCGGTTCAGCGACCGCGTCACAGGCAATACACAGAAATTTGCGAAGGATGCGAAAATCCTGCAGTTTGATGTGGATCCTGCGGAGATGAATAAAAATGTGATCATCACTGCCGGGGTCACAGGAGATATCCGGGAGTCCCTGAAAAAGGTAAATCAAAAGCTTTCCCAGCAGTCTCACCCGGAATGGATGGAAAGAATCCGGGAATACGGGCAGCAATATCCTATGAAATTTCATCCGGATACGCTGAGCGGGCCCTTTATTGTCGAAGAGATCTACCGGCAGACAAAAGGGGATGCCCTGATCGTGACCGAGGTGGGGCAGCACCAGATGTGGGCGGCCCAGTTTTACCGGTATTCAAGGCCCCGGACATTTTTGACCTCCGGCGGCCTGGGGACCATGGGATATGGCCTGGGGGCGTCTCTGGGAGCCAAGATGGGCTGCCCGGACAAGACCGTGGTCAATATTGCCGGTGACGGCTGTTTTCGGATGAATATGAATGAGATCGCGACCGCGGCGCGGTATCAGATTCCGGTCATCGAGGTAGTGATCAACAACCATGTGCTGGGGATGGTACGCCAGTGGCAGAACCTGTTCTACGGACAGCGGTATTCCGCTACCGTTTTGAATGATGGAGTAGACTTTGTCAAGCTTGCAAAAGCTATGGGGGCGGAAGGTATCCGCGCGACAACGCAGGAGGAGTTCCGGGAGGCGTTCGCCAGGGCGCTGAAATCAGATCAGCCGGTATTGATCGACTGTCAGATTGACTGCGATGATAAAGTGTGGCCGATGGTCGCACCCGGTGCGGCGATCAGCGAGGCGTTTGATGAAGAGGATCTGTAGCTTTTCAGGACAGATACAGATTTGAAGTGAGTGAGGAGGAATGAAAAATGAGCAGAGTATATAATTTTTCGGCAGGGCCGGCAGTATTGCCGGAGGAAGTGCTTCAGGAAGCAGCAGACGAGATGCTGGACTATAGAGGGACTGGCATGTCCGTGATGGAGATGAGCCATCGTTCCAAGGCCTACGATGAGATCATCACCGGCGCGGAAGCAGATCTTCGGGAACTGATGGGGATTCCCGACAATTATAAGGTGCTGTTTCTGCAAGGAGGGGCTTCCCAGCAGTTTGCCATGATCCCGATGAATCTGATGAAGAACAGATCTGCGGATTATATCATCACCGGACAGTGGGCGAAAAAGGCGGCCCAGGAGGCGGAAAAATATGGAAAGGTCAACCGGATCGCTTCCTCGGAGGATCAGACCTATTCCTATATCCCGGACTGCTCGGACCTTCCTGTTTCCGAAGATGCGGATTACGTCTATATCTGTGAAAATAATACGATCTACGGCACCAAGTATCAGGAGCTTCCCAATACAAAGGGAAAGATATTGGTATCGGATATATCCTCCTGTTTCCTATCCGAACCTATCGACGTAACAAAATACGGAATCGTATACGGCGGGGTTCAGAAAAATATCGGTCCGGCAGGCGTTGTGATCGTGATCATCCGGGAAGATCTGATCACAGAGGATGTCCTTTCGGGGACGCCCACCATGCTGACCTACAAGACCCATGCGGATGCGAAGTCTTTATATAATACGCCGCCGGCCTATGGAATCTATATCTGTGGCAAGGTGTTCAAGTGGCTTAAAAAGATGGGCGGGCTGGAAGTGATGAAGGAGCGCAACGAAAAGAAGGCGAAGCTTTTGTATGATTTTCTGGATCAGAGCAGGCTGTTCAAGGGGACTGTCGTACCGAAGGACCGTTCTCTGATGAACGTTCCGTTTGTCACAGGGGACGCAGACCTGGATGCCAGATTTGTAAAAGAAGCAAAGGCGGCAGGACTGGAAAATCTCAAGGGCCACAGGAGCGTGGGCGGTATGCGCGCGAGCATTTACAACGCGATGCCTTATGAAGGAGTAGAAGCGCTGGTTGCATTTATGAAGAAGTTTGAAGAGGAGAATCTGTAAGATGTATAAATATCATTGCCTGAATCCGATCGCGCCGGTTGGAATTGAACGATTTGACGAGAACTATGCCAGAGTGGAACATGCAGAAGAAGCAGATGCGATCCTCGTCCGCAGCGCTGCCATGCATGAGATGGAATTTGGAAAAGAATTGAAGGCGGTTGCCCGTGCCGGAGCCGGAGTGAACAACATTCCTCTGGAAGCATGTGCGGAAAAGGGTATCGTTGTATTCAATACGCCCGGCGCCAATGCCAATGGTGTCAAGGAGCTGGTTCTGGCAGGGATGCTGCTGGCGGCCCGGGATATCATCGGGGGCATCAACTGGGTGCAGGAGCATGAAGAGGACGGAGATCTTGCGAAGGAAGCCGAGAAGGCGAAGAAAGCATTTGCCGGAAGAGAGCTTGACGGTAAGAAGCTGGGTGTCATCGGTCTGGGCGCCATCGGCGTGCGGGTCGCTAACGCGGCCATCCATCTGGGAATGGATGTGTACGGATATGATCCATACGTATCGGTAGACGCCGCATGGCAGCTGTCCAGAAATATCCACCATGCGAAGACTGTAGATGAACTCTACAAGGAATGTGATTATCTTACTATTCACGTGCCGGCGCTGGACAGCACCAAGGGCATGATCAACCGTGAGGCTATCAGTCTGATGAAAAAGGGCGTCATCATCCTGAACTTTGCCCGGGATATTCTGGTGGACAGTGAGGCCATCGTGGATGCGTTGATCTCCGGAGCGGTAAAAAGGTATGTAACGGATTTTCCGACCCCGGAGATCGCAGGCGTGAAAGGTGCCATCGTGATTCCACATCTGGGGGCGTCCACAGAGGAGTCCGAGGACAATTGCGCGAAAATGGCTGTGAAAGAACTGAGGGATTATCTGGAAAACGGAAATATCACCCATTCCGTGAACTATCCGGACTGCAATATGGGAGTCAAGGAAGAGGGCAGCCGGGTGACGATCCTGCATCATAATATCCCAAATATGTTGGGACAGTTTACGTCTCTTCTCGCGAAGGAAAACATGAATATCACGCTGATGACAAATAAAAGTAAAAAAGCGTATGCATACACGATGATCGATGTGGATGCAGAGATTTCCGATAAAGTTGTGGAGAGTCTGGGAGAGATTAAAGGGGTGTTAAAGGTCCGGGTTATCGTCTGACCTCCGAATTAATATATCATTTTCTTCTCATGTTCCATATATTGACAAAAATTGTATTAATGTATACAATGATACAAGGCTTGTCGGATGAAATCCGCCGGTCTTACGGGGATAGATGAGATGCCCTTTCGATATTCGAGTTTGAACTGACAGGAGGAAATGATGGAGGGATATCAGGAAAATTCTTTGAGAAGCCATGTGTTCCAGAGTATCCGGGACAATATTCTCAATGGTACATATAAAGAACATGAGGAGCTTCGGGAGGTTGCTCTTGGAAAAGAGCTTGGAGTCAGCAGGACGCCTGTACGGGAAGCGCTGCGCCAGCTGGAGCTGGAGGGGCTGGTCACGATCATTCCGAACAAGGGAGCTTTTGTGACCGGGATTACGGAAAAAGATGTTCAGGACATCTATGAGATGCGCTTCATGCTGGAAGGACTCTGTGCGAGATGGGCGACAGAACATATCAAGGAGGAGCAGATCGAGGAGTTGGAAGAGATCATCTTTCTTTCGGAATTTCACTCCAGGCGGGAGGGCAGCAGTGCGGATCAGGTGGCGGATCTGGACGGCAGGTTCCATATGGTCCTGTATGAAGCTTCCCAGAGCCGGATCTTAAGCCATGTCCTGACGGATTTTCACAGGTATTCTCTGATGGCAAGGCGTTCTTCCATGGTTTCAGAGGAGCGTGCAAGGAAGTCTATCCGGGAGCATAAGCAGATTCTGCGGGCAATCCGGGACAGGGATGCCAATCTTGCAGAACAGCTTGCCAACGAACATGTGCTGCATGTAATGCAGAACATGCGGAAGCAGGGGACAGAAGAATTAAATTAGGAGGAGTTATCCAATGGAAAAGATTAAAATGACAACGCCGATCGTGGAAATGGACGGGGACGAGATGACCCGGATCCTCTGGAAGATGATCAAGGACCATCTCCTGGAGCCGTTTATCGAGTTAAATACGGAATACTACGATCTGGGTCTGGAACACCGCAACGCGACAGACGACCAGGTAACCGTAGATTCTGCAAATGCCACGAAAAAATACAAAGTTGCCGTAAAATGTGCTACCATTACTCCCAATGCGGCGCGTATGGACGAGTACGACTTGAAGGAAATGTGGAAGAGCCCCAACGGTACGATTCGTGCGATCCTGGACGGAACCGTGTTCCGTGCCCCCATTGTGGTAAAGGGAATCGAACCCTGTGTAAAGAACTGGAAGAAGCCCATTACGATCGCAAGACATGCCTACGGAGACGTTTACAAAAACACAGAAATAAAAATCCCGGGAGCAGGTAAGGTGGAGCTGGTCTACACCGCCCAGGACGGAACAGAGCTCCGTGAACTGGTACACGAGTATGCAGGCCCCGGCGTAGCCCAGGGAATGCACAATCTGAACCAGTCTATCGGAAGCTTCGCCAGAAGCTGTTTCAACTATGCACTGGATATCAAACAGGACCTCTGGTTCGCAACCAAAGATACGATTTCCAAAAAATACGACCACACGTTTAAGGACATTTTCCAGGAGATCTACGACGCAGAATATGCGGACAAATTCAAAGAAGCCGGAATTGTCTACTTCTACACCCTGATCGATGATGCCGTAGCCCGCGTGATGAAGTCCGAAGGCGGCTATATCTGGGCATGCAAGAACTACGACGGAGACGTTATGAGCGATATGATCTCCTCCGCTTTCGGTTCTCTGGCCATGATGACCTCCGTACTCGTATCCCCTGACGGCTACTATGAATACGAAGCTGCCCACGGCACCGTCCAGCGCCACTACTACAAACATTTAAAAGGTGAAGAAACCTCAACCAATTCCGTAGCGACCATCTTCGCCTGGACCGGCGCTCTCAGAAAACGTGGTGAGCTCGATGGAAACCAGGCTCTGATGGACTTCGCTGAAAAACTGGAGAAAGCAACCATAGACACCATCGAGTCCGGCGAAATGACCAAAGATCTCGCTCTGATCACGACCATAGAGAACCCAACCGTACTCAACAGCGAGGACTTCATCAAAGCCATAGCAAGCAGATTATAAAAGACCATAACAACTATTTTGTGTGATTGGGGATGCCAAAACGGCATCCCCGTTGTTATACCCAAGGGATGTTACTGTTCACGGCCGGTTAGGCAGTGAATTGTAACCCAAGGGGTTACCGAATCTGTCAATTTCTACTTTTTTTTCATTGTATTTTTCACCCAATTAGTTTATACTAAAATAGGCATAAATTTTGGTTTAATTTTTAAATATTTTTTTATATGGAGGGCTAAAATATGAGCTACAATGCAACTGGGAACCCAGCAAGCAGAAGAATTGCCTCGATGCTTGATGAGGGAAGCTTTGTTGAGATCGGCGGCGCAGTAACAGCCAGAAATACCGATTTCAATCTGCAGGCAAAAGAGACTCCATCCGACGGTGTCATCACTGGTTATGGAGTGATCGATGGTAATCTGGTGTATGTATACAGCCAGGACGCGACCGTATTGAAGGGCGCGGTAGGCGAGATGCATGCAAGAAAGATTGCCAATATTTATGATATGGCAATGAAGATGGGTGCGCCGGTCATTGGTCTGGTCGACTGTGCAGGGCTGCGTCTTCAGGAAGCCACCGACGCACTGGAGGCGTTTGGAAGCCTGTATTACAAGCAGTCTATGGCGTCCGGTGTGATACCGCAGATCACGGCGATCTTCGGTATGTGCGGCGGCGGGCTTGCAGTCGTTCCCGGACTGACGGATTTCACATTTATGGAAAGCAAGGACGGCAGATTATTTGTGAATTCCCCGAATGCCCTGGAGGGAAATGAGATCTCCAAATGTGATACTTCCAGTGCCGAGTATCAGAGCCAGACCTCCGGCCTGGTGGACGGAATCGGAACAGAAGAAGAGGTTTTAGGCCAGATCCGTACACTGATCGGTATGATTCCGGCTAATAATGAAGATGATAACTCTTATGAGGAATGCATGGACGATCTGAACCGCGTCTGTGCGGACATTGCCAACGCATCCGAGGATACAGGCATTGCTCTTGCGCAGATTTCGGACAGCCAGGTATTTTTCGAAGTGAAGAAAGAATATGCAAAAGAGATGGCAGCAGGATTTATCCGTCTCAACGGCATGACGGTCGGAGCACTTGCCAACCGTTCCAAGATCTATGATGCGGAAGGGAACGCGCAGAGTTTTGACACCGTGCTGACCGTAGACGGCTGTAAAAAGGCTGCAGATTTCCTGAATTTCTGCGACGCATTTTCTGTTCCGGTATTGACACTGACCAATGTGACCGGCTATGAGGCGACAAAAGCAGCAGAAAAAGATATGGCAAAAAGTGTTGCGAAGCTGACTTATGCATTTGCAAACGCGACGGTGCCGAAGGTCAATGTGATCGTGGGCAAGGCTTACGGAAGCGCTTATGTTGCAATGAACAGTAAGTCCATCGGCGCGGACCTGGTCTATGCATGGCCGGAAACTGAGATCGGCATGATGGATTCCGCGCTCGCGGCGAAGATCATGTATGCTGACGCGGATGCCGGGGTGCTCAAAGAGAAGGCAGCGGCATATAAAGAGCTGCAGTCCAGCCCCATGTCTGCGGCAAGGCGGGGATATGTGGATGCGATCATCGAACCTGCAGACACCAGAAAATATGTGATCGGAGCATTTGAGATGCTGTTCACAAAAAGAGAGGACCGTCCGGATAAAAAACACGGTACGGTTTAGTGAGGTGAGGCGAAGTGAAGAAAAAATTAAGTATAGCGGGACTTGTCCTTATCCTGATCTTCTGCCTGGCAGGATGCGGAAGCAAGTCAGCGGAAAAAGAGTATGATGAGGAGCTGCTGCAGCAGTATGCGCAGGGAATCATCAATAATTTCAGCAAGATGTCGGACGAAGAGTTTGAACAATATCGGTCCATGTCCGATTACAATCTGGATTATACACTTATGATGACAGGATTTCCGATCGCAGCGGATAATTTCCGGACCATGATCGATTCCTGGAAGTCCGGGCAGGAGGACTGCGGTGAATTTCTGGAGATCGGAGATTTTACAACGGAAGTCACCAATACGGGCGTGATCGTTTCGGCTCCTCTGAAAGGGGAGGAGAGAGATGCCGAGCTGCAGTTTGCCTTTGACGAGAGCGGGCAGATGGAAAGCATCACGGTCAATGCGCACTATACAACAGTCGAGATCTTGAAAAAGGCCGGGCTGAATACGATCCTGGGAATGGGAACCGTATTCGTGGTATTGATTTTTATTTCATTTATTATTTCACTGTTTGAGAAGATCCCGGCTCTTGAAGCAAAGTTCCGGAAGAAGGAAGTTGCGCCGGCGGCTCCGGCACCGGTTACAGTGGCAGAGCCTGCACCCGCGGCACAGGCCGATGACAGTGAACTGATCGCAGTGATCGCGGCCGCGATCGCAGCGGCGGAGGGAACGACTACGGACGGATTTGTGGTGCGTTCGATCAAGAGAAGAAAATCCAATAAATGGAATTCATCAGTAAGGTGATATAAGGAGGAGAATAAAGATGAAAAATTATACGATCACAGTAAATGGCAATGTTTATGATGTAACAGTAGAAGAGAACGGTGCAGGCGCGGCTCCGGCAGCAAGACCTGTGGCAGCAGCACCGGCGGCGCCGAAAGCGGCTCCTGCGGCACCGAAGGCAGCGGCGGGAGCAGGCAGCATCCAGGTAAAGGCCGGTGCGGCAGGCAAGGTATTCAAGATTGAAGCGAGCGTAGGACAGAGTGTACAGGCAGGCGATCCGGTTGTCATTATCGAAGCCATGAAGATGGAGATCCCGGTCGTTGCCCCGGAGGCAGGAACAGTTGCTAGTATTGATGTAGCAGTCGGCGATGCCGTAGAAGCAGGAGCAGTATTGGCTACATTAAACTAGTTTAAATACGGAGGTTTAACAAATGGAATATATTTCAAATACGTTAGGACACCTCATTGAGCAGACTGCGTTCATGAACCTGACTTGGGGAAATGTGATTATGATTGCGGTTGCCTGCGTGTTCCTATATTTAGCAATCAGGCATGAATTTGAGCCGCTGCTCCTTGTTCCGATTGCCTTCGGTATGCTGCTTGTCAATATCTATCCGGATATTATGCTCCATGCCGAGGACTCCTCAAACGGGGTAGGCGGACTCCTGTATTATTTTTATGTGTTGGATGAATGGGCCATCCTGCCGTCCCTGATTTTCATGGGCGTCGGCGCGATGACTGATTTCGGGCCGCTGATCGCCAATCCGAAGAGCTTCCTCCTTGGTGCGGCGGCACAGTTTGGTATCTTCGCTGCATATTTAGGAGCAATGGCAATGGGATTCTCGGACAAGGCTGCGGCAGCCATCTCCATTATCGGCGGTGCCGACGGACCGACCTCCATTTTCCTGGCAGGAAAGCTGCAGCAGACTGCGATCATGGGACCCATCGCCGTGGCGGCATATTCCTATATGTCACTGGTGCCGATCATCCAGCCGCCGATCATGAAGCTTCTGACCACAGAGGAAGAGCGGAAGATCAAGATGGAGCAGCTCCGTCCGGTCAGCAAGCTGGAGAGGATCCTGTTCCCGATCGTCGTGACCATCGTTGTCTGTGTGATCCTTCCAACGACAGCGCCGCTGGTTGGTATGCTTATGCTGGGTAACCTGTTCCGGGAGTGCGGCGTGGTAAGACAGCTGACAGAGACTGCTTCCAATGCCCTGATGTATATCGTAGTCATCCTGCTTGGAACGTCCGTAGGCGCGACTACAAGCGCCGAGGCATTTTTGAACTGGAGCACGATCAAGATCGTAGTCCTTGGACTGGTGGCATTTGCATTCGGAACGGCAGCCGGAGTCCTCTTTGGAAAGCTGATGTGCAAGGTGACCGGAGGCAAGGTGAATCCGCTGATCGGTTCCGCCGGCGTTTCCGCGGTTCCGATGGCAGCCAGAGTTTCCCAGAAGGTGGGCGCGGAGGCGGATCCGACGAACTTCCTTCTGATGCATGCGATGGGACCGAACGTTGCCGGAGTCATCGGTACTGCGGTGGCAGCCGGAACCTTTATGGCGATATTTGGTGTGAAATAAACGCTGCTGAATGCCTGATGAAGTGTGAAACAAGCACATGCTCAAGCTGTGCGGGATTTGTTTTCACGGCTTAGGATGGTGTGAGCAGGATCAAATAATTATGGAGGACAAATTGAATGGCAGAAATAGCAAAAAAACCAGTAAAAATAACAGAGACGATTCTGCGTGACGCGCATCAGTCTCTGATCGCTACCAGAATGACGACAGAACAGATGCTGCCGATCGTGGAGAAGATGGACAAGGTCGGATACCATGCGGTAGAATGCTGGGGAGGCGCAACCTTTGACGCATCTTTACGTTTCCTGAAGGAAGATCCATGGGAGCGGCTTCGGAAGTTCCGCGACGGATTTAAGAATACGAAGCTGCAGATGCTGTTCCGCGGGCAGAATATTCTGGGTTACCGTCCCTATGCGGACGACGTGGTAGAGTATTTCGTACAGAAGTCCGCGTCAAATGGAATCGATATCATCCGTATCTTTGACTGTATGAATGACATCCGCAATCTGCAGACAGCCGTAACTGTAGCCAACAAGGAAAAGGCACATGCACAGGTTGCAATGTCCTATACACTGGGAGACGCGTATACGCTGGAATACTGGATGGATCTGGCAAAGAGAATCCAGGATATGGGTGCAAACTCCATCTGTGTCAAGGATATGGCGGGACTCCTCTGTCCGTATCAGGCAACGGAGCTTGTGACTGCTCTGAAGGAAGCGGTTGAGATCCCGATCGAGATGCATACCCACTATACCTCCGGCGTAGGCTCCATGACCTATCTGAAATCCATCGAGGCAGGGGCGGACATCATCGATACCGCAATGTCGCCTTTCGCTCTGGGAACCTCCCAGCCGGCGACAGAGGTTATGGTGGAGACCTTCAAGGGAACACCTTATGATACGGGGCTGGATCAGAACCTTCTGGCGGAGATCGCGGATTATTTCCGTCCGATCCGGGATGAGGCGCTTGCAAGCGGCCTGCTGAATCCGAAGAACATGGGTGTGAATATCAAGACACTGCTGTACCAGGTACCGGGCGGTATGCTGTCCAACCTGACCAGCCAGCTCAAAGAGCAGGGTGCGGAAGACAAGTTCTACGATGTTCTGGAAGAAGTGCCGCGTGTAAGGGCAGACCTTGGAGAGCCGCCGCTGGTTACTCCGTCTTCTCAGATCGTAGGAACCCAGGCCGTATTCAATGTACTGATGGGTGAGCGTTATAAGATGGCGACAAAAGAGACTAAGGACGTGCTGACCGGAAAATACGGCGCAACCGTAAAACCGTTTAATTCGGAGATTCAGAAGAAAGTAGTCGGAGAAGATGCGGAGATCATCACCTGCCGTCCGGCAGACCTGATCCCGGACGAGCTGGATACCCTTCGAAAGGAATGTGCACAGTGGATCCAGCAGGACGAGGATGTGCTCAGCTATGCACTGTTCCCGCAGGTAGCGGTAGACTTCTTTAAGTACAGGGAAGCGCAGCAGACCAAAGTGGATGCTAAGGTGGCAGACACGGAGAACGGGGCATATCCGGTATAAAGACAGGACTATGAACAGCAGCTATAAATAGTACAAACAAGCCGGGGCCGGTTTCCTCCACACGAAATACGGCTTCGGCTTTTTCTGACAGATCTGCCGTGTATAAAAACAGCAGCCGGCAGAAGCTGCACCTGGATGCCTACGGACGTGGATATCGCGGCAGGGTTATTTTTACGGAGATTTAAAGGAGCAGGAAAATGAAAGTTCAGGAAAGAATTGAGAAGCTTCAGGAACTGATGAAGAAGCAGGATATACAGATTTATATCGTTCCCACGGCGGATTATCACCAGAGTGAATACGTCGGGGAACATTTTAAGGTGAGAAAATTTCTGACAGGCTTTACCGGATCCGCAGGGACGGCAGTGGTCCTGCAGGATCGGGCCTACGTCTGGACAGACGGAAGATATTTTATCCAGGCGGCGCAGGAACTTCAGGGAAGCGGGATCATCCTGCAGAAGATTGGAGAGCCTGATGTGCCGACCATCGAGGAGTTTTTAAAACAGGAACTGCCCGGGTCCGGAGTGATCGGTTTTGACGGCCGCACGGTAGGTGTTGCGAAGGGCCGGGAATACGCGGAGATCGCGTCAGAAAAAGGAGGAAAGGTTCGTTATGACCTGGATCTGGCAGATGATGTCTGGGAGGAACGTCCTCCTCTTTCCGAAAAGCCAGCCTTTCTGCTGGACATTCAATACGCAGGGGAAACGGTGGAACAAAAGCTGTCCAGAGTGCGGAAGGCGATGGAAGGACAGAAGGCGGATGTGCTGGTCATTACCAGTCTGGATGATATCGGATGGCTTCTGAATATCCGTGGAAATGATGTGGAGTATTTTCCGCTGCTTCTTTCCTATGCGGTGATTGAAAAGGACAGGGTAGAACTGTATGCGGATGCGCGGAAGTTTTCCGATGAAATAAAAGCACATTTCCAGAAAAACCATGTGACCCTATATCCGTATGACGGAATCTATGACCGCATGAAGGCGTTTACAAAAGCGCAGAAGGTGATGCTGGATCCGGAACAGATGAACTATGCCCTGTTCAGCAACATTTCAGGTGAGGTTTCCAAGATCCAGGCGGAGAATCCGATCGTGATGATGAAGGCGGTTAAGAATCAGGTGGAAGCAGAGAATATCAGAAATGCTCATATCAAGGATGGAATTGCCCATACGAAGTTCATGTACTGGCTGAAAACGAACATTGGGAAGGAACGGATCACGGAAATGACGGCATCCGCAAAGCTGGAGGAATTTCGGGGGATGCAGGAGCATTTCATGGGACCGAGCTTTGGACCGATCAGCGCGTATAAAGAGCACGCGGCATGCGCCCACTATTCTTCCTCGCCGGAGACCGATGTGGAATTGAAGACCGAGGGGCTGTTCCTGACAGATACCGGCGGACACTATTTTGAGGGTTCTACGGATATCACAAGGACGGTCGCGCTGGGAGAGATTACAGAGGAAATGAGGCGGCATTTTACCACAGTGGTCTGCGGTATGCTGCATCTGGCAGATGCCAGGTTCCTGTATGGCTGTTCGGGAATGACCCTGGATTATGCAGCGAGAGAGCCGTTCTGGAGACAGGGGCTGAATTATAATCACGGGACCGGCCATGGAGTCGGATACCTGGGGAATATCCATGAGCCGCCGGTAAATTTCCATTGGAAACGGGTGCCTGGAAAATCAAAGTATCCGGCGCTGGAGGTCAATATGGTGATCACGGATGAACCGGGGATTTATATAGAAGGTTCTCATGGCATCCGCATCGAGAATGAATTGATGGTGGCGGAAGGAGAGAAGAATGAGTACGGGCAGTTTTTACATTTTGAGATTCTGACCTATGTACCCATCGATCTGGATGCCATTGCGCCTGAACTGATGACGGAGCAGGAGAAGAAACTGCTCAATGATTATCATCAGAAGGTATATGAGAAAATCAGTCCGCATCTTACGGAGGAAGAGAGACGCTGGCTGAAGGAATATACACGGGCAATCTGATGAAAAAAGTTTTTACGGCATATGAAAGAAGAATAGATGATGAGCAAAGTTTTGGTGATAGGCGGCGGTGCTGCCGGGATGATGGCAGCGGTTACTGCGGCCGGGAACGGACATGAAGTCCATGTATTTGAAAAAAATGAGAAACTTGGCAAGAAGCTGTTTATCACAGGCAAAGGGCGGTGCAATCTGACAAATGCCTGCGATATGGATACGCTGTTTGCTTCTGTGGTCAGCAATCCCAAGTTTTTATACAGTGCATTTTATGGATTTACCAATGAGCAGGCCATCGAGTTTTTTGAAGATATCGGACTGCGGACGAAAACAGAGCGGGGAAATCGGGTGTTTCCTTTGTCAGACCATTCTTCTGATGTGATCCGTGTACTGGCAAAGGAGATGGAACGGCGGAACGTGCAGGTACATCTGCACAGTGAAGTGAAGGAAGTGCTGACAGACGGCGCCGCATTTCTGGGACTGCTCTTTCGAAACGGGAAGAAAGAAACGGGAGATGCATGCATCATTGCTACGGGAGGGCTTTCCTACCCGTCTACCGGAAGTACGGGGGACGGATATCGCTTTGGAGAAGTCACCGGGCATAAGGTGACAGAGCTTATTCCGGCCCTGGTGCCTATGGAAGTGAAGGAATGGTATGCAAAAGAACTCCAGGGGCTTTCCCTGCGCAATGTTGCCGCGGCGGTTTATGACGGAAAAAAGAAACTTTATGAAGAATTTGGTGAAATGCTGTTCACCCACTACGGGGTCAGCGGCCCGGTGATCCTAAGCGCCAGCAGTGTGGTCGGAAGAAGGCTTGGGACAGGAACGGTGACGGAAGCTGGGCCGGAGAAAAAGCAGGCATCAGAGAAGCGGACAGCAAAGGAACTGACATTGAAGATCGACTTAAAGCCTGCATTGACGGCAGAACAGTTAGACCAGCGTGTTTTGCGGGAATTTGAAGAACAGAAGAATAAACAGTTTAAAAATGCGGTAGACAAGCTGTTTCCTGCGAAGCTGAAACCGGTCATGATCGAACTCAGTAAAATTCCGCCTGAGAAAAAGGTCCATGAGATATCCAAAGAGGAACGGCGCGGATTCGTGGAGCTGATCAAAAATTTCCGGATGACGCTGACCGGGCTCCGGGGATTTTCAGAGGCCATCATCACCCGAGGTGGGATCAGCGTCAGAGATATAGATCCGGGCACCATGGAATCACGGTATGTGAAAGGTCTTTATTTTGCTGGGGAGGTGCTGGATCTGGATGCGCTTACCGGAGGGTTTAACCTGCAGATTGCCTGGTCCACAGGATACGCGGCGGGGAATGCCATTTTTAATGAACAGGCAGTGTGGGAATGATATTAAAAGATGTAAAAATATCAGTACCGTCAGAAATTTTGGAAAATGGAAGACATATCAGTGATCAGTTCCATAAGCGGCTGATTGAAAAAAGGAAGCAGGAGGATGTAAAGATGGGATATAATGTAGCCATTGACGGCCCGTCAGGTGCGGGGAAGAGTACCATAGCGAAGCTGGTGGCGAAAGAAAAGGGATACATTTACGTAGATACAGGTGCCATGTACCGTGCATTGGCAGTCTGTTTTCTGGAAAAAGGGATAGCTCCGGAGGATACGGAAAAGATCATTGCGGCAGCCCGGGAAGCCGAGGTCAGTATCCGATATGAGAACGAGATCCAGCAGGTCTATCTGAACGGAGAAAACATTTCTTCCAGGCTGCGGACCGAGAAGGTGGGCAACATGGCATCCATGACCTCGCTCATTCCGGAGGTGAGGGAGAGACTTTTGGAACTGCAGCGTTCCCTGGCAAGAAAGAAAGATGTGATCATGGACGGCAGGGATATCGGAACCAACATCCTGCCGGATGCGGATGTGAAGGTCTACCTTACCGCCAGCGTAGACACCCGCGCAAAACGCAGATATGATGAATTGACCGCAAAAGGAATTACCTGCGAATACGAGAAAATCGCAAAAGACATCCGGGAACGGGACGAACGAGACATGAACCGGGAAACTGCGCCGCTTCGGCAGGCGGAGGATGCCGTGCTGGTGGACAGTTCAGATATGACCATACCGGAAGTAGTGGAAACAATTGTGAAGTTATGCCGATGAAGGTTATATTTCGTTAGATCATATGCAGGAAAAAAGTGAAAAGGGAACCTATATCCATGAAAGTAAAATTAGCAAAAACCGCCGGCTTCTGCTTCGGTGTGAAGCGTGCCGTGGAAACAGTATACCGAGAGCTGGAGCGGCACGCTGCCGGGAGGATCTATACCTACGGCCCTATCATCCACAATGAAGAAGTGATCAAAGATATCCAGGCCCGGGGGGCGGAAGTTCTCCGGACAGAAGAAGAACTGGATTCCATCACCGAGGGCACGGTCATCATCCGTTCCCATGGAGTAGAAAAACGGATTTACGATAAACTGGATGCCCAAAATATTTCCATCGTGGATGCCACCTGCCCTTATGTGAAAAAGATCCATAACATTGTCCGGGAGGAAAGTGAGAAGGGAAACTTCATCATCATCATCGGTGACCCGGATCATCCGGAGGTGAAAGGCATCCGTGGTTGGGCGGGAGAGAACGCGGTGATCATCCAAAATGCGGAAGAGATAGAAGAAAATTCCATAATTATTGAAAATTTCTTCTCAAAACAAGAAATTTCTTCCAAAAATCCTGAAAAAAAAACCTGTGTTGTTGCCCAAACGACATTTAATTACAATAAATTTCAAGATTTAGTTGAAATTATTTCCGAAAAGAGTTATGATATAATTGTTTTAAATACAATCTGCAATGCAACAAAGGAACGACAGATGGAGGCCCGGCGTATTGCGGAAGAGGTGGATGCAATGATTGTGATTGGCGACAAGCACAGTTCTAACACCCAGAAGTTATTTGAAATATGTGCGAAAGCATGTAAGGATACGTACTACATACAGACACTTGACGATTTGAATTTGAATCAATTAGGGTCAGTGGAAACAGTAGGTATTACAGCGGGGGCGTCCACGCCCAACAAAATAATTGAGGAGGTTCAAGTAATGTCAGAATTATCATTTGAACAGATGTTAGATGAGTCATTCAAAACAATTCACAATGGAGAAGTTGTAGAAGGGACAGTAATCGATGTGAAGCCCGATGAGATCATTCTCAACATTGGATATAAAGCAGACGGTATCATTACAAAGAATGAGTATTCCAATGATTCTTCTCTTGATCTGACAACGGTCGTTTCCGTAGGAGACGCCATGACAGTGAAGGTGCTGAAGGTGAATGACGGGGAAGGACAGGTGCTGCTGACTTATAAGAGGCTGGCTGCTGAAAAGAGCAATGAAAGGCTGAAAGAAGCTTTTGAGAATAAAGAGGTATTGAAGGCAACAGTTACCCAGATCCTTGGCGGCGGATTGTGCGCAGAGGTAGAAGGAGTACGTGTATTCATTCCTGCAAGCCTGGTTTCAGACTCTTATGAGAAGGACCTGAGCAAATATGACGGAAAAGAGATTGAGTTCGTGATCAGCGAATTTAATCCGAGAAGGAATCGTGTCATCGGCGACAGAAGGCAGCTTCTGGTTGCGGAACGTGCGGAGAAGCAGAGAGAGTTGTTTGCACGTCTTCAGGTAGGGGATACCATCGAAGGTGTTGTAAAGAATGTGACAGATTTCGGTGCATTTGTGGATCTTGGCGGCGTGGACGGTCTGCTCCATATTTCCGAGATGTCATGGGGAAGAGTAGAGAATCCGAAGAAAGTATTCAAGGTAGGAGACAACCTGAAGGTTCTTGTAAAGGATATCAACGATACAAAGGTAGCGCTCAGTCTGAAGTTCCCGGAGACCAATCCGTGGGCGCATGCTTCCGAGGACTTTGCGGTTGGTTCCGTGATCACCGGAAAAGTAGCGCGTATGACAGACTTCGGTGCATTCGTAGAACTCGCGCCGGGAGTAGATGCACTGCTTCATGTATCTCAGATTTCCAGAGCGCATGTGGATAAGCCGTCAGACGTACTTTCCATCGGGCAGGAGATTCAGGCGAAGATCGTGGACCTTAACGAGGCGGAGAAGAAGATCAGCCTGAGCATGAAGGCGATCGAGATGTCCGAAATGGCAGATGCCGAATAAGGATTTCGGCAAGATTCAGCGAATGTTACGAAAGACAAAATTAGGCGGAGACAAAAAGGGTTTCCGCCTTTTTTATGTTAAAAATGCGACAAGATGTTCGCGGAAAGATACAATAAAATCAAGAAATTTACTGGATTTTGTATACAAAATACTGTAGAATAATATGGTGTGAAAACTGGAATCGTAACAAAGAAAGGAAGGGTAAAAGAATGGGACTTTTAACTTTTAAAGGTGGGATCCATCCCAATGACGGCAAGAGCCTGGCAAAAGACCAGCCGATCACGGAAGTGCTGCCGCAGGGTGATCTGGTATATCCACTATCCCAGCACATCGGCGCTCCGGCCATCGCAGCCGTGAAAAAGGGTGACCATGTGTTAAAAGGCCAGAAGATTGCAGATGCGGGCGGCTTTGTATCCGCGCCTGTGTATGCATCTGTGTCCGGGACGGTGAAAGCGCTGGAAAAGCATTTCAATCCAACGGGCAGCAATGTGGACTGTATCGTCATCGAAAATGACGGAGAATACAAGGAAGCGGAAACCGCTCCGGTGAAGCCGCTCTCTGAGATGTCAAGAGACGACATCCTGAACCGGATTGGGGATGCGGGCATCGTCGGCATGGGAGGCGCAGGCTTTCCGACCCGGGTGAAGCTTTCACCGAAGGAGCCGAATAAGATCGAATATATCATTGCCAACTGTGCGGAGTGTGAGCCGTATATCACTGCCGACTACAGAAGAATGCTGGAAAATACCGAGGAGCTGGTCAGCGGGATGCGGGTCATTCTGTCCATGTTCGAGCATGCCCAGGGGATCTTCGGTGTGGAGGATAATAAAAAGGACTGCATCGAAAAACTGCAGGAAGCTATCAAGGATGAACCCCGTATGAAAGTCTGCGCGCTGCAGACCAAGTACCCACAGGGAGCAGAGCGCCAGCTGATTTATGCACTGACGAAGCGGGCGATCAATTCTACCATGCTTCCGGCAGACGCAGGCTGTATCGTGGATAATGTGGAGACGCTGATCGGCATTCATAATGCGGTGATCAACGGCAGGCCGCTGACCGAACGGATCGTTACCGTCAGCGGGGATGCGGTGGAGAAGCCGGGGAACTTCAAGGTTCTTTTGGGAACCAATCACCGGGAACTGATCGAGGCGGCAGGTGGATTCAAGAAGGAACCGGAAAAGCTGATCTCCGGCGGCCCCATGATGGGATTTGCCATGATCACGCTGGATGCGCCGGTGACAAAGACTTCTTCGGCCATCCTGGCATTTCAGGAAGACATTGTGGCAAAGGCTATGTCTACCCCCTGCATCAACTGCGGCCGCTGTGTGGAAGTCTGCCCCAGCCGGATCATCCCGTCCAGGCTTGCGGACTATGCGGAACGCCACGATGAGGAAACATTTACGGCACAGAACGGGCTGGAGTGCGTGGAATGCGGCTCCTGCAGTTACGTCTGTCCTGCAAAGCGTCCATTGAAGCAGTCTATCGGTTCCATGAGAAAGATTGCTCTTGCAAATAAAAAGAAGAAATAGAGAGGTGAAAGAACAGTGAATGGAAAATTAAACGTATCATCCTCCCCACATATCCGGGATAAGGTGACAACCAGCAATATCATGCTGATGGTAGTGATCGCACTGTTGCCTGCTACTTTCTTCGGAATCTATAATTTCCGGCATGAGAACGCATGGCTGCTTGTGGTGGTTACTACGGGCGCGGCGGTGCTGACAGAATACATTTATGAGAAACTGATGAAAAAACCGATCACGGTCAAGGATTTCAGTGCAGTGGTCACAGGTCTGCTCCTGGCATTGAACCTGCCGCCTACACTGCCGCTCTGGATGGGGGCTTTGGGCTCGGTGTTCGCGATCCTGGTAGTAAAGCAGCTGTTCGGCGGGCTGGGACAGAACTTCATGAACCCGGCGCTGGGGGCGAGGTGCTTCCTTCTGATCTCCTTTACCGGCCGGATGACCTATTTTGTATATGACGGCGTGACCGGGCCGACCCCGCTGGCGGAGTTAAAGGCAGGGGAAGCGGTCAACTCCATGAACATGCTTGTGGGAAATATTCGGGGTACCATCGGAGAGACCTCCGTGCTGGCGATCATGCTGGGCGCTATGTTCCTGCTTCTGATGGGGATCATTGACCGTCGGATTCCAGGTACATATATTGTGACCTTTGTGATATTCATCATACTCTTCGGAGGACATGGATTCGATCCCCAGTATATTACCGCGCATCTCTGCGGCGGCGGCCTGATGCTGGGTGCCTGGTTCATGGCTACCGATTATGTGACCTCCCCAATCACCAAGGGAGGGCAGATCGTATATGGAATCTGCCTGGGAGTGCTGACCGGACTGTTCCGTCTTTTCGGCGGTTCCGCGGAGGGCGTATCCTATGCGATCATCATCAGTAACCTTTTGGTTCCGTTGATCGAAAAGGTTACTCTTCCAAAACCTTTTGGTAAAGGAGGAGAAAAATAATGAATAAAATAGTAAAGAATACCCTGATCCTGTCGGCTATTACCATTGTTGCGGGATGCCTTCTGGGGCTGGTCTACGAGATCACCAAGGCCCCCATTGCGCAGGCTCAGGAAAATGCAAAGCAGGAGGCTTATAAGACGGTGCTTGCGGACGCGGCGGAGTTTACGGGGGACGACACACTGGATGCGGCAGCCGCGGCGAATGTACTGCAGGAAGCCGGATATACCGGAGACGATATCGCGGAAGTGGCCAAGGCATTGGACGCATCCGGCGCGGTGATGGGATATGTGATCACGGTTACCTCCCACGAAGGCTACGGCGGGGATATCAAGATTTCCGTGGGAATCCTGTCCGACGGCACGGTAAAGGGAATCGAGATGCTTGAGATTAGCGAGACGGCCGGTCTGGGAATGAAGGCGGCAGAAGATGATTTTAAAAACCAGTTCAAGGATAAGCAGGTGGAGAAGTTTTCCTATACAAAAAGCGGAGAGGACGGGGATGATAAGATCGATGCGCTCAGCGGCGCTACCATCACGACCAATGCCGTGACAAATGCCGTGGACTCTGCGCTGGTTTATTTTCAGAATGTGTTAGGAGGTAGTGCTCAATGAATAAGTATACAGAGAGGCTGTACAACGGCCTGATCAAAGAAAATCCTACCTTCGTGCTGATGCTTGGGATGTGTCCTACGCTGGCGGTCACTACGTCGGCAATCAACGGAATCGGGATGGGACTTTCCACCACAGTCGTTCTGGTACTGTCCAACATGCTGATTTCCATGCTGCGGAAGATCATACCGGATTCCGTGCGTATCCCGGCATTTATCGTTGTAGTCGCATCCTTCGTGACTATTGTACAATTTCTGCTTCAGGGATTTGTCCCCAGCCTGTATGCGTCGCTGGGACTCTATATCCCGCTGATCGTAGTAAACTGTATCATCCTGGGAAGAGCTGAAAGCTATGCTTCCAAGAATCCGGTGCTCCCGTCCATTTTTGACGGTCTCGGAATGGGGCTTGGCTTTACGGTAGGTCTGACCGCTATCGGTATTGTGCGGGAACTGCTGGGCTCCGGCAAGGCATTCAATATGCAGGTCCTGCCTTCCTCTTATGAACCGATCACGATCTTTATCCTGGCGCCGGGAGCCTTTTTCGTACTGGCAGGACTGACCGCCCTGCAGAACAAGGCGAAGAAGCGTGCAGAGGCAAAAGGCGATCCCAGGGCGGAACTCATCGGATGCGGTACGGACTGTGCGTCCTGCGGCAAGAAAGCAGTCTGTGGAGCAGGCACCTCTGGGGCAGAAGCGGGAAAAACAGAGTAGGAGGGGATAGAAGATGAAAGAATTATTATTAATCGCGGTTGGCTCCGCATTTGTAAATAATGTCGTACTCAGCCAGTTTCTGGGAATCTGTCCGTTCCTCGGCGTTTCCAAAAATGTAAAGACTGCAGGCGGTATGGGTGGAGCGGTAATTTTCGTTATTACCATTGCTTCCCTCGTGACAAGTATCGTCTATAAAGGCATCCTGGTACCGGCGCATGTGGAATATCTGCAGACCATCGTATTTATCCTGGTCATTGCGGCGCTGGTGCAGTTTGTGGAGATGTTCTTAAAGAAGGCAATGCCTCCTCTTTATAATGCGCTGGGCGTATACCTTCCGCTGATCACGACCAACTGTGCGGTGCTGGGTGTTGCTCTGACCAATGTGCAGAAGTCTTACAGCATTCTGGAAGGTCTGATCTATGGGATCGGCACAGCAGTCGGATTTACGGTAGCCATTGTACTGATGGCAGGGATCCGGGAGAAGATCGAATACAATGACATTACGGAATCATTCCAGGGAACTCCCATTGTGCTGGTAACCTCCGGCCTGATGGCGATCGCGTTCTTCGGATTTTCCGGACTGATTTAAGGAGGGAAGAAAAAGCATGAGCATGACAGGAATTTTACTGGCCGCTGTGATCGTCGGCGGGACCGGATTGTTGATCGGCGTCTTCCTTGGAATCTCCGGCAAGGCATTTGCCGTGGAAGTGGATGAACGTGAGGAAGCCATCCTTGGGGTCCTTCCGGGAAATAACTGCGGCGGCTGCGGATATGCGGGATGTTCCGGACTGGCTGCGGCCATCGTCAAAGGTGAAGCAGAAGTCGGTGCCTGTCCGGTGGGCGGCGCCCCGGTGGCGGCACAGATCGGCGACATCATGGGCCAGGCGGCCGGAGACCAGGTGCGCCAGACTGCATTTGTAAAATGCGGCGGAACCTGTGAAAAGGCGCAGGATGAGTATGCATATTATGGGATTCAGGACTGTACCATGGCCAGCATGATGCAGGATACCGGGCCGAAGGGCTGCGATTACGGCTGTCTGGGTTACGGCTCCTGTGTGAAGGCTTGTCCCTTTGATGCGATTCATATCGCAGACGGGATCGCGGTGGTGGATAAGGAAAAATGCAAGGCCTGCGGAAAATGTATCGCGGCCTGCCCGAAGAAGCTGATTGAGCTGGTTCCTTATGACCAGAAGACATTTGTACAGTGTAATTCGAATGACAAAGGAAAGTCTCTGATGGATGTTTGTCTTGTGGGCTGTATCGGTTGTAAGCTGTGCGAGCGCAACTGCGAGGCGGGAGCCATCAAGGTGACCAATTTCCTGGCGCATATTGATGCGGAAAAATGTACCAATTGCGGCGTCTGCGCGGATAAGTGTCCGCGAAAGATCATTACGCCGCGAAAGATACCGGTATCATAAATATTGAGACAATTACAGGAGGAGTCAGAGAATGTTTTCTGGCGCCTCCGATTTTAGTTTCACGTTTGGCAATCGTCTGGTGCGGATGCATCATGACCGTGGCTGCGATTCTTTTCTTCATCGCCGGGCTGGGGTATGAGATGTGGGAGAAATGCTGGATCATCTATCCGATCGGCTGGATGCTCTGCAAGATCGTGACGCTGATAATCAATGGGATGTATGGGCAATTAGTTTGGATTATACTTGTATTGACAAAAAGGCAGCAAAAGTAGTATATTTGAAAGGAGGTTAGTTAATACTAACAAAAATGTAATGATTGGAGGACTTTTTATGGGTGGGATTTCAGTGGAGAATGGGATGCAGACTAAGGCACTTTTGGGTCTTATGATACCGTTCCTTGGGACAGTGTTTGGGTCCGCCTGCGTGCTGTTTATGAGGGATCGGCTGAATCCTCTGGTGCAGAGGGCGCTGACCGGATTTGCGGCAGGGGTGATGGTGGCGGCTTCCATATGGAGCCTGCTGGTTCCGGCTATGGAGCAGGCGGCGCACATGGGGCAGTGGGCTTTTCTGCCTGCGGTGATCGGCTTCTGGCTTGGAATCCTTTTTCTGCTGCTTCTGGATCGGACCATTCCCCATCTGCACATGAACAGCAGCAAAGCGGAGGGGCCGCAAAGCAGCCTGCAGAAAACCACAATGCTGGTGCTTGCGGTGACGCTCCACAATCTGCCGGAAGGCATGGCGGTGGGCGTGGTGTTTGCGGGACTGCTTTCCGGAGAACAGACCATTTCCCGAACCGGGGCGCTGGCATTGTCCCTGGGCATTGCCATTCAGAATTTTCCGGAAGGAGCAATTGTTTCTCTGCCTTTGAAAAGAGAGGGCGGAAGTCGCCGGAAAGCATTTTTTCAGGGACTCCTTTCCGGTATTGTGGAGCCTGTGGGAGCAGCAGTTACCATTTTGCTGACAGGTCTTGTGGTGCCCCTTCTGCCTTATCTTCTTTCTTTTGCGGCAGGCGCCATGATTTATGTGGTGGTGGAGGAACTTCTGCCGGAATCTTCTCAGGGCAGCCATTCCAATGTGGGTACCCTGGGATTTGCCCTTGGTTTTCTGATTATGATGGTGCTGGACGTGGCCCTTGGATAAGGGCAGAGGATTCGGGGAGTTGAAATTTACTGCTTTGAAGTCCCTTCATCTGAAGCTCTCCGGGGCCGGAGAAAGCCCGTACCCGCCCTTTTTCAGGATTCCCGGATGCTGCTTAGAAATGCAATCAGCGGTTCTGCATAGGCTTTGTCCGAAATATCATAGGACGAGGAAATCATTTTTATCATTGTCTGTTCTTCTTCTGTTTTATCTTTTTCTAACATTAAAAATTTTTTTGTTCCTGTTTGCGCATCAACAAACTGCTTTAAATCTTGATAGCTGTATAAACCATAATTATAGGCATCTTCGATATCTGAAAAAGTATAGGCGATATCATCTGAAGCTTCTAACAAAAAGACTAATGGGTGTCGCTTATTTTGTGTTCCTGTCGCAAATTTAATGGCGTTAAACACTTGTTTTTCCGAGTAAAAATAGCCAACTTTTTTAGACAAAAGCTGTTGCTTATTTAATTGATCTGAAGATGCCGTATATTTGATAACTGTATCTAATGTCGTGGCTGTTAGTTTCATTCCTGCTTTAGAAGTCCCATTATCATGATGCAGTTTTGTTAAAAGTCGGATGGTTTGAGCGTTTCCTTCAAAGTTAAGAAAATCATTTTGTTGTTGCTCCGAAAAATCAGACCAACAAGCATACAAAGGACCATTTTTTTCAAACCAAATACGAATGGCTTCTTCCCCAAAATGTCCAAAAGGGGGATTGCCGATATCATGGATTAATGCAGCTGTTTCTAACAACCGATAGCATTCTGATAATTCCATAACCTCAATGTTTCGTTCGTTCAACTGTGAAATAACTAATCTAAGTATATCCCTGCTATGCATTGCCACTTCTAAGCTATGTGTTAAACGTGTTCTTACAAAATCATTACGTTCTAAAGGAAAAACTTGTGTTTTATCTTGTAAGCGTCTAAATGCATCACTTTTAATTACTCTACGATAGTCACTATCAAAAGATTTACGAAGTTCTGTGGCTAAATCAACTTGCTTATTTAACCAGTCATTTTGATATTGTTTACCATTATCAGAAATACGATATGTACCAACCAACTGACGCCAATTCATTTTCATTTATTACCTCCTCCAATTACTCTACCTTCTCTAAATAAGAGACGTAAATATTTTTACATTTACCAATATCACTGAATTCCCGATTGTTATACGCCTTATCCTTTTTCAATTTAAACCGCACTTTTTCGCCTTCTTGAAAAGTTCCCCACGTAAGAAAAAAGAATAGCCAATGGCTTTCATCCTCTGATAGCGTGTCTAAACCTAAACTTTTAGGCTCAATTAAGCTAGGTAATTTAAAACAGTCATAGACCCCTTTTGCTGTGCCATACACAGGACGATGAGTGCTAAGAATCGTTTCAAAATATCCCTTTTCATCAGGTTTTAAATAACTTGCTTGCCGAATCAGTTGTGTCAGTTTATTTTGGAATGGCTGAATATTTTTCTCAACGTTTAGTTCAAAATCTGGCTCAGCTTGTACATCTGTGTCATGAGATAACTTTTTTAATAAGCAGTTTATTTCATTAGTACTTGTCTTATCATTAAACGCAATCGCCAAACGCTCACTACTAATAACACCTTTCATATCTTTCATAGAAAAATTATTTAACGCAATTGGATAGTGTTTATCTGATAGCATCCAAGAAGCACCCATTTCGTTTAAACATGGAATACTCTGATAATAATGATCAGATAAAAAATACAGCATGACAGGTTGATTGGTTAGCTCCCTTTTAATCGTGTCAAAAATTAATTCTCCTGGCTGTACACCTGTTTCAATAGTGGAACTATAAAAAATATCCTGTGTTCGAAACCCAAACTTTTTCAATAATTGGATAAACGCATCCACATATTCTTGATCCTTTGAACTATGACTAATAAAAATCTTTTTCCCGTTGCTCACTACT
>OFFP01000755.1_pt1 | contig 25122 bp, 24 predicted proteins | sample 1521431 | NCBI WGS metagenome assembly OFFP01 (sample SAMEA3504104, study PRJEB24116) | mouse gut metagenome | biome: mouse gut; feature: mouse-associated habitat; material: faeces | place: Denmark | collected 2011
TTCACTAACCATGAGAAAATCTCGTGATTAAGAAGTCATTTAGAGCATATATCACAGGAAACTTCTCTGTGAATGGCAGCTGGATACATATGTAATAAAAAAGGTGTATTTATGATATTTTTTTATAGAGTTCTGCTATATTTTTATAATCAGAACAAATCAATAAAATAGAAAAGGAGAAGGAAAGAGACTATGGACATAAAAAGAATCATGCAGGAAATGACTTTGGAGGAGAAAGCCGGGCTATGTTCGGGAAAGGATTTCTGGCACTTCAAAGGGGTGGAGAGGCTGGGAATCCCTGCGATCATGGTGTGTGACGGCCCTCACGGACTGCGCAAGCAGGAGGGAGAGGCTGATATGATGGGGATCAATGAAAGCATTCCTGCCGTCTGCTTTCCCACGGCATCTGCTCTGGCTGCGTCATTTGACAGGGAACTGATCCGAAAGGTAGGGGAGACGATTGGCGAAGAGTGCCGTGCAGAGGGCGTTTCTGTGATCCTTGGGCCTGGCGTGAACATGAAGCGGACTCCCCTCTGCGGAAGAAATTTTGAATATTTTACGGAAGACCCCTACCATGCGTCTGAGGCGGCCGCGGCCTTTATCCATGGTGTGCAGAGTATGCGGGTGGGAACAAGCATGAAGCATTTTCTTGCGAATAATCAGGAATATGAGAGGATGTCTTCCGATTCTGTTGTGGATGAACGGACTTTGCATGAAATCTATCTTGCCGCATTTGAGGGCGCTGTAAAAAATGCGCAGCCCCTGACCGTCATGTGTTCCTATAATAAGATCAATGGGATTTATGCCGCGGAAAACCATGAAATGCTGACAGAGGAACTTCGGGATAAATGGGGGTTCCAGGGCTGTGTGATCACAGACTGGGGCGCCGGAAAAGACCGGGTTGCCGGACTGGAGGCAGGTCTTGATATTGAGATGCCCGGAGGAAATCCGATGCCGGATGAGAAGATCGTGGAGGCGGTGAAGAGCGGGAGGCTCAGGGAGGAGATTCTTGATACGGCAGTGGAACGGATCCTGAAGATGATTGATTTCTGTACGGATACGCCGGATGGAAAATATCGGTTCCAGCATGAGAGAGACCATGCCCTTGCAGGTGCTGTGGAGAAGGAATGCGCGGTACTTTTGAAAAATGAAGAGGCAGTGCTGCCGTTGTCAGAAGAGAAAAAGGTGGCTTTCATCGGCGCATTTGCTTCCAGACCGAGATTCCAGGGAAGCGGGAGCTCACACATTCACTGTAAATATACCACTTCGGTATTAGACGCAGCAGCAAAAAATAGTCATATCACTTATGCACAAGGCTATCACGAAGATGGTTCAGAAGACCAGGCTTTATTTGAGGAGGCGGTGCGGCAGGCTGAAAATGCAGATGCGGCGGTAATATTTGCGGGACTTCCGGCCACCATGGAGTCTGAGGGAGTTGACCGGACCCATATGGCAATGCCGGAGATACAGAACCGTCTCATCTGGGAGATCGCAAAAGTACAGCCGGATACCGTGGTCGTGCTCCATAACGGCTCTCCGGTTGAAATGCCATGGGTCTCTGAGGTGAAGGGAATCCTGGAAATGTATCTGGGCGGCGAGAACGTGGGGGAAGCTGCTTATGATCTGTTGTTCGGAAACGCAAATCCATGCGGAAAACTGGCGGAGACATTTCCTCTGAAATTGAGTGACAATCCTTCACATCTCAACTATCCGGGATATGACCATACTGTCGAATACAAAGAGGGCATTTATGTAGGCTACCGTTATTACGACAAAAAAGAAATGGAAGTCCTGTTTCCGTTTGGGCACGGCCTTAGTTATACAGACTTTACATATGAGGAAATCCGGACAGACAAAAATGTGATTTCTGAAGAAGAGGAACTGACCGTGACAGTAAAAGTAAAAAATACAGGGACAAGAAGCGGGAAAGAAGTCATCCAGCTGTATGTCTCTGATCCGGAGAGCACTGTGGACCGCCCGGTCAGGGAGTTGAAAGGATACTGTAAAGTAGAACTGAAGCCGGGAGAAAGTACAGAGGCAGAGTTTAAACTCGGCAGGAGGGCCTTTGCATATTACAATGTACTTCTCCATGACTGGCATGTGGAGACAGGGGAGTTCCTGCTGCAGGCCGGGAGTTCTTCCAGGGATATCCGTCTGAGCAAAAGCATACAGGTCAATTCCACGACAGAAGTACCGGTCACATATACTAAATACTCTACGATCAAAGATCTGTTAAAGACTGCAAAAGGGGCAGAGACAGTCGCGCCCATGCTTGCGGCGATGCAGGGCGCAAATGGGCAGACATCGGATGCCATGGGAGAGGGCGCCGACGAGATGCTCAGGGCGATGATGGAGTCTATGCCGATTGGGACACTGGTGAATTTTGGCGCACTGACGGAGGAAGAACTGGATCAGATGATCCAATCGCTGAACGATTGAAAAGTAAATGCACAGACGGCAGGAAATGAATGTTGTAAAGGCAGAGATAGAATGCATTCGTGATTAAAAACCAGGAGGATAGAAGATGGGAATGGAGGATTTTTTTGCACAATTGCCCAGGGGAAAAGAGGACAGGCCGCTGCTGTTTGCGACGGGAGAGATGACCTATGATTTCCATGATATTGACGGGCTGTATTTTATGCTGGACCGAAGGCTTTCCGGATGTATGGTTCTGATGTGGGCAAAGCCGATGGATCCGGAAACAAAAGGCAGGGTGTTTCTGGACGGAAAGGAGATCTCAGGGTATGTGCTTACCACCATGGCACAGATGGGACATCTGTGGATTTTGGGTGTGCCTCTGCGCGGATTGGTCACAGAGTATGGAAAGGAATATGCCCTTCATGTAGAAGGATTTGCCGATACAGACGGCAATGTCATGAACCCGCAGGATTTCACGGTAAAGGGGATGGAAAAGACCGAGCCCCGGAAGCAGGATGCACAGCGTGAGGAAGTCGCGCTGCAGGCCGCAGCCGAAGGGATCGTACTGCTGGAAAATAAGAACAATCTGCTTCCCTTGCGGGAAGGAAGTACCATCAATCTGTTTGGAAAAGGAATCTATCAGTTCCGCAGCGGAGCTGTTGGTGCAGGAAAGATCACGCCGAGATACAGCGTTGATCTGAAAGAGGCTATAAGGGACAGCAGTGTATTTGGCCTGAACGAGGAACTGGTTTCATTTTATTCCTGTGATGAAGACGCAGTTCCTCCCGCAGGGATGCTTCAAAGAGCCAGGGGAAAATGCGATACGGCAGTGATGCTGATCACGCGGGCATCAGGAGAAAACATGGATAATTCGACGGCAAAGGGGGAATATTACCTGTCCGATCAGGAGGAGTCGCTGCTGAAAAAGCTGTCGGAGGAATTTGCACATACGGTGGTAATCCTGAATACAGGCTATCCCATTGATGTAGGATTTGTAGAAAAATATCATGTGGAAGCACTGTTATATACCGGATTCGGCGGCATGCTGGGAGGAACGGCTATTGTTCAGATCCTTTCAGGAAAAGAAAATCCTTCCGGAAAATTGACAGACACCTGGGCGAAGGACTATTTTGATATTCCTTCCAGCCGTAATTTCTATGATTGTGTGGATAAACCGAGACTGGATGCGGAATGTACGCAATACGCAGATACCTGTTATGAAGAAGATATTTATGTGGGTTACCGGTATTTTACAACATTTCAGAAGAGACCGGCATATCCGTTCGGATACGGAATGAGCTACACTGTGTTCGTAATAGAGCCGGAGGACTTGCATTGGACAGCGGACGCCGCTGTATTGACGATCCATGTAAAAAATATGGGGGACTGTGCCGGTAAAGAGGTGGTACAGGTCTATGTCCAAAAACCGGACGGCCTGCTGGAAAAACCGGAGAGAGAACTGGTATATTTTGAAAAAACCGGATGCCTGAGTCCTGGCGGAACACAGACAATGCAGGTGACCATCCCGAAAAGGCATATGACTTCCTACAGCGAAGAAAAGGCAGCCTATCTTCTGGAAGCCGGGGGCTACCGGTTCTATGTGGGCAATGACGTAAATGCACCGTTTTGCGGCGAACTTGTCTTGGATTCAGAAATGATCATCAAACAGGCGGCTAATCGGATGGCGCCCCCAAAAGCAGTCTCTGTGTTGTCAAAAAGAGGGGGAGCGGATACATGGCCCATAGGGAGCGCATCAGGAATCTGTGAAGGAAAGGTTTCGTTTGAACCGTATGCGGCGAGAAAATCCTATCCGGCAGTCTTTCGGGGGAAGAAGCCGGATCAAAGGATGGTATTTGAGGAAGTCAGGAAAGATCCAGAAAAAGCAGAGGATTTTGTGGCACAGATGTCTGTAGAGGAACTGGCAAGATTATCAGTCTGCGCTTCTGCGGGATGGGGCATGGAAGGCGTAGGAGAAGCAGGGAGGATGTTTCAGGTGGAAGGATATGGGCTGCCGCCGTTCCCGGTTTCCGACGGTAATTCCGGCGTGAATGTGCGAGTTCCGAATATTGGGATGCCGTCCGGCGCCACCATTGCATCCACATTCAACAAAGAGCTTGCAGAGCAGGTGGGAAGGGTGATCGGAGAAGAGGCGAAAGCGCTTGGGATGCCCATGATCCTGGCACCGGCATTGAATATCCACCGGAATCCATTGAACGGAAGGCAGCCGGAGTATTTTTCGGAAGATCCCTATCAGGCGGGAATGATCGCGGGATATTATGCGAAGGGCCTGGAAGGTGCGGGGGGCGCTTCCTGTATGAAACATCTGCTGGCAAACAACTGCGAATCCACCAGAAAACGGAATCAAAGTATTGTAAGCGAGCGGGCGCTGCGGGAGATTTATTTCAGGGCCTTTGAACTGGCGATGGAGGTTCATATGCCGGCATCTGTCATGACAGCCTATAATGCCTGCAACGGCTGTCCCACAGCTGCGGACCAGGAACTGATCCAGGGGCTTTTGAGGGAGGAAAATGGGTTTGGCGGTTTTGTGATGACGGACTGGACAACTTATGATACCGTAGATGTACAGAAAATGATCGAGGCCGGAAACTGCTGGATCACGCCGGGGTCTATGGATGATACATATACCGGGCGGGTCGTGCGCGGGGTAGAAGAAGGAAACATAAGGCTGGAGAGGCTGCAGGAAAATGTGGCTTACATTGTAAAGACGATGGCAAGGTTTGTATAAGTCAAAGACCCCGCAGCAAGCTGACGGGACATCAAAATTCTAGCGCAGCAAGCTGTGGGGTATTTGACCCTCGCGGCAGTCGCCAAATATCCATGCAAGCATGGTTGCTTGGCTCGTTGCTTCGCGGGAATAAAGAAGGAGAGACGTATGAAAACAATCAAAGAAAAAGAAATACTGGTAGGAGCAGATTTCGCAGGATTTCCATTAAAAGAAGCAGTTGCAGAGCACTTAAAAAAATATGGGTGGAAAGTGACGGATATCGGAGTCCGGTCAGAACAAGACGAGGATACTGAGCTGATGTTCCATCGGATTGGATTGAGGGCAGGGGCGATGATTTCTGAGAAGGAATTTGAAAGAGCATTGCTGTTCTGCGGGACAGGAATGGGAATCCACATTGCCGCAAGTAAATGTCCGGGAGTGTTTTCCGGAGTCGTAGAAAGCGTGCCGGCTGCACTTCGTGCCATTACCGGGAACGGTGTAAATGTACTTGCAATGGGAGCGTTTTATGTTTCTCCGAAAATGGGATGTGACATTGCGGATGCATTCCTTTCACATAATCTGGGAGATGGGTATGAATGGTGGCCGAACTTTTATGAATTTCATAAGCTGGCATGTGATGAGTTGGAAGCATTTGATTATGAGAAATATAAGAAAGCGGGATTCAAGCTGGAACATTTGGGAGATTATCCATTAGAACTGAAGGAGGATCCCAAATTGTTTCAATAAGAACCATACAAAGGACTGGAATGTGATATAATGCATTATACAGATCCACAGGCAGGTCACCAATTTTCATGAGAAATTGGTGACCGAAAGATTTTGCTAGGAGGTGCTGCTCATGGATGTCTGTTTCCTGGAGACGGTATACGATATTTTTGAAATCCCGTTGGTTGTGGTGCAGGAGGATTCGGCAGTCTGCCAGATTCCGGACAATGGCGCAAGCACGTTGTCTTTTTCTAAAGAGAGGGAGCTGTTCGATGAACTTGTCCGTTTTTTCCGAAGACGGGAAGGGAGTCCTGCCATTTATATGGAAAATGAATATATTTATTTTGGCGGGTTTTCTGATCCCGAGAATTTACGGTGTTATATCTGGGGACCAATCACAAGAAAGGATTTGGATCAGCACGAACGCCGGGCATATTACCATATTCATAATTCGGCCACGGGTATGGAGATAAAAAAATGTGGGACAGACCATGTATCGAAAATGTTGGCAATGGTTTATTATGTGGAAACCGGGAAGAAAACAGGGCATATAGAAATACCTTTTGAGAGCGGTAATTTGCGGTTTGACCATTGGAATTCGGAAGAAAAAATGGAGCATTACCAGTTGGAGCAGTCGGAGGAGGAACGGGGTCATAATAGTGTAGATTATGAAAATGAACTGCTGCGTATTGTGAAAAGTGGTGATGTTGCGGCGATGAAGAATCTGATGAATATAGAACCCATGGAAAGCGATGAGATCGGAGTAGTCGCTGTTAACAGCCACAAACGTATGGAATATCTGGTAGTAGCCATGATCACTCTGATTTCCCGCGCAGCCATTGAAAGCGGAGTCAATCCGGAAAAATCGTATGAATTGAGCGATATTTATATGCAGCGTCTGGAAAAGTGCAGGAACGCTGCGGAGATCAATATCGTAGGCGGAAAGGCACAGCTTGCATTTACCCAATTAGTTCAGGATGAGAAAAAATATAGAAGCACGGTGGTCTGTGTGGAAAGGTGTAAAGATTATATCGCAAAGCATCTGAGAAAAGATTTTAGAGTAGGGGATATCGCGCCAGCGATTGGTGTGAGCCGTGTATATCTTACCAGAAAGTTTTCAGAAACAGAGGGGATGACGATCCAGCAGTATATCATGCAGGAGAGATGCAGCCATGCGGCAAATCTTTTGAAATATTCGGATTACCCGATCTCCATTATTTCCGAATACTTTTGTTTTTCCTCCCAGAGTCATTTTGGTGTGCAGTTTAAAAAGATCTATGGCATGACGCCTAATGAGTATCGGAACAGGAACCGGTATATTGAGAGCTATGGCAGCGGCAGTCAGGACGGAGCATGAAGTGAACCTGAGAAAAAGTGATGTAAAATAGATGGATCAGCGGCAGGAATACAGGGCCTGGGAAAAGGCAGAATAAAAGTGTAGGAGAATGCGGACACTTTTATTCTGCTTTTTTGGTGAGCCTGACTGGCGCACATTCCATACCTTCTGATAACAAAGTGAACGAAAAGAACATACATGACAAAAAAGGAAAATGCATGATATTGAAAAAAGACTGTTTCCTGTATCTTATATCCATCAGATAACAGAAAAGAAAGCGAGGAGGATGGATATGTTACGAAAAAAATGGAACACAGGCTGGACAGTGAGTAAATCCGGGGAGAGCCCGATGATGGCAGCATTCGGCGCAGGCGCAGGACAGCAGGAGCTGACATTGCCTCACGATGCCATGATTCATGAGAAGCGGACACAGGAGACAAAAAACCAGCATCAGACAGGATTCTATCCGGGAGGATGCTATATTTACACAAAGCATTTTGAAGCGCCCGAACAGTGGAGGGAAAAAAATATACAGATAGAATTTGAAGGAGTCTATCAAAACGCCAGGGTTTATATTAACGGAGATTATGCAGGAGGGCATCCGTTTGGATATACCAATTTTTATATCCGCGCCGATGATTTCCTGAAATATGGGGAGACAAATGAAATCCAGGTAATCGCAAATAACAGTGCAGAGGAGGACAGCCGATGGTACTCCGGGAGCGGCATCTACCGGAACGTCAATCTTATGGAGGGGGATTTCCTGCATATCAAAGAAGACGGTGTGAGGATCACGACGATGGAAGCGGAAGACGACCTGGCTGTTTTGGAAGTGGAGGTTCATCTGATCAATAACGGAATCCATACAAAAAAGGTCCGGGTGCATACGGTATTTTCAGATCAGAGCAATGAAACCTGCGGCACAGAGCATACTCCAGTCACAGTCTTTGCACGGCAGCAGGCGGTGATCCGTCAGAGGATACAGATAGAGCATCCGCTGCTTTGGAATTGTGAAACCCCGAATCTGTATACCTGCCGGATTCAGATTGAGGAAAATACATCTGCCGGAGAAGGGAAAAATACAGGAAATATATTGGATGAGGCAGAGGAGATGTTCGGTATCCGCACAATATCCTTATCTGCGAAAAAGGGGCTGCGGATCAATGGGAAGAACGTCAACCTGCGGGGGTCATGCATCCATCATGATAATGGGATCATCGGCGCGTGTACGCTGGAGAGGGCAGAGGAGCGACGCTGCCGTCAGCTAAAAGAAGCTGGTTTTAACTGCATCCGCAGTTCCCATCATCCGCTTAGCCGTGCAATGCTGGATGCCTGCGACAGAGAAGGGATGCTTGTCCTGGATGAACTTTCGGACTGTTGGACCCGTTCAAAAAACAACAACGATTATGCGATGCATTTTCCGGATTACTGGGAAAAAGATGTAGAGCGGCTCGTAGCAAAAGATTATAATCACCCTTCGGTCATTCTGTATATTTCAGGAAACGAGATCCAGGAAGCCGCAGCCGCAAAAGGGGCGCAGATGAACCGTGAGATCACAGAGAAATTCCATGCACTGGATCATACACGTTATGTGACTGTGGCGATCAATGGGCTTCTCGCCTGTATGGGACGGATGGGGGATATCCTCTGTGATATCACAGGCATGACCATGGAGCAGATGATGCAGATGCAGGCACAGGCCGCACAGAGTCCGGCTTCCGACGCAGGCAGTGATGCGGCAAACGGCAGCACGGACCTGATGAAAGGCCCGATGGCAGACGCATTTGCGGCGAACCATATTGTAACGGAGATGCTGGAAGAGTTTGCATCGGTAACGGATCTGGTGGGATATAATTACCTCACTGCCCGTCATGCCATGGAACACGAATTATATCCAAACCGAGTGGTACTGGGAACGGAGACCCTGCCTTCGGATATCGTGCGTCTTTGGAAGATTGTAAAAGAAAATCCGCATGTCATCGGAGATATGACGTGGACGGGATATGATTATCTGGGAGAGGCCGGTTCCGGTGTATTTTATTATGATGGACGGCAGGGCTTCATGCCGAACTGGCCGATCAGCGTGGCCTATATGGGTGACATTGACATCACAGGATACAGAAGGCCTATGAGTTATTTCCGCGAAATCGTGTATGGTCTTAGAAAAGAGCCTTATATTGCGGTCGAACGTCTGGAGCATTATGGGCAGAAAGCCAACCAGTCCGCATGGATCTGGAAGGATGAGATCGCGAGCTGGACCTGGAACGGCTATGAGGGAAAGCCGGCAGTGGTGAATGTCTATGCGGATGCAGATGAGGTGGAACTGTTCCTGAACGGAAGATCTCTGGGTAGAAAGCCTGCCGGGGAGGAGAACGGTTATCTTGCTTCCTATGAGATGTCTTATGAGCCTGGGGTGCTCTCTGCGGCAGGATACCGCGCCGGTGTGACGGCAGGGATCTGTGAGCTTGCTACCGCTTCTGAAAAAGTAGAGTTAAAGGTAGAGGCAGACCGTGAAATCCTGCGTGCGGACGGAGCAGACCTTTCTTACCTGACCGTGACGCTGGTGGATGGAGAAGGGAGACAGAATCTGCAGGCAGTAAAAGAAGTGACCGTGGAGATCGAAGGGGCAGGGACGCTCCAAGGCTTTGGGAGCGCCGACCCGGCAACAGAAAATACATATGACGATCACACTTGGAAAACCTATGACGGATGCCTGCTGGCAGTGGTGAGGTCAGGAATAGAGCCTGGAAAAATCAGGGTTGCTTTTTCGGCAGAAGGATGTGAAACAAAACAGGTAATGATTGAGGTAAAGCAAGAAGGAGGAAGTCAGGAATGAGAACAGAAAAAATCCGGTTATATGAGGAACGTGAAGATGTGATATTGACATCTTATATTCTGGACGATTCACCAGAAATGCTGAAAGGGAAAAAACGCCCGGCCATTCTGATCTGTCCAGGCGGGGCATACATGAATTGTTCAGACAGAGAGGCGGAACCGGTGGCGATCCGTTTCGCGGCTATGGGATATCATGCGTTTGTATTGCGTTATTCTGTGTATATGGAAGGAAAAGGCGGATTCCCGGATATTACATCCCCATTAGTCAGAAAAGAACATTGTATACATCCAAATCCAATACGTGAGATCGGTAAAGCTATACTGTACATAGGAGAACATGCAGAGGAATGGCTGGTTGATATGGAAAAACTGGCAATATGCGGATTTTCTGCGGGGGCACATAACTGCGCATTGTATGCGGTAAATTGGGACCAGCCAGTCCTTACAGGGTATTTCCAGGTTGAGAAAAAACGGTTAAAGCCTGCCGCAGTCATATTAGGATATCCCCTGACGGATTATTGCTATCTGAAAGAAATGATGGGAGATGATCCGGTTGCGCAAGGGCTGTTTACGATATCCAATACTGCGTTTTTAGGTACAGGGGAGCCGCCGGAAGAATTGTTAAGAGAGGTAAGCCCTGTATATCATATAAATGAGAAAATGCCGCCTGTGTTTATCTGGTCCACCGCATCTGACGATCTCGTGCCGGTACAGCACAGCATCCGCATGGCCCATGCCCTGGCAGATCAAAAGATTCCGTTTGAGATGCATCTATTTGAGGAAGGATGCCATGGCCTGGCGCTTGCTGACCAGACAAGTGCGGAAGCAAAATCGCATGTACAAGAAGACGTGGGCCAATGGGTCGGCATGGCAGAGAGCTGGCTCGAAAAACGGTTCGCATATGATCTTCCTGAATTGACAGATATGGAGATTATGATGCGGGAAGGATACCAGAAAAAAAGAGTTGTCTCATGTAATACATAGATAACAGAAAAGAAACATAGAAAATATTTTTAAATGGCTTTCTAGTGTATTTTATTTTCAGCAGATGAGATGCAAAAACAAAAAGAAAGGAAAGAGAAAAATGAGTGAAGCAAATATGAACAAGAAAAAGAACCGCTGGTATCCATGGGCATGGAGTACACGTGGGTTTGCCCTGGGGGTAAACTCCCTGCTGCTTATGCAGGTTACCTTTTACGCGACTGAATCTGTTGGTCTGTCGCCAGAGCTCGTAGGAACCCTGATACTGATATCCAAGCTGTTTGACGGAATATCAGATCTGATTGCGGGATTTATTATTGACAGGACCAATACAAAATGGGGAAAGGCAAGGCCTTATGAATTATTTCTGATTCCTACATGGATCTTGACGGTGATGCTGTTCAGTACGCCGGAATCCATGGGAATCACAGGAAAAGCAATCTATTTCTTCGTCATCTACCTGCTCATCAATGCAGTTACAGTCACATTCCTGAGTTCCTCTGAGGCGGTATATCTGGCGCGTTCCACGACAGATGAGGGACTTCGGACCAAGGCATTGACTGTGGCAGGGATCATGGCAACTTTGTTTCCCACGGCGGTAAGCATTATACTGCCTATTCTGATGGCAACCTGGGGAACGCAGCCAGGCGGATGGACAAAGATCATGCTGGTATTTGGGGTTCCATTTACAATCGTTGGACTGATCCGATTTTTCTGTATCAAAGAAATTGATGCGGCAGAGACACAATTAGAGACCAAAGAGGGAAAGAAGGAACAGGAAGCAATCTCTTTTAAGGATTCCATGAAAAGCATTGCGGGAAACAAATATTTATTTATCCTCTCAGCTACGGTGCTGTTGTGTGCGGTAAATAACGGAATGAATATGACCACGGGAAGTTATTATTTCCAGTATATCGTAGGAGACCTTGCAGCAATGTCCACGATCGGCATGCTTGGACTTCTGACGCCGTTTGTACTGATCTTGTTCCCGATTGCCGTAAGGAAGATCGGAGGTATGAATTTTGTACGGATCGGTCTGGTTACCGCGATCATCGGAAATGTCGTGAAATATTTTGCCGGGGACAATGTGCCTATGATCCTCGCAGGTTCTTTTATTGCGGCTATCCCGGGAGCCTCGGCATTGATGATGATCGGAAGCATCTTTGTTATCCAGTGCATGGACTACGGCGAGAAAAAAACGGGCATCCGTGTGGAGGGCATGGTGAATTGTGTATATGGATTTGCAACGAAGCTGGGTAGCGGCGTTGCCAGCGGAATTTTGGGAGCGATCATGGCGCTGGCCGGGTTTGTCAGCGGTGCAGAGACACAGAGTGCTTCTGCAATCACGGCGATCCGCTGGGGATATTCCCTTGTTCCTGCGCTGGTGTGTGCGGCAATGCTGGTAATCCTTCATTTCTATACATTGGAAAAGGATAATATGAAACTGGGCGCAGAAAAAGAATAACAGGAAGAGATTTGTGTAAGACGTACTCCCGGAAAATACAGCCGGGAGTGCTTTTTCAGAATCAGGAAGGAGACTTTTATGCTGCATATTAAAGATTTTAGAATGGAATATCAGAAAAATCCTTTGGGGATGGATGCGCCAAATCCGAGGTTTTCCTGGAAACTGCAGTCTGACCGGAAGAATACGGTGCAGGCAAGTTATCATATTGCAGTGCGCAACGGCAGTGAACTTGTATGGGACTCAGGTATCGTGGAAACAGATACAAGCATCTGTGTCAAATATCCCGGGACGGATCAGGGAATTGGCAGTAAACGTAGCATAGGGGCTGCTGCAGAATCTCTAAAGCCTCAGGCCCGGTATGAAGTCAAAGTTGAGGTTACCGACAACCATGGAGAGGATGCATCGGCCGAAGGCTGGTTTGAGACCGGATTGATGGGGGCAGGCCAGTGGAAAGCGGACTGGATCACCCATGGATTTGAGGATGACCTGGAGCCCTGCGCGGTTTTTATAAAAAGATTCCGCTCAGAAAAAGAGATTGCAAAGGCAAGGCTGTACGCAAGCGCACTCGGAATCTATGAGTTTACGGTAAACGGCAGGCCGGGGAGCGATATCCATTTTGCGCCGGGCTGGACCAGCTATCAGGAACGGATCCAGTACCAGACTTATGATGTGGCAGAACTTCTGGGGGAAGAAAATGAACTCCGGTTCGTGGTTGGAAACGGATGGTATAAAGGAATCCTTGGTTTCTTTAATCAGGGAGATCACTATGGAAAACGCACGGCTCTGATCGCCCAGCTTGAAATTACATATACAGATGGTACGATTGAAAAAATCGTTACGGATGAAAGCTGGGAGACGACGACAGGAGCGCATCGCTACAGTGAGATCTATCACGGGGAAGTGATCGATTACCGTTTTGAAAAAGAGAGTAAGCTGAAAGCTGCGGACGCTGGTACAAACACAGCTTCAAAAGAGACAGTCGATCCGGCAGTGTTAGAAATCCGTCCGGCAAGACGTATTGAACAGTCCAAGGAGGTGCTGACAGCGCAGCAGGACGAACCGGTACGGATTACGGAGCGCAGGCCGGGAGAAAAGCTGATCCATACACCTAAAGGGGAGGTTGTGATTGACTTCGGACAGAACCTGACCGGAGTGGTAGAAGTGAAACTTTGTAAAAAGCGGGGAACGAAGGTGGTCATCCGCCATGCGGAGGCACTGGATGAGAACGGGAATTTCTATACGGTGAATCTACGTACCGCAAAAGCGACGGATACCTTCATCTGCAGCGGCGAAGAAGATCTTTTCCGTCCCATGTTTACTTACCATGGATTCCGTTACATCCAGGTGGAAGGACTGGGAGAAGATGTGGATCCGAAAGACTTTACCGCCTGTGTGCTCCATACGGACCTGGAGAAGACCGGAAGTTTTACCTGCAGCAATGAAGCGGTCAACCGCCTGGCACAGAATATTGACTGGGGGCTTCGGGACAATTTCCTGGATATCCCTACGGACTGTCCGCAGAGGGATGAACGTCTGGGATATACCGGCGACGCGCAGATTTTTCTGTCCACCGCGGCATGCTGCCGCAATGTGGCGCTGTTTTTTGAAAAATGGCTGCAGGACCTGAAGTATGAACAGTCGCTGGGGGCAGGCATTCCTACCACGGTTCCCAATATCCTTGGGCCGGGAGGCGGCATTGCGATCTGGCATGACGCGGCAGCCATCATTCCCTGGACGCTGTACCAGAATTATGGAGACCGGACTTTTTTGGAAGAACAGTTTGACAGTATGGTGTCCTGCGTGGAATATTCCCGTTCCCTGACAGGGGAGGACGGGCTGATCAAAACAGGACAGCAGTTAGGAGACTGGGTTTCCATGGATGTGCCAAGAGGCCCCATGTTAAAATGTACCGAAGAAGTCTGGAATCTGGAGCTGATCGAGAAGATGGGGAGCACCGACCCTTATTTTGTGGCAAATGTATATTATGCCTATTCAACGTCTCTGGCAGCACAAGCGGCAAAAGTATTGGGAAAAGAGGAGGAAGCAGAGAAGTACCGGAAGCAGCATGAGGAGATCCTGGAAAAGATCCGGGACGAGTATATTACAAAAAACGGGCGTCTGGTGAGTGAGACACAGACAGGGTGTGTTCTTGCCCTTCAATTTGATATTGCGGAAAAAAAACACAGGGCAGGAATCTTTGAAGCATTGAAACAGAATCTGAGACAGCATAAAAATCACCTGACAACAGGCTTTGCAGGGACTCCGTTCCTCTGCCCTGTTTTATCTGAAAACGGTGCCCACGACCTTGCAGGAAATGTATTTCTAAAGGAGGACTGCCCATCCTGGCTGTACCATGTCAAGCTGGGAGCCACCACCATGTGGGAACTGTGGGACGGTGTGAATCCGGACGGCAGCTTCAATAAGTTTGAGATGAACTCGTTAAATCATTACAGCTACGGTTCGATCGGCGGATGGATGTACCATGACCTGCTGGGACTGGATATCCTGGAACCCGGCTATAAAAAATCCAGGATCGCCCCCAGGCTGATCAAAGGAATCCCGGAAATGAAGGGATCCATTGAGACAGTCTACGGTACGCTGGGCTGTGAGATCAGCTGTGTAGATCATAAATATGTGGCGGATATTACAATCCCGGAAAATACGACTGCTGTAGTCAGCCTGCCGGATAGGGAAGAAGAAGTGCTTGGCTCCGGCCGGTATCACTACGAATATGAGACGGAAGATGCTTTTGAAAAAGAACGATATGACTATGATTCTCTGTTTGGGGAGCTGATAGAGGACCCAATAGGGAACCGACTGTTAAACCAGTATGCAAAGGAACTGATGGAAAATGAAATGTTCCTGATGTTCGCAAAGGACCATCCGATCACAGATATATCGGGGATGCTGCCGCCGGAAGCAATGGGGCTGATCGACATGGTGATCGCGCAGTGTAATAAAGAAAGTATAAGACGCCCCAAATGACCGAGAAAGCCCGTAAATCCGCCACTTTCGGCACTACATAGCTTTCAAAGTTACATTATTTCCGTGTGCTTTTAAGGGCATTTTTACATCAGCGAGAGTGAGAACGGTTGTTCTGGGGTTGTTTTTGCCTGATAGTATATACTCGCAGGCAAAAGTCGGTTATTATCACGGAAACCCTTATACTATCACGGAAACCTGCTGTGCGTTTTCGTGATAGTATAAGGGTTTCCGTGTTTGTATAAAAGGTTTTCGTGTTTGTATACGGTAAAAGTAATAAAACTTAACGGATAAATGATAAATGAGGGAAGGGCTGTTTTAGCATTTCATTTTTACAAAATAGCGTGAAGCGGTGAACCCAAAGCGGCGGGGAAAGGCAGAAATCCGGAACGGAAAGAAATTGTTCCGCACAGGGGACATTGTCATGCAGACTGAGAACAAGGATGAGATCTCCAACGGCGATCTGGGGGAAATCTTAGATATCTACCGGAAAGAAAAGAAGACGGCCATGCGGGTGGACTTTGGAGATGGCCGTATCGTGGAGTTTACGGACGAAGATCACTGGCCGCTGACCCATGGATATGCCATGAGCGTGCATAAGAGCCAGGGAAATGAATGTGCGGTGGTCATCATCCCTGTATTGGACTGCTTCTGGCGTATGCTCCAGAGGATTTTGCACTGCGTCTCAGGCAAGCTTACAGATCCATGCAGGAACTGTATAAAAAGTCCGCGTAACAGGAGTAAAAATGTACTTGCCTTTCTCTGTATCTATGGGGAAAGGCAGGAAAAATGATATATAAAAGAAAGAAACAGGCATGGAAGATGACGAAACAATTGTATTTGAAAAGGGATCATTCTATAATAAAATTAAAAGTAAGCAGGATTGTCTCATATTGGAAGGAGCGTATTTGTAATGACACAGATAAGGCAGGATGCTATAAAACTACTGGAACAGATTCCGGAAGATAAAATTATTTTTATTATACAGATTATGCAGGGAATGAAAGGTCTTTATACAGATGATGATATGAAAGAAAGGGAGGATGCTTTCCTTCACTTGGAAAGAATGAAAAGAAAGGTGCCGGATCTGGATTATGACAAAGAATTGGCAGCATATAGGGAGGAAAAGTATGGAACTGCGAATATTAGTTGATACAAATATTCTTTTGGATTATTTACTGGATCGGGAGCCCCATGAAAAATCAGCAAGGACAATTATTAAAGCCTGTCATCAAAAAAAGATGGAGGGTTGCGTTGCTGCCCATTCTATAACGAATATTTTTTATATTCTGCGAAAGAACTTTAGTATTGAAGAACGCAGGGATATATTGTTAGATATCTGTAAGATTTTCTATGTAGAAGGTATTGATGTCAAAAAGTTAAGGTATGCACTTGCAAATGAAGATTTTTTGGATTTCGAAGACTGTCTGCAGATGGAGTGTGCAAAAAGTTTTCATGCCGATTATATTGTGAGCAGAAATCTGGAAGATTTTAAAAGTAGCGATATACCATGTGTTGATGCAGATGAAATGTGCAGAATCATAGAGAGTCACCAGTTATAATGAATTATAATCTGTCAGGAATGATTATACTTCATGGCTTTTTATATGTGAATATTTAAGGCAAATATTCCTGTATTTGTATTGTTTAGTATTAATCAAATGCTATATATTGTATTTGTATATATTAACAAACACCATATATATAATTATGATAAAAGAGAAGTAACTTTATTCTGCTCATATCATATGGCAGAATAATAAATTTAGTTCCGGCAAAGGCTGGAAGTCAACTTTGAGACAGAAGTCTGTCAAAAGACAATATGAGTACAGAATGGCACTGATTATAGAATGGATAGTCAGTGTCTTTTTTTGTGCTCAAAAACAATGCGGGAATCACAATAGAAAGAAGGAGGATTACCATGATGTCAAATCTTTATGAAACATGGATATTAAAGCAGGAGCTCCCAGAGCCATTCGCGGGGATCGTCCAAAAGAATGGTGGAAGGAGAACCAGTTTAAAACAGGAAGATTGTTCCCGGTATAATACCGGAAGGGCAAAATCCGCAATCCTGCATCCGCCAACGCTTCGGGCGATCCTGTCGCTGTTCCGGTTGATGGATGGCAGGGAATCCGGTGCTGCCGGGCATCAGGACAGCAACGGGGAGGTGAATTTTTACTGTCTGGAGTATCAAAAGCCGGATGGGAAATATGCCCTTGTCTATAACAGCAGGAATGGAAAAGTACAGGGATTGAGGCGGCTGGATCAGGGATTGGAACCATTGCCCCCGGTATCGGAAACATGCAGCAATGGGGAAGAGTATATGGCGGTCTTTGCCTATCTGAGCATAGATGGGAATGATGGCCTTTGCGATACGGAGTTTGCTTCTCATTTTTTCGATCTCCATGAGCATTTCGCGGGGCATAAGATCTTAGAAGAGGAAGCTTAAATTATCTTTATGGAGATCTGCTGGATGGCGTAGACCTCGGGCAATTATCCAAAGTCCAGAAAAACCTGTTGGTTTACGCGATCACACATAAAAAGAGGCATTTTCTTACCATGGTGAAAGAACACTTTGAAGATTTTACATACCTCCGTCCATTTCATCTTTTGCTGGATGCGGATACCTATGAACATTATCTGAATGTGAATACGCTGAATCCAAGGAATTTAAAGGAAAGCGGGCATTTATGTGCAGTTTGTGATGAGAGCAAGCCGTTTTTAAAGAGGAGGCAGTATACTTTTGAAGAGGTGAAGCTGTTTTCGGAGGCAAAAAGCAGATATGTACGTCTGTATCATCTGCTGGCGTATCCGAAAAGTAACGACCGCCTGCGGGTCATCCGTGAGATGATAAAAAGAGGGCGCCTGCCAAAAGACCTGGAAGAGGACCGGCTGCTTCCAATCATGCAGATTGGGGAAGTACTTGGGCAGACCTGCCTCTCCTATCGAGATGGGAAATATAAAAGCTGTTTGTTATCCTGCTTTGATGCGAATAAGAAAGTGGTATATCTTTCTGTGGAAGGGACGCTTGTGTTCAGAGCAATCATTCGCCTTACCAAAGGAACATTTTACAGGACAAACGGGAAACGGCAGAGACTGCAGTTTGCGGATCTCACCCAGGAAGATACAGGGGCGGAAACAGTAAATGACAGGAAGGAATATCTGACCTTATTTTTGGAGCGGCCTTATTTTAAAGGAGTTTCAGAGGAGAAAGAAAAGGAAGCAGTCTGGTTTGCTGTGGAGATGCTGAAAAAGAAAGCAAAACAATTACAGGCAGAGCTGATTCTAAGCGATGCCTATAAAAAGTTTGGGCTAGAGGAAAAACAGTTTATCCGTGCGAAATATTATATGTATATTTTTGCATCCAAGAATGGGGAGCAGTATCTGGACAGCCTGGGCGGAATGGCAGGCGCAAGGCAGGAAGGAAGTTATGAGGAAGGATATTTTCTATTTCAGGAATCCTTTGTAAATCCGAAAAAGTGAAAGAGAAACAACAGGAGACCAGCTATGAGTAATGATTTGATTTTATGCCAGAGGGAAATCCGCCGTTTGCGGTGCGTGGTGAGGACATATGAAGTACAGATGCGGGAACTGGAAAGATATCTGGAGCAGATGGCAGGAAATCAGGAGCTTGGAGAGGAGGCAAGACAGACTGCCAGGGAGATTTCAGAAGCCTGGCAGCGGATACAGGAAGATTAAAGGAGGAACTTATGCCGAAATTTATGGGGATTGATTTGCTGGACAGCTTGGAAAAGATCATGAAAAAGAATACGCAGAGTTATCAGGGAGATTTTGCCTATGACCGGAAAGATTTAGAAGAAGTGGCGGCGAAAGCGGATGCGCTGCCTCTTAGAGAGCGGACGTTTCTCTGGATGTCCCGCCTCTGTGGTACCTGGTGCCTGAAAGAGCGGAGGGTATTTTTAAAGCCAACAGGAGCGCATCATATCTGGACTTACTACGGTGACGGGAGAAGTGAGAGGATTTTAGCTTATGCCGTAGAAGTGACAGGTCTGGAAGACGGGAAGGTGACCGGGAATCTGTACCCGCTTGATTACCGGGAGCATGTGGAACTGGTAAAAAGAATGTCAGTTCCGGCAGACCAGGTCAGGGTTGTTCATGAGAAAGGAGCGTATTTCCAGGACGGAGATAAGCATGTTTATAAGGAGGTGCATAAACGATTCGCTAAGTTTTTATATTCCGAATATGTGCCGAATGACAGCGGGGCGCTGGAAACTGTCCTGCGGCAGGAAGAATGGAAAAGAATGAAAATGCGGTGCGGGAAGGTTGAGAATCATATCCGTAAAAGCGCCGCATAGATAACGGAATGGATTTCATGGGATACAGCAGCCTCCAAAAGGCTGTTGTGTCCGCTGGCTTAGTAAGCCGGTTAAGGAGCAAAAGTGATATATCCTATCCAATGTATTGACATGGCACATTTTGGATAGTAATGAATGCAAAGAGAAATTTAGATGAAAAAAATGATTACGTTCCAACTTGTAAAGGGCAGACGTTTTGAGTATAATTAATTTAAGAAATGCAGGAGTGTTAATAGCAGGAAGGAATGATGCTATGGCAGAGAAAGACATTGCAGAAAAGACGTTAGAAGCCTACAATGATGTGTTTGCAGACATTATCAATGTATTGCTGTTTAATGGCGAGCAACAGGTTAAAGAAGATGAATTGGAAGAAGAGAGTCCCAATTCCAGTTATAAAGCAGATGGGAAATTACATGCACAGGAAAGGGATGTAGCTAAATATTGGCGCAAAGGACTTGTACGGATTGCATTATATGGTTTGGAAAACCAGACGGATATAGACAGTGATATGCCGCTGCGGTTATTTTCTTATGATGGTGCGGCTTACAGGGGACAACTTCTTGCAGATAAGGAGACGAAAGAAAAGACAGGAAAGGCTGCGCCGAGGTATCCTGTAGTGACACTGGTTTTGTATTTTGGATATCAGAAACATTGGAAAACGCCAAGGACACTGTATGACTGTCTTGATATTCCGGAAGAAATAAAGCCGTATGTAAATGATTACCGCATGAATTTGTATGAGATCGCATATCTATCTGATGAACAGGTGCAGATGTTTACAAGTGATTTCAGGATCGTGGCGGATTATTTTGTGCAGATGCGGAAGAACAGAAATTATATAGCGCCGGAGACTACGATTAATCATGTGCATGAACTATTGCAGTTGATGTCAGTTATGACACGTGATAATCGTTTTGCGGACGTGTATAGTCCGGATATGGAAAGGAGACCAACGAGCATGTGTGAAGTATTAGACCGCGTAGAGAACAGAGGAATCCAGAAAGGGATAGCTCAAGGTGAGGATACAATATTATCTTTGATGAAATATTTGTTGTCAAATAGTCGGCTGGATGATGCCAGAAGAGCAACCGAAGACGAAGCTTATAGAAGTAAGCTCTTAGATGAGATTTCACTTCAAAAATGATTTTGAGGATGAGGTATTCTTGATGTATAATTTGAGTAAAGGGATTAAAGAAAGGATTCTGTCATCCATTCAAAATCTGATGGAAAGTATGTGCTGGAGTACAGAGTAGGTGATGTCAGCGCTTAAAATTCCAGAGTCTGAACGAATTCAGTATGTCGATGGATTAAAAAAGTAAAATAGATTTTCTGGCGGAATTTAAAAATTTAGTATGTATGAGAAGGCATGGCAGTCTGAAAAGATTTCCATGCTTTTTCTGTGCTTTGGGATTGGTTAGTCGAATTCCTTCTTCTTTGTCCTGCCTAACAGATAATCTGTAGAGCAACCATAATATTCAGCCAATGCAACTAGGATATCAAGAGGGATTTTTCTGGTCCCATTTTCGTAGTGCGAATATGCCCTCTGACTGATACCGAGAGCATCTGCCAGTTCTTTCTGCTTAATATCTGAATCTTCCCGTAAATCCTTAATGCGTGTAATGTTTACCATATCCATGCATACATCCTCCTATAAGGGATTATAAGCAGAACATATTGGACTATTAAATTTTAGAACAATATGGTCTAATGGAATGGAAAGATTCTGAAAGGAAGAGTAGGAGTCTTTTAGACTTTGATCGAGATCTGAGAAATAAAAGGAAATATGAAAGAATCTGATTGAGGAAATTGAGCGGGCATGGCAGTTGTAAGGATTACCATACCCGTTCTATGCAGATGGAGGGGAGGTTTTGTTTTTCTCCTTTGCGCGTCCCAGTAGATAGTCTGTGGAACAACCATAAAAATCAGCCAGTTCGACCAGGACATCAAGGGGAAGTTTTCTTGTTCCATTTTCATAGTGCGCGTATGCCCGCTGGCTGAGGTTAAGAATCTTTGCCAGTTCTTTTTGACTCAAATCATGGTCTTCCCTTATGTCTTTTATATGTCTTAAATCAATTCCCAACATTTTTATACCTCCATAAAATTATTATATGTAGAACAAAATGGACTATTGAAAAATAGAACAAAACGGGCTATGATTTTTATGTTCTCATGTGTAAGGTGATGTTTGGAGGAATTAAGGAAATGGACAAATGGAAGCGGTTCTTAGAGGCTGTCTTGCTGATTTTAGGGTTGGCAGGCATGATACACTATGGTATGCAGGAGTCTGGGGAATGGAAAGAAAGTCATTCGGGGATCCCGGATGCTGTCAGCAGCGTGTCCAGTGATGGCTGGCAATATTTAAAAGTTGTGGCAAACAGTGACCGGATAGAGGATAAGGAAGCCTTTGCCAGAGCAGTGGTTCAGATGTGTCGGGAAAATTCGTTCCATTCAATTATGTTTTCCACGGATATTAATGGCTATCCGTCAGGGCTTAGTATTACAGTCTATTTAAACCAAAAGGGTGTGGAAAGAAATGAATCAATCTGTGAGATTGAATTTCGCACTGAAACGTATAGGGAGGACTGTGATATTAAAAATAATGTAGAAGAATATCAGCTCTATCTGGATGGAAAGGAAATTGATTTTTATGAATAAAGCTAAAGAAACTTGCACTTCTGAGGGAAATGGATGATATTCCGGACATACAGGCAGAAAGGCAAACATGAATGAATAGGGTACGGATACAATGGTAATGATGTTGCATTTTGAAGGAAGGAATCCTATAATAGAAATTATAAATAGAGGGGGGATTCATTCCGATGTTTTTTATCATGGGAGTTGCGCAGGGAAGAAAGAATTTTGACTATAACCAGATGGTGGTTTGCGGGCATTGCGGTTCTTATGGAAGATATCAGGTGTACATGACTTACATGTGTTTGTCGTTATTCTTTATCCCTTGTTTAAAATGGAACAGACAGTACTATGTAAAAAGTACATGCTGCAATACGGTTTATTCTCTTGCACCGGAGATTGGGAAGCAGATTGCAAGGGGAGAAAATATAGAAATCCTGCCGGAACACCTGGCACAGGTGCAGGCAGGATACAAAAGCAGATTCAAAAGGTGTGGGAACTGTGGATTTGAGATGCAGGAAGAATTTGAGTTCTGCCCGAAATGTGGAAGGAGATTTTGATATGGGTACATTGGTGGTTTATTATTCTCAGACGGGAACAACCAAAGCTGTTGCCGAGAAAATCGCGGAGATAAAAGAAGCAGACATAGTAGAAATCAAGCCGGAAAAACCTTATGAGATGTCTTACGGGAAGACGGTATTGACATCTTTAAAGGAGATATTTACAAAAGCACGTCCTAAGCTTGCAATGGAGATACCGGATATCCGAAAGTATGACCGGATTCTGATTGGATGTCCAATCTGGTGCGGAGGTGCTCCCAATGTGGTCCTGACTCTGCTGGATGCCTTAAATTTAACTGGAAAGCATTTAGCTGTATTTACGACGAGCGGCGCGACAAAACCGATAAAACTTGCCATAAGCTTGAAAAAGGCATATCCGGATGCTAAGTGGCATAAGCCGTTGAATACAAATGGCATAACCGAAGAAGGGATCAGGAACTGGATGTAGAATGTATAGATCCTGGCAGATACCTTAGATGAGGAGCTGAGAGAGGGGAAAGAAATCATGGTGAAACAGATTGTAAGAGACGTATTCTTCCTGGGGCAGAAATCAGAACCGGCAACCAGGGATGACCTGCAAGTGGGAAGAGACCTTAAGGATACCTTAAATGCTAACTGTGACCGGTGTGTCGGCATGGCTGCCAACATGATTGGCGTGAAGAAAAATGTGATTATTATAAATATAGGAGTTATCGACTTGGTGATGTTCAATCCGGTGTTGGTTTGGAAAAATGGACTCTATGAAACGGAGGAAGGGTGTCTGTCCCTTGACGGGATTCGTAAAACGAACCGCTATCGGGAGATTGAGGTAGAATATTATGATTTCAACTGGAAAAAGCAGAAGATAAAGTTGAAAGACTGGCCTGCACAGATTGCACAGCATGAAATAGACCATCTTTCCGGGAGGGTGATATAGTGATGGGATATCGAATACAGACCGTTCAGGGCGACATTACAAAAGTAGATGATCTGGAAGCAATCGTAAATGCGGCGAATAACAGCCTGCTTGGCGGCGGGGGTGTAGACGGAGCCATTCACCGGGTGGCTGGTTCTGAGCTTCTGGCTGAATGCAGAAGCCTGCATGGCTGCAAGACGGGAGAGGCAAAGATTACCGGAGCTTATCATTTGCCATGCAAATATGTGATCCATACGGTAGGACCTGTTTGGCATGGCGGGATGGATGGGGAAGAACAGCTCCTTGAAAATGCATACTGGAATTCCCTGCAGGCCGCGGTAAATCATGGGATTCGGACAATCGCGTTCCCTTCCATCTCAACAGGGGTGTATGGATATCCGGTAGACAGAGCCGCAATTGCGGCAGTCCGGACAGTACGGAAGTTCTGTGAAAAGCATATGGGTGAAATTGACATTGTGAGATTTGTGCTGTTTGACCCGGAAACACGTGCTGCATATGACCATGCGGTCTATAAAATGGACCGGAATATGATATGATTTGGATAAAAACAAAACAGAGGGAGGAAAACGGGTATGAGCATCGTTGTGAATATTTATTATACCGGAACAAACGGCAATGCGTGAAAGTTTGCAGAAGAAATGGAAACCAGCGGGACTGTACAGGACATCCGCAGGGAAGAGGGAAATCTGCGGTATGAGTATTTCCTTCCAATGGCAGACCCGGAGACGGTACTGCTGATTGACTGCTGGAGAGATCAGGAGGCGCTTGACCGGCACCATGCTTCTTTGATGATGGAGAGGATTGCAAAACTTCGGGAAAAGTATGACCTGCATATGAGAGTGGAGCGGTATGTGTCTGCTGAAAACGGGATTCCAGAGAAAGACAAATGCTTTATGAATATGCCGGAAATGATACGATGATTGCGTGCGAAGAACAGAACCGGTATGAATCGGAACTTTATTCAAAATGTAAACAGTATTATGGGTATGTATTTTATATTGGCAGGACCATATAGCCTGGAAGTTAAGGAAGTGAGGAAACATGAGGCGAATAAGTTTATTTATTGCAATGAGTCTTGACGGATATATAGCAGATAGTAAGGGCGGTGTTGGCTGGCTGAACGGACAAGACAGTGAAAATGAGGATATTGATACCTATTCTGAGTTTGCAAAAACGATTGATACGATTTTAATGGGATGGAATACTTATCATCAAATCGTTACTGAGCTAT
>OFFP01000759.1_pt1 | contig 24991 bp, 23 predicted proteins | sample 1521431 | NCBI WGS metagenome assembly OFFP01 (sample SAMEA3504104, study PRJEB24116) | mouse gut metagenome | biome: mouse gut; feature: mouse-associated habitat; material: faeces | place: Denmark | collected 2011
ACGGGAGTGAGTATCGTAGCCACAAAAGAGGTGAAACAAGTGTAAATATGCCCTGAAAGGGAGGATGCCGGGTAACCGTTGTAAACGATCCCCGGCATGTATTATGAAAAAGTTTTTTCGAAAAATAGTATTAAACTATTGGTTAATGGTCGGTTCAGAATATCAAATGTTATTTTCTGTTTCATTTGATATACTTAGTATAAGATACACCTGTGAAGAAATAATGTTAAAGTAATGAAAGATTTTTGAAAGATAAATGAACAAACTATGAACTGAAGATTTATATAAAGTAGTTGTTGGAAAATCCAGGAAAATGTTCTATACTATTAAAAGTGCATCTGTGTACTCGCGGAGCCTCCCGGCAAAATAGCGGCAAAGGAGGCGCAGAGAAAAACTGCGAGTGCATGATCTTAGTACAAGGAGGAAAAAAGAGAATGAAGTATATTTCTTTTGTGATTCCGTGCTATAATTCACAGGATTACATGAGCCGTGCCATTGAGAGTATTCTGACAGGGAAAGAAGAGATAGAGATCATTATCGTAAATGATGGGTCAGGAGACCGGACATCAGAGATCGCGCATGAATATATGAAGAAATACCCGGATATTATCCGGGTTATTGATAAAGAGAACGGCGGTCATGGGGACGCAGTCAATAAAGGGATTGATGCTGCCAGGGGAGCATATCTTAAGGTAGTGGACAGCGATGACTGGGTTGATGAAGAAGCGCTGCGTAAGATTCTTACATTATTCCGTAATCTGGAGGATGACGGAGAACAGATAGATATGTTAGTCTCTAACTTCGTGTACGAGAAGGCAGGAGCGGCTCACAAGAAATGTGTCCACTATCGCAATGCACTGCCTCAGGATGAGATCTTCCGGTGGGATGATATCGGGCATTTCCGTCTGGATCAGTATATCCTGATGCATTCGGTGATCTATCGTACGGAGATGTTAAGGCTGATACAGATGAAACTGCCGAAACATACCTTCTATGTAGACAATATCTATGTGTATTACCCTCTGCCGCATGTGCGGAAGATATACTATCTGGATGTAGATTTTTACCGATATTTTATTGGAAGAGACGACCAGTCGGTAAATGAGAAGAACATGATCGCCAGAGCGGATCAGCAGATCTTTGTGACAAAGATGATGATTGATATGTATGAGATGAAAAAGATCTCGAGTAAGAAGCTCAGACAATATATGATCAATTATCTGGCGATCATGATGACGGTGTCTTCTATTATATTGATCCGATCTAAGACGAAGGAAAATATCGAGAAGAAGAGGGAATTGTGGAAATACCTTAAGAAAAGGGATTTTAAGACTTATTTTAAGATCCGCCATGGGATTCTAGGACAGACCATGAATATTCCGGGGAAATCCGGGCGGAAGATCTCGTCATTGGTCTATAGTGTTGCGAGACGGATCATAGGATTTAACTGATATGAAATCATATGGAAGATGAATAATATTGTTCCTGTGTCACATAATAAAAAGCAGAGGCAAAACTTCCGAAAAAAGGCTGGTTGGTAAAGTGTGATTCCCGCGAAGCAACGAGCATACTAGGAAGGGATCTGAAAATAAAAAGGAGAATGTGACATGGCAGTTGAATTTCAGGCGAGTAATACAAGAGAGAATCTGATGAGGGCGTTTGCCGGGGAGAGTCAGGCGAGAAACAGATATACGATCGCGGCGGATACAGCGAGAAAGCAGGGATTATATTCTATTGAACAAGTCTTTTTATTTACGGCGGATCAGGAGCGCGCGCATGCAGAACGATTTTATGGCCTTCTTAAGAATCTGTCAGGAACTACGATCGAGATATCAGGCGGATATCCGGTAGACCATTCTGACGATGTGGCGGAGCTCTTGAAGAAAGCGGAGCATAATGAGAAGGAAGAGGCGGATGATGTTTATCAGGCTTTTGGTAATGTTGCGAAGGAAGAGGGATTCCTTGAGGCGGCGTCCGCGTTTTTCCAGATAGCGGAAGTGGAAGCGATCCACGGCAGGCGGTTCGGTAAGCTTTCCGAGTTGCTGGAGCAAAATAAATATTTTGAATGTGAAGCAGGAGGACAGTGGATGTGTATGAATTGCGGACATATCCAATCGGGAAAGCTGGTTCCTCCGGTATGTCCGGTGTGCCGGTATGAGAGAGGGTATTTCATACCGGTGGAGATAGCTCCGTATCTCGGATTTGATTTTTTGAAACGGTAAAACTGAATTTATCTCGGACGGGTTGGTGCGGTTGTTTCGCAGCAGCCCTTTTTTTCGTACAGATTTATCCTGTCGCAGACAGCTTTAGGAGATAATCTCTCCTAAAACATTGCATATGAGAATTCCACATATAATATTCTTAAAATAACTATTGCAATGTTTGATTTTAAGGGTATAATGGGTAATACGAGTCTTTTGCGGGATTAGCATAAAATACAATAAATACAAATGAAAGGAGTCAAATTATGAGAAGTGAAAAAGTCAGCTGGGGCAATTTCTTCGGTACTGTGCTTACGATCGCGCTGCCCATCGCATTTCAGAATTTTCTGTCTACCACTGCAAGTATGGTAGATACCATCATGATCGGAAGCCAGGGTGAATTGTCCGTGGCAGCGGTAGGGATCTGCTCCCAGATTACCTCTTTGTTCTTTGCCTGTTACTTCGGATTCGCAAGCGGAGGACTGTTATTCTTTTCACAGTATTGGGGCGCCCGCAATGAAAAGGGTATCAACCAGGCTTTTGGCCTGGCGCTTGCCTGCATGCTTGCCGTATCCCTGCTCTTTGGCGGCGCTGCGGTAACCAACCCGGATTTTATCCTGGGAATCTACACCGACAAAGAAAACATCATAGCGATCGGCGCGCCCTATATCCGGATCGTCGGTTTTGCCTATCCGCTGCAGGTCATTGCCATGATCATCAGCTTCTTGATGCGTTCTACGGAACGGGTGAAACCGCCTCTGATCAGCTCTGTCCTTGCACTGGTCACTAATTTCGTCTTGAACTGGATCCTGATCTACGGACGTTTCGGAATGCCCCGGATGGGAGCGGCAGGCGCAGCAGTCGGAACCTTGGTATCTGGTATCGTGAATGTGCTTGTCCTGTCCGTTTTTCTTCTGAAAGATAAGAAGACGGTGGTGCTGAAGCTTAAGGATATGTTCTCCTGGCAGAACGGTTTCTTTAAGGAATATATGGGAAAATGTTTCCCGATTATCATCAATGAACTATTCTACGGAATCGGACAGATGCTGATCAATATCGTGATCGGACATCAATCGGAATCTGCTATCGCGGCTATGGCTGCATTCCGTGTTCTGGAAGGTTTCGTATTCGCATTCTTTGCGGGACTTGCAGATGCGTCTTCTGTGGTGGTTGGAAAGGAAGTCGGTTCCGGACATCTGATGAACGGATATCAGTATATGAAGAAATTCTCCGTACTGTGTCCGGCGATCACCTTCTGTATCTGCCTGATCGGCCTGCTGCTGAACCGACCGCTGCTTTCCTTGTTCGGTCTTGGAGCCGAGGCAATGTTTTTCGGCAAATATATGATCCTCATCTATCTTGCCGCGGGAACCATCCGTACCTGCAACTATATTATGAACAGCTGCTACCGCGCCGGAGGCGAGGCGGTATTCGGAACATTGCTTGAAATCATCTGCCTGTTTACCATAAGTGTCCCGGCAACATGGGCTGCCGGCATGATCTGGCACCTGCCGTTCCTTGCCGTATTCTCGTTCCTGTACACAGATGAGCTGATCCGGCTTGTCTTCGAATTGTGGTATACGAAGAGCGGAAAATGGATCAAGCCTGTGACTGAACTTGGAAAGCGGGCGCTGCCGGACTTCCAGGCTGCACTTCGGACTAATACATCAAATAATTAATAACTGCCATCTTGACTTGCGATAGTATAGGACAAAAAGCCTCAACGCAGCCCGTAACATGTAATTTCATGAATAAGACAGAACTTCTTCGGAATATATTATACATAGAGTTGGATCGTATATGATGACCGATAAAGATATGCGGGAACAAGACAGAATAATATGCGAATCACTACAAAAATATTTTCATGAAGAGGGAATGATATGGCAAGTCAGAAGATCGAGAATTTGCTAAATCTTGCGTTGGATGCGACGCCGAAAGAGCGGGAGAAATCGTTGGAGCTAGATGTGGGGTATGATCCTGCGGAGAAGACATGGGATCTGATCGTAAAATATTCGGGAAGCCTTGAGGCGGTTCGCGCGCTTGCATCCAGTGTGGTGGAACTGCAGAACGAATATGCGGTTATTACGATCCGAGAGTCGGATATTGAAGCGCTTACGCAGATTCCGGAAATTGAATACATAGAAAAACCAAAGAGGCTATTCTTCCAGGTTGCAAATGGAAGACGGGTATCCTGTATTGATTCAGTACAACAGGATACCCGTTTGTCGTTGTATGGACAGGGGATTCTTGTCGCCATAATTGATTCCGGAATTGAATATGAGAATGCGGACTTCCGGAACGAAGACGGAACAACAAGGATCCTTGCGCTGTGGGACCAGTCTCTTGCCCCCGGTGAAGGGAGAGTACCGCCTAAGGGATACGCGGTTGGAGCAGAGTACACATCCGGGCAGATCAACGAGGCGCTTGGACGATCAACGCTGGATGACAGACGGCAGATCGTGCCGAGCCAGGATACTTCCGGGCACGGAACGGCGGTTGCAGGAGTAGCCGCCGGAAACGGAAGAAACAGTAACGGACAATATGCCGGTGCAGCCCCGAAGAGTGATCTGCTGGTGGTAAAACTGGGAAATCCCGTGAAGGACGGATTCCCCCGAACAACAGAGCTTATGCAGGGGATTGATTATGTGGTAAGAAAGGCATTAGAGCTTCGGATGCCCGTGGCTGTGAATATCAGCTTTGGAAATACCTACGGCTCGCATGACGGATCGTCTCTATTGGAGCGTTTTATTGACGATATCTCAAATATATGGAAGAGCTGCATCTGCATCGGTTCCGGCAATGAGGCGGCAAGCGCAGGCCATACGTCCGGCATAATGCGTATGGGCAGGGAAGAGATCATCCAGTTGGCTGTACAGAGCAGCCAGCCGGCGATCAGTATACAGATCTGGAAAGAGTATACAGATATTGTGGATATTTCACTGATGACTCCGGCGGGCGTCACGATCGGGCCGATCCAGGAAATACTTGGACCACAGCGGTTTTCGGTGGGACAGACGGAGATCCTGCTGTATTATGGAGAACCAAGCCCTTACAGTACGGCGCAGGAGATATTTATAGATATGCTCCCAAAAGAAACTTATGTGGCAAGCGGAGTATGGCGGCTGATCTTGAATCCCCGGAAGGTGGTATCCGGAGCGTATGAGTTATGGATGCCAAGTGAGAACGTACTGAATCAGGGAACGAGTTTTTTGTTCCCTACGGATCAGACAACACTTACGATCCCTTCCGCGGCAGGCTGAGCGATCACCGTGGGGGCTTATAATGCGTTGACCTTTGCGTATGCGGATTTTTCGGAAAGGGGTTATACAAGAGGGGCGAGGGCGCTGCCGGGGTTTGAGGAGTATCCGAATCCGCAAATGGGGTATGGGGCGCTGAGAGAGATAGTATACTATTGTAAAGTATTAATGGCTATTTGGGGATTTAGATAAAATATTCTTGCTAAATATGGACATTTTGTATGGATGGATATATAATGTGAAAAAAGGAATTAAATTTGCGAATCTGGACAAAATGTATAGAAATGGGAAAAGGTGAGACTATGGACAACAAATATTTGGTGCGAATTATTAGGAATGAGCTTTTTAATTTTAAAAATGTTGAGTATGGTGATATCCGTTATATGAATTATAGTGCGGTTAATAATAATGCTCAGATTGAAGAAAGAGATGTTGTTGGCTTATATGGGCAGAACGGTTCCGGAAAAACAGCAATTGTTGAGTCGTTAGATATTTTAAAATGTATTCTTTCAGGAGTCGAAGTACCATATAGAGTATATGAAGGGCTATTATCCACTGATAATAAAACTGAATTAAGTACAGTGTTTTTTATGGAGTATTCCGGTCAAAAGTATAAAATTCAATATGATGTTATATTATTTGCAGATAGAAAGGAAGAAAAAATTAGTCTGCTTAAAGAGAAAATTATATATTGGCGTAGAGGTAAAACCTGGAAAACAGAGCGAGATTTGGAATTTTGTAATCCTTATTATGATACGGATTCTATTTTAAATGATGTGGCTGTCAAATTTCAATCAACACATATGAAAGCATTTCAAGATACTATTATTACAAAGGGGTTTCAGAATTTAGCAGTATATTGCGCACAAAAAAAATTGTCAATATTTTTTAATGAATTAATGCTGGATAAGTTGACAAAAAGAAATGAAGAACCGACATTAGAAGAAAGTATTTTAAGCACGATAATACAGGGCTTATCAAGTTTTGGACACTTGTATTTTCAAGTTGTGAAGATAAATCAGCTGGCAGATATCAATAAAAACAATATTTTGCCAGTGAATATATACGCTGAAAGTGAAAGTTTTGTGATGCAGGGATGCTTACCATTAGTAATGAATGGGCAAGGAAAAATACCAAAGAGTTTGTATCTTTCATTAAAAAAGGCGATTTTTGCAATTAATATTGCACTAAAAGCAATTGTGCCGAATTTAAGTATAGATTTACGAAGTATATCTGAAGAATTAGATAAAGAGGGCAATAGTAGTGTACTGGTAGAAGTATATTCAATCCGTGATGGGAAAGAATTTTTAACTAAATATGAATCAGAAGGAATTAAAAGAATTATCTCTCTCTTGAATTATCTTATTTCTCTTTATAATTATCCGGAAATTTGTCTTGTAGTTGATGAATTGGATTCTGGGATTTTTGAATATCTATTGGGGGAACTGCTTGGTGTATTAAATGAAGAGGCAAAAGGACAGTTAATTTTTACTTCTCATAATTTGCGGGCGTTTGAAAAATTGAACATAAAAAATATTGTTTGCACAACGGTTAACCCTAAGAATAGATATATTCGTTTGGTAGGTAAAGAAAAAAATCATAATCCGAGAGATTTTTATATTAGAACCATTACAATCGGAGGCCAACAAGAAGAATTATATGATGAGGCTGATTTGCAGTCCATTGGTTATGCATTTCGGCGTGCATGTAAAGGAGAAAATGATATAAAAATAAGTTTTTCTAATCAGTTTAGAAAGAAATTAGTAGAAACAATTTATTAAAAGAGGGAAATGTAAATGACTAAAAAGATAAGAGAAACTAAAAAAGTATTTATATTTATTGTTGAAGGGCGATCCGATAAACATGCTCTGGAAAAGATATTTCAAAAAATTTACAGAAATAAAAATGTTGTTTTCAAGGTTACTGACGGTGATATTACTAGTGATGAAGAAATGGATGAAAGTAAAGTAATTGAGGCGATCTGGCTTAAAGTGGATGAATATATAAAAGATAAGAAAATAGTAAAGAAGGATATTGCGCAAATCATTCATGTTTTTGATACAGATGGAGTATATGTACCTGACAGTGCAATAATAGAAGGAAATACAAAAGAATTTTGGTATACAACAACCAGTATAAGTTGCAAAGATTCTCAGAGAATTAGAAATAGAAATAAACAGAAAAGGAATTTAATGGATTATTTGTTAGATTTGCAAGATATTAAGGGAATTTCATATCAAGGATATTTTATGTCATCTAATTTGGATCATGCTTTATATGATATACAAAATTTGGAAGATGAACTTAAAGGAGAATATGCAGATGAATTTTATGCTGCATTTTTGGATTTGGAAGATAAATTTATTGATTTTTTAAAAACAGATGTTGTAAATGGAGTTCCAGATTCATTTCCTTCTTCATGGAGATACATAAAAGAAGGCGTTCGTTCATTGGAAAGACATACGAATTTGCATATATTTTTTAATCAAAATCCACATTGGGTATAATTAGGTCTATAAAGCAGATATGAAAGTATACCCCAATGATCCCTGCCCCTGTGGAAGCGGAAGAAAGTAAAAAAAGCTGTTCCCAGATGTCGGAGGAAGAAAAAAAGAAATAAGAGCAAAACAGATGATTTTCTAGGAATATAAGAAAAAGTTCCCAAGACATTCTTCGTTTCAGGCAGAGATGAGGAGTTATTTTGGCTTATAATACACATTTCCATTGAGGCGGCAGTACCACATCTTAGATGAGCGGTATCTGCCGCTTTTGGATTAAAAGTCTATGTTCTTACATCTGTCTGAACCTTCGACCGATGATTTTGTGGACAATATTTCTTTTATCCGAGAACAGGGATTTCTATCTGCACAATGTAATCTTCGATCCGGTCGATGACATCTTCGTTCATGCCCATCTCATAGGAAAATCCATGGAGTGTCAGGTGGTGTTCTTCTGCAAATGCGAGAATTTCTTCGTACCGCTTTGGTATTTTATTCAAGTCACCCTTGTGGAAAGCTTTCAGATATTTGCCTCCGGGAGACATGTGCAGGCCTTTCTGGTATGTGAGCAGGGGGATCTCTATGAACAATTTGGAATAATCGTCAAAATCACCGCTAAGGAGGCTGGAAACGGGGATCATAGAGCCGTAGGCAGCATGATGCAGGCGTCCAAGACGGTATTTTTCCGTTTCGGCTGTGATCAGTTCAACTTCTTCTTCAAAAGTAATGTCTTTTGTGATGGCAACTGTGACCAGGCAGCGTTCTTTTTTCTCTATTATACGGATCTCGGAAAGATCCATTGTCAGCAGGGCGTCTATATTCCGGCGGTGTGTGCAGAGGGTATCCCGGACGGCGTGCAGGTGGGTGATCCGAAGATCAAGGTCGGCTATCTTTTCATCCAGTAGGTCTTTCAGGTTCTCGGCGGACCGGTTTTTCATAAAATTCTGTATTACGCTGATGGGGACTTCCAGTTCCCGGAGTAGGAGGATGGTCTCCAGTAAGGGGCTCTGGTGGTAATTATAGCAGCGATATCCGTTTTCAGGGTCGATAGAGGCAGGCTTGAACAGGTCTATCTCATCATACCACATCAAGGTTTTCTTGTTTATGCCATGAAGGGCGGCGAATTGTCCGATGGTAAGTGAACGGCTCTTTTTATTCATTTTTTTCTCCTATAAAAATCATAAATTCTTTTGATCTGCTATTGACCATACTGTTACTGTACGGTTTATGATACGGTATACAGGAAGAAAATGCAAGGATCTAATAGGTGATTGGAGGAAAATTGATGGATAATATAAACGCATACGAAAAACCTGTAACTTTGAAAAATATTGTGAAGTTTGCCGTGCCAACGAATCTAGCTTGTTACGGCGGTTTCTACCATGCTCGCCACCGGAGGCAGCGCGGTCATCATGAAAAAGATGGGGGAACAAAAGACGGATGAGGCAAGGGAAGATTTTACCTTCCTGATCTTCGTAAATGTTATTGTGGGGCTTGTCATGTGTGCAGCCGGCTATCTGGCAATGGATTCTATTTTTGCAGGGATGAACCTCTCTGCTGATGTAGAAGGATACTGTAATATTAGAGCGTGTTTGAAAAATCATTCTTGCTAGGATCACCTCATTATATCATGTGGAATGTAAAGATTTGATCGGATGATCTTCAGAGGAAACTCAGGAATAAAAGTCTTGAAGTTTAGAAGGAACTGTGATATTCTATCAAAAGAATAGAAAAGATGGGGGTTGAAAGGATGAAGACTATTTCTTGCTAAGTTTTATTGTAACTGCATAACAAGACAGGTACGGATGGATATTCCGCTCTTTTGTTATGCCGATAGCAGGAAAGTCATAGATCCGCTCATCTGGGAATTGAAATAAAAGCAATGTCTCTTTTCAAGATTTAAGAGGTGTATTGTGTGTATTTCATGAGGCTGTAGGGAGACTTTCTTGCAGCTTTTTTTGTATCTTCAGCATTGGACAGATCATGTTGAGATACAGATGTAAGGGAGGTGCGCACATATGTCAATGATCGACGTAGTAAATTTAAGTTTTTCGTATGAAGGAAGCTTTGAAGAGGTATTTAAGGACGTGTCGTTTCGGATAGATACGGAGTGGAAATTAGGATTTGTCGGAAGGAACGGGCGCGGTAAGACTACATTCCTGAATCTTCTTATGGGAAAATATAAGTACCAGGGGGTGATATCGGCGAGTGTAGAATTTGCCTATTTTCCTTATAGCGTGAAGGAAATAGACAGAATGACGATGGAGATCCTAGAGGAAGTCAACCCGCAGTTTGAAGAATGGCAGTTGTTCCGGGAATTGAACCTTCTGAATGTGGAGGCGGAAGTATTATACCGTCCGTTCTCTTCCTTAAGTTATGGAGAGAGGGAGAAGGTTCTGCTTGCCGTGTTATTTCTGGGCGAAGAGCGGTTTCTTCTGATCGATGAGCCGACGAATCATCTGGATGTGGAGGCGCGGCGGCAGATCGCACAGTATCTGAACCGCAAGAAGGGCTTCATATTGGTGTCCCATGACCGGGATTTCCTTGATTCCTGTGTAGATCACATACTCTCGATCAATAAGATGGATATCGAGGTACAGAAAGGGAATTTTAGCTCCTGGTATGCCAATAAGGAGGCAAGAGACAGGTTAGAGGAAGCGGCGAACCGGAAGCTGGGAGCAGAGGTCAAGCGCTTAAAGCAGGCGGCAAGGCAGTCCTCCGGGTGGTCAGACCAGGTGGAAAAGAGTAAGAAAGGACAGCGTGTGGCAGGGCTTCGTCCGGACCGGGGATTTATCGGGCATAAGGCTGCAAAGATGATGAAGCGGGCGAAGGTACTTGAGAATCGTCAGCAGCAGGCGATCGAAGAGAAATCAAAGCTTCTTAAGAATATTGACACGAAGAATGAGCTTGAGATCCGGTATTTGACATACCACACGGATGTCCTTGCAGAATGTAGGGAGGTATCCATATTCTATGATGAAAAGAAGGCATGCTCCCGGATCAGCTTTAAGATCCGGCAGGGAGAGAGAGTCTGTCTGTCCGGAAGAAATGGATGCGGGAAATCCAGTATCTTAAAGCTATTGTTGGGAGAAGGGCTTGTATATGAAGGAAATGTCCATGTAGGGTCAGGACTGAAGATCTCGTATGTTTCCCAGGACACCTCCTATCTGAAGGGCGATCTTAAGGAACTGGCGCGGGAATACGGGCTGGAGGAAAGTTTGTTTAAGACATTGCTCTGCAAGCTGGATCTTAGCCGGGAGCAGTTTGAGAAAGACGTAAGCCTGTACAGTGCGGGGCAGAAGAAAAAAGTGCTGCTTGCGAAGAGTCTGTGCGAACAGGCACATCTGTATGTGTGGGACGAACCTTTGAATTACATTGACGTATTGTCCAGGGTTCAGATCGAAGAGCTATTGTTGGAATATCAGCCGACGATCATTTTTGTAGAGCATGACACGGCGTTTCGGAAGAATGTGGCGACGAAGATTGTTGAGATGTAAGTAACAGGACACTGTGTAAAGATAAAGAAAGCGAGGAAGAAAGATGAAAGTAGAAAGAAAGTTACAGGAAATGGGATTTGAGCTGCCGAAGGCAGCAGCGCCTGCAGGAGTCTATGTTCTTGCAAGAAGGGTAGGGAATCTTTTGTATCTTGCAGGGCAGACGGCGCATGTGAACGGCGAGGTTCAGGTAAAAGGCGTCGTGGGAAAGGATCTGACGATTGAAGAAGGACAGGAAGGGGCAAGGCTTAGCGCCTTGAATATCCTGTCAGTCTTGAAAGAAGAGTTAGGAGATCTGGATAAGGTAAAGCAGTTCGTACAGATGATCGGTTATGTCCGCTGTGCGGATGATTTCGGAAGATATACGGGGGTAGTGGACGGCGCTTCTATGCTGCTGCAGGAGTTATATGGAGATGCCGGACTGGCGGCGCGGATGACGATCGGAACCAATGAGCTTCCGGGCGGAAGTGTCACGGAGATCATGACTGTGGTCGAGGTGCAGGATGAAGCAGATGACATTATTTGATGACAGGAAACTGTCGGCGCCGCTTGCAAGCCGTCTGCGTCCGGAGACGCTGGAAGAATTTGCGGGGCAGGGTCATTTGATCGGAGAGGGGAAGATGCTGCGCCAGTTGATCGAACGGGATCAGATATCTTCGATGATATTCTGGGGACCGCCGGGAGTCGGCAAGACGACTCTGGCAAGCATTATAGCCAGTCGGACGAAGGCTGATTTCATTAATTTCAGCGCGGTGACCAGTGGGATCAAAGAGATCAGAGAGGTCATGGTGCAGGCGGAGAACAGCCGGAGGATGGGGCTTAGGACCGTTCTGTTCGTGGACGAGATCCATCGGTTTAATAAGGCGCAGCAGGATGCCTTTCTGCCGTTTGTAGAGAAAGGAAGCATTGTTCTGATCGGCGCGACGACGGAGAATCCCTCTTTTGAGGTCAATGCGGCTCTCCTGTCCAGATGCAGGGTGTTTGTCCTGAGAGCGTTGGAAGAGAGCGATCTGGTGAAGGTCCTGGATCATGCATTAAAGAGTCCGAAGGGCTTTGAAGCCCAGAATGTCCGGATCACGGATCAGCAGATAAGGGCGATCGCCGCCTTTGCGAATGGTGATGCAAGAACCGCGCTCAATACGTTGGAGATGGCGGTGACGAACGGGGAGATCAGCGCAGAAGGCATTCTCGTCACGGACGAAGGCCTGGAGCAGTGTATCAGCAGAAAGTCACTGTTATACGATAAAAACGGGGAAGAACATTACAATCTGATCTCTGCGCTTCACAAGTCTATGCGCAACAGTGATCCGGATGCGGCGATCTACTGGATGTGCCGGATGCTGGAAGGGGGAGAGAATCCCTTATATATTGCAAGGAGACTGATTCGTTTTGCCAGTGAGGATGTGGGGATGGCGGACAGCCATGCACTGCCGTTGGCGGTGGCGGCGTATCAGGCGTGTCATTTTCTTGGAATGCCGGAATGTGACGTGCATCTGACCCATGCGGTTACCTATCTTGCCATGGCGCCGAAATCGAATTCCCTCTATATGGCATGCGAGATGTGCAAGCAGGATGTGAAGGATCTAAGAGCAGAGCCGGTTCCCTTGCAGCTTCGCAACGCGCCTACGAAGTTGATGAAAGATCTGGAATATGGCAGAGGATATGAATATGCACATGATACACAGGAAAAACTGACACATATGCAGTGTATGCCGGAATCTCTGAGTCACAGGGAGTACTATTATCCCACGGTACAGGGAGAAGAGGAAGAGATCAGCGGCAGGTTAAAGAAGATTAAGGAGTGGAAGTCGAAGTGACATGTGGTGATGGAAGAAAAGAATACATTTCAGAAGATCTATGATGTGATCCGCCAGATCCCGGCGGGAAAAGTGGCGTCTTATGGGCAGATCGCAGCTCTTGCAGGGAATCGGCGCTGGGCAAGGGTGGTAGGATATGCCCTGCATGCGGTTCCTTGTAACAGTGATCTTCCCTGTCATCGGGTGGTGACAAAAGACGGCAGGATGTCCTGTGCCTTCGGAAGCGGGAGATGTAACCGGCAGACAGAGCTTTTGCGGGCAGAAGGCGTAGAATTTGTGGGGGATCATGTGAAGATGGAGAAATATCAGTGGGAGAAGACGGTTTTTTAAGATTCTGCCCAGTCATCTGTACGCCCCGCTTAGCGGGAGATCTGCACCGGAATCGGCACAGATCTTCTGCTAGGCGGGGCGTACATTTGTTGGAGAGTAATTTTTAAACATACTCTATGGCATCATAAGAATCGTAGTCGCCAGTGTATATAATTCAGAATTCTCCTGGTTTGCGCTGAGCAAAGATGAGGAATTGATGGTAACATTCTGCGTTGTCTCTTCTCCGAACGTAGGGGCTGCGGCATATTTTTCCATAGCCTGTACAAGTCCGGCAGAGGCTTCGTCCAGACTGTAGTAGGTGCCGTTCTCGAATTCGTGATAGGCGTCTGCAAAGCTGTTATTCGGAGTTGTGGTGACATCGACCGTATAACTAAAGCCGCCGGCTTCCTTCACGGGAATGCCTACGGTGTACTGGCACTGACTCATGATCGATTTAAGAGCCGCCTTATATCTGTCCACATAAGCTTCGCTTAAGTCGGCAGGCGGGTCGAACACATCCTCCTCGTACCAGGCGTAAGCTTCTTCTTCGGTACGGTCTGTGTGCAGGGCGAATTGCGCGACGTCGCCTTTGAAGGAAGCGTTGAGGTATGCGTTGATAAAGTCGTAAGTGTCTATGATATCGCAAACCTGGTTGTAAGGTTCCATATAGTTGACGATCGCCTGTTCTACGAATTTCTTAAGGCTGTCTTCTGTGATCGAATACTTGTCTCCTTTTTTTGCCACATCAAGAGTTGAGATGATCTCATTGTCATGAACAGGAGTATCCGTAAGAAGCCCGGCGTCATTCTCAAGGATAGATGTGACTGCAGCCGTCAGGTCAGTAGTTTCCAATGTGCTGAGAAATTCACTGTTAGAAGCATCCGTAGTCCGCTGGATATTGATCGGAGTATATGTGACCAGTACGGAGAAGGTATCGTCGCTCTTCTTCTTGGCAGACGAGACTTCGAACGTGACGGCATTGAATGAATCCTTCAGGAATTCCTGGTAGGGTTCCTTTAATTCTTCAGGGAATTGCAGGGTGAACGCTTCATTGCTCTTGGCGATCCCTTCGTCTAAAAGAGTTGTAAAACTGTCAGAGCCCTTTTCTTTCATGGACGTGATCTGTTCTCCGACATATTTGTCTGCGGTATCCCCGTTGCTGCAGCCGGTCAGTACGGCGAGTGCAAATAGGCAGGGAATAAGAAATCCTTTTTTACGCATAACAGTTTCCTCCTGTATAGTTTGATCATCATTATTGTATCATTCTAAAAAGATGACTTCAAGAGGAAATACTACTGGAAAAATGAGTGTATTTTATATATAATGATGATGGAAAGTGGAAAACTATCGAAGAAGGAGGTTTTTTATGGAGATGTTGTCGATCGAAAAAGAATTAATGGGGAACTCTTATCCGGGACGGGGTATTATTATTGGGAAAAGTGCGGATGGAAGGAAAGCGGTGACTGCGTATTTCATCATGGGGAGAAGCGTGAACAGCCGTAACCGTATCTTTGTGGAGGACGGAGAAGGAATCCGTACACAGGCGTTTGACCCGGCGAAGCTTACGGATCCAAGCCTGGTGATCTATGCTCCGGTCCGTGTGCTGGGGAATAAGACGATTGTTACGAACGGTGACCAGACGGACACCATCTATGAGGGTATGGACAGACAGATGACATTCGAGCAGTCGTTAAGAAGCCGTGAGTTTGAGCCGGACGGACCGAATTACACACCGAGGATATCAGGTATCATGCATATTGAGAATGGGACTTATAATTATGCGATGTCTATCTTAAAGAGCAACAACGGAAGCCCGGACGGCTGCAACCGTTATACTTTTGCATATGAGAAGCCGGCGGCGGGAGAGGGGCATTTTATCCATACGTATCGGTGTGACGGAGATCCGCTGCCAAGCTTTGAAGGCGAACCGAAGCTGATCGCGGTCCCGGATGATATGGATGCATTTACGGATCTGCTGTGGAACAGCCTGAATGAAGAGAATAAGGTGTCCTTGTTTGTGCGCTATATTGATATTGCGACAGGAGCTTACGAGACGAAGATTGTGAATAAGAACCAGTGATGGAGGATGATATAGAATGAAGGAATTAGAATTAAAATATGGCTGTAACCCTAATCAGAAGCCGTCTAAGATATATATGGCGAACGGCGGTGAACTTCCGATCCAGGTATTGAACGGTAAGCCGGGGTATATTAATTTCCTGGATGCGTTCAACGGCTGGCAGCTCGTGAAGGAGTTAAAGAAAGCGACCGGGCTTGCGGCGGCTACATCCTTCAAGCATGTATCGCCGGCAGGAGCGGCGGTGGGACTGCCGCTTAGCGATACGCTTGCCAGGATCTACTGGGTGGATGATCTGGGAGAGTTATCTCCTCTGGCTTGTGCTTATGCAAGGGCAAGAGGCGCTGACCGTATGTCGTCGTTCGGAGACTTTATCTCTCTGTCGGATGTCTGTGACGTGGACACGGCAAAGCTCATCAGAAGAGAAGTATCCGACGGGGTGATCGCTCCGGGATACGAGCCGGAGGCGCTCGAGATCCTGAAGGGGAAGAAGAACGGGAATTATAATGTGATCCAGATCGATCCGGACTATGTTCCGGAGCCATTAGAGCATAAGGATGTATTCGGTATTACGTTCGAGCAGGGAAGGAACGAACTTGAGATTGACGATGAATTCTTTGCAAATGTTGTGACCGAGAATAAGGAGCTGACAGATCAGGCGAAGATCGACCTGGCGATCTCCATGATCACCCTTAAGTACACGCAGTCTAATTCCGTATGTTATGTCAAAGACGGACAGGCGATCGGTATCGGAGCAGGGCAGCAGTCCAGGATCCATTGTACGCGCCTTGCCGGACAGAAAGCTGACAACTGGTGGCTCAGGCAGTCGCCGCAGGTGATGGATCTTCCGTTTGTGGATTCCATTCGGCGCGCCGACAGAGACAATGCGATCGACCTGTATATAGGCGAGGATTATATGGATGTGCTTGCGGACGGCGCATGGCAGGCGATCTTCAAGGAGAAACCGGATGTATTTACAAGAGAGGCAAAGAGAGAGTGGCTTGATAAGTTAACGGATGTAGCGCTTGGTTCAGATGCGTTCTTCCCGTTCGGGGATAATATTGAGCGGGCGCACAGAAGCGGTGTGAAGTATATCGCGCAGCCGGGCGGATCCGTGAGAGACGACAATGTGATCGAGACCTGTAACAAATACGGGATGGCGATGGCATTTACAGGGCTTCGTCTGTTCCATCATTAAGGTTTCTGTTTTTCATTTTTCACGGTATCTGAAAAATATGGTTGTATATTGAGACGAAAAAATATATAATAGTAAAGATGTTTGCGATAATCGTGCAAAAAAAACGGTAAATCAGGCAAATGATGTGAAGGAGTTAATGATTATGGGTAAATATTTTGGAACAGACGGATTCCGTGGAGAAGCGAATGAAGTATTGACAGTGGAACATGCCTTCAAGGTGGGAAGATATCTCGGCTGGTATTATGGCAAGGAGCATAAGGCGAAGATCGTGATCGGCAAGGATACCAGAAGGAGCAGTTATATGTTCGAATATGCTCTGGCTGCAGGGATCACAGCGTCCGGCGCGAATGCTTATTTGCTGCATGTTACGACGACGCCGAGCGTATCTTATGTGACCAGGACGGATAATTTTGACTGCGGCATCATGATCTCGGCAAGCCACAATCCCTTCTATGACAATGGGATCAAAGTCATCAACGGAAAAGGGCACAAGATGGAGGCTGAAGTCGAAGAGAAGATAGAGGCGTATATTGACGGAGAGATCGAGGAGCTGCCGTTGGCGAAGCGGGAAGAGATCGGACGTACCGTTGACTATGCCGCAGGGCGGAACCGTTATATTGGTTATCTGATCTCGCTTGCGACCCGTTCTTTCGAGGATATGAGAGTAGGTTTGGACTGTTCGAACGGAAGTGCGTTCACGATCGCGAAGAGTGTCTATGATGCGCTTGGAGCAAAGACTTACGCCATCAACTGTGAGCCGGACGGAACGAATATCAATACCAATTGCGGATCTACTCATATTGAAGTCCTGCAGCAGTATGTTAAGGAGAAGAAGCTGGATGTGGGCTTTGCATACGATGGAGATGCGGACAGATGTATCGCAGTGGACGAGAACGGCGAAGTGATAGACGGGGACCTGATCCTCTACATCTGCGGCAAATATATGAAAGAGAACGGACGTCTGAACGGTGATGCCATCGTGACGACGATCATGTCTAACTTGGGACTCTATAAAGCATGCGATAAGGCAGGGCTTAAGTATGAGAAGACAGCGGTGGGCGATAAGTATGTGTATGAGAATATGGTGCGCAATAATTTCTCGCTTGGCGGGGAACAATCCGGACACATTATATTCAGTAAGCATGCGACCACGGGAGACGGAATCCTCACCTCCCTCATGATCATGGAGGTTATGTTAGAGAAGAAGATGAGCCTTTCGAAGTTGGCGGAGCCTGTCAAGATCTATCCGCAGCTCTTGAAGAATGTACGTGTGGCAGATAAGAAGACGGCAAGAGAGAATCCGGAAGTTACCAAAGCGGTGGACGCCGTAGCAGAAGCGCTGGGCGACGACGGACGTATCCTGGTGAGAGAAAGCGGAACAGAGCCGGTGATCCGTGTCATGGTTGAGGCAGCTACGGATGAGCTGTGTGAGAAATATGTCAGTCAGGTAATAGATGTGATCAAGGCAGAGGGGCTGATGGTAGGCTGATCCGGGATTCATAAGATAAAATGGACAGAACAAAAGATGATCGCTAAGATGCAAGAGGGGATGCCGGGGAAATATTATTTTCCCGGCATCCCCATATTATATCAGCAGAAAGAATCCGTTTAGACTGAATGGAACCCTTTTCCGATGATCTCACTGGTATTGGAGATCAGCAGGAACGCGTCCGGCGAATATTCTTTGATAAAGTTACGCAGACGGATCGCTTCTATACGATTCAGCGCAGTAAAGATAATATACTTATCTTCACCGCTGAAAGATCCCTTGGCTTCTACGATGGTTGCGCCCCGGTGGAGCTGCTCGTTGATGTAGTCGCAGATTGGCTGCGGTGAAGTACATACAACGTTAAAATATTTTGAAAGATTCAGGCTTTCGATAAAGCCGTCGATCATAAAGGAACGAAGTGCAAGCCCAAGGAAAGAATACAGCCCGGTCTCGATATCAAATATGAAGCAGCCGGCAAGTGTGATGAGGAAGTCTGTAGCCAGAAGCGCTTTCCCAATATCCACACTGGTATATTTCTTCATGATCATGGCGACAATATCCGTACCGCCGCTGGAGGAACCGATGTTGAATAATATGGCGGAACCGATGGAAGGCAGCGCGATGGCAAAGGCAAGCTCAAGAAGCGGCTGGTCTGTCAGCGGCCGTGTCATAGGGTAGACACGCTCCAATACGGATAAAGTGACAGATAAAAGGATGCTGCTGTATGCCGTCTTTGCGGCGAATTTCTTGCCGAGTACGAACAGTCCCAGAACCAGAAGGACCATATTAGAGATAAAAGAAAAGTCACTGGCGGAGATCGCTCCGGATTTGGCGATCAATACGGCAAGGCCTGTGATCCCGCCGAACGTAAAGTTGTTGGTGAATTTGAAGAAATAGATGCCGACAGCCATGGCAAGTGTGCTGAAGGTCAGTAAAAAAAAGTTTTTAAGTTGTGATCTCATAACATATTCTCCGTATCGTATTTTATGCAGCGTATCTTTTACGCCATTCCCGATTGTAACGCGCAAACGAGGAAAAGTCAATGATCATATTTGTGCGGAAACTGCATTAGAAACGAGGAATCGGTACATAATATTCTCTGTAAGGAGGAATTCATATGTATAGATTTTTACCAATTACAGATGTATATGCGAGAGAGATCTTAGATTCCCGCGGGAATCCGACCATAGAAGTAGAGGTGTTGGCAGGAGAGGACTGTCTGGGCAGAGCAAGCGTCCCGTCAGGGGCGTCGACAGGACAGTATGAGGCGTTGGAATTACGCGACGGGAAATCTCGTTATGGAGGCATGGGAGTTGAGCTTGCAGTGGAACATGTGAACGCCAGGATCGCCCCGGCGGTCATAGGGCTCAATGTGTTTGAGCAGCCGGCGCTTGACAGGGTCCTCATCCAACTGGACGGAACAGAGAATAAGTCTGGGCTGGGGGCGAACGCAATGCTCGGCGTATCTATGGCGGCGGCGAGGGCGGCGGCAAAGGCGCTCAGGATTCCCCTGTATTCTTATCTGGGCGGGGTAAATGCAAAGAGGCTTCCGGTTCCGATGATGAATATCATGAACGGGGGCAGGCATGCGGATAATACCATAGATATCCAGGAATTCATGATCATGCCGGTGGGCGCCTGCTGCTTCAGAGAAGGGCTTCGTATGTGCTCGGAGGTCTATCATGCGCTGAAGGGGCTTTTGAAGAAACATGGACACAGTACGGCAGTTGGAGATGAAGGCGGATTCGCGCCGAACCTTCCCGACGCAAGAGAAGCGCTTCGGTTTATCATGGATGCGGTGGTGAAAGCCGGATATAAACCTGGGAAGGATATCGTGGCGGCGTTGGATGTGGCGGCGACGGAATTATATGATAAGAATTTTAAGAACTATATGTTTGAGGGCGAGAGTAAGATGCACGGATATAAGGTCGTGCGGTCGGCAGAAGAACTGATCGACTATTATGAGGAGCTTGCCGATGAGTTTCCGATCGTGTCGATCGAGGACCCGTTGGACGAGGAAGACTGGGACGGCTGGGAACTTCTTACGGCACGTCTTGGAATCCGTATGCAGTTAGTAGGAGACGATCTGTTTGTTACGAATAAGAAACGGCTGAAAAAAGGGATTGAGAGGGGTGCAGCCAACGCCATCCTGATCAAGGTGAATCAGATCGGAACTTTGACGGAAGCATTTGATGCGATTGAGACGGCAAAGAATGCGGGATACAGGACGATCGTCTCCCACAGGTCAGGAGAGACGGCAGATCCTATTATTGCAGATATCGCCGTGGCATTTGGTTCCGGCCAGATTAAGACCGGGGCGCCCTGCAGGTCCGAGCGGGTAGAGAAATACAACCGTCTGCTGAGGATAGAAGAGCGTCTCGCAGACACGGCGGAATATATCAATCCATTTATATAGACAGATAATTGCCATATCCTGTGTGATCATGGCAATTATTAATTATTCGTGGTACAAGATTGCATCCGAAATCGATGTATGGTAGTATGATAGTGAAAATTCAAAAGATAGAGGGTGTGTATAGTGAAACTAAGGGAGTTCTTTGGCAAAAGAACCGGAGAGGCAAGCGATATCAAACAATTAGAGATTTATACCGGTATGAGGGTGGTTGTGGAGACTTTGGACGGACACTTGCTTTTTATTGCCAGTCTGCAGGATCTGCAGAGAAATAGTGCGGAATTATACCAGTATTCTGAAGCGGAAATTTTCCAGGATGTGGACGAGAAACCTGTTGAGATGACAGAATCCACTCATGTGAAGATCCGGGGATATAATGATTGGGAGAGAAAGGCTGTTTTTATGGAAGGGATCATTACTTCCAAAGAGAAGCATGTGTGGCAGGTAGACGAGCTGACGGTTATCCGGGTTGAAAATGAGCGTTCTTTTACACGCCTGAATATGGATGTTGACGCAGTGATAGAGGATTCCAGGGAGGACGGCTCTGAAGGCGAGGAGTGTAAGCTGCTGAACATTAGTATAGGAGGGGCGAGTATTGGTTCGAAGAAAAGATACCATAAGGGAGATAAGTTTCTACTGAAAGCAAAGCTGCTTGAGGGCAGACCTTCTTCTGTCGTGTATTGCGAAGTACTGCGCGTGGTAGAGCGGGGCGCCGACAACTATGAATATGGCTGCCGCTTTTTGGAGTTGGCGGAAGCAAGCCAGGAGCAGATGGCGCAGGAGATCGCAATGATCTCCGCGAAGCAGCAGGCTAAGTAGGCATGGATATTCGATCGTGAAAGATAACTGAAGATTGTTATACTATTTACAGCAGATAGTATGAAGAGAAAGGGCAAGAGAAACATGGTTGTTGCATTAGTATTATCGGGCGGCGTGGGGACAAGGCTCGGTTTGGATGTGCCCAAACAATACATTGAGGTGGAGGGAAGACCGGTAATTTCCTATAGTTTAGAGTGCCTTTACCGGCATGAGGGGATTGATGCCATTCAGATCGTAGCAGAATCCATATGGCAGGATCAGATACGGGACTGGATGGCGGCAGAGGGGGTTGACCGGAAGTTCAGAGGCTTTTCTGTTCCGGGAGAGAACCGGCAGCTTTCCATCTTTCATGGGCTTGAGGATATCAGAACCTTTGCCGGGGATATGGATTATGTATTTATCCATGATGCTGCGCGTCCGATGCTCCGGATAAGACAGATCACGGATTGTATAGAAGGCGTCTTGGGACACGACGGAGTTCTTCCGGTATTGCCGATGAAGGATACGGTCTACTCCAGTACGGATGGAAAATCGGTGACGGCGTTATTAAAGAGAAGTGAGATCTACGCAGGGCAGGCTCCGGAGCTCTTCCGGCTTGGCGTTTATTATGAAGCAAATTGCCGGCTTATGCCTGAACGGATCCTTCAGGTAAATGGTTCGACGGAACCTGCGGTCATGGCAGGGCTGGATGTGGCGATGATACCTGGAGACGAGGGGAATTTCAAGATTACAACGAAGGAAGATCTGGAAAGATTCCGGGAGAAGATAAGGGAGACGAGAAGATGAAGGCATGGGTATTACATAATATCAGTGACATCAGATTGGAGGATGTGGAGGAACCGGTTCTGCAGGAGGGTGAAGTATTAGTACAGGTGAAGGCGGTCGGAATCTGCGGGTCAGATATTCCGCGTATCTATCAGAATGGGACTTACAGGCATCCTTTGATCCCCGGGCATGAATTCTCAGGGGTGGTGGTGAAGTCAGGACCGGCAGCAGACACTGCCCTGGAGGGGCAAAGGGTCGGAGTCTTTCCCCTGATCCCGTGCAAGGAGTGTCCGCCCTGCAGGAAGAAGCTGTATGAGATGTGCAGGAATTACAGCTATCTTGGTTCCCGCAGGGACGGCGGGTTCGCGGAATATGTGGCAGTTCCGGAAGAGAATCTGGTCAGGCTTCCCGATCACGTGTCCTTTGAGGCTGCGGCTATGTTAGAGCCGATGGCGGTGGCGGTCCATGCCATGCGGCGTGTGAAAGCCGGGGGATCTGACAGGATCGCGATCTGCGGTGTGGGTACGATCGGGCTGCTCTTGTATTTATTTCTTAAGGAAGCGGGGATGGAGCAGGTCTATGTGTTCGGGAATAAAGATTTTCAGAAGCAAACGCTCCTGAAACTGGGACTTCGGGAAGAGTTCTATTGTGATATCAGGGAGAATGATACGGATCAATGGCTGATGGAACGGACGGAAGGCGTGGGCGCGGATGTCTTTTTTGAATGTGTGGGCAGGAATGAAACGTTGGTGCAGGCTCTGAACCAGACGGCGTTTGGCGGAAGGATCATGTTGGTAGGAAACCCGTTTGGCGATGTGGATCTGGAAAAGTCCGTATACTGGAAGATCCTCCGGAATCAGCTGACGGTGATGGGAACATGGAATTCATCATTTACCCATGAAATGTCAGACGACTGGAATTATGTGATGGAACGTCTGGCACAGAAAAGTGTTGTTCCGGAAGATCTGATCACGCATCGTCTTTCTCTGGAACAGATGGAGCAGGGATTTCGGATCATGCGGGATAAGACAGAGGATTATGTGAAGATCATGATGCTTCGATAAATGTAAGGCTATAAGTGTCAGAGAAAGGGCAGGCATGGAGAAAGACAGGAAGAGCAGAGCAGTACTGTATATACTGCGGGCGGCGCTGCTCATGATTTGCTTTTGGAAATGGGGGATAGATGTAAGGGCACTCGTAAGCGGCGTGTTCTTGACGGTCTTAACACATATTGCCGAGCAGGATATCTATACACGGCGGATTCCGGATCGTCTGCTTCTGGGCGTAGGCGCTGTCGGGATAATGTCTGTTCCTTTCTTCCCGGAGATCAGCCTTGTGAGTAGGGGAGCAGGAGCAATTGGTGTGAGCCTTTTTCTTCTGGCGGCTGCATTGACGGCGCAGGGAGGCTTTGGCGGCGGCGATATCAAATTAATGGCGGCAAGCGGGATATTTCTGGGAGGTTCGGGGAACTTCCGTGCATTTGCAGCCGGCGTCTTTCTTGCCGGAATTTATTGCGGGTGGATGCTTCTATGTGGGCGGCTGAACCGTAAAGCGCAGATTGCGTTCGGCCCGTTCTTATGTATGGGAATCGCTGTAGAAGTGTTATATTAGCAGTTTTAGAACAGAAAAATAAAATTTTCTGGACAATCGGGCCGTGGATATGTTATGATGAGGTTCGACACTTCGTGAATACTCTTTACTTGGTATCAGGTAGGGAGTATTTTTTTTAAGTTTTGGAAAAATGTAATGAGTTCGGGAAGGATTATTTTATATGGAAGAAGTAAGATTTGAGGAACTGGGGATCGGTCCGGAGATCATGAGAGCGGTTAAGAAGATGGGGTTTGAAGAAGCGTCTCCGATTCAGGCGAAGGCGATTCCTGTGATGATGTCAGGGCGCGACCTGATCGGGCAGGCACAGACGGGGACGGGCAAGACGGCGGCATTCGGGATTCCCCTTTTAGAGAAGATAGATCCTAAGAATAAGAAGCTGCAGGCGATCGTACTGTGTCCGACCAGAGAGCTTGCGATCCAGGTGGCAGAGGAGATCCGCCATCTTGCCTGGTATATGCATGGGATCAAGGTACTCCCGATCTACGGCGGCCAGGAGATCGTGAAGCAGATACGTTCCTTAAAAGGAGGGATTCAGCTGATCATCGGGACACCGGGACGGGTGATGGATCATATGCGGCGTAAGACGATCCGGATGGAGCATCTTCACACAGTAGTGTTGGATGAAGCGGATGAGATGCTGAACATGGGATTCCGGGAGGATATTGAGACGATATTGGAGGAAGTACCCGAGGAACGCCAGACGGTGCTGTTTTCAGCGACTATGCCAAAGCCGATCCTGGACATCACAAAGAAGTATCAGAAGCATGCGGAACTGATCAAGGTGACGAAAAAGGAATTAACGGTTCCCGGGATCGAGCAGTATTATTATGAGGTCAAGCCGAAGAATAAAGAAGAGGTGCTGTCAAGGATCCTGGACATCTATAATCCGAAGCTTTCCGTTGTATTCTGCAATACGAAGAAGCAGGTGGATCTTCTGGTAAACGGGCTTCTGGGGCGGGGGTATTTTGCGGCGGGGCTTCACGGTGATATGAAGCAGGCGCAGAGAGACCGTGTCATGGAGGGCTTCCGCAAGGGGAAGA
>OFFP01000762.1_pt1 | contig 24976 bp, 22 predicted proteins | sample 1521431 | NCBI WGS metagenome assembly OFFP01 (sample SAMEA3504104, study PRJEB24116) | mouse gut metagenome | biome: mouse gut; feature: mouse-associated habitat; material: faeces | place: Denmark | collected 2011
CGGCCTTTACAAAAATATGAAAGGGAAGCATTTTCGGATGTTTCCCTTTTTCTAGGGGGAGATTGGATTGGTTCTTCAGGTGACACAAATGGTGCTGCCTATTGTTTTGATGCTTTTGCTGGGTATGCTCTGCCGGAAAAAAAATATCCTCAGCCCGGAAGGTCTGGCTGGGATACGCTCGGTTGTCGGAGATATCTGCCTGCCGGTCGTGCTGTTTAACGCGTTTTTTACGGCGCATTACTCCAAAACTGTTGCGCTGACGTTTCTGACGGTTTATATCGGCTTTGGCGCTGCGCTGCTGGCTGGCTTTGCTCTGCGCCGCCTGGTCGGCACACATGGCAAATTTATGCCGCTTCTGTTGACAAGCGCGGAGGGCGGCATGCTGGGCTACGCGCTTTACGGCGTGCTGATGGGCGAACAGTCCGGCTTTGCAACGGTTGATTTGGGGCAGACTGTGTTTGCGTATACGGGATTCCTCGGCGCGCTTTTTCTGGCAGATGGCAAAAAACCGACTGCGGCAGGCCTGTTGAAAAATATGGTGACGAATAAATGCTGCATCGGTATGGCACTTGGTATCCTGCTGGGCGTATCTGGCGTGGGACAGGCTGTGCTTTCTGTTCCGGCAGGCGGCATACTGACACAGGCAATTTCCATGGTGACAGCGCCGACAAGTGCGCTGGTACTGCTGGTCGTTGGATACGATTTGGAGCTGAACCGCGGGATACTGCGCCCAGTTGTGATTACGGTTGTCTGCCGTCTGGCGGTGATGGCGGTTCTGCTGGTGGCCGTCAGCTTCCTGGTGTTCCGCTTCGTGCCGTATGACAGAAGCCTGCAAATTGCACTGATGATACTTTACGCGCTGCCTGCGCCGTTTATTATCCCGATGTTTGCAGATGTGAAGGAAGAAGGGACCTATATTTCCACAACACTCTCTTTGCAGACCATCTGCACGATTGTGCTGTTTGCGGGAATCGCGGCATACAGCCTGATGTGAGCCCTGCGGAGGGGCAGCCCCTTTGCCCGCAAATCTCCTGCCGGAAGAAAACGGCAGCGCAGACAGTCGATTCCGTTTGATTTTTCGACAAAAAAATGCTATGCTATGACCTGTAAACGGACAAAGCGAAAAAAGGGGGCAGCTCTATGAGAGAATATCAGGCAGTGGTGCGGGAAAAAACAGAGGTTTCCAAGGTAATTTGTAATGGCTGCGGCAGGGAAATCCCCTTTGCGCAGGCTGATTATTTTCACGGAGAAAAGACGTGGGGCTATTTTTCTGGACAGGACGGCAGACAGGACAGCTTTGATCTCTGCGAGGAATGTTATCAGGAGATGGTTGCCGGATTCTGCGTGAAAGTCGGCAAAAACTGAATAATGGACAGAAAACAGAAAGGCGCGCCCCAAAAGTTCAGGGGGCACGCCTTTTTTTGCTTGCGGAAAAGGATTATGTGTTTTCTTCTTTTTCAGAATCCTTTTCTTTATTCAAAATTGTCATAAATTCTTCTCCGGTAATGGTTTCTTTTTCAAGCAGATATGTCGCGATTTCGTCCAGTTTTTCCATATTTTCCTGAAGGATACCAACGGCCTTATCATGTGCTTCTTTTACCATTGCAATAACTGCTTTGTCGATATTGGCGGCGGTTTCGTTGGAGCAGGCAAGGGAGCTGTCCCCGCCAAGATACTGGTTGCTTACAGTTTCTAGAGCGACCATGCCAAATTTTTCACTCATTCCGTAGCGTGTAACCATAGCGCGGGCGATGCGGGTTGCCTGTTCGATATCGTTTGCTGCGCCCGTTGTAATGGATTGGAATTTCAGTTCCTCTGCCGCGCGCCCGCCTGTAAACGTGGTAATTTTATTAAAGGCTTCTTCGCGGTTCATGAGGAAATGCTCGCCCTCCTCCACCTGCATGGTGTAACCCAGTGCGCCGTTGGTACGGGGAATGATGGTGATTTTATGCACGGGGGCAGAATTTTTCTGCATCGCGGCAACCAGGGCATGGCCGACCTCATGATAGGCGATGATTTCTTTTTCATGCTGCGAAATGACTGCACCTTTGCGCTGATAGCCTGCCAAAATAACTTCTACGCTTTCTTCCAAATCGGATTGGGAAACCTTTGCGCGCCCCATACGGACAGCACGCAGCGCGCCTTCATTGACGATGTTTGCCAGCTCCGCACCTGACGCGCCGGAGGTTGCCCGCCCAACTGCGTCAAAGTCAATGTTGTCCTCGGTTTTCACCTTTGCGGCATGTACCTTCAAAATATCAGTACGTCCCTTCAAATCGGGCAGTTCTACGGGGATGCGGCGGTCAAAACGTCCGGGACGGAGCAGGGCTTTGTCCAGGGTTTCGGGACGGTTTGTTGCCGCAAGGATTACAACGCCTTTCTTCCCGTCAAAGCCGTCCATCTCTGTCAGTAACTGGTTCAGCGTCTGTTCGCGTTCATCGTTGCCGCCCATGCCGTTGCCATCGCGCCGCTTACCAATGGTGTCAATTTCGTCAATGAAAACAATGCAGGGAGCTTTTTCGTTTGCCTGCTTGAACAGATCGCGCACTTTTGCCGCGCCCATGCCGACAAACATTTCCACAAATTCGGAGCCGGAGATAGAGAAAAACGGCACTTCCGCCTCACCGGCAACCGCTTGCGCCAGCAGGGTTTTGCCTGTTCCCGGAGGGCCGACAAGCAGCGCACCCTTTGGCATTGTGGCGCCGACTTCGGCATATTTTTCCGGATTATGCAGGAAATCCACAATTTCCCGCAGGGCTTCTTTCGCTTCGTCCTGCCCTGCAACATCGGCAAAGGTTTTGCCGGTCTGTGCCTTGACATAGATTTTGGCGTTGGCTTTGCCGAAAGCCATAGCGTTGCCGCCCATACCGCCCATGCGTGCCATCATTTTACTCATAACGAACCGCCAGAGCAGGAAGAATATGACAAACATGATGAAACTGCTGACCCAGGGTGAAACCTGCTTCGGCCTGACTTCTGTAAAAGCTGCGCCGGAGGTATCAAGCCTGTCGATGAGCATGGGGTCGTCCATGCGGACGGTAGAGTAAATCTTTTCTGCCGCAATAAGCGTTTCTGTTTCTACGGTATCATCTGCTTTCAGCACAAAGTAAATCAAATCTGCGTTTACTTCGGCAGTTGAAATGTTTTTGTTTTCCATTTCTGTCAGGAAAACGTCATAACTGACCTGTTGGATGTTGCTTTTTGCCAGAAAAGGCAGGAGAAACATATTGATCAGGCCCATAATGACAAGCGCCATGAGCCAGTAATACAGCAGGGGTCTTCGTTGGTTCTGCATTTTGTTACCTCTCTTTCTTTTTGTTTACATCAGGTTTTGTTTTATCTTTTCCAAAGTTCTGCGGAAAATGAGGAGGTCTTCCTCGCTGACGCCTTCCAGCGCGCGGCTTTCGACTTCCCGCATATGCTGCTCGGCCTTTGCGTGTATCCTCAGTCCGGCTTCGGTCAGCACGAGTTTTTTCAGCCGTGCGTCCTGCTCGACAGGCTGGCGGGAAATCAGCCCGCGGCGTTCCATACCCTGTAAAATTCCTGTGACTGTGGAACGCCGGATTTGAAATTCCACCTCCAAATCCCGCTGGAATACATCGCGCGCACCGTTTTCGTAAAGATAATCGAGAACGATGCACTGTATTGCGGTCAGCCCTTCTATCTGGAGCATGGCAGGGCATTGTTCCGCCATACGCCGGATAAGGTTTGCCATTGTTTTCAGTTCTGCTGTGAGAAAAAAGTTTTGCATTGCCGCCTCCAAATTTGTTAGGGTGCTAACAGTATACCATCCCAAAAGATGGCAGACAATGAAAGGAAGATTAAAATTGATTAAAAAATAGTGAGAAAACGGAAAAATTTTCAATTTGAGATAAATTCCACATTCTTTTATGAGTTGTGCGCGCCGGAACGGGCATACTAAGCGCAGACAGAAAGAATTTTTTTTATGCGAGGGATTCAGTATGGAGAAATTTGTGGTGAAAGGTCTGGAAGAAGGTTTACAGGGAACGGTCAAGATCAGTGGATCGAAAAACGCAGTACTGCCGATTCTGGCGGCGTGCCTGCTGACGAGAGAGGTTTGCGAAATACGCAATGTGCCGCCTCTTTCGGACGTCATTCACATGACGGAGCTTTTGCGGGAGCTGGGCGCGCAGGTGGAATTTTCTGAGGAGCAGGAAATGATACGCGTGTGCGCGGAAACCATTGAAAGCGTGGAAAGCGAGTATGAAACCGCCCGAAAGATGCGGGCGTCTTTTTTAGTGGCAGGGGCTTTGCTGGGGCGCTGCGGGCATGCGCGGCTTTCCCTGCCGGGAGGGTGCCAGATTGGGAGCCGCCCTGTTGACCTTCATCTGAAGGGCTTTCAGGCGTTGGGGGCAAAAAGCAGGCAGGAATACGGCTTTGTGGAGCTGACGGCAAAAACGCTGAAAGGGAACAGTATTTATCTGGATTTTCCCAGTGTTGGCGCGACGGAGAACATTATGCTGGCGGCAGTGCTGGCGAAGGGCTGCACAGTCATTGAAAACGCCGCAGAGGAACCGGAAATCTGTGACCTGGCGGATTTCCTGCGGGAAATGGGGGCGGACATTACAGGGGACGGGACGGACGCGATCACAATTATGGGCGGGAAGGAGCTGCATGGCGCAGTGCATGAAGTGATACCCGACCGCATAGAAGCGGGGACGTTTATGTTCGCGGCGGCGGCGACGAGAGGGGATGTTACGGTATTGAACGTGATTCCTAAGCATCTTGAGGCGACCATTGCGAAACTATTGGAAATCGGGTGTGAGGTGGAGGAATTTGACGATGCTGTGCGGGTAGTCTCCAAGGGGGATTTGACCAGTACCCATGTCAAGACACTTCCGTATCCGGGATTCCCGACAGATATGCAGCCGCAGATTGGAGTTACATTAGCTCTTTGTAAGGGGACAAGTACGATTACGGAGAGCATTTTTGAAAATCGTTTTAAATATCTGGATGAGCTGGCGAGGATGGGCGCGTGTATTAAGGTGGAAGGCAATTCTGCAACCATTGAGGGGATTAAGCGGTTTTCCGGCGCAAGGGTAAGTGCGCCTGACTTGCGTGCAGGGGCGGCTCTTTGTATCGCCGGGTTGGCTACAGATGGAATTACGATTGTGGATGATATTGTGTATATTCAGAGAGGATATGAGCGGTTCGACGAGAAGCTTCGGGGAATTGGGGCGATTATTGAGAAGGTTGGCTCGGAGAAAGAGGCTCAGAAATTTCGATTGAAGATAGGGTAGTGAGAAGGCCGGCAGATTACGTTTGTAGTCTGCCGGTTTCACGTTGAACATAGGATTGATGGCATATACATACTTTGATATAATTTGTCTATAGATATTAAATAAAAGGAGCAGTTGGATGAGATATAGGAAAGGATTCATGTGGTTACTGATGGTTTTCTTGTTGTGTGCGGGGTGTTCCAGAGAAAATGAGGAAAAGCCTGTCGTGGATGTGAAAAAAGGTCAGGAGGATAGAGCGGCGGAGGACGAGACACTTGATGAGGAAACATTAGGGGAAGGGGACATGTCAGGTGATGAAGTGGCGGACAGCGGGGACGTACCGGGGCAGTCAGGTGAACAGAGAGAGAGGCTTGCCGGGAATCCGGATTCCGAAGATGAGGATGCAGGAGAGACATCGGACACAGGAGAAACATCGGGCGCAGTTAGGAATGGCTATCTTGTGGCGATTGACGCGGGGCACCAGATACGGGGAAACAGTGAGCATGAGCCGGTCGGACCAGGGGCGGCGGAGACGAAACCAAAAGTAGCAGGAGGAACCAGCGGGGCAGCCACGGGACTGCCGGAGTATGAGCTGACTTTGCAGGTTTCGCTAAAACTTAGGGATGAACTTCAAAAGCGAGGATATGAGGTCCTGATGATCCGCGAGACGAACGAGGTGGATATCTCTAATGCAGAGCGGGCGCAGACGGCGAATGATGCAGGGGCAGACGCGTTTGTACGCATTCATGCCAACGGCTCGACGGACGGCAGTGTGAGCGGGATGATGACCATCTGCCAGACGCCGGAGAATCCATATAACGGAGCGATTTATGCCCAGAGCAGGGCGCTGGCGGACTGTGTACTGAATAGCACGGTGGCGGCTACGGGGGCGCGCTATGAGCGGGTGTGGGAGACGGATACCATGAGCGGGATTAACTGGGCGAAGGTTCCGACTACGATTCTGGAGATGGGGTATATGACGAACCCGCAGGAGGATCAGTTGATGGCGTCGGAGGAGTATCAGGTGAAAATTGCAGCGGGGATTGCGGATGGAATTGACCAGTATTTGCTGTGGTGATTTTGAGTTAGACGTGAAATAGTTCATGTAAAATGAGGCAGTTGTCATGTTTTCGGTGATCACTGTCTTTTTTCGTTTTCATAAATATATGAAGAAACGGAAGGAATAGAGTGGACGCCAGTCCAGTCCGGTGGCTCTATTATTTTCAGCAAATACAATTATCGCTTTTCAGGAAAGAAATTCTGTAATATAATAAATGTCAGTCAGTATTTGAATCGGACTTCAATAAGCAAGGAGGAAATGATGATATTATGAATGCCGTCGATATATTAAAAAAATACTTTGGATACGCCTCCTTCCGAACCGGGCAGGAGGACATCATAAAGGCAATCCTATCCGGGAGGGATGCTCTGGCAATCATGCCTACAGGCGCAGGCAAATCCATCTGCTACCAAGTCCCTGCATTATTGCTCCCCGGCGTCACGCTGGTAATCTCCCCGTTGATTTCCCTGATGCAGGATCAGGTCAAGTCATTAAATGAAGCCGGAATCCACGCCGCATTTATCAATTCCTCCCTGACCGAGACGCAGATATCTAAAGCCCTGGATCTTGCGGCAAAGGGTGTGTATAAGATTATCTATGTGGCGCCCGAGCGGCTGGAAAGCGACCGGTTCCTGCGCTTTGCATTAAACGGGGAGATTTCCATGGTCACAGTGGACGAGGCGCACTGTATCTCCCAGTGGGGGCAGGATTTCCGGCCGAGCTATCTGAAAATCGTAGACTTTATCGATTCCCTGCCAAATCGTCCCATCGTGAGCGCATTTACCGCAACGGCAACGAAAGAGGTAAAGACCGACATTGAGTGCATTTTAAAACTTGACCGCCCCAATATTACCGTGACCGGGTTCGACCGGGAGAATCTGTATTACCGTGTGGAGCATCTGACCGGGAAGCAGAAGGACCGTTTTGTGGCAGATTATATCGCAAAACATCCCGATGAGAGCGGAATCATATACTGTTCGACTAGGAAAAATGTGGATATGTTGTTTGAAGACCTGTCCCGGCGGGGCGTGCCTGTGACCAGTTACCATGCAGGAATCGACAATCAGGCCCGCAAGAAGAATCAGGATGATTTTATCTATGACCGGGCGTCGGTAGTGGTGGCGACCAATGCCTTTGGTATGGGAATTGACAAGTCGAACGTCCGGTTTGTTATCCATTACAACATGCCCCAGAGTATGGAGAACTACTATCAGGAGGCGGGACGCGCCGGGCGTGACGGTGAGAATTCCCAATGTATCCTGCTGTTCTCGGCGCAGGATGTGATGATCAATAAGTTCCTGCTTGAGAAGAAGAGTTTTGAGGAAATGGACGCTGAGGACATCGAACTGATTCGTCAGAGGGACGCCCACAGGCTTCAGGTTATGGAAGGATACTGCAAGACCACGTCCTGTCTCAGGAATTACATATTGGAATACTTCGGTGAGCGCGCAGGCGTCCCTTGCGACAACTGCGGGAATTGCCACCGAGATTACACAGAGGTGGATATGACCACCGAAGCGAAATGGGTTATTAACTGTATTGCGGAAACCAGAGGGAGATACGGGCAGAGTATTGTAGTCGGTACGCTGCTTGGGGCGAACCGCGCCCGCATACGGGAAGTCGGGGCGAATGCGTATCGCTCCTATGGTGCATTGGAGCATATGAAGGAGAAGGATCTCCATCTTCTGATCGACCAAATGCAGCGGGACGGATATATTGTCCAGACCAGCGGGGAGTACCCGGTTCTTCAGATGGGGGATATCACCGGGTTAAAGAGAGAAGACGCAAGGGTGATGATCCGGAAGTTTGAAGAAAAGGAGATGCCTGCCGCCAGTAAGAAAAAGGCAAGAAGTACGGATTCCCTTACCAGCGCAGGATATAAGTTATTTGAAGAACTCCGGCAGTTACGTCTTACGATTGCCAAAGAAGAAGGAATGCCGCCCTATATCATTTTCAACGATAAGACTCTGATTGAGATGTGCGTCAGGATGCCGGAGAATAGGCAGGATATGCTTGGCGTGTCCGGAGTTGGGGAAAATAAATTCCATAAATACGGGCAGAGGTTTATTGATGCAATCAAGTCGTTTGCTGCGGCTCATCCCAATTCTGCAACGACATCGAACGTGGAAGAGGAAGGTGCGGCGATGTATAACCAGACTGGTACGGATATGTATAGCCAGGCAGGCTCCGCAAGTTCCAAAGCTCTTTTTTACATTCAGCCGGAGGACGCAAAGAATTTTGAATATGCCGAGTATTATACGATTAGTGAAATCAGGGACAGGTTGAACGCTGTCAGTACTGCCGGGAATATAAAGAAGGCGACAACGACGGTTATATGGGACTACTTGATGACAGAAGGCCTGATGGCAGAGGAAGAACAAGAGGGCATATTTCTCAAATCCCGGACAGAACAAGGCGGGGAACAGGGAATAAAGGCCATTGATAAAGTGAGCCAGAGAGGAACGCCATACCAGGTCTTTATGTACCCGGAGGCTGTCCAGAAGATGATTGTAGATTATTTTATCGGCGAAAGAGGGGTAAGCGGCGACGAGGCGGCGGCGCTTGGAAAGCAGGCGAATGCAAGGTCGGCGTGGACGCAGGATGAAGACGCGCGGCTGGTCAGTGAATTTAAGGCGGGCATGAAGATGTCACAGATTGCCGTGAAACATGGCAGGACAAACGGGGCAATCAAGGCGAGGCTGCAAAAGCATGGGCTTGTGTAAGCATCTGTTGATATGCAGCAATTTTTCTGTTATGATGGGTGATGCAAATAGATTAACGGAATTGTTGATATATTGGAAACGGGGGAGTGATTATGGAAGCAAAATACCATATGACACGGGAAGAGAACATTTTTGTTGCAAAAAGGAATATTGTAGATTATATTTGGAAAAGTGCAAGATTGGAAGGACTGGCAGTGACTTACCCTGATACAGAAGCGATTTATAATGGAATGAGTGTTCAGGGAGTTAAGGTGTCGGATATTGTAGCCGTGAATAATTTGAAACATGCATGGCAGTTCGTGCTTGATACATTAGATTATCCTACAGATTATCCGTTTGTCTGTAAGATTAACCAATATGTGGGCGGGGATAATCTGATTATACGTGCCGGATATCTGCGCGATGTACCGGTCAGTATCGGCGGTACGACTTGGAAACCTGATATGCCTATTGAATCACAGATAAAAGAGGAAATGGCGGAAATTAACCGGATAGATAACCCGACAGACAGGGCGCTTACTATGATGCTTTATCTGGTTCGGAAACAGATGTTTCTGGACGGCAACAAGCGGACGTCTATGTTGGCGGGAAACCATGGTATGATTGCAAATGGATGTGGGATCATCTCCGTCCCTATTGAGTTACAGCCCACTTTTACGAAATTGTTAATTGAGTTTTATGAAACAAACAATATGGAAGAGATAAAACATTTTTTATATGAAAATTGTATTGACGGGATTGAGTTTAAACCTTTGACGGAACATGAATAACAACAGAAATTATATTGACAATTCACTCCAAATAGGTTATATTCATATATGAAAACAGACAATTTAATCATGCTGACTTTCTCTTATTCAGAGCAGTGGAGATACAAAGGATCTATGAAGCTGCGGCAACCCCCGACACGGGAAGGTGCCAACCTGAGCGAGTAATCGAACAATAAGAGGATTGGTTTATGAGATATAAAGCAGTCCGCTTGGCGTGGATTGCTTTTTTGATTGTATTACTCAAAAATCAGCACAAAGAACGATGAAGAGAGAGATACTACATCAGAATGAAAAGGAGTGGAAATCAATGGAAAAACATTTATTTACATCAGAGTCAGTTACAGAAGGACATCCGGATAAGATGTGCGACCAGATCTCGGACGCCATTTTGGATGCCCTGATGGAGCAGGACCCCATGAGCCGTGTGGCGTGTGAGACCAGTACGACGACCGGGCTTGTCCTTGTGATGGGTGAGATCACGACAAAAGCGTACGTAGACATCCAGAAGATCGTAAGAGATACGATCAAAGAGATTGGTTATGTGCGCGGGAAATATGGGTTTGACGCAGAGACCTGCGGCGTACTGACGGCGATCGACGAGCAGTCCAGTGATATCGCCATGGGCGTTGATAAGGCGCTGGAGGCAAAGAATAACCAGATGTCAGACGCGGAGATCGAGGCGATCGGCGCGGGAGACCAGGGGATGATGTTCGGGTATGCGACGGACGAGACGCCGGAGCTTATGCCGTATCCGGTAGCACTGGCACACAAGCTTTCCAGAAGACTTGCAGAGATCAGGAAGGACGGCACACTACCGTACTTAAGGCCGGACGGGAAATCTCAGGTGACGGTTGAATATAATGAAGAAGGGGTTCCGACAAGGCTTGACGCGGTAGTTCTGTCCACACAGCATGATCCGGATGTTACCCAGGAGCAGATTCACGAGGATATCAGGAAATATGTATTCGACGCAGTGATCCCGGCAGAGATGGTGGATGAGGAGACCAAGTTCTTCATCAATCCGACCGGACGGTTTGTGATCGGCGGGCCCCATGGCGACAGCGGGCTTACCGGGCGCAAGATCATCGTGGACACTTACGGCGGAATGGCGCGTCACGGCGGCGGCGCATTCTCCGGAAAGGACTGCACGAAGGTTGACCGTTCCGCGGCATACGCGGCACGTTATGTTGCAAAGAATATTGTGGCGGCGGGGCTTGCGAAGAAATGTGAGATCCAGTTGTCTTACGCGATCGGCGTGGCGCATCCGACGTCTGTCATGGTGGATACTTTCGGCACGGGCAAGATCAGCAATGAGAAGTTAGTGGAGATGATCCGTGAGAATTTCGATCTGCGTCCGGCAGGCATCATCCAGATGCTGAATCTGAGAAGACCGATCTACAAGCAGACAGCGGCGTACGGACATTTCGGCCGCACCGACCTGGATCTGCCTTGGGAGAAGACCGACAAGGCTGAGCTTTTGAAGAAATATTTATAAAAATTTTAGAATAGTTTATGGGCGCTTTGCTGTGAAGCGCCCTTTTTCGTGCTATACTTTATGTATTATGGTGTATTGTCTATTGTGGAGGCAAGAAGATGAAGTTAAAGACAAGGCTGATCATAGCTTTTCTGACGGTTATCTTGATCCCGGTTCTTCTGGCGGTTATGCTGGCATGTCTGTTTGGGAAATATCAGATGAGTGCAATAGAAAAGACCTATGAGATCACCGGGATGACGACGGAGAATCTGGCGAATTCTGTCGCGGTGATGTCAAGGCTTACGGAGAAAGCGTACAACGAGCTTGACCAGATGGTATCGGAGCATCCGGGGAAGATGGAGGATGTGACTTTTCTGGACGAATTCAACCAGAAGATCGAGAAGAAGAAGGCGTATCTTCTGGTGCGCAAGAATAATGTGCTGATCTATGTGGGGACGGATATGGAAGAAGCAGAGCCTGTCATCACACAGCTTCCGGGATTTGGGGATTCGGAGCTGAGTTCTGAGAACGGGCTGTATCTTGGCGGAGATGCACAGGCGCTTGTGAAGCAGGTAGATTTCCGTTACCCGGATAATAAGGAAGGCAGTGCGTTTGTTGTTGTGAGCGTGCGCGGTGTGATCCCGGAGGTGGAGCGGCTGTATCTGGATATGGTCGTGGGGATGATCATGGTGCTGGTTCTGACGGCGGGGGTACTGATCTTCTGGATACATCAGGGTATCATGGGGCCGTTGATGAAGATGCAGGCAGCGGCGCAGAAGATCAAGGACGGTAATCTGGACTTTGAGCTTGAGGCAGAGACGGATGACGAACTCGGCAGATTGTGCCAGAGCCTGGAGGAGATGCGCAGGCGCCTGCAGGATAACGCAGAGGAAAAGATTAAGTTTGATAAAGAGAATAAAGAGCTGATCAGCAACATTTCCCATGATCTTAAGACGCCCGTCACAGCGATCAAAGGATATGCGGAAGGGATCATGGACGGAGTTGCGGATACGCCGGAGAAGATGGAGCGTTATATCCGGACGATCTATAATAAGGCGAGCGAGATGGATACGCTGATCAATGAGCTGACGCTGTATACCAAGATCGATACGAACAGGATCCCTTATAATTTCAATACATTATCGGTGGAGGCGTATTTTGAAGACTGCGCGGAGGATCTGTCTGTGGAGCTGGAATCCAGAGGCGTGGAGTTCGGATACTTTAATTATGTGGAAGCCGGCGTGAAGGTTATCGCTGATGCGGAGCAGATTAAGAGAGTCGTCCATAACATTGTGAATAATTCGCTGAAATATATGGATAAGCCGAAAGGGAAGATCAATCTCCGGGTCAAGGATGTGGGGGACTTTGTACAGGTTGAGTTAGAGGATAACGGAAGAGGGATCGCGGCAAAAGATCTGCCCAATATATTCGATCGTTTCTACCGGACGGATGCTTCGCGCAATTCCTCAAAGGGAGGAAGCGGGATCGGGCTTTCGATCGTGAAGAAGATCATCGAGGAGCACGGCGGTAAGATCTGGGCGACCAGCAGAGAAGAGACAGGAACGACGATGTATTTCGTTCTTAGAAAATATCAGGAGGTACCGGCATATGAGTAAGATATTGATAGTAGAAGACGAAGAAGCGATTGCGGATCTGGAAAAGGATTATCTGGAATTGAGCGGATTCCAGGTTGAAGTGGCGAACGACGGGGCGACCGGGCTTAGGAAGGCGTTGGATGAAGATTATGATATGTTTATCCTGGATCTGATGCTGCCGGGGATCGACGGATTCGATATCTGCCGTCAGGTCAGGGATGTGAAGAATACACCGATCATCATGGTGTCGGCGAAGAAGGATGATATTGATAAGATCCGGGGGCTTGGGCTTGGAGCGGATGATTATATGACGAAGCCTTTCAGTCCCAGTGAGTTGGTGGCGCGTGTGAAAGCGCATCTGGCAAGATATGACCGTCTGACCGGAAGCGCGATGGAGGCGAATAAGGTGATCGAGATCCGGGGGCTTAAGATCGACACAACGGCGAGACGGGTTTGGATCAATGGAGAAGAGAAGACGTTTACCACGAAGGAGTTCGATCTGCTGACCTTCCTGGCAGGACATCCGAATCATGTGTATACAAAGGAAGAGCTGTTCCGTGAGATATGGGACATGGAGTCGATCGGGGATATCGCGACGGTGACGGTGCATATCAAGAAGATCCGCGAGAAGGTGGAGATGGATACCTCAAATCCTCAGTATATAGAGACTATATGGGGCGTTGGATATCGTTTTAAAGTGTAGAGGAAATCTAATAAGAGGTGTTCATCTGGTTATAAATGGTGTATAATCATTCTTAGCAAGAGAATTGTCCGAAATAGGATCGGTCAGAAGAACCGGTCAGTTGGTTCGGACAGGATAGGAGGAACAGACATGTTAAAAGGAAAGGTAGCGGTTGTCACAGGCGGTACAAGAGGGATCGGCTATGCAGTTGTGAAGAAGTATCTGGAGAATGGCGCGAAGGTTGTGTTATTCGGTTCCAGAGCAGAGACGGTGGAGAAAGCGCTTTCATCATTGAAGGCGGAGAACAGTGACTGGGAAGTAGAGGGAGATTATCCGGATCTTTCCGATGCCGAGGCGGTGAAAGCTGCAATCTTTAAGGTAAAGGAAAAGTTTGGCAGGATTGATATCCTGGTTAATAATGCGGGGATTTCCGACAGTACGAAGGTTGAAAATTATGCCGAGGGACAGTTCGAGAAGGTTATGCAGCTGAATGTCAATGCGCTGTTTCATTCGATCCAGCCGGCGGTTGCGGTCATGAGAGAACAGGGCGGCGGATGTATCCTGAATACGAGCTCCATGGTAAGTATCTCCGGACAGCCGGGAGGCGTGGCATATCCGACAAGTAAATTTGCCGTAAACGGCATGACGCTTTCTCTTGCGAGAGAACTTGGACCGAGCAATATCCGCGTAAATGCTGTTGCTCCGGGAATTACCAAGACAGATATGGTAGCGGCTCTGCCGGAACAGATGATCCAGCCGATGATCGGCGCGATCCCGCTCCGCAGGATCGGTGAGCCGGAGGATATCGCAAATGCATTCCTGTTCCTGGCGAGTGACATGGCAAGCTATGTAACGGGAGAAGTATTATCTGTGGACGGAGCGATGCGGGCATAAAAGGGGCTGCGGCAGGTATTTTGCCGCAGCTCCTTTCTTACTCCGCATGGATCAGGCTTCGGACCGCCTCGACGGCGATGCGGATCGCTGTATCGGTGTCGTGGACAACAGGATTGTCAAGCCCGGCTTTTTCACGTTCCTGATTCGCCATTACGAGGAAGCAGGAGCCGACTCTTACATGCAGGCTGCTGGCGGCGACGAACAAGGCGGCGGATTCCATCTCGGAGGCAAGACAGCCTAAGCGTTTCCATGCCTCCCATTTGTTCAGCAGCTCATAGCTTACCGGTTTCGTCTGCGGGGAATGCTGCCCGTAGAAGGAATCCTTGCACTGCACCACGCCCACGTGGTAAGTCTGTCCAAGCTTTTTTGCCGCGTCGGTCAATGCGTTTACGATCCCGATATCCGGTACTGCAGGGAATTCGATGGGAGCGTATTCTCGGCTGGTTCCTTCCATTCTTATGGCTCCGCTTGCGATGACGATATCGCCGCTCTTGACCTCGGTCTGCATCCCTCCGCAGGTACCGATCCGGATGAAAGTGTCCGCGCCTGCCATCACCAGTTCCTCCAGGGCGATCGCAGCTGACGGCCCGCCGATACCGGTCGACGTTACGCTTACTTTTATTCCGTCCAGATACCCGGTATAGGTGACGTATTCCCGGCTGTCGGCGATCAATTCTGCCTGATCGAGATATCGGGCTATCTTCTCACATCGTTTGGGATCCCCCGGCATGATGACATATTTGCCGACATCTCCTTCTCCTGCCTGGATGTGGTATTGTTTGCCTGCGTTTTCTGAATAATTCATAAAGTATTCCCCCTTTCTTACACCAATTGGATCAATGAATGTAAATTATAAATCTATTATACAGGGAGGCAGGCGAAAATCAAAAGAATAATTTAAAAATTTTGTATAATATTACAACAGGATGTTCTTGCCGTATTCCGGGAATGCCACTATAATGTTTATAAATATAATTCAGGCGTGTTTGAAGATTATGTGGGAGATGGATATAGAATGATTACAAGTACGGCAAATACGAAAGTAAAACATCTCGTGAATCTGCGGAAGAAGCGGAAAGCAAGAGACGGGGAACATGTATTTCTGGCGGAAGGGCTGCGCATGTTCCGAGAAGTGCCTGCCGCTAAGCTTAAGGAAATCTATGTTACGGAGACATTTTACAAAAAGGAGCGGGGCATAATAAGACAGATCCTCTCTGAAAGCGGAAAGAACGGGATCGTATTGGAATTATTGTCAGATACGGTGTTTGAATATGTGTCGGATACGAAGACGCCGCAGGGGATCCTGTGTGTGGTGGAACAGATGGATCATGCCATGGAAGAGGTGACGGGCGGAACCTGTCCGCATATCATGGTGCTGGATCATCTGCAGGATCCGGGGAATCTGGGAACGATCTTCCGGACTGCGGAAGGAGCGGGCGTCACAGGGATCCTTATGGACAGGGAGTGTGTGGATATTTATAATCCGAAGACGATACGTTCGACGATGGGGTCTGTCTATCGGATGCCCTTCTGTTATGCGGACGATCTGGCGGGAGCGGTCAGACGATTGCAGGAAGCCGGAATCCGGACCTATGCGGCGCATCTTAAGGGAACGAGAGATTACGATGAAGAGGATTACGGCAAGCCGTGCGCATTCCTGATCGGCAATGAAGGGAATGGGCTTACGCCTGAGATCGCGGAACTGGCGGACACCTATATAAAGATACCTATGAAGGGAGAGGTGGAATCTCTGAACGCGGCAATCGCAGCCTCCGTGTTGATGTTTGAGGCTGCAAGGCAGAGGCGCCGGATGTGACCGAAGGGTATTAAGCGGGAATACATGAACAAGGGGAAAGGGGAAGATTGAATGGAACTTGCCATTGATATCTCGAAAGAATATGGTCTGGTCCTGGACGGCGGAGGCGCGCGCGGCGCATATCAGATCGGCGCGTGGAAAGCTCTTGCGGAGGCAGGTGTGAAGATCAATGCCGTGGCGGGGACGTCTGTGGGAGCGCTGAACGGGGCGCTGATCTGTATGGGTGATATCGAGAAGGCTGAGGATATCTGGAAAAAGATGACATTCTCGTCCGTCATGGATGTGGACGACGTGTGGATGGAGCGGCTTTTCAACAAGGAGATCACGATAAAGGAATTCCTAAGTGAGAGCCGGAAGAAGCTAAAAGACGGCGGGGTAGACATTACGCCGCTTCGGGAGCTGATCCATAAGACTGTGGACGAGCAGGCGATCAGAGATTGTGGGAAGGAGTTCTGTCTGTTGACATTTTCCCTGTCGGAATTCAGGGAGTTAGATCTTAGTATCGAAGATATCCCGGAGGGATTCCTGGAAGATTTCCTGTTGGCGAGCGCCTATCTGGTCGGATTCAAGAATGAACGGATCCGGGGAAAGAAATATATCGACGGCGGCGTGGTGAATAATGTGCCGTTGAATTCTCTGGTAAAAAGGGGATACGAAGACATTATCGAGATACGCATCTACGGACCCGGCAGAGAACCGCGCGTGCGTATGCCCAAAGAGAGCGAGAAGTATGAGATCGCGCCGAGGGTGAAGCTTGGGAATATCATCGAGTTCTCGGGAAAACGCAGCCGGCAGAATCTGATGATCGGATATTATGACGCCAAGAGGATGCTGTATAGCCTGGAGGGGACGATCTATTATCTGGAGCAGACCCATGGGGAGGAATATTATGAACGCCTTCTCGGGGATATGAGGGAGATAGAGAAGGCAGAGATCGCATTTGTCTTAAAACTGCCTCTGGGGTATTCGGACAAAGAGTTATTCCTGGGAATGTTGGAGGCGTCGGCGAAATTATTGCAGATTCCGAAATATCAGATATACACAGTTGACCAATTATGTGATATTGTATATAAGAAATATGAAACTTTGAATGATCAGATGAACCTTCCGAGGTTCGTACATGTACTGACAGAATTGAAAGAGGGATTGACGATGAACTTAAAGGGAAGAGACTTTTTGACACTGAAGGATTATACGCCGGAGGAGATCACATATCTTCTGGATCTTGCGGCAGATCTGAAGGAAAAGAAGAAGAACGGCGTGCCGGTTGATAAGTACAGAGGAATGAACGTGGCGCTGATCTTCGAGAAGACCAGTACCAGGACGCGGTGTTCCTTCGAAGTGGCTGCGCATGATATGGGGATGGGAACGACATACCTTGACCCGAGCGGTTCTCAGATCGGAAAGAAAGAGAGCATCGCGGATACGGCAAGGGTATTGGGAAGGATGTATGATGGAATCGAGTACCGCGGATACGGGCAGGAGATTGTAGAGGAACTGGCGAAGCATGCAGAAGTTCCGGTCTGGAATGGGCTGACGAACGAGTATCACCCGACGCAGATGCTGGCAGATCTCCTGACGATCAGGGAGCAGTTTGGCTATTTGAAGGGGATCAAACTGGTATATATGGGAGACGCAAGATATAATATGGGAAATTCCCTGATGATCGCCTGTGCGAAGATGGGGATGCATTTCGTAGCATGTACTACCGAGAAGTATTTCCCCAATGCAGAGCTTACAGAACTCTGTCGGGGATATGCGAAAGAGAGCGGAGGAAGCGTCTCATTGATAACGGATGTCAAGGAGGGGACAAAAGACGCAGACGTTATCTATACGGACGTATGGGTGTCTATGGGTGAGCCGGACGAGGTATGGGAAGAGAGGATCCGTGAGCTTACGCCGTATAAGGTGACTTCTGAGGCAATGGCAAATGCGAAGGAGAACGCGATCTTCCTGCATTGCCTGCCGGCTTTCCACGACCTGAAGACGAAGATCGGAAAGGAGATCCACGGCCGGTTCGGGATTGATGATATGGAGGTAACGGACGAGGTGTTTGAATCGGCGCAGTCGAAAGTATTCGATGAGGCGGAGAACAGGATGCACACGATCAAGGCTGTGATGACGGCGACGCTTGGGGAACGTTAGCAGGGATCATGCCGAATGGAACACAGGTAAGGTATTTAATTGGGGAAAGATAATGAAAGCAGAAATAATACGTTTATTAAAGGAATGCGACGGGTATTTGTCCGGGCAGCAGATCTGTGATCAGTTTCAGGTCTCTCGGACGGCGGTATGGAAAGTGATAGAGCAGTTGAAGAAGGAAGGGTATCAGATCGAAGCGGTGCGCAATAAGGGGTATCATCTGGAGGAGAGCCCTGATGTGATATCCAGGGCGGAGATCGAGAGCCTGACAAGAGGCGGATGGGCGGGAGCCTGCGCCGTCTATTATGATGAGACGGATTCGACGAATAACCGTGCCAAGGATGCCGGAGAGAGAGGCGAGGCACATGGCACATTGTATGTAGCAGACAGGCAGAGCGCCGGAAAAGGCCGCAGGGGAAGAAGCTGGGAGTCGCCTGCCGGAAAGAGTATCTACATGACGCTTCTGCTAAGGCCGGATATCATGCCGACCAAAGCTCCGCAGATGACGCTTTTGATGGCGGTCGCTGTTGCGGAAGGGATCTATAAGGTGTCCGGGCTTGAGTGTGAGATCAAATGGCCGAATGACGTGATACTTCACGGAAAGAAGATCTGCGGGATATTGACGGAGATGAGTTCTGAACTCACTTATGTTAATTATGTTGTCATCGGAGTGGGGATCAATGTGAATCAGGAGGTATTCCCGGAGGAGCTTAAGGAGCGCGCGACATCGCTCCGGGCAGAGCTTGGGCATAGTATCCGGCGTTCGGAGCTGATCGCCGCTGTGATGGAGAGTTTCGAGAAATGCTACGCGGCATTTATGAGGACAGGGAATCTGTCGGGTGTGAGAGCAAAGTATGAGTCCCGGCTGGTGAACCGTGATCAGGATGTGAAGATATTAGAGCCGGGAAATGAGTACGAAGCACATGCACTGGGGATCGATGAGACGGGAAGGCTCATTGTCCGCACAAGAGACGGCAGGAAGAAGGCGGTCTATGCGGGAGAAGTGTCTGTAAGAGGAGTATATGGGTATGTATGATGGGAGAGTGGTGCTCTGCGGAGCGAATTCTTATGAGGAAAAATATTATCTGAATCCGGATTTTGAACAGCTGCCGGACGCCGTCAAAGATGAATTGAAGATCATGTGCGTCTTGTATGTCAACGACGTGGGAGGCATCCTGACGCTGGTATATGAGGAAGACGGCGAGCTTTGCTTTGAAGTTACGTCAGAAGAATTCGACCCGATGTTTGACGAGATCGGAAGCAGGCTTAAGATTAAGCAGATCCAGAGGGAGAAGCAGGATCTGCTTGAGGCGCTGCAGATGTATTATAGGGTATTTTTTCTGGAGCAGTAGAGCGCATTTGAAAATCTGCAGCCGCAGGCAGGGTTCGGGACCGTGCCGGGACTGAGTCCGTAAGCCGGGCGGGGTTCGAATAGATGGGAGGAGTAAGATGTTACTGGTAATTGATGTGGGTAATACGAATATTACGGTAGGGGTTTTTGAGGATAAGGAATTGCGGTGTACATTCCGTATGACGACGAAGCTTCCGCGGACATCGGATGAGTATGGGATCACGCTGAAAGAACTGGTGGAGTGCCAGGGGATTCCGAGTAAAGAGATCCATGCGGTGATCGTGGCGTCTGTTGTGCCGGATATCATGCATTCTCTGGGAAGCGCCCTGATCAAATATTTCGGGATCAAGCCGATGGTGGTGTCGGCGGGGATCAAGACGGGGATCCGGATCGTAACCGAGAATCCGAAACAGGTAGGAGCGGACCGGATCGTGGACGCGGTTGCCGCCTATACTTTGTATGGAGGCCCGGTGATCGTGATCGACTTCGGGACGGCAACTACGTATGACGTGGTGGGACCGGACGGAACCTTCGAGGGAGCGGTGATCTCTCCGGGAATCCGGATCTCGGCGCAGGCAATGACGGCACAGGCGGCGATGCTTCCGGCTATCGAGATCAAGAAACCGGAATCGGTTATAGGGAAGGAAACCATCTCCTGTATGCAGGCGGGGTTATTCTTCGGACAGATCGGGCAGACGGAATATATTGTGAAGAGGATCAAGGAAGAATCCGGATATAAGAATGCAAAGGTGATCGCAAGCGGGGGATTAGGTAAGATGATCGCGGCGGAGACAGATGTGATCGACGTCTATGATTCACAGCTGACGCTCAAGGGGCTGCGGTTTATCTATGAGAAGAATAAGAGGCAGTGATGCGCTGCCTGCTAAATAGATAGAATCAGGAAAGTTGAGGAGGATCGGGTGAAGATTGGGAATATAAAGCTTGAGGATCCATATATTCTTGCACCTATGGCGGGAGTAACAGATCTGCCCTTTCGGCTGCTCTGCAAAGAGCAGGGGGCGGGTCTTTTGTGTATGGAGATGATCAGTGCGAAGGCGCTGCAGTACAAGAATAAGAATACAAAAGCATTGCTTGCTATTCACCCTGAGGAATATCCGGTATCCTTGCAGCTTTTTGGCTCGGATCCGGATATTGTCAGTGAGATGGCGAAGGGGATAGAGGAACTGCCCTTTCAGATCCTGGATATCAACATGGGATGCCCGGTTCCCAAAGTGGTGAAGAACGGGGAAGGTTCCGCACTTATGAAGAATCCGAAACTGGTATATCAGATCGTGTCGAAGACCGTAAAGGCGATCCGAAAGCCTGTCACAGTGAAGATCCGGAAGGGATTTGACGACATGCATGTCAATGCGGCAGAAATAGCGAAGATTGTGGAAGAAGCCGGAGGGGCTGCGGTTGCCGTTCACGGAAGGACGAGGGAGCAGTATTATTCCGGAAAGGCAGACTGGGAGGTCATCCGGCAGGTGAAGGAAGCGGTGTCGATACCGGTGATCGGAAATGGCGACGTGGTCTCCGGGGAGACTGCCCTGGCGATGATGAAACAGACCGGGTGCGACGGTGTGATGATCGGGCGCGCGGCGCAGGGGAACCCGTGGATCTTCCGTGAACTTGCGGAGTATGGGAAAACCGGTGTCCATCCTGAAATGCCGGCGAAAGAAATGCGGAAAAACGCCATGCTGCGGCATGCGCGGCTGCAGATTGAATTCAAGGGAAAATATCTCGGTATCCGAGAGATGCGCAAGCATGTGGCATGGTATACGAAAGGGATGGAAGGCTCGGCGAAGCTCCGGGAGGCGATCAACAGAGTGGAGTCTTATGATGAACTGGAAGAGCTCCTGAACGAGCGTCTGTGACAGATTTATTTCCGCGGGCAACGAGCCAAGCGGTCATGCTTGCATGTACATTTGGCGACTGCCGCGGGGTATTTGACTATTCGATGTAATGGCCCTGTCATGTATGAAAAAATGAGGTGGTGCATATACTGTAACGTGCTGTAACAGAGAAGTTCTAAAAGGGGTGCTAAAAGCATTGACATAACTTTATCAGTTGGGTATAATAAGGGAATTGCGAAGGTTTCATTTGTTTTAGGAACGCTTCGCCTTCGTTTGTATATAGATCATTTAGATAGATAATATATGAGAAAGAAAGGGAGTAAGACACATGGAAGCAAAGAAGAAATTACTTACTTATGCGGGCTTGAAAGCACTGGAGGATGAACTGGAACATCTGAAGGTTGTCAAGCGTAAGGAGGTTGCCGGCAAGATCAAGGAAGCCAGGGAACAGGGCGACCTGTCTGAGAATGCAGAGTACGATGCGGCAAAGGATGAACAGCGCGATATTGAGGCACGTATCGAAGAGCTGGAAGGTATTCTGAAGAATGCAGAAGTTGTAGTTGAAGACGAGGTAGACTTTGATAAGATCAACGTGGGATGTACCGTCAAGGTCTATGATAAGACATTTGATGAAGAGATGGAGTTCAAACTGGTAGGTTCCACAGAGGCGAACAGCCTGGAAGGCAAGATCTCCAATGAATCTCCGGTGGGACAGGCGCTCATCGGCTGTAAGGTGGGAGACCATGTAGAGGTAGAGACACAGGCAGGCGTCATGGAATATGAGGTATTGCATATCAGCCGGTCGTTATAAGGCTGCAGAGCGTGTTTGAAAAAGGCGTCCGGTACAGAGCCTGGTTTTCGTGAGACAGGGAATATAATAGCGGCATTCATATATCAGGCTTCTCCTATACGAGAAGTCTGAAAGACAATATATGGGAAATGTGAAGAGTAAGGCAGATCATTCGATAGATATGATGTGTGAAAGACAGTACTGCAGGGAATGAGAGTCATATGGATGAAGAGGCAGGAAGGACCGCATGCAGAGGATCAGGGACAGAGTATGTGAATAAGAGAAGGGAGAAGGAATCGTGGCAGAGCAGCAGAAGAAAGTACAAGAAGATGTGAATCAACTGAGAAAGGTTCGCCGGGAGAAGCTGGCAGACCTGCAGAGCAATGGAAAGAATCCGTTTGAGATAACGAGATATGACGTGAACTGTCATGCTGCAGATATCAAGGAACATTATGATGAGATGGAAGGAAAACAGGTGTCTCTTGCAGGGCGTGTTATGCAGAAGCGTGTTATGGGAAAGGCTTCCTTTTGCAATATTCTGGACCAGAGCGGAGATATCCAGTCCTATGTAGCAAGGGACAGTATCGGCGAGGATGCGTATAAGGATTTCAAGAAGTTGGATATCGGGGATATCGTCGGTTTGGAAGGCGAAGTATTCAAGACGAAGACAGGTGAGATCTCTGTCCATGCGTCTTCTATAAAATTGTTATCCAAGAGTCTCCAGATCCTGCCGGAGAAGTATCATGGCTTGACGAATACGGACATGCGTTACCGCCAGAGATATGTGGATCTGATCATGAACCCGGAGGTAAGGGATACATTTATCAAGAGATCCAAGATCATAAGCTCCATCAGAAGATATCTGGACGGACAAGGTTTCCTTGAGGTGGAGACCCCGATGCTTGTAAGCAATGCGGGCGGGGCTGCGGCAAGACCGTTCGAGACGCATTTTAACGCACTGGACGAGGACTTCAAGCTCCGTATCTCTCTGGAGCTGTACCTGAAGCGTCTGATCGTCGGCGGGCTTGAGAGAGTCTACGAGATCGGCCGTGTATTCCGTAATGAGGGGTTGGATACCAGGCATAATCCGGAATTTACACTGATGGAACTGTATCAGTCTTATACGGATTATAATGGAATGATGGACCTGACGGAGAATCTGTACCGCCATGTGGCGCAGGAAGTGCTTGGCACTACGACGATCGTATATAACGGCGTGGAGATGGATCTTGGCAAGCCCTTCGAGCGGATCACTATGGTGGATGCCGTGAAGAAATATACAGGTATCGACTGGAATGAGGTTCAGACATTGGAGCAGGCAAGAGAGCTTGCAAAAGAGCGCCATGTGGAGTTCGAGGAGAGACATAAGAAGGGAGATATCCTGAGCCTGTTCTTCGAGGCATTCGTAGAGGAACATCTGATCCAACCGACCTTCGTGATGGATCATCCGATCGAGATCTCTCCGCTTACGAAGAAGAAACCGGGGAATCCGGAGTATGTGGAGCGGTTTGAGATGTTTATGAATACCTGGGAGATGGCAAATGCTTATTCAGAGCTGAACGACCCGATCGACCAGAGAGAGCGGTTTAAGGCGCAGGAAGAGTTGCTAGCGCAGGGGGATGAAGAGGCGAATACGACGGATGAAGATTTCCTGAATGCGTTGGAGATCGGAATGCCGCCTACGGGTGGAATCGGGTTCGGAATCGACCGGATGTGTATGCTGCTCACAAACGCCGCTGCGATTCGCGATGTACTCGCCTTCCCGACGATGAAGTCTTTGGACAAATAAAGCCAGTATTTTCAAGGGTTTGCGGTACTTCGATTCAGATTTTGCAACAAAATTGCAACAAATTTGCAACGCATAATGCGGGATAATGCCTGATAATGCGTTGATTGGTACATGAGCCAACTTAATACAGTAAGCACTTTAAGGACATTTTTCTAAAAGAAATTTTAGGGAAGTGTCCTTTTTTGTTATGGTCAAAAAATAAATTTGAATTGGAGGAAAAGGAAATGGCAAACACAGCGTTAAGGTCAGGAGTGAAAAACCGTTCTCCGGGGCAAAAGCAAATTCGGGTTGACAGTTAGCCGTATTTTGGGTAACTGGCAGCACGAATCCACAAGGGTTTGGGAGTGTAGCTCCCAAGAATATAAAAAAACAAGCAGATAAGATAAGGAGGACAAGCTATGGCAGCGAATACAGCGAAAGGTGCAGGAAACAAAGATACTCGCACAATTACTTTCAAGAGCAAAGAACATAAGGATTTTTATAAGGAGTACCTGCAGAAATGCAGATACCAGGATGTATACCATAAAGCATTGGTGTACTGCCTGGGGATTGGTCAGGATACTAGGGTAAATGTGAACAGAATTTATGATTTTAAAACAGGATGCGTGAAAACGGAATGCCTGCGGGAAGGATGGCAGACCAGCGGAAGTGCGAAAATTGTACGGATGGCATTTAACCTCTATTGTAATGGAACGCCAAGTGTCTATGATACGGAGGATGTGGATGAACAATTAAAGGAGTTCCGTTGTTATACAGTGGAAGATTTATTCTGCTGCGGCTATGCCAGATACTTTTGG
>OFFP01000763.1_pt1 | contig 24976 bp, 20 predicted proteins | sample 1521431 | NCBI WGS metagenome assembly OFFP01 (sample SAMEA3504104, study PRJEB24116) | mouse gut metagenome | biome: mouse gut; feature: mouse-associated habitat; material: faeces | place: Denmark | collected 2011
TCCTGTTACACAGCGAACGCCGCATCCCCTGTCCTCTGGCTGACGGAACTTTGCCGATATTGTTCGCTGTAGTGTTAAAGCGTGTTTGGGAGATGTTTTTTTGAAAGTGGTATGTTTTTGATTGGTTGTTATTGTGTGTTCTGATTAAGGAGGTTTTGATGGGGATTTTTTGGAAGGAGTTATATAAAGTTTATGCCAGGCGGGGGTTTATGCTGGGCGGGTTGTTTTTGTTTGCTTTGAATATGGCTTTGATTGGTACGGATACGGGGAACTCGATGGTTCGGCCGGAGGTTTATAGGGAGGCTTATGCTCATATCGGGACGCTGCGGGGGGACGGGCAGGCAGATTTTATTAAAAGCGGTTATGAAGCTGCATGTGGGGACGGCGCTGTGGTGGAGGATACGTATTTTTTGTTTCAGGAACTGTATGAGCAGCTGCAGCAAATTGAGAATTATCCTGATTATTTGAAGGAGATTCAAGAGCGGGCGGATCATGCAGGCGGCATTTCTATTTTTCAACGCAGGGATCCGTTTTCTGTCCGCAATGCAAGGGCGACAGCAAAGGCATTTTTGCCTTTGGAGGGAAATGTCCTGCAATTTACCAATACGAAAATGTTTGTGGAAGCCGTTGATTTTTTGGCTACGGATTTTTTTCTGGCCGTATTGATTTTTTATGTGGTGGTAATACTGGTGGTGAAAGAGAAAGAAAAAGGGCTTTTTGCGCTGGTGAAGCCGCTTGCATATGGCAGGTTCCATTTTTTGTGTGCAAAAATGGGCGTGCTGTTTGTATCGGTTTGTTTTTTTTCACTGCTGTTCTGGGGAGGAAATTTTTTGGCCGCAGCGTGCAAGTACGGCGCAGTGGATTTGGGAGCCTGCCTGCAGTCTGTGGGCGGATATGCAGGAAGCGCGTTAAATGTTACGGTTGGGCAGTATTGGATGTTGTTTCTGGCTTCTAAGATGTTTATTTATTTTGGGATCGGGCTTTTGTTTTTCTGCTTTGCGTTGGGAGCTCAAAGCATGGCGCAGCTTTATGTCCGCTCTGTTTTGGTGTTTGCGGTTTCGTTTGGCCTGTACTGGGGGATTGACGGCAATTCGCCGCTTCAGATTTTAAAGTATCTGAATCTTGTGAATCTGGTGCGGGTGACGCCGGTTTACCAGTATTATTTTAACCTGAATGTGTGTTCTGTTCCGGTTTATATTGTGTGGGGCTTTGTTCTTTTTTGTGCGCTGCTTTGTGCGGGAGCCTTTTTTTTCAGCCTGTATATTTTTAAGAGCCGGGATTCGGCGATTACGTTAAAGAGCCGTTTTGTGTCTAAAAGGAGTAGAAGGAAGCGGTGCGGCAGGGGGATTTGGTATTTTGAGGCGTATAAGCTGTTGGGGGTACAAAAGGCGTTTTGGATTTTTCTTTTGTTTGTCTGCTTACAGGGGGTCTGGCTGATGCAGAGGGAGCCTTACATCGGAATGTCGGAACGGTATTATAAGAATTATATGCAGACGCTTGGAGGCGAGGTGACGGATCGGACGCGCATACAGATTGAGCGGGAGGAGGAGCGTTTTGCTTCGTTTGACCGTATGCGTTTGGAAGCGGAGCAGCAGCTTGCAGCAGGCAGTATTTCACAGCAGGAGTATGATGCGGTGCAAAAACTGGTGGAAGAGAATACGAAGGGGCAGGATGCTTTTTTGCGCGTGCAGGAACGGTTTGCGTATGTGAATGAGCAGGGGCGCAAAACGGGGGAACGCCCCTGGATGGTCTATGAAACCGGATATGAGAAGCTGACCGGAAACTGGTATGTGGGTTATGGGGATGATATGAAAAACGCGGGGATGCTTCTTATCGCTATGATTGCCGCTTTTTCGGCATTTTTTGCGTCGGAGTATTCTACGGGGATGATTCGTCTGATTTCCTGCTGCAGATTGGGGCAAAAGGATACGGTGAAAGCAAAGCTGCGGGTTGCCGCGCCGCTTTATACCGCTTTTTTTGCGGTCGGGTATGCGCCGGATTTCATTGCGGTGTGCATGCAGTACGGCCTGCCTTTTGCGAATGCGAAGCTGTCGGCTATCCCCGCGCTTTTGGGGTTTCCGGTGGATATCAGGCTTTGGCAGTATCTGGTTTTGCTTTATATCGGCCGTTATTTTGTGTTTTTTTGTATTTTGCTTTTTATTTTTTGGTATTCGGCGGTTGTGAAAGATATTGGGACGGCGTTTCTGGTTTTGAGTGTTGTGCTGGCGCTTCCGGCGTTTCTGCATTTGATTGGGCTCTGCTGGATGGATTATGTTTCTTTGAATGCGTTTGTTTCGGGGAATATGCTTTGGAATCATTTGAAAGGGGGCGGGTGCGCGCTGCTTTTTGGGTGTTCGGCTGTTTGCGCCGGTTTTTTGTATACGCGGCTGCTCCGGGTCTACGGCGTGGAACCGTGACGGGGAATGGGGCGGTTCTGGCAGTTGGGATTACAGTGTATGTCTGCGGTTGAAAAATCCGGCGGATATTGTTATAATCCAATTAAACCAAGGAGGAGCAATGGAAGAGAAGAAGATACAATGGCATCCCGGATTTGTAGCTGCCATGGGTTTGGAGTTTAAGGACAATAAACAGGATCTGATATTTGAAAAAGAGTATAACTTAAATACGAAACCGCTGGAGATTGATCTGCTGGTTATAAAAAAAGATGCGTCGGTTCATACCACGTCCGATGGCAGGAAAGCAAGCGATATTACCATATCTGTTATCCGGGAGGCAAAGCCCAGAGAATTGTTCCGTTACTTTGCGGCGCATGGTTTTTTTGTGGAACATCCATATAAAGGAATTTACTATATCAAGGGACGGGCGTTGTTTGCGACGCAAATTGTTGTTACAGGTGAATTGAACAGGGATGAACATATATGGCTTGGAGCGTTATCAAAAAAACTGAAGGTGCAGGATGTGAAAACATTGCTGGAAGAAACGAATAAACTGCGCGGGAAGGCAGAAAAAGAACTTGCGGATTCTGTATGGGACGTGAGTTTTTGCGCAAACAAACAGTTAATTGAAGAAATGATTGGAGATGAGAGTATGTATGAAGTTTTGATGGAAATTATGGAACCGAAACTGCGTATAAGAGACATGGAGAGAGAACAAAAAGGCCTGCAAAAAGGTCTGAAAGAAGGAATACAGCAAGGGATTAAGGGGACGGTAGAAATATTACGGGATCTCGGGTTAAAAGACGCGGTAATAAAAACAATGATTATGGAGAAATATAATTTAAAGGCGGATGAAGCGGTACATTACCTGCAGTAGCGGGAACAGCAAACAAATCTAACAAATCGCTTGCATTCTATGGGAATAGGTGCTATACTTGCATTATCAAATAACGATTTGCTTCAAAGAGTGGGTGAAAGCCCACTCTTAAGTTTTGTTTGGGCAGCATGCCTTGCCGGGAGCAGATTTCAGGCGCAAATGCAGAAGGAAGGTGAGATTATGGGAAAGAAACAGGAGTATGAAGAAAAAACGGAACGCCTGATTGTGCCGGTTCTGGAGAAAAACCGGTTTGAACTGGTTGACGTAGAATACGTGAAAGAAGGCGGTATCTGGTATTTGAGGGCGTATATTGATAAACCGGGCGGCATTACGGTAGACGACTGTGAACTGGTGTCGAGAGAGATGAATGAGATTTTAGACAGAGAGGACTATATAGACGATTCTTATATATTTGAAGTGAGTTCCCCAGGGCTTTTGCGTCCCCTGAAAAAGGAAAAAGACTATATCCGAAATATGGGAAAGCCGGTGGAAATCCGTACGTACCGTGCAGTTGGCCATCGGAAGGAATTTTATGGAATTTTGAAAGCTTATGATGATGAGAGCGTCACCATAACAGACGAGGAAAATAAAGATACCGTGTTTTTGAAATCGGATATTGCGCTGATCCGCCAGTCATTTGATTTTTAACGGTTATGAATAAAACGAATCAGGAGGGTTTAAAAATGAGTAGTAATAATGAGTTGTTAGAGGCGTTGACCATATTGGAGCAGGAAAAAAATATTCCCAAGGAAACATTGCTAGATGCCATTGAAAACTCACTGATCACTGCATGTAAGAATCATTTTGGAAAATCGGAAAATATCAAAGTCCAGATTGACCCCAAGACCTGTGAATTTCATGTATACCAGGAAAAGACAGTTGTGGAACAGGTTGAGGATCCGGTTACCGAAATAAGCGTTGTTAATGCAAAAATGATAAATTCCAAGTACGAGCCGGAAGATATCGTTAATATAGAGGTAAGATCCAAAGAATTTGGCAGGATTGCCACACAGAATGCCAAGAATGTTATTTTGCAGAAAATCCGCGAGGAAGAACGCAAGGTTTTGTACGACGAATACTACAGCAAGGAAAAAGACGTCGTTACAGGTATTGTCCAGCGTTATGCAGGCAAAAATGTAAGTATCAACCTTGGCAAGGTGGACGCTGTCCTGACGGAAAACGAGCAGGTGAAAGGCGAAGTCTTCCAGCCTACGGAACGGATCAAATTATATGTGCTTGAAGTAAAGCCTACCAACAGGGGGCCTAAGATTTTGGTGTCAAGGACGCATCCGGAACTGGTAAAACGCCTGTTTGAATCGGAAGTGACGGAAGTCAGGGACGGTATTGTGGAGATACGCAGTATTGCAAGGGAAGCGGGCAGCAGGACGAAAATTGCGGTCTATTCCAACGATCCGGACGTGGATCCGGTGGGAGCGTGCGTCGGTATGAACGGCGCGAGGGTGAACGCCATTGTAAACGAACTCCGGGGGGAAAAGATTGACATTATCAACTGGAACGACAATCCGGCCATGCTGATTGAAAATGCGCTGAGCCCGGCGAAGGTGATTTCCGTCATTGCCGACGCCGAAGAAAAAAATGCAAAAGTCGTTGTCCCGGATTACCAGTTATCGCTTGCAATCGGCAAGGAAGGACAAAACGCGAGGCTTGCCGCGCGCCTGACCGGGTTTAAGATCGATATTAAGAATGAAACGCAGGCCAGAGAAGCGGGAGACTTTATGGATTATGAAAATGACTATGAAGACTACGACGAATATGAGGATTATGAAGATTATCCGGAAGAAGAGTATGGAGACGGCGAATACGGTTATGAAGAAAACGAGTATGAAGAGGGGGAATCTGAAAAAGAATACGAAGAAGAGATCCTGACAGAAGAGGGGGGTGCAGATGAATAAAAAAATCCCCATGCGCCAGTGCGTCGGCTGCAGGCAGATGAAATCCAAACGGGAACTGCTGCGTGTTATCCGCACGGCGGAGGATGCCGTTTTGATTGATACGACAGGCAAGAAAAACGGGAGAGGGGCATACCTTTGCAAAGATCCGGAATGCCTTTCTAAAGCAATGAAAGGAAAAGGACTGGAACGTTCTTTAAAGACTGCCATACCAACGGAAATTTATGCTGATTTTGAAAAGGAGATAAAAGAACTTGAAACCAGATAATGTATTGTCTATGTTGGGAATCGCCGCGAAAGCCGGAAAGGTTTCAAGCGGCAGTTTCCTGACAGAGCATGCGGTGAAATCAGGCGGGGCACATCTTGTGATTGTGGCAGAGAATGCTTCGGAAAATACCAAAAAGAAATTTCGCAATATGTGCGAATTTTACAAAACTAAGCTTGCCGTTTATGGCAGCATGGAACAGCTTGGGCGCAGTATTGGCAGAAAAGACAGGGCTATGCTCGCACTGACGGACGAAGGACTTGCAAAAGCGGTAGAAAGCCGTCTTCTGCAAAAATCAACTGAATAATGGAGGAGTAAGTATATGGCAAAAGTTAAAGTATATGAACTTGCAAAAGAGTTGAATATTGGTTCAAAAGAAATCATAAATTTTTTATCTGAGAAGAAAATAGAAGTAAAAAGCCATATGAGCAATCTGGAAGAAGCTTCTGTTGATCTGATCAAGGGCAAATTTGCAAAAAAGGAGACGAAGACTATTATAAAACCAGAACCGGAAACAAAAGCAAAAGAAGAAAAAAAGGAAGAAGCCCCTGCAGAAAGGCCGAAGAAAAAACCAAGCATTACGGCCGTATTTAATCCGCAGAACAGCCAGCAGGGACTGCGCAGACAGCAAAGGCAGCAGAGACGCCCAAAGGAGCGTGCGCGCCAGGAGAGGCTGGGTATGCGTCCGGCAGCAAAAGCCGAGACGAAGCCGGCGGAGGCTGCAAAAACAGAACGGACTCAGAATATGAAAGCGGCGCAGCCCGCACAGGCGGCGCTCAAACAGGATACGCAGCCCATTAAGGAGCGTCCGGTAAACGTACCGGTGCAGACGCCCGCGGAAAAGCCCCAGCCGCAGAAAAATCCGGCTGTTTTACAGGAACGCGTATCTGCGGCTCCGGCGGCGCAGGCACAGCATGCGTCCGGAACCGTACAGGCGGATACAAAAACGGAACGTCCGCAAAATATACAGGCGGCGGAACGCGTCAAACCGGAACGTGCTGCGACCGCAGGCCATCAGGCAGACCGCGGCGGCCGCAGCCAGGCGGAACGTACCGGCCGCGGCGACCGTTTCGCTGCAAACCGTTCCCAGGGAGGCAGGAATGACGGCCGTACAGCCGGCGGCAGAGGAGAGAACCGCACACAGGGCAGCCGGAACGACAGCCGTACGTTTTCCGGCAAAAATGAGGGCAGGAATGACAACCGCCCGCAGAGCGATCGGGGAGGAAGAAGCTATGAGAAAAATAACCAAAAGAATTTCCAGAATAATCGCCCTGCTTCCAATCATCCTCAAGGTGATCGAAGTGGCCGTGGATTCCATTCGAATCGCCCGAAGGAACTTAAGGGCAAATTAGATCGGGAAATCAGCAAATTTAACAAAGAGTCCGCAGCGTCTACGGAAGATCTGCGCGGCAAGGAAACACGGGACCGGGTGGAAAACCGCAAGAACAACAGCAATAACCGCAACAAGGATCGCGATAAGCTGGGCAAAAAGCAGGAACGCTTTATCAATCTGGAAAAACGCAGCGGCAGGAAGAAACCGCAGCAGCCAAGGCAGGAAAAGGAAGAAGTGATAAAATCCATTATTTTGCCGGAAAAAGTAACCATTAAAGAACTGGCTGAAAAAATGAAAGTACAGGCCGCCATTATTATAAAGAAGCTGTTTTTGAAAGGAACTATGGTAACGGTCAACCAGGAAGTCGATTACGATACGGCGGAAGAAATTGCGCTGGAATTTAACTGTATTGCGGAACCGGAAGAAAAAGTGGATGTAATCGCGGAACTTCTCAAAGAAGAAGCGGAAGAAGAAAGCAAAATGGTAGCGCGTCCTCCGGTTGTCTGCGTCATGGGCCATGTTGACCATGGTAAAACGTCTCTGTTAGACGCCATCCGTTCTACCAGGGTAACGGATCGGGAAGCGGGCGGCATTACACAGCATATCGGCGCTTCGGTGGTTTCCATCAACAACCAGAAAATTACATTTTTGGATACGCCGGGGCATGAAGCGTTTACCGCAATGCGTATGCGCGGCGCAAATGCGACGGATATTGCCATTTTGGTCGTGGCTGCGGACGACGGCGTGATGCCGCAGACAATTGAGGCGATTAACCATGCGAAGGCAGCCGGGATAGAAATTATTGTGGCCGTCAACAAAATCGACAAGCCCAATGCGAATATTGAACGTGTAAAACAGGAACTTTCTGAGTATGAACTGATTCCGGAGGACTGGGGCGGCAGCACGATTTTCTGTCCGGTATCTGCGCATACGCATGAAGGGATTGACAATTTGCTGGAAATGATCCTTTTGACGGCGGAAGTCTGCGAACTAAAGGCAAACCCCAATCGGAATGCAAGAGGGCTTGTTATTGAAGCGCAGCTGGACAAAGGCCGCGGCGCCGTTGCAACAATTCTGGTGCAAAAGGGCACGCTAAGAGTGGGCGAGCCGATTGCATGCGGAAGCTGCTACGGAAAAGTCCGCGCCATGATTGACGACAAAGGAAGGCGCGTAAAAGAAGCCGTGCCGTCCACACCGGTTGAAATCCTCGGTTTAAGCGGCGTTCCGAACGCAGGGGAAGTATTTGTATCCACCGATACGGAAAGAGAAGCCAGAAGCTTTGCCGAAACCTTTATTTCGGAAGGCAAGGAAAAATTACTGGAAGAAACCAAGAGCAAGATGTCGTTGGACGATTTGTTCAGCCAGATTCAGTCGGGCAACGTAAAAGAACTGGATTTGATTGTCAAAGCCGACGTACAGGGAAGCGTAGAGGCCGTAAAACAAAGCCTGGAAAAACTCTCCAACGAAGAGGTTATTGTAAAAACGATTCATGGCGGCGTAGGCGCAATCAACGAATCGGACGTTATTTTGGCGTCCGCCTCGAATGCGATTATTATCGGATTTAACGTCCGCCCGGATGCGACGGCGAAGGCGACAGCGGAACGGGAAGGCGTTGACGTAAGGCTTTATAAAGTCATTTACAATGCAATCGAAGATGTGGAAGCAGCTATGAAAGGCATGCTGGATCCGATCTTTGAAGAAAAGATTCTGGGCCACGCGGAAGTCCGCCAGGTATTTAAGGCGTCCGGCATAGGCAATATCGCAGGTTCCTATATTCTCGACGGAACCTTTGAGCGCGGATGCAAGGTGCGCCTGACGCGCGAAGGCAAACAGCTCTTTGACGGCAATCTGGCGTCTTTAAAGCGGTTTAAGGACGACGTAAAAGAAGTCAGGAGCGGATATGAATGCGGGCTTGTCCTGGAAGGCTATAACGACGTTCAGGAATTTGACCAGATTGAAAGCTACAAAATGGTTGAAGTTCCAAGATAAGGATGGAGCAGACAGAGTATGAGGAAAAACAGTATAAAAAATACCAGAATCAACGGCGAGGTTTTGCGGGAATTAAGCAGTATTATCCGCGGGGAAATCAAGGATCCGCGGATACATCCGCTTACAAGCGTCGTATCCGTAAGCGTGGCGCCGGATTTAAAAACCTGCAAAGCTTATATCAGCGTGCTTGGGGACAGCGGCGCGCAGGCCGATACGCTTTCGGGTTTAAAAAGCGCGGAGGGTTATATCCGCATGAAGCTTGCTAAAAATTTAAACCTGCGCAATACGCCGGAGATTCATTTTATCATGGATCAGTCCATTGAATACGGCGTTTCCATGTCGAAAAAAATTGATGAAGTGAACCGTATGGACGAGAGCCGCCATACGGAAGAGGAATCGTAGGATGAAAGATTTTGCCTGTGTGTTAAAAGGAGTAAGGACTGCCGCCATTGCAGGCCATATCAGGCCGGATGGGGATTGTGTGGGTTCCTGCCTTGCAACTTACAATTATATCAAAACATATTATTCGGATATTGACGTGACGCTTTATCTGGAACCGATCCCCAATATATTCAAATTCCTGGCAAAAGCCGGGGAGATAGAGCATTCTTTTTTGGAGGAGCGGGAGTACGATTTGTTTATCGTACAGGACTGCGGGGACGAAGGACGGTTAGGCGGTGCGGCGGCTTATTTTCGCAGCGCCAAAAAAACCGTCTGTATCGATCACCATATCAGCAACAGCAGCTTTGCCGATGAAAACTATATTGTCCCGGGAGCGAGTTCTACCTCCGAACTTGTATTTGGTTTGATAGGAGAAGAGCAGATTACAAAGGAAATCGCCGAGTGCATTTATGTTGGCATTGTGCATGATACGGGGGTATTCCAGTATTCTTCTACTTCGGCAAAAACAATGGAAATTGCGGGGAAGCTGATGGAAAAAGGGATTGATTTTCCTAAAATTATAGAAGAGACGTTTTATGCCAAAACATTTGCGCAAAACAGGATTTTAGGGAAGGCGCTGTTAAAGAGCAGGCTGTATGCCGGCGGCAGGGTTATCGCCTCTTATGTGACCAAAGCGGAAATGGAGGAATTTGAAGCGCTGCCCAAGCATTTAGACGGGATTGTGAACCAGCTTCTTGTAACAAAAGGCGCAGAAGCGGCCATATTTTTGTATGAAACGGAAGACGGCGGTCCGTTTAAGGTAAGTACGCGCTCGCACGGGTTCGTAAACGTGGCGGAAATTGCCGTTTCATTTGGCGGCGGCGGCCATGTGCAGGCAGCCGGGTTTTCCATGCAGGGAGAACCGGAATCGGTAATACAGGCCGTTGTAACAGAAATGCAAAAACAGCTTTGAGGCAAAAATATGGATGGGATAATCAATGTATATAAAGAAGCCGGGTTTACGTCGTTTGACGTGGTGGCAAAACTGCGCGGCATCTTAAAACAAAAAAAGATCGGCCATACGGGGACGCTCGATCCGGATGCGCAGGGCGTGCTGCCGGTCTGCTTGGGCAGGGCCACAAAGGCCTGCGATTATCTGACGGCAAAAGATAAAACATACCGGGCAGTTCTGCGGCTTGGCATTACGACGGACACACAGGATATGTCGGGCCGCATATTAAAGGAAGAGGACGTTAAAATCGGCAGAACCGCCCTGGAGGAGATTATCAAAGGTTTTACCGGGAAGATAAGCCAGGTTCCGCCTATGTATTCGGCGTTAAAAGTAGACGGCAGGAAGCTGTGCGATCTGGCCAGAAAAGGGATTGAAGTGGAGCGTAAAGCCAGGGAGATTACTGTTTATTCAATTGAAATACTGGAAGTGGACATGCCTCTTGTGACAATGCAGGTACATTGCTCGAAAGGGACTTATATCCGTACGCTGTGTCACGATATCGGCAAGGCGGCGGGCTGTGGCGGATGTATGGAACGGCTGCTCCGAACGAAGACGGCAGGGTTTTGTGTAGAGGATGCGCATCGCCTGTCAGAAATTGAAGCTATCGTAAACGGGACGGACAAAAAGGGGAGGCGTATCGAAGATATCCTGGTTCCAACGGAACGCGTCCTGACGGAGTACCCCAAAATAACAGCCGAAAAGGGAGCGGAAAAACTCCTTGAAAACGGCGGCATCCTCCCGTTGTCCCGCCTGCAGGAAAACGGCGGCATCCTGCCTGGTATTTGCAGGATGTACGACGCGTCAGGCAGGTTTATCGGACTGTATTGCTATGACGGGAAAAAACAGGTTTTAAAACCGGAAAAAATGTTTTTGTAACATACAATTTAGGAAGATGAACATGGAATATATAAAAAATACGACAGATTTTTGCCTGCGTGAAGCTTCGGCTGTTTCGCTTGGGAAATTCGACGGGATTCACAAAGGGCACGGGCGTCTGTTAAAGTATCTGCAGGAGAAAAAGAAAGAGGGTTTAAAGGCGGTTCTTTTTACGTTTGACATACCGCCGGGATGGCGTCTTTCTTCTCCCGGGCAGAAAGTGCTTACGACCAATGAAGAAAGAGTGCGGTTATGTTCGGAGCATGGGATTGACTGCCTGATCGAATGCCCGTTTACGGATGCAATCCGGTTTATGGAAGCGGAAGATTTTGTGGAAATGATTGTGGGGCGTCTCAGCATTAAAAATATGGTTGTAGGGAAAGACTTTCGTTTCGGGCATGGACGGAAAGGGGATTACAGGCTTTTGCAGAAGCTCTCCGAAAAGTACGGCTACGAAGTGGAAGCAGTGGATAAGCTAAAGTATAACGGAACAGATATCAGCAGTACGTTTGTCCGGGACGAGATTTTAGCCGGACGCCTTAACAAAGCAAACAGCCTGCTTGGCTACCCCTATTTTACGGAGGGGACTGTGGTGCATGGGAACAAACTAGGCGGAGCGGCGCTTGGGATTCCTACCGCGAACCTGGTTTTGCCAAAAGAAAAACTGCTGCCGCCGTTTGGGGTCTATCTGACAAGGACGGTAATTTACGGTCAGGAAGACGGATGCGGCGTATATGGGAGCGTTACAAATGTAGGGTGCAAGCCTACGATAGAAGGGGAAAACCCGGTTGGGGTGGAAACGCATCTTCTGGGATTTGACAAACAGATTTACGGCAGAAAGATTCGGGTAGAGTTTTTGGAGATGGTGCGGGGCGAAAAGAAATTTGGTTCTCTGGAAGAATTAAAGCGGCAGATGCAACAGGACATCGCATACGGCATAAAATATTACACAGTTGTTACAAATTTATGTTGACAATAGAAACCACTATTGCTATACTTTTTTACAGGAAATTATTTACTGGAGAGAAGATAGAGCCTTAGGAGGAATTTATGAAATCCAAAAATAAGAGATGGATAAGTTTTATTACAGTAGGAGCGCTAACCATAGCAATGTCACTGCCGGTATTTGCAGCAACGGCGGGCGTCAGCGCCGGCGTTTCCGAGCAGATTACAGAAAAGCTTCAGGAACATGATACAAGTGCAAATGCGGGGGTTATTTCGGCTTTGGGGGCATGTATAGATTTGTCTATGGCGAAAGCTACGATTTCCACGGGGGAAAAATCCATGACTTCTTCAGGAATGCAGGACGATACATGCGGGTATACAAATCTTGGTATTGCCAAAGTTGAAAGCAATTTAAATGTCAGGGAAGAGGCCAGCGAGGAGGCGGAACTGGTTGGGAAGCTTCCGCGTGACGCCGGATGTGAAATATTAGGGACAGAAGGAGAATGGTCCCACATCCAGTCGGGAGAAGTTACCGGATATGTCAAATCAGAATTTTTAATGACCGGAAAAGAAGCGAAAGATTATGCGCCGGGCGTCAGTTCGACGATTGCAACCTGCACGACGCAGACGCTGCGCGTCAGGGAACAGCCGAATACGGAGTGCGAGATACTGGCTCTGATGCCGGAAGGAGAAGAAGTAGAGGTTATAGAGGATCAGGGAGACTGGCTGAAGGTCAGCGTGGACAGTGAGGAAGGCTATGTCAGCGCAGACTACGTAAAAGTATCCAATGAACTGACAAAAGCCATGACGATGACGGAAGTACGCTATGGACAGGGCGTATCGGATGTAAAGGTAGATTTGGTGTCCTATGCATGCCAGTTTGTCGGAAACCGTTATGTATGGGGAGGCACAAGCCTGACCCATGGTGCGGACTGCTCTGGGTTTACGCTGTCAGTATTTGCAAAATACGGCATTTATCTGCCGCATTCTTCTGCCGCGCAGGCGAATTACGGCAGAAGGATCAGCGCGAGTGAAGCACAGCCGGGAGATTTGTTCTTCTATGGCGGCGGCAGGATCAGCCATGTTGCAATTTATATCGGTAACGGCCAGATTGTGCACGCAAGTTCGGAAAGGACTGGGATTAAGATTTCTAACGCATATTACCGTAACCCGGTTTGTGTCGTGCGTTTGTTAAATTAACAGACAAAGATGTGTTATTTGCCCCAGAATCCGTGGGATACGGATCCTGGGGTTTTTTATTAAAAAGAGGAGAGGGTGATGCTGGCAAAGATCCGTCAGCCGGAGGGCAGGGGCGCGGCGGTTAATGTAGTGTTCGTATCAGTAAGTAATTGTACAAATGGAAGAAGGGAGAGATTTTATGAAAAATGTTAAACGATGGGTCAGCGGCACACTGGGAGGTATTTTGTTTGGAACCGCGGTATTTGCGGGCGCGCCGCTTCCGGTAAAGGCGGCCCCCGAGATTGTGGCGGGAGGCTATGAAATTGATATGGAGCGCGTCCCAAAAGTGCATTTTTCGGAGCATAAGGAATGGGAAACGCTCTATGAGACGGCGTGGGAGAGCCATAAGAGCAATATCCGGGCCATTTCAAAAGGCTTAAATCCGGAGCTTACGACGGACGAAACGCAGTCTTATTATGTGGACGAGGCGTTTGACGACCGGATTTTCCAGTGGGATACGCTGTTTATGATGCTGTTTGACAAATATGCGCAGCATGAGTTTCCGACGTTAAATTCCATGGACAACTTTTATTATCACCAGTACGATACGGGCGGCGAGTCGGACGGCTTTATCTGCCGGATGATTTATGAAGCGGACGGGCGGGATTTTTATACGGATTACCGGAACGTGGACGCCGTCAACCCGCCGATGTTCGCCTGGGCGGAGTGGGAGCAGTACCAGATTCACGGGGATATCGACCGGTTTTTAAAAGTAATCAAAGGGAAGACCATTCTGGAACGGCTAGATTCTTATTATCAGTTTATCAAGCGCACGCGCAGGCACAAATCGGGGCCGATGGAAGGGCTTTATGTGTCAAACGGGCAGGGCAGCGGGCTTGACAATACGCCGGATCAGGATTACCAGGGCTGGGGGCAGGCCGTAAAGGACATGTCCTTCCAGCAGGTGCAGGCGGCGGATTATATCCGAAGGATTGCCGCCGAGGTAACACAGAAAAAAGAAGGGCTGACCGCGGCCGAGCGGCAGGAATATGAAGCGTTAGAAGAGAAATACCGGATCGAAGGCGAAGAACTGACGGAATTGATCCGGCAAAAACTCTGGTCCGAGGAAAAGGGCTGCTTTTTTAATGCGGACAGCCGGACGGGGGAATTAAAGGACGTCGTAACGCCGATGGCGTTCTGGTCTTTGGCCGCGGGGGCGGCGACAGAAGAGCAGGCGGAGCGGATGATAGAGGAATACGCCTTAAATTCCAATAAGATGTTCCGTCCAAACGGGCTGTCCACCGTATGCTATGACTATCCGTCGTTTAAATCCACCGGCGGATACTGGAACGGGGCGATGTGGTCGCCGGCTTCGTTCCAGTGGTTAAAAGGGCTGCAGCGGTACGGGTATGACGAAATCGCGTTTGAAGAAGCGGTACGGCACATCAACGGGCTTGCGGACGTCTGCACAAAGGGAGCGTACGACAGGTACGGGGCGTTTTTGCATACGCTCTGGGAAAATTATTCGACGGAATATGCGCTCCCGGGTTCTACCGAGTTTTCGGACACACAGCCTGCGCGGGCAAATTTTGTGGGCTGGGCGGGCGCGCTTGGAATCGGTTCCGTGATCGAAGACATTGCAGGGGTTACAATAAAAGGCAGTGAAAACGCAATAGAATGGAACATACAGCTGACCGAAGCATTTGGCATAGACAATCTGTGCTTTCACGGCCCGGACGGGGAAAATTTCGTCAGCCTTTCCAGTGAAAAAAGGGTCAGCGGCGCATCCGGCGCAAAGATTTCCGTTCAGGCGGATTGCGATTTTGAACTGCGCGTGAAAGTCGGCGGGCGCAGCAAGACGATACCGGTAAAAGCCGGGGCGCATACCTATACGGTGGAAGGAACCGACGGGAACGAAAGCTATCTGGGCATCAAAACGTCAAAGCTTGCGGAAACGTCGTTTGCGGCGGACCGGCTGAAACGGGCGGAGAGCGCCGTTGTTTTTGACGGGCAGGACGAGGAGGCCGGCGACGGGCTGCCGGGGCAGAAGGCGATGGGATCCGGCAGGATTTTCAATGTCAATACCGTGGGCTATTACCGGACAAACGAAAATTACCCGGCGTTGCTGCGCGAAAGTGAGACGATGCAGAATCTTGGGACGGCGGATGCCATGGAATATGTAAAAACCGCCTCGCCGTCCGGCGAAGAGGGCTTTATGTTTCTGGTTCCCGCTTCCAATACGATGCAGACCGCAAAAGTCTTAGTGGGCGTAAAAGGCGGTACGGCAACGGTGGAAGCCGATCTGATGGACGCTTCTGAGGTGACAGAAATTGCCCGGCTGAAAGGAGGAGACGAAGAAACCGTTTACGCGGTTGAAATCCCCAACTGCGCGGCCAGGGACACAAATATGATGGTTACGGTTACAATGGCACAAGACGGCGTCGGGCAGGGTGAAATCAGCTTAAAAGCCATTGCCTTAGAACACGGCGGCGGCAAGGCGGTAAAAGCCCCGGAGCAAATTTCTGCCGTATCCAAAAACGCTGGGCTTTTGATCGACGCAAAAGCGCCGGAAGGCGCCGGGTATGACGCTTACCGCATTTACTATAAAAAATCAGAAGAAAGCGGCTGGCAGATGAAGCAGACGGCAAAGCTGCCGTATCTGGTAAACAATCTGGAAAATTACAAACGTTACGACGTGTTTGTAACCGGGCTTAAGGGCGGGCAGGAATCCTCGGATTCCGAAATTGTTTCGCAGATTCCGGAGCAGACGGCGCGTACAGACGCACAGCGCGCCTACAGCGACTGGCTGGAAATAAAGGCGCGCGTTTTGGGCGGGAATACGGATTTTGCCCATGTATTGCAGCGGCTGGATTTCAACGTGGCGGGCGGCGTATACGGGACGTCGTTTACATTTGAAAGCAGCAGCCATACGGGCAGGTACGGGCTGCGAAACGACGGCACGGTCGTAAACCCCATAAAGCCGCAGAAGGATCTGGAAACCGTACTGAAGGTGACCGCGGTATGCGGCGCAAAAACGATGAAAATTACGGTTCCGGTGACGGTTTTGGCAGTGGACGGGGAGAACCCGGATAATACCGATACCCAGGTACAGATCGCACGGGCCGCGCAGCCTGCGTCCGTCAATCTGACCGAAGAAGGCAGCGCCGACTGGAAGCTGTTTGACAGCGCCGATCTGGCACAAATCGAACAAAAAGCGGACGCAAACGGGATTACGGGGCTTTCCGCCATTACGGAAGTCACCAAGCTAAACGGCGATCCGTGCGATACCGTATTTTCCTATACCGACGGGACGAAGAAAAAAGAAGGGACATTTAACCGGGGAATCGTGTTTGAACAAGAGGGAAACGGCATCCGGTTTACCCTGCCGTATCGGGCCAGGCGGCAGCAGGCAGCCATTTACCTTGGCGCATGGTCGGCAAGGGTGAAAATAAACGCTGCCGTAACGAAGGCGGGCAAAGCGGTAAAAGAGTATACCGAATATTTTGATACGGGCGAGCTGGCCTCCGAAGCGCCCGCGCTGTATCAGGCTGTCTATCTGGATTATCTGCTTGAAGATCCGGGCGCCGTGCTTGAGGTGGAAATCAGCAATGAAGCGTTATATGACGAAAGATGGGGGAATTTTAACCTGGGTGCGGTTACTTTAAACAGCAGCTTTTTTGCAGAAGCGGGCGCAGCCCAAAACGGGGCGCTGATCATTACGAATCCGATTGCCGGAGCGGGAGAGGAAGTTACCGTACTTGCCTTTCCCGAAGAAGGGTACCGCATAAAACCGGGCAGTCTGCGCTATCAAAACAAAGCGGACAAAAGCGAGACGCTGGTTGAAGGGGAGACCTTTGTAATGCCGGCGGCAGATGTAACCGTTTTGGCGGAATTTGAAAAAATACCGGCGCCGCTTGCCGAGTCTGTTACGGTAACGGCAGAGCGCACGGTTTTAGCTCCGGGAGAACAGATCCGCGTATCGGCGAAGATTCTGCCGGAACATGCCGGAAACCAGGCGGTTACCTGGTCTTCTTCCAACGAAGCGGCCGCAAAGGTGGACGCGGGCGGCGTGGTGACGGCGGTTGCGGAAGGGACGGCTGACATAACTGCCGCTGCGGCGGACAAAAGCGGCGTAACCGGAAGCATCCGGATTACCGTAACAAAGGCTTCGCCCCTGCCGGGACCGGGCGTACCGCAGGAAGAGATTGCACAGGGGAAGGTTTATGAGAACGGCGGTTATTTCTACAAAGTGACAAGCCTGTCCAAAAAAACGGTGGAAGCGGCCGGGAGTCATAATAAAAACCGGAAAAAGATTTCCCTGCCCGACAGCGTGACGCTTGGCGGAGCAAAATACAAGGTGACGTCCGTCGGGGCGAAGGCGTTTTTGGGTTATCGGAAAGCGGAGCAGGCCGTAGTCGGAAAGCATGTGGCAAAGGTAGGGGCCAGCGCTTTTTCGGGCTGCGGGAAGCTTAAGAAGGTGAACTTGAAGAGTACGAAGCTGACGCAGATAGGGGCGAAGGCATTTTATCGGTGCAAGGCGTTAAAGAGTGTGACGGTGAAGAGCAGCAAGATTCGGAACGTGGGAAAACAGGCGTTTAAAGGGATTGCTAAGAATGCCGTGTTAAAGGCGCCGAAGGGGAAGAAGGCGAAGTATCAGAAGTGGTTTCGGTAATGGGGGCACAGCACTCCTTCCGGCGGTGCGATACGGCAATTATGCCCTAAATCTGGTATAATTACGCAGTATACGTTGACTTTTGTCGGAAAAAGAATATAATAAGGATTGCTTTTAATAATATGCATGCACAGCGCAGCTTTGTCTGTCTGGGCGTGTGAAAAAAATAAGGAGGATTGTTTCATGAAAAAACAACAAAAAAGAATGCTTTGCTTTTTTTTGGCAGTCGGTTTGCTGGTAACGTCTTTGCTTATCCCGAATGGGCAGGCAGCGGCGTCTGCGGCGCCCGACAAAGAACATATCTGGGTAAAGCAGACAGGAGAGGAATTGGAAGTCAGGTTCGATGAAGGGGACTTTAAAATTGCTAATCTGAAATCCGGCAGTAAAAATCTGATTCTGCGTACCACCTATGTAAATTCTTCGGACAGAAAGCAGGAGTATGACGCCGAATATCCTTGGGGTTATGCAAGAATCGGAATGTACGCGAAGAAAAAAGGGACGTATACGGTCACTTTTGACGTCGTTGACCGTCAGGGCGCGGTAAGGAAAAGCCATTCGGTCAAGGTGTACGCTACGGCGGACATGGCAGTCAAAAAGGTTTCATATGCCGGAAAAACAGAATTTTTCGGAATTGCTCCTAAGGCAAAGGGCAAGTTTAAAGTCAGCATGGCAAAGGGGTATAAATTACAGTCTATTACTATGACGTCATATGACAGGACCGGTAAGGAAATCGTAAAAAAAATCAAAAACGGCCAGAACGTCGCATTGGGAAAATACCGTTCTAAGACCGTATACAACGAGGGAGCGCAAAACAGGGAAGACTGGCGTGCGGATCTGCTTGCCCGGACCCAGTTTAAAGTTGCTTATAAAGATAAATATACCGGTGCATCAAAGACAGTTTACTATTCGCTGTACCGCGTGCCGTTGAATTAAGCGGCCCTAAATGTAAAAGGAGGAATTGAACTATGAGAATCTCAAAAAAGATTGCCTGCTTTTTGTTCGCTGCGTGTATGGCGGTATCCGTTCTGGCCGTTCCGAATACAAAGGCATATGCACAGGCAAAAGTAAGCTCTGAAAAAATGAATATTACGGTAAATTCCACATATACCAACCAGATTGAAATTACCTATTCCGAAGGCGACGCACAGATTAAGAATATTAAGACAAACAGTAAAAACTTAATCGCCAAACAGACGTACCAGTACTACCATCAGGAAGCGTATACATACTCGGAACGCCCGTACGGCTATGCCAGGATTGGGCTGTTTGCAAAAAAAGCGGGTAATTATAGAGTTACTTTTGACGTATGCGGGCCGGACGGAAGTAAAAAAAGCAGCCATTCGCTGCGCGTAAAAGCGGGCAATTCCGATCGGAATGAATCTCCGGTGAAAAAAGCTACATTTGCAGGCAAAGAGACGTTTTTTGAACTTTGCGGCAAAAAAAGCGGCAAGTTTAAGGTGGAGATGAATAAAGGGTATAAATTAAAATCCATTACTATGATTACGGACGATGCAAACGGAAAATCCGTGGAGAAAAAGATTAAAAATAATACAAAGGTTACATTGGGGGAATATGCGTATAAGAGCGAAGACGACTATACGTATTACGACTACGATTACGACCCGGTTACCTATCAGGAGACCCGCAGGGAAAGATGGTCTTATTATCTGTATTCGGATATGTTTGCGCAAACGGAGTTTCGGGTAGAGTATGTAAATACAAAGACAAAAACACAGGGAACCGCATACTTTTCACTTTATCGCATACCGAAAAATTAAAAACGGTTTACAAAACAAAGGGGTTGTGTTAAAATAAAAAAGTATGAGTTTGGCCCATACCCGGTGGTTGGACACTCCGACCTTCTGCTGAGTATCATACAAAAAGCGGGCGATTAAAATAACAGGAGGAATCATCATGATTGCAAAGGACAAGAAGCAGGCGATTATCGCGGAATACGGCAGGACACCCGGCGACACAGGTTCACCGGAGGTACAGGTGGCAATCCTGACCGCAAGGATCCAGGAACTGACAGAGCATTTAAAAGCAAACCCGAAGGATCACCATTCCAGGAGGGGCCTTTTGAAAATGGTCGGCCAGAGGCGCGGCATGCTGGCTTACTTAAAGAAAATTGATATCGAAAGATATCGTTCTTTGATCGAGCGTTTGGGAATCAGAAAGTAGTGTATAGTTCAAATAGAGCGGAGTTATCTTCCGCTCTATTTTGAATATCAGGAAGCGCCGGATGAAAGGGCGGGATTTACCACCCGAGACTTCTGATATGCATATGGTGCAGACGGTATCCATATCAGTTGTTTCGGACAATTCCGCTGTTTTTAGACAGGCAGAAAATGAATAAGGAGAATAAAATTATGTACAAGAGTTTTTCAATGGAGCTTGCGGGGCGGACGCTTACCGTAGATGTGGACAGGGTCGGCAAACAGGCGAACGGATGCGCAATGATGCACTACGGGGAGACGACCGTATTGTCTACGGCGACTTCCTCGGACAAGCCAAGGGACGGAATCGACTTTTTCCCGTTAAGCGTGGAATTTGAGGAAAAAATGTATGCGGTGGGCAAAATCCCGGGAGGGTTTAATAAACGGGAGGGCAAGGCGTCGGAAAACGCGGTTTTGACCGCGCGTGTGATTGACCGCCCCATGCGCCCGCTGTTCCCGAAGGATTATCGGAACGACGTTACGTTAAATAATATGGTTATGAGCGTGGATCCGGAGTGCCGCCCGGAGCTTGTGGCGATGCTCGGCGCGGCAATTTCGACCTGTATTTCGGATATTCCGTTTGACGGCCCGTGCGCGATGACGCAGGTGGGCATGGAAAACGGCGAGTTTATTGTTAACCCTTCCCAGTCCCAGTGGGACAACGGGGATCTGATGCTTACCGTAGCTTCTACCTCTGAGAAGGTTATTATGATTGAAGCCGGCGCGAATGAAATACCGGAAGATAAGATGATTGAAGCGATTTATATGGCGCACGATATCAACCAGACGATTATTGAATTTATCAACCGGATCGTTGCGGAAACCGGAAAGCCCAAGCATACGTATACAAGCTGTGCGATTCCGGCGGAGATGTTTGAGGAGATAAAAAAGATTGTGCCGCCGGAAGAAATGGAAGAGGCGGTCTTTACCGACCAGAAACAGGTGCGGGAAGAAAATATCCGCAGCGTTACCGAAAAGCTTACGGAAGCGTTTGCGGAGAACGAAGAGTGGCTGGCCGTTTTGGACGAGGCGGTTTACCAGTATCAGAAAAAGACGGTGCGCAAGATGATTTTAAAGGATCACAAACGCCCAGACGGACGCGCGATCGATCAGATCCGCCCGCTTTCGGCCGAGGTGGATCTGATCCCAAGGGTGCACGGTTCGGCTATGTTCACCAGGGGACAGACGCAGATCTGCGATGTGGTAACGTTAGCGCCGTTGTCGGAAATCCAGAGAGTAGACGGGCTAGACGAAAATATTACGGAAAAACGCTATATGCACCATTATAATTTCCCGTCCTATTCCGTAGGCGAAACCAAGCCGTCAAGAGGGCCGGGGCGCAGGGAGATCGGGCACGGTGCGCTTGCGGAGCGCGCTTTAATCCCGATGCTTCCTTCGGTGGAAGAATTTCCGTATGCCATCCGCGCCGTTTCGGAGACGTTTGAATCCAACGGTTCGACGTCTATGGCGTCTACCTGCGCGTCCTGTATGGCGTTAATGGCGGCGGGCGTGCCGATTAAAAAAATGGTTGCGGGTATTTCCTGCGGACTTGTGACCGGGGAAACGGACGACGATTACCTTGTGCTTACGGATATCCAGGGACTGGAGGATTTCTTCGGGGATATGGATTTTAAGGTAACCGGGACGAAGGACGGCATTACCGCGATTCAGATGGATATTAAGATCCACGGGCTGACCAGGCCGATTGTGGAGGAAGCGATTGCAAGGACAAGGGAAGCCAGGTTTTTCATTATGGACGAATGCATGTCCAAAGCGATTGCGGAACCAAGATCAGAAATAAGCCAGTACGCGCCGAAGATTATCCAGATTCAGATCGATCCCGCCAAAATCGGCGACGTGGTTGGACAGCGCGGCAAGACCATTAACGAGATTATTGAACGTACCGGCGTAAAGATCGATATTACGGACGACGGGGCCGTGTCGGTATGCGGTACGGACAAGTCCGCCATGGATCAGGCGGTAGAAATGATTCGAATAATTACAACTGATTTTGAGGAAGGACAGATACTGAAGGGAAAGATTGTCAGTATCAAGGAATTTGGCGCGTTTGTGGAATTTGCTCCGGGCAAAGAGGGGATGATCCATATTTCCAAAATCTCGAAGGAACGGATTAACCGCGTTGAGGATGTCCTTACGTTAGGAGATAAGGTGACGGTGGTTTGCCTTGGGAAGGACAAGATGGGCAGGCTCAGCTTTTCCTTAAAGGACGTCCCCAAATATATAAAATAAAACAACGGCAAAGAAATCAAAAATAAACTTGCAGGCTTCCAAAAGAAATGATATAATAAGCCTGCGAGTTTGGTATCACCTTTTGGTGAAAGAAAGGCCGCCTGGTGTTTTGCGCCGGGCGGTTTTTCATCGTAAATGAGCAGAACTTCCATTTTGGAACTCCCCTTCCGGCGCCGCATAAAATAATAAAAAAGGTGTTTTTCGATGAATCAGGTTCGGAAAAAACTACGGGCAGATGAAGCGCACCAGAACGGGTGCACCGGGCGCGGCGTTACGGTTGCCGTGATGGATACCGGGATTGTCCCCCATGTGGATTTTGACAGCCGCATTTTAAAATTTAGGGATTTCACCCAAAACAGAACGCGCATTTATGATGATAACGGGCATGGAACGCATGTGGCCGGCATTATTGCGGGAAGCGGCAGGGCAGGCAGGGGAATGTATACCGGGATTGCGCCGGAGGCGGGTTTGTTTGTAGCAAAAGTTTTAGACCGCAAGGGAAACGGCAATACGTCCCAGGTTTTAAAAGCGATCGACTATATTATTGAAAACCGGGAAGAATACAATATCCGCATCTTAAATATTTCAGTCGGTATGCTGCCGTCGGCAGATGAAGCGGAAAAAGAAAACCTGATTGCGGCAGTGGAAAAAGCCTGGAACCATGGGATTGTCGTCATAGCGGCGGCGGGCAATAACGGCCCGGGAAAAAACAGCGTAACGGTTCCGGGTCAATGCAAAAGTATTATTACGGTAGGCAGTATCGACGACTATGCCAAACACGGCAGAGGCTTAAAAAGCGGTTACAGCGGCAGGGGGCCTACGGAATGCTGTGTGGTAAAGCCGGAAATTTTAGCGCCGGGGACGGCTATTAAAAGCTGTTCGGCGCGCGGAAACGGCTATGAAGTAAAAAGCGGCACTTCCATGTCCGCTCCGGTGATTGCGGGCGCGGTTGCCCTGCTTTTACAGCGGCATCCAAACCTGACGCCGGCGCAGGTGAAGCTTCGTTTGTACGAACGTACTGTCCGTATTGCAGAAGCCAAAGAAAGGGGATATTGGGGTGTTGTATATTTAGACCGTTTGTTGTAGAATAGATTTCAAAAGACGTGGAAAAACATTAGGAGGAATCTATGAAACGGATTGTCAGCATCTTATTTAACCGGGTATTTATGGTAGCGCTTGCTATTATCCTGCAGTTTTCCTGGATCTTTTTTACGCTGTATGATTTCAGTATCCGCTTTACCTTTGTTGATATTGGCATCCGCGTCCTTTCTTATATCGTTGCGCTGACCGTAATCAATAACTGGAGCAACCCCTATTACAAACTGGTATGGACGTTTACCATTCTTGCATTGCCGCTGTTAGGCATCACATTATACGCCGCATTCGGCAGATCCGAACTTACAAAAAAAACGCAGCGGCGCATGGACGCCGTGCATCGGGAAATATCGGCATGCTTAAAAACGGATACCGATGCGATAGCAGGCTTAAAAGAAGCGGATCCGGGCGTTGCGCAACAGTCAAAATACATCCGTGACTGGGCGCAGTTCCCCCTTTACAAAAATTCCAAAACCAAATATTATCCCTGCGGGGAAATGATGTTTGCCGATATGTTAGAAGCGATGCGGCGTGCGGAAAAATTTATTTTCCTGGAGTACTTTATTATCGAAGACGGGGTTATGCTGCAGCAAATTCTGGATATCTTAAAGGAAAAAGTAAAAAAAGGCGTTTGCGTGCGCCTGATTTACGACGATTTTGGCTGCATCAAAACGCTGCCGGGAAACTTTGGCGAGACGCTTCGTGCAATCGGCGTGGAGTATGCGGCTTTTAACCCGTTCCGTCCGATTTTATCTATTATATTAAATAACCGCGATCACCGTAAAATCCTGGTAGTGGACGGCCAGGTCGGGTTTACCGGAGGAATCAATATCGCCGACGAATACATCAATGAAAAAGTTCGGTTCGGCTACTGGAAAGACGCCGGGATCGAAGTCAAAGGAGAAGCGGTATGGAGTTTAACGACCATGTTTCTGGAAATGTGGAACTACATCAAAGAAACGTCCGAAGACTATCTGGATTACCTGCCGCAGATTTACAACAAAAAGCAAAACCCGGCGGACGGATATGTGCAGCCGTATTCCGATACCCCGTTGGATCATGAAAATGTCGGCGAAAATATTTATTTAAACATCATCAACCATGCCAAACAATACGTCTATATTTTTACGCCGTACCTGATTGTGGACAACGAAATGACAATTGCGCTGCAAAACGCCGCCAAGTGCGGCATAGACGTGCGGATTGTCACACCGGATATTCCGGACAAAAAACTGGTGTTCCTTTTGACCCAGTCTTATTATGAGCAGCTGATCCAAAACGGCGTCCGGATCTATCAGTACACGCCGGGCTTTATCCATGCGAAATGCTTTGTCTGTGATGATAAAGTCGCTACGGTCGGCACGGTAAACTTAGATTACAGAAGCCTTTACCTGCATTTTGAATGTGGAGCCTTTATTTATAACAACCGGGAGGTTGATAAGATTGAGAGAGATTTTCAAAAGACGTTGACAAGGTGTCATAAGGTAACTCTTGTGGAAGCAAAGGGGCAGACTCTTCTTACGAAGATGTCAGGAAAGATTCTAAGACTCATTGCACCTCTTATGTAAAAATATTGGAAA
>OFFP01000771.1_pt1 | contig 24782 bp, 20 predicted proteins | sample 1521431 | NCBI WGS metagenome assembly OFFP01 (sample SAMEA3504104, study PRJEB24116) | mouse gut metagenome | biome: mouse gut; feature: mouse-associated habitat; material: faeces | place: Denmark | collected 2011
GTTCTTCTAAATAAATTTTGTAAGGGATTTCGTTTGTCATCTTCATTTTCTTCCTTTCTGTCTGTAAAACAGGAGAAGTGAAGGAAAAAGACAGTATTGTACAGCTTTTTCACTCTCTTCATTACTGCCAATATATAACAGAAGTATAACATTTCCTGTATCATAAAGCAATATTCCAATCACTGCACCATTTCCCCTCTTTTTCATATTGTATTAAAAAGCAATTTTGGGGCTAAACTATTTAAGATTTCTAATTTGAAGCCAATGTCCCTTATAATTTCTATTTCATACAGCACCCGACTGCGGCTGCAGTCAGAACCGTCCCAGACAGCCTGTGCCGGAAAAACCGTGTCCGGCTGACATGAGCGGACGCCAGATGATGCACAGACCATGCCCGGCGGATATGTCCGGACGCCAGATGATGCCAAAACCATGTCCGGCAAACATGAATGGACGCCCTATGGTGCCAAAACCATGTCCGGCTGATATGTCCGGACGCCAGATGATGCACAGACCATGCCCGGCGGATATGCCTGGACGCCCCATGATGCCAAAACCATGTCCGGCGGACGTACCTGCCTGCCCGAACACAGACTGCCCGCCCATGACCGGAATCTGCCCTCATAAAGCTGATCCGCTGGCTGGCATGCCTGTTGCCATGGCCTATGTTCCCTGGCAGTTTTTCCATGAGACCTTTGAACCTGACAAAGCCCTGCAGTGCGGGACCATTTTCCCTGAACTGAGCAAACCATTCTGCGGGAAAGGAGGCTGCCCGAAATGAAAGGAAATCAGATGGAACAGATGAAGTTATTTCAGTGGATTAATATGGTAAGTTTCGCGGTAAACGATATTGTCCTCTACCTTGACACTCATCCAATGGACCAGGAGGCAATCGCTTACTTTAACCATTTCCGTGAAGTGCGTATGAACGCGCTGAAAGAATATGAAGACTGTTATGGGCCTCTTACCATCGACACTGCAAAACCAGATCAGAAATGGCTGTGGGCAATGCAGCCCATGCCCTGGGAAGGAGGCTGTTGTTAAATGTGGAATTATGAAAAAAGATTACAGTATCCGGTAAACATCACTCAGACCAATCCCCAGATTGCTCAGGTAATCATCAGCCAGTTCGGCGGACCTGACGGGGAACTTTCCGCCTCCATGCGGTATCTGTCTCAGCGGTATACCATGCCTTACCGGGAGGTTGCAGGGCTTCTGACCGATATCGGTACAAAAGCCCCTGAAATGTTCCCAGGGAGCCGCCAGACCACCTTCCGGTATTTATCATTGGAATGCCAGACCTTCCTATAGAATAAAAAAGCCTTACGGCACTTTATGAGCCGCAGGCTTGTCTTTATTCGATATTTAACTGTTAATACAAATTAAAACCGTTTATACTGTACCGCTTAATCTTGTTTTTTATTTCTTCTGTTCTTCTCTTATTGATATCCTGCTTTTCATAAATATCATCCAGCAGTAAGTCAATATTTTTCTGCATCAGCATATTGCTATGTACCATATTCTCCATAATATCAATTGCATTTCTGGGATTACTTCTGATGAACTCTTCCAGGGAATCCTTTGTAATACGCATCAATAATACATCGTCATAAGCAACAACTGTATAAATACCGGGCTGGCTGGAAAGCACATTTGACTCACCGAAACATTTTGGGCTGGAATAAATCCCAATCAAATACTCTTCTTTTTCTCCATACCGAATATATACCGCCACAGAGCCAGATATAATTTTGTACATTTCCTCATAAATTTCGTTCTCTTTCATAATAATATCGTCTGCATGAAATTTCAGCATTGTTGCCTTCTCCATTTAATTTCTGCTCCTTTTTTATATACTTATCATAAAATGATTTACCCCATCCTCAAACTTGTGCTCCATCCCTTTAGATACCCCTTTTATCATCCTGCAGGACAAATCTTCCTCACTGTCAAAAGGATAAAAGGAAGGCCCGCTATAAGAAAACCGCATCTGTACCAGATTCTCCCGCTCGCTGTATTCCACATCCAGAGAAATATCCGCTTTGCCTTCTTTTTCTGTTGCAGGCAGGAGTTTCATCATCAGCAATTCCTCTGCCACCAGCTGCATAGCATAAATCTGTTTCTGGGAAAGCTGCTGTTTCCGCCCAAATTCCTCAAGCTGAGTGATAAAGGCCGGAAAGTCAAAATCGCATGAGATTTTATCCACATGGAGCACTTTAAGCTGCCGGACAAATATTCGGGTCCTCTCCCTCTTCGGATGTTCAAAAATCTGTTCCGGCGTCCCATCCTCGTAGATTTCCCCCTGATCCATATAAAATATCCTTGTGGATACGTCCTTTGCAAACTTCATTTCATGAGTCACAATCATCATGGTCATGCCCTGGCTGGCCAGCCTGCGGATAACCGAAAGAACTTCTCCTACCATGGTAGGGTCTAACGCAGACGTTGGTTCATCAAAGAGAATGATTTCCGGCTCCATGGCCACCGTCCTGGCAATGGCCGCACGCTGTTTCTGTCCCCCTGAAAGTTCATCCGGGTAAGCAAGGGCTTTATCTGCAAGCCCTATGGTACGAAGCAGTTCCATTCCTCTGTCATAGGCTTCCTGGCGGCTTCTTCCAAGAAGGTCAGTCTGTCCCATCATGATATTTTCAATAATGGTTTTATGGGCAAACAGGTTAAAAGACTGAAACACCATGCCCATCTTCTGCCTTACCAGATTTACCTTACATTTCTTATCTGTTATTACCACCCCGTCAACTGTAATCTCGCCTTTTGTCGGTTTCTCCAAAAGGTTCATGCAGCGCAGCAAAGTTGATTTCCCAGTACCGGAAGGCCCTATAATGGAAATCACCTCACCTCTTTTAATCTCCACACTTACATCCCGCAGGGGGACTACATTTGGATACTCCTTGCACAGGTGCCGGATAGATATCATACTTGTTTCCATACCATCTCCAGGATAAACCTTCTGATTCTCATATATATCTGCCATTACATGCACACCCCCTTTATCCTGCGTTTATTCCGCTTTGGCGCTGCTTTTCTCTCTGCCAGGGACAGAGCCATCGTCATTATATTTGCAACGGCAAAATATATCACTGCCGTCATTATTAACGGGAAGAACGCCTCCATAGTCCGTGAACGGATAATATCTGATACTTTCGTCAAATCCTGTACGGCAATATACCCTACCACAGAAGTCATTTTTACCATGGAAATAAATTCACCTTTCAGTACAGGTATAAAATTCCTGGCCGCCTGTGGAAATACAATCTTAAAAAATGTCTGGCTTTTCGTATAACCCATGGCAAGAGCTGCCTCGCTCTGTCCTTTATCCACCGTTTCTATTCCCGTCCGCATCATTTCTGATGAATAAGCTGCAAAATTAATAGAAAAACCAATCACTGCAACCAGAATTTCGGAAATGTCCACCGAACCGAAAATCCCATAATATAAAATCATCAGAAAAACTACAATGGGCATCCCCTGAACCACACGGACAAAAACCGCCCCGGCTAACTGAACTGACTTATAACCTGTCCTCCGCAGCATACATATTAAAAAGCCAAGGCACAGGCCGAAAATTCCCGACAAAACAGAAATCAGTATGGTGACGCCAAGCCCCTGTAAAATCAGCCGCCATCGTCCCTCCACGATAAAGGTGCTTCGGAAGCTGTCCTTCAAACCCGACCAGAAACCTTCCTTTTGCACTTCACCATCCAGGTCACGCACCAAAAGCACCATAGCTGACTCATAGTGGGTATCCGCAAAATCTATCCGCTTCTTTCTCTCTTCCGTAATAGACATACTTCCGCTGGCCACATCTGCCTTCCCGCTCTCCAGGGCAGCGATTAACGAAGCAAATTCACATGTTGTCATCTCTACCTTCATATCCAGCTCACGGGCAATCAAAAGCATCAGATCTATCTCAAGCCCCAAAGGCTCACCGCCGCTTCCAACATACGTCATAGGTTCATGGGTACTGTCATAGTAATATCGGATGGTTCCTTTCTCCCCTGGCCAGTCCTGCCCTGTTAATTCTTTCACGCTCTCATCTGCCCCAAGCCATTTTTCCTTCAAAGATGCAATGGTCCCATCTTCTTTAAACTTTTTGATGGCTGCATTAAACTGTTCCCGCAAAGGGCTTCCTTTCGGCAAAGCATATCCATATTCATCCAGGACAACCGGTTCCTCAAAGATTTTCAAACCCTCATTCTTCGCCACCGCAAGCTGTGCCAGCGGCTCATCCAGCGTCCCTGCATCCACACGGCCTGCTTTGAGAGCCGCAACGATATCAGGAACCGAATTGTAATAAGAAAAATCCTCTGCATCTGCAATCACTTCCTGCAGGAGCTTATCGTAAACCCCTCCGCTTAATGCGGCAAACCTCGCCCCGGCAAAATCAGAAAGTTCCTTATATGTTTCTCTGTTCTGCCCTTCCTGACCTGACCGTACCATAACGGCAGTTTCTGAAGGATACACGCAATCTGAAAATTCAATATGCTTCCGTCTTTCTTCGGTGGCGTTTAAGTTCGCCATAATACAGTCTATGTCACCAGCCTCGGCTGCCGCAATAATCCCATCATAGTCATAAATTTTAATTTCTACTTCCGCATTTAACCATGCGCCAAAACGGTAGATCAGCTCCACATCATATCCCGTAAGCTCCGTCCCCTCATAGTAACTAAAAGGCTGAACCGTCCCTGTAGTTCCAACTTTAATCTTACAATCCGGCGCCTGGGGCACAGGTATTTCCGGCATGGTTTTCTCCGCCCTGCTAACCCAGCGATCGTACATATCATCCAAAGTCCCCTCTGCCTTTGCATCTGCAAGAAACAGGTTCACCTTATCCTTTAAATTACTAATCTGGCTCTTGGGTGAAATCCCCACAGCCACATCCATACTTTCTCCCAGGTTTTCCTCTAAAAGCTCCACATTCTCAAGACCGCTGGCAATGGCAAATTCCATCATTACCCGGTCATAAACAAACCCGTCCAGTTTTCCCTGGGAAATGGCAAGATATCCCGATGTGTTGCCGGAAAATGTTTTGTGCTCCGCTTCCGGAAGATATTTCTCCGCCATATACATCCCTGCCCCGCCTTCCGGAACACCAATGGTACAGGCAGGTTCGTTAAGCTGCTCTATCGAGGTGATTTTTTCATCCTCCTGCTTTTTGCACCCTCCGCAACAAAATATTACAAAGAGGATAACTGTCAAAAACAATGTTCTTTTTTGCAATACCATTTTTTCCTCCCTTTCCGTCCGCCATAATTTCTCTGTCCTTTAACAGAGCTTCCATGTCCCTGTTCTATAAAGTTTCCGCTATTTCATTCCCCTACAACCAGATTATTATAACAAATATTATTTTTGATTTGAGCCGTATGTCATGGTTCGTATTTTTTCCAGTACAATTTGCTGTTTTTTCTCCGGGTCAATGTCCATCTGCTTCGTTGCCTTCAAAAGGTGTATGTCCACTTTGGAAGGGGTGTACGGACTTCGCATCCCACTCGAACCCCAATGATCTGTAAAAACAGAAAATCAGGCTCCCAAAGTGGATTTTCCCACCTGAAAAGCCTGTTTTTTTGTTTTTTCACCCTGTTAAATTGTATTAATCCATGGTTCTACACATCCGCAAAGATCCCGTAAAGCTCCCAGTCAGGATTATGCTCAATATACTGCCTGAAATAACGCTGCTGGCTTTCAAAAGAATTCGCCTGATCTTCAGCAACAGGCACCTCCTTCATCCTCAATGTATGAGCCAGTGTCTGTACCATATAACCTGAATATCTGCAGTAACCTTCTTTCTGTTATTGATTCTTTATCTTAACATAAATTCCTGTAAAACAGGTATACGGTTTAATAATTGTTTCAAAATACTGCCTGTCATCCAGTGCAAATTTATTCTCTGTTTCAAGCCAGTCATTCCACGCTTCCCTGAAACAATCCATTTCCCATGTTTTTACCAACTGGATTCTGTCACTGCTGCCAATCAGTTCTTTCCAGAGTTTCGGACTTTTAAACATGGCGGCATCCTCTCCGACCCAGTCAGAAAGAAGTTCTTTGGCATGACCCGCATATTCATCTTTCAGACCGGGAATTCCAATCAAAACTTCTCCATTCTCTTTCACAAACGGCAAAATTTTTTCCTGAAAAAAACCTTTGCTTCCTGCAAAATAATGATAAGAATCAATACTGATCACAGCACGGAACTGCTTTTTTTCAAAATGAAGCATGCTGGCATCTTCACAGACAGGCGTTACCTGCTCTCCAACACCCCATTCAGCGAACCGTTTTCCGTTTTCTTCTGCACTTATCCATAAATCATTTGCAAAAACTCTCGCTCCCGTTTCTTTTGCAATGATAAGACTTGTCAGTCCCGTCCCACAGCCCAAATCGAGGATCATGTCATCGGAATCAGTCTGTAACGGGTATTTTTCAAGCAGCTCTGCCAGTATCCTTACGCTATTGGGCCCCATCATGGTCTCTGCCGAAACATATTTTTTATAGTCAATGATATTCATACACACTGCTTCCTCCTGATTTGATTATTTTTCCCTTTCCTGCTCTCTGTACCTTCCGTACAGCACAGATGTTTCAAAAATTGTACCTCATAGTATAACACAAACCCGCAGAAGCTGTGAACTGATTTTTATACAGGATAGTTACTTTATTACTTCCATCAGACTTTCATTTTATTCCACTGAAAATCTTTTAAAAATATTCCCTGCGTTAATGGCAATGATAAGCGATACGACACCTGAAAATAAAACAACCGCATACTCATATCCTCTGCAGATTTCAAACAGAATACCATAAAAGGCATTGCCCAATGGCTGTGCACACATGGAAACGGTAAGAACCACCGCTATCACCTTTCCGATTAAATATTGCGGGGTTTCTGTTTGAATAAAGGACATCATCTGCACGGTGAAAAGCGTTGAACATACCATGATCAAAAAGCAGCATACGGTTACGACGATATAATTTATGATTGCAGATGAGAACAGGATCAATGAAACGCCAATAGGAAACACACATGCCGCACAGGCGATTACCAGATTGCCCGACTTATGAATCGCCAGTTTGCTTGCAAAAACTCCTGCTCCGATCCCTCCTGCCAATCCTCCTGCCGCCAATGCCCCCTGTGCAAATCCATACAATCTATTTGCCTGTGAAGGCTCTATATCTAGTACCTCCGTTACCAGATATGGAAGTGCGACGATAATCATTGCAGCAAGGAACAAATTAATTCCACAGATTACGAGAACGGCTTTTCCGATCACAGGCTTCTCCTTTCGGATAAAGTGGATGCTCTCCGCAAAATCGGTTCTCGCTGTCTTTAGTATGCCGCCATCTGAAGCTTGTTTCTGGAATGGTATCTTAATGAAAATTTCCATAACTGCCGACATCAAAAAGCAAACCATGCAAACCCACAAGACAGGCTTTAAACCATATGCACTGTATAAAACGCCTCCCAGCACAGGACCTATCAAAGATGCAAACGAGCTGATCGTATTGATAATAGAATTTGCCGCCATAAAATTATCTTGATCGGCAAGCGCAGGAATGCTTGCCTGCACAGACGGCTGATATGCGCCCGCAATACCATATAGAAGCATCAGCGTAACCGTCAGCAGAAGAATCAGGTTCGCTCCATTCATGAGCAGGGTAAACGCTAAGATTACTGCCGCCGTAAAAAAATCCAGGATTACCATGATATTTCTCTTATTAATCCTGTCTGCAACAATGCCGCCAACGGGCGACAGCAAAATAGCCGGAATAAAGGCACACGCAGTAACCGTTCCGTAAAGTGCAGATGAGCCTGTCAAATTTAATAAATAGAGCGGCAAAGCAAATCTTATCGTCGCATTGCCAAACAAAGAGATAATCTGACCAATGACAACTAACGTAAAATCTTTTGAAAATAGTTTTTGATTCATATTTTAAACCTCCATTTTTCTATATTTGCTCCATTTCAAGAGAATACTATAAAGTATGTTTTTTATCAAAATTTACAAATCCAATCAAAAGCAATGCCTCTGATCTATCTGCAATCGTCTTCCTAAGGTCTTCTTTCAGTACCGCACGTTGGTATGTATGGTGTCAAAATATATCTGCCCCTGTTACAGGGCAGAATTTGACTGATCGCATTAGCATCTCGCAAATTGCGCTTTCTATCGCTTGTTTTTCTGATAAATGGATGTCAGCTCCTGCAGTCGCTCTAATATTTCGCTATCTACAATATCCAGTCCAAAGCCTTGCAGCATCTGTCTGAACACCATGAACTTACCGTAGGAATCTTCCTCGGAACTATCAAATATCATAGGATTCATCCAGACATTTGCCGCAAGTAAAATCAGCTCCGCCAATTGCTCTGGATAATCCGTTTGTATCGAACCGTCTGAGATACCCTGCTCTATGATCGGCAAAATATAGTTTGGCGCCACGTTTTCTATGGTATCATGCAAAAGGCTGAATAGAAGCTTTGGGTTATTGTGAAAATCTGGAGCTACCGTAAAAATATCGTTCTGAACCGGTCGGATGATTGATTCTCTAAAAATGGTCTTCAACTTCTCTTTGCCGCTAAGGTCAGAACGGTCACGAATAACTGCAAGCATCTGATTCGATTCAGATGTCATCATGTCTGTAACAGCAACTAAAATATCTTCCTTTGACTTAAAATGATGATAGATGGCGCCTTTGCTAAGACCGCCTAAATGATCGATAATGTCCTGAATGGACGTATGCTCATATCCCTTTTCTATAAATAAGCGAAAAGCAACGTCCAAAATTAACTGAACCGTTTCTTCTGGATGCTTGTTTCGCGCCATGCTTCCTCACCTCCTCAACATACCAATAGTATGTATTTACCATACCATACTGTTGGTATGTTTGTCAAGATGTCTCATGAAACTTTGAGTTTCCCTATTTTGCAATTCGTAATTAAAATTTCACTTTCCCTTTGTTTTTGAACAGTTTTTTATATGCAGGCAGTTTGCTTGCCGGAACCTTGATCTTTGCCGCGGGCTTTACCCCTTTGAGAGCATTCTTGCCGACTTTTCTCAATTTCGTGGATTTTATGGTTATGGTTCTCAGCTTGTCACAGTTTTTAAATGCTGATCCTCCGATCTCTGTAACGCCTTTCCCAAGCGTTGCCTTGCCAAGCTTCGCACAGCCTTCAAATGCAGATACGCCAATGACCTTTACATTGTCTCCGATCGACACGCTGATTATTTTGGTTTTCTTTAAAGCGTTCTTGGCAACAGACGTCACTTTAAATATCCTGCCTCCGATTTTTACCGTCTTAGGAATGGCGACCTTGGCAGTCTTAGCGCTGCTCAAACCCGCAAACGCCGCCTCCGAAGCACCCGTAATCTGATACTTATAGGCGCCTGCGGCAAAACGGCTGCCCTTTTTTGCAGTAATTGAAAAGTTCTTTGTTACGCTTCCGGTATAATGCCCTTTTCCTGTTATGATGACGGACGCTGTTCCAATATTCACGTTATTCTGATAGATCACGGTATAATCTATGTCCGGATCTAAGATCTGCTGTCCTAATTTTACCATTTTTACTCTTGGCTCTTGTGCCTTGCCAGTGTAATTACATATGCCCTTAGAAAGCGTAACCACCGCCCCGCTTATATTTTCTGCAGTAACATCAGAAGACGGCAGCTTTTTTATAGACTCTGTATAAGAATCCTGACATTTGGCACAAGTATAAGTCTTGACCCCTTCCTCTGTAACTGTCGGTTCCTTGGTTACCTCGCCGACATACAAATGACCTTCCGCCTTTGTATCTTCTCCCTCAGACAGCTTGGCTCCGCAGTTTTTACAGTAAGTATCTCCGCTATACCCGCCTTCGAGGCAAGACGCTTGGATCACATTCCTGATCTCTGTGTCCGTGTGCAGGCAGGCCTCTTCCTCCTTTGTCCAAAAGACTACGCCTTCGCTTGGATCACCCGCTTTGAAGTAATATCTATCCGAGTCTTGCTTGCGGGCATAAAAGGTATATGCATGGCCTGGCTCAAGATTTGTAAATTCTGGTAAATTCTGCCAGTTTTCTAAGTCCATGGAATATTCGTATCCCCAGACTTTTTTCAATGCTATTGCATGGGTAAGGGCATAGTCTAGCTCGGGCGCATCTGCCTTTTCATATTTCTCATATACTTTTACGGTACACTGCGCTTCTTTGCCACTGCCATCCAAAGCCTTAACCTTAATCTTTGCTTCCCCTCTCTTTTCCGCAGTTACTACTCCATCCTTTAGTCCGGCAATAGCGCTCGGACTTAATACCCAATCAAACCCCCGGCATGTGGTATTCTCTGGTTCTGCCACTAAGTTCAGTGGAAACACATCGCCTACCATAAGCTCAATTTCTGTTTCCTTAAAATATAGATCTGTTATGTCGACAGGTTCCACCACGCGAATCTTGCAAACGGCCGTGGCATCTTTGTTATATGACGCATAGGCTGTAATGGAAGTCTCGCCCAATGCCTTTCCTGTTATCTTCTTCCCATTTCCGTAAGATCCAGCAGAAATAGAAATAATATTTCCATCATAATCATTCTCGCCAGTATAAAAAGATAACCTGTCGTTCGATTCCTCCGGCAATGTCGTCCCCGTTAGTATGAAAGACTGCCCGACGCCGATTGTCAGCTCCGTCTCATTCAACACTACGCTTGCCGGCTTTGGTATTACCTCAACCGTAATCTCTGCCGTATGCCCGCCTTCATCAGAAGTCGCCGTAAAAACCGTTGTCCCCGGCTTTTTTGCAATTACGTCGCACATACCCGTGCCTGTCCGCAGCGGTTCTGCAACATCTGGATTTGAGGAAGTCCATGTCACAACTTGATTCGACGCATTTTCTGGCGTATATTTTACTCTTAGCCCAGTAGACGTTCCCCCCTCAGTGAAAGAAATGGTCTCTGTAGAAAAAGCGATTGATTCCAGCGGCACGGGATCACCCGCCCAAAACATATTTACCTCATAAGAAATGGGTTTTGTAATTCCTGTAATCTCAACCTTGTACTGATCTCCTTCCCGATAATCGGTAGACGGAGCAAATATTGCACATGTACCTTTGGTACTAGCAGCCAGACGGAGGTTTTTGGCGCTTTTGTTAAAATTCCATTCCTCTCCTGTCTTCACATTTGAGACGCTGATATTTACCGCTGACTCATCTACCCTCTCAGGAATGATTACCGTCCATGCATACGCTGGCGCAAAAAATTCCAAAGGCTGGTTTTGCCCGGGATAAGAGATCGCTTTATCTTCTGTAAGATTCGCATCCACAAAAATTGCAGAAAAAGACTTTACCATGCCGAATCCGGCTTCTGTATTATAATAATCCAGAAGCTTGCGTCTATGACCAAATGTAGGGCTCCCGTTTACTTCCAGCATACAGCCGAGCATCGAATGGCTCAATATATTGTCTATGCTTGTCAGATTCGAGTAAGCAGCGCCGTGAAATGCCTGACTGAACATTGCGTCCTCCATCCCTTCGGGACGGTCTGGATGATGTTGTAAGTTCCTATTGATTGCAGATACCAGAGCTGCCGCCTGTGCATAATTCTGTGCTTCCTCGGTAATCGAAACAAGAGGAACCCCTGCAATATACCGATAAAAATTCAGCGCATTCAAGGCGTCCTGCTTTGCCTCCTCTGTCAGTTCCCCCAAAGCATAGGGAGCTGTCACCGAAGGCTCTGTGACAAATTCTGCCTCCATATTTTTAATTGGATGATTTTTGTAATACTCTTTGATTTCATCCTGGGTATGGTACTCCGCATCCAGCCCAACATATGTATCCATTTCCTCTGCCTGCACATCTGCTTCCACACAGGGCGCAGCGCCCGCCATCACGCATACGGCAAGCAGAACTGCCATGATTCGTTTCCTCATTCTCTCGCTTCCTCCTTTATGCTCTAATATGGATGGTTCTTTCTTCTTTTTTGCTCCCATTGCCATAAAATACTAAAACAACAGAACCTATGATATCTTTTTAAATGTTGTCTCATGATTAAAATAATTTTTATGATTATTAATATATTTGACAAACTTCTCTGCTGTTGAGCCCTTATATCCTTTTATTACAGAAGGATTGTATAATTTTCTGTACTCTACAAATGTATTATTAAAAATTATTTTTTGCCCAGGCTTTCCAAAAAGATATGTCATTTTTAAGTCGGGATTGAGAATTGTTACCTCTTTTAATTCAAAGCAGTACTGTAATGCATAATCAGCGCTTTTTGTCTTTTTAGGGATCGTTATTTTCTCCAGAGGGGATTGTCCAAATGCATCCTCCATGATGATTTCGACATTTTTAGGAATCGTGATCTGTTTGATTCCGGCGCCATAAAATGCAGCATCTTCTATTATTTTCAGGGTGCTGGGGAGGGTAACGCTTGTAAGGCTTTGACAGTAATAAAACGCCCAGTGTTCAATTTTCGTACATCCTTCTTTTATTACTATTTTTTTTAGCTTCCCTGCTCTGAATGCACCTTCAGGTATTTTCTTTATGCTCTTGGGAATTGTTATACTTTCCAATTTGCTACCATAGAAAACCATATCTCCAATCTTTTTTATCCCTTCTGGCAAAGTGATTTTCTTAAATCCGCAAAAAGCAAAAGTTCCTTTGCCAATTTCCTTTATCCCTTTTGGAATCGTTATATTCTTCAATTTTGTACAATTCCAAAAAGCGCTGTCCTCAATCTTTTTCAATCCTTTTGGCACGGTGACAGTATGTAGCTTTGAACAATTGGTAAAGGCGCTATCTCCAATTTTTGTAACTCCTTTTGGAATTGTCACCTTTTCTATTTTGTTATTGCAGAAAAAAGCCTTCTTCCCAATTTCTTTTACTCCATTGGGAATTTTAACATCTTTGCCGTTCCCATTGTATGAAACCAAAACGCCATTTTTAATGGTAAAATCATTATTGGCTGCTTTCGCTTGCATACTGCTCATATTTACAAATGACAAAGCAAGCACGAATGTTATCACTGCTAATTTGATCCATTTCTGTTTCATGCTACATTTTTGATAAATTTTCTTCTTCATCTTCCTTACTCCTCAAAATCCGATTTATCCTCTGATTTAAAAATTTTAAACGAGGGGTTAAATATCTGAATGATTGTTTCTGCGTCTTTTAAAATAAATATCATGCATATAATAATTATAACGATTCCTGCAATGTTCATCCCAATTCCTGGCAGGATGGAATTTAATGCTGTTGCAAAAAGAGAAAGCACAATCAATGGGGCAAACAAGGCAAGCGCCACTGAAAGCAATGTCATAAGCAGTCCTTTTTCCCCAACCCAGATGCGAAAAGAGAAACCTCTCTTTTTTAGATACCATGCCCAAAATGACAACATTCCATAGATAATTCCTCCCCAGACAAGGGAATAAATCACGCCGCTATCAGATAACATATACATGCCTAACATGATTGATAAAATAACTTTCACAATAATTCCTAAAATCTTCAACTTCTTTTGTCCTCCTTAATTCTTTTATAATCTCTCGAGTCCTCTTTGCTCCTGACTTTGCGAGAAGTTTTTTGTCAAAAATATATTCTATTTCACTTTCACGGGTTTTACCGCTGAATAAGAAGATACAGCGATCATCCCCTTGACTTTCTTATATGAGGCAACTTTATAATAATACTTCCTGCCGGATTTCAGCTTCTTGTTCTTCCAGGAAAGGGCGGAAGCTTTTTTCAGAGTCTGCACTTTTTGGAATCCGCTCTTTGGGGATGTGCTGCGGTATACATAATAACCATCTGCCCCAGATACTTTTTTCCATTTTATGAGCGCTGATTTTTTCTCCGCTTTTACAGCGGAAATCTTGGGCGCAGAAGGCGCTTTTACATAGTCTGCTAACAAGGTGTATCTGCATCCTACCGGCGCCGCCCAGGAATAACTTCTCGTAATCTTTACATAATAAGTCCCCTTTTTCACCTCAAGAGTCACAGAATCCTCCGTCTTTATTCCTCTTTTCTCGGCGATCCAATTGGATTTCTTGTCATATACCACAAGATCCCATCCATAACCAACGCTGTCTAATGGATTTGCATTATGAGAACTGAGCCTGAATTTTAATTTCCCAGATGCAGGCACGCTCAATTTGTAAAAATCCTCGTCATTGCTTGTTCCAGTAATGCCATGATATGTCTTTCCTGCTTTGATGGCAGTCGCTTCTTTTCTTGTATCATTGGGCTCTGATTCCCATATGGATGTCTTCGTCTGGCTGACAGTCAAGTCATATGTACAATATACCGCCCCCCAATTCCCATTATTGGGCGAAACTTGAACATAAAATTTCCTGCCAGCTTCTGCATAGGGGAGCGTAACGCTTGTCCAGTTCTTTACAATTCCTTTTCCAGAAATAATTGTCTCCCCCTTGTCATTGAGCACAGAGACATTCCAGCCATCGCCAACGCCTAAATCGTCTGCTGCATTCTGTGCAAACTGAATCTGAAAGCATCCATGCGTCGTCGTCGTAAACTGAAAATAATCCGTGTCTATCCCGTTTAAAAGCATGCCATGATAAGTAGAATCTACCGCAATCTCAGTTGCTGTAACTTCCGTGTCATTTGACTCCACTTCCCAATCTTCTGTCACCGTCTGACTGACGGTCAGGTCATAGATGCAGCCTACTGCTCCCCACCACCCATTATCAGACGAGACCTGAATGTAAAAAGTTGTTCCTTTTTTATAAGGCATGGCAACGCTTGTCCAGCTTTCCTGAATGTCGGAACTTGACAGAAGCACTTCCCCATCTTTATTGAGCACATTGATATTCCAGCCATCGCCAAGGGATGTTTCGTCCGCATCATTGTGTGCAAGCGTTACTTGAAAATATCCACGCTCCGTAGTTACAAATTGAAAGAAGTCTTGATCATCGCCATCGGCTATTGTTTCCGAATATGTCTTACCCAACTCAATCACTTTTGCCTCTTCCCTTGTGCCGCCTGCATCTGCCTCCTCTGCATGTGCCAAAGTCCCCTGCACTGGCAGGAAATACGTCAAGGCAATTGCCAGAACCGTTGCCAGAAACGGAACTAATTTACTAATATTTTTTTTCATTTTGTGTTCCTCCTTTTCATTTTTGAATGCGTTTTCACTGATATTGGTAACGCCTGCTCCAAGAGCCGCTTCACCAAGACAAGCTTTATTGCCTAAAAACCTCCGTGACATGTTCTGCCAAATTCGTCCAGTCTGTTCCCTCGAACAAAAGACGTGCCGTGCTCTTTGCTGCATCATTGCTGACATCTGTCACGAAACTGTTCAGCGTACAGATTGTCGCCGCATTCTCGGTATGCGTCAGTTCCCCCATGGCTTGATTTCCCATATCCTCAAGATGTTCCACGATCTCGCTGACATCCAATCCCTTTCTCTTGAAAAATGCACAAAAGGCTTCTGCAAGGGTTGGATATGGACCCTGATCCGGCTGCGCCCATCCGGCATACAGCAATTCTTCTTTTTCCTCTCCTCCTTCATAGCTGATGCCGATATATGGGACATCCCCGGAATTATTCGTAATTTCAGAGACACGCGCCTCCTGCAATGTTGTTATGTTTCCATCCTTATACTCTGCCATCCACATTGCCTGATCCACGGAACCATCGGAAAATACTCCCCCTACCAGATGGTTCTTATAGACCACCAGGTATTTGCTTCCTCTTGATTCCATCATGACAACACAGAAATTCCCTGTGGACTCACGGCGCCTTTCCCAGTCATGCCTGCTGTCAGAAAGCCTCATTTGATCTTTAAACGCCACCCTCTCTCCTTCTATCCCATAGACTGCTCCTGTCAGTCCATAAGACGCCCCATGCTCCCACTCGGACGCATTTTTTTCCCAGTAAATCACAAACAATTCCTTCTGCCCATCCATATCCAGGTCGTCTATGTACGCCGACACGATGCCTTTTGGTTCAAACCAATCATTCTCCTTTGACATGCGTGAATCTGGATTGTTAAAATCCATCGTCATCGTCCCTTCCTGGCGCAAATCAGCCAATCCGTATTTGGGAACCAAAACCTGATTTACATATTCATAATACATCTCTCCTTCCGACTTTTTCTGCGGCTCTTTTTCCTGTCCTGGTTCTTGCTGCACTTTGGATTCTGGCGCTTTTGGGGAAGCTTCCTGCGTTTGAGCTGCTTCTTTCTCACTATCCGCATCTTCTGCCACCACAGAATACGGCTGCAATGTTTCTTTCTCTGCTAGAGAATGCATTAGAAAGCCTCCCGTCCCCGCTGTAACCAGTGACGCCGTAACCACAGCCGCAATCTTTCCAACGCCATGTCCCGCCGCTGTTTTTACTCCCGCAGGGACTTTTCCGGCTCCATGTTGCAAAACTGAAAAGAGCTCCTGCCCGCCAAACGCCTTATTTAAAATCACATCAAGCGCCCCTATTGCTTCCAAGGGCGCTGCAACCGCTTGGATGTCTTCCTGCAACAGATAGACAAGCAGTGTGAACGGCGCCATATTGTATAGGCAAATTCCCTTTCGTTCCAAAGCTTCCCGCTCGCCAAACAGCCGCTTTTTCGCATAATTCAAACGGCTCTTGACCGTATTTTCGGAACATCTGCATTCCTGGGCAATCTCCGAGATCTTCATCTGCCTGATATAGCGGAATATCACGCAAATTCTCTGCTCCTCAGACAGGCATTGCAGCAACTCCTGCAAAATCCGTGACGTTTCCTTCTGATCTAATGCCAGCGCCGGCTGGTTCTCAACTGACGCATCGATAAATTCCAGTTCCATCCCGTCTTCTGCCTCATCCGCCTGCCAATCAGAAAATAAGAGCGGCTGTCTTCTGCGGAGAAAATCCAGCGCCGTGTTGGAAGCAATCTTCGCCGTCCATGATCCAAAGCTCTTGCTGCCTGTGTAGCGGAACGAAGACAGATTCTGGAACACTTTCACATAAGTGTCTTGCAAAATATCCATTGCGTCCTGCTCCTGCTTTACCATTTTCAGTACAATATAATAGTTTCTGTCATAAGTTGCTTTATAAAGCCAGCCGAACGCCTCTGCACTTCCATCCTTAGCAGCCTGAAGCATTTCTTCTATTTTTTCCATCCCTCTTGATCCATCTCCTTTCCAGGCTTTTCACTTCTACAACGAGAACCGCTTAAGAAAAGTTTTATTTTTTATAACTTTTTTAAAATATTTTTTGAATAAAAGTTCTATCCCTTATTCTGTCTCTCCTAAGCATCCTCTCCCCTGTTCCATCTTTACGGCTGTTCTAAGACAGATTGCAGTTGCATACTTTAAAAGTATATCATATTGTTGACTTTTTTCAACAATAATGTTATTTTTGTTATGGCTATTTTTTTATCCGATCTTTGGGCTTACTGCAAAACATATGAAATACATCCATCATTCCTATCCAGATTTCAAAAATGTGACAATGAAAAATGAAACAAGCAAAGTGAAGAACCAGACGCCCTCTCTTGGCGTCTCTCACAACGCAGAAAGGCGGTTTATCTTTATGAAAGCAAAAAAATGGATCTCTATTCTCATGGCAACTTCGCTTATCGGGTTAAGCCTGCCTGTGCAGACGATGCAGGCACAGGATGCCAATGTGAAAGAGACAAAAGATTTTGATTCCGATAGTGATTTTAAAATTACATACGATGGATTTCTACAGAAGTACACTGGGACAGGAGGGGATATCGAAATTCCAGAGGGCGTAATAAGCATCGAAGAACGGGCTTTCGCAGGATGTCAAAGCATTACAAGCGTCAACGTTCCAAATAGCTGTCACTCGATTGGAGAATATGCATTCGAAGACTGTAAAAACCTCAAAAAGATCAATCTTCCTGACGAGCTTTACGTGTTAGGGAATGGAGCTTTTACTGACTGTGTCAGCCTCAACAATATTATACTTCCACCTGAGATTGAGCTTATTGAAGATGATGTATTTTCTGGCTGTACCAGTCTGACCGAAATCAGCATACCAGATAGCGTCACAGAACTAGGCTGGGGCGTCTTCTATGGCTGCACAAGCCTGACGGACGTCAGACTTCCCGAGGGGATAACAGAAATCGGAGGTAGTTTATTTCACAACTGCACCAGTCTGGAAAGCATTACGCTCCCTGACAGTGCGGAACTGATTCAGAATTATGCATTTGAGAATTGTACCAGCCTGACCCATATTACGCTACCTGACAGTGTCTACTTTATAGGGGAATCCGTCTTTAAAGATTGCACCAGCCTAAGCAGCATCCATCTTGCAAAAGAACTTACATATATAAATAAATATGCATTTAAGAACTGCACCAGCCTTTCAGAAATTACGCTTCCCGATAGCGTCATGAAAATATTGCAATCCGCCTTCGAGGGCTGCACAGGGCTCAAAAGCATTACTTTTCCCGATGGCGTCAGAGGGCTTAATGAGATAGCGAACTATGCTTTCCGCAACTGTACGGGACTTGAAAGCATTACCCTTCCCAGAAAGGTACACACCATTGGCAGCCAGGCGTTCGACGGCTGCACGAACTTAACGGATATCTACGCGTCAAAATATAATGCCTATTTCCGTTCTTATGAAGGAATCCTATATAACAGACTCGACACGAACCTCTTTTGCTGCCCCCAGGGAAAAACGGAAGCAGAGATAGCCTCCACTGCGACAAGCATTGGGGAAGATGCTTTCCGAAACTGTAAAAATATCACAAAAATTACTATCCCAGAAATCATCACAAGCATTGGAAAAGAGGCGTTTTACGGACATTCCAACACCCTTGTCATTTATGGAAAGTCAGGTTCTTATGCTGAAATTTACGCAAGGGAACACGCCATTCCGTTCCAGTCTGTCGGTCAATCCACAAAAGACATTACCCAGTGCTCGGCAGTGTTAAGCCAGGCTTCCTATATTTATGACGGAACAGCAAAGACGCCATCTGTTACCGTCAAAGACCAAAAGGTGACATTAACAGAAAATACAGATTACCAGGTAAGCTACGGAAATAATATCGCTGTAGGAAAGGCAACCGTATATATCACAGGCATTGGAAAATACCGTGGAACCATAAGACTGCCGTTTCTCATTAAAAAATCCGAAACACAAAATCCATCCAATGATAAAGCCGAGCAGATCATCGGATGCACCAAAACTTTCAATAAGACATTCGGCGACACTCCCTTTGCTTTGAAAGTGCAGACAGCAAAAGACAGCGGAAAGCTTAGCTATAAAAGCTCTGCCCCAAAAATCGCCACTGTCAATGCAAATGGAACGATAACAGTGAAAGGAACGGGAATTGCAACGATTACCGTGCAGGCAGAAGCGACAGCAAAATACAAAGCCGCAAGCGTTAAGATTACCATAAAAGTCAAACCTGCCTTGCAGACTGTGAAATCTATAAAAACAGTAAAAGGAAAGAAACTCGCTGTCCAATGGAAAAAGGACGCCAATGCTACTGGTTATCAGATCCAATGCTGCTTGGACAGGAGTTTTAAGAAAGGCGTAAAGACGTTAAATATAACCAAAAACAACATTGCATCAGGAACGTTCTCCAAACTAAAGAATGGAAAGAATTACTATGTCAGGGCTCGCTCCTACAAAAAGACAAAAGCAAACGGCAAGACACAAAATCTCTACTCTGCATGGAGCAAGCCGAAAAAAAGCAAAAGCATAAGAAAATAAGCATCGAGGGGAACAACTAGGAATTATAAACTTGGAGTGAATGGGGCGGAATAAATAGCCAGAAGATATTTCCTCCCCATCAATTCCCAATGGTTTTTAGCGATGCTTCATTGGCTTTACTGTAAAGGGCAACACGTTCATCAATCACATGCTTCGATCATTTTCTGTTTTCTCCGATCCATTTCACAGCAAAATCTACCAGCGCCCGCTGGCTCATCATCGAAAGAATAGCATTTCCTAGCGGTACATGGCGCACTTTGCCTGTCTGTTCAAACGCCTCTCCAATTGCCGAAAAATCTTCTCCATCTACAGCTAATGTCTGATATGATTTCCATATCCGCTGTCCGTCAAGCCATATCGCACTACTTTCTATAGTCATATGCTTGCCTGGATATTCAGCTCTTACATCTGCCAAATGAAGGGACGTGTTCTTGTCATAACCAACTCCAACCAACAAAACATATCCATCAAGCTCATACAGCCTGCCAATGGGCGAATTGTCCCCAAAAATATCAGACAGGTCATGATTTTCTGTAAGATACCGTGCATAATGTCCCCATGCCGCTACCGACCTTGCAGGATGATCACTTCTAAGCGTCCCCGGCCACTGCCGGAACATTTCTGATACGGCGCCCATTGTATTTGTCGGCGTAATCCGTTTGTCATAAGCAGGTATGTATTCACGTATGACAGGCCACCATTGCTGCGGTTCCTGCCAGTAAACGCCTGCCGACGGATCTAAATTCTTCCATGACTGTGTCGGCATCATAATCGTGCCTTCTTGACCTACGCTCTCAATCAATGCTTCAATCACTGACTGTGCGCCACCACACACATATCCAAGACTGCTCAATGATGTATGCACCATAATTGCCTGCCCTTTTTGGACGCCAATTTCCTTTAAAGCAGTCGTAATGTCATCTGGCGTTACCAACTTCCTTTTTTCCATCTAATTATTCCTCCAAATTTACGTTACGCACACTTGCACGCTCTACAAGCGATGCAAGCCTTGAATTTAAACATATTTTATAATATTATGAATCAATCATTCCATTGGTAATCTGCACAATCTCATCCGCCTCATTTGCTAAATATTTACTATGCGTAACCACAATTACACATTTCCCCAGCTCGTGCGCAGTCCGCTTTAATAGCTCAATAATCCCCGCTGCGGTCTGTTCATCCAGATTCCCAGTTGGCTCATCCGCCAATAAAACTTTTGCATCGCTTGCCAGCGCTCTTGCAATCGCTACCCGCTGCTGCTGCCCGCCAGAGAGCTTCATTACATTTCTTTTCCATGCCTCCTTGGGAATATTCACTTTTGAAAGCAATTCCTCTGGCTTATCCGTTCCTCCCAATTTTACATTTTCCTCCGTAGTAAGATAATCAATCAGATTATATTCTTGAAATACTAAAGATACATGATTCTTTCTGTGATTATTCAAACCTTTTGTAAGAATATCTTCTCCTTCATATAGTACAGTTCCTCCTGTCGGACTGTCAAGCCCTGCCAGTAAAGACAAAAAAGTTGTTTTTCCGGCTCCGCTAGCTCCAATGATAGTATAAAACTTTTTTTCTTCAAACCAGACGGAAATATTGTCTAAAACTTTCCTTTCCTTTTGAGATTTATATGTATATTCCACATTTTTTGCTTCTAATGTCATTTCAACCGTCCTCCTTAACTTATATTCAAATACCTGCGCATATAAATTGTTCATAGATCCTGCAAGATTTCCTTGGGATTCCTTTTCAATATCGCAATACCTGATACACATACAGATATTGTAATAAGCAAGGCAATTCCCGCAGCATCCTGCATTAATATCCTGGAAGTAATTTCTACATGCACACCCATCACGTTCTGCTCTGATTTTTCGTATGAAAACGCCACTTTTCCCTGATCCAATAACTCCTGTTCTTCCACACTCTGTATCTGTTGTTCTACCAGATAATCCGCCGTCAGACCTGACACTTTGGGCGCCATCAAAAAAGAAATCAACACAGCCACTACTGCAATCATAAGTGCTTCTGTCATAACCTGAGCTAAAATCTGAATTTTAGAAGTTCCCATCGACAACATAATTCCAATTTCCCTATTCCGGCTCTTGATCCAAAACTGAAAAATAAGAAACAAGATAACCAGGCTTGCTCCTGAAATTACCCAGACTAAAACTCTGCTGTACTTCTCCATTTCATTAAAATTTGCGGACAGGGTATTCATATTTCCGTTATTGTCAATCAGGTCATACCTTTCCCACGCTATATCTGCTCCCATTACACTTATCTTTACAGCTTCATATTCATCCACATCTGCAATCTTAAAATATGCCTTTTGATATAATGGGTCGCCTGCCTTTCCATCCACCTTTTCAGGGAAATCCAAATCCGTAAAAATAATATTTTCAGACCGGTAAGTATCCCCATACATATACGGAGCTATTGGTTGGTTTACCTGATAGATGCCGACAACTTCTGCTTCATAAACCATAGGATCCTCTTTATCCCGGCAGTTGCCAAAACTTATTCTGCTTCCAATTTCTAATTGGTTTTTATCTGCAAGCTCTGCCGAAATGACACAGACATCCTTTTCACCTTCTTTAATCATTCTGCCGTCCATGATAAAAGCATTTCCCGAAAGAAAATTGGAATCCATGGACATATCTTTGTTCCCAACCAACGACACCCCTCCAAGGTCGCTATACTGATCCACATCCTCGTCCTCAATGCGGATAAAACCAACTGGTCTTGCAGCCGTTGTAACTGTTGTAATATTGTAATCGGTAATTCCTTCTGTACCCGCTATTTTTTCGATATCCTCCACTAACAGGGTTTCAAAAGAATTATCCGTCCATGTTCTCCAGTTTTCTACTCCGTTTATTGTAATTTTTTCCTGATGGTATCCGCCCAGGCTGCCTTCCTTATGATCAAGCTGCCTTGATAACTCATCAATCCTTCGGTGCCGGTCTGCCTCATTTTCCTCCAGCAGAAGCCCTGCCCCGATTGCCTGCCTTGCATTATCCTGCATTTGAATAGTTGCCTTGCCGCTACTCATTGCAGACAATAGTAACAGGCTGATGATACATACCGTTACAAATAACAGGACACTTTTTACAGGCTTTCTAATAACCGAACGCCACGCTAAACTAAAACCATTCATTTGCTATCCCTCCATTTTTGATAAAACGTCTTTTGGATTCGTCCTTAAAATGGGCAGCAACGAAATACAGACAGCAACAACTGCCACACAGCCTCCTGCAAAGAACATTGTTGCCATGTCTCTTGCTTGTAAGGAAACTGACAATGGAACTGCCGCATTTTCTTCCATGAGCAGTTTTTTCATAGTTCCTGCCATTGCATTTCCTATCACACAGGCACCAAATAAAGACAAACAAAAGACAACTGCTGTTTCCATAAAAACCTGCATAAAAATATCTGTCTTTCTTTTTCCCATACTGATAAAGACAGCAATTTCTTTTTTTCTAGACCGCATCCACATACAGAGTAATAGTGAAGTAATTGTTACCCCTGCAGCCAATGTGAATATCAGCATAAGTTTCATCACGCGAACTATTCTGTTCAACGGTACCTCCAACTGACGATATAACATGTCAGAAGTTGTGATTTCCACCCTGTTGCCTAAAAATTCTTCTAATTGCCGTACCAGAACATCCATCTGATCCGGATTTTTGGCATATACCGCTATCTTATGGTACCCCACATTATCAAACACCCCCATGCGGGATTGATTGTCAATAAAAATCTGGTTTTCAATACGGTTGACTGCCGGCAGGGTATCCATCTGGCTTCTCTCACTTCCCGCAATGAAGACACCTATAATCTTTACGCTGATTACACCGCCAGTTTCTATCTTGACTTTTATCTCATCCCCTATTTCAAGACCATTCGCATCCCCCAACACATAATTGATCACAGCCCCTTTTTGAGAATCCTCCGTAATCATATTTCCTTTCATTAAGCGATATCTTAAATCACTAAAGGCACTGTCACGCTCCAGATCATCACAGGAGAGCAAGGTTACTTTGCAGTTATTTTCTTTGCCAGAGTCGCTTTTTGTAATAGGATTAAAATTAGCAGGATCAACAGCGTTGCTGGTCAGGCGGTTGACAAACATCACTCCATCCAGATCTCGAATTGTTCTAATCTCATTTTCTGTAATAACCTGACTGCCCTCCTTCACTTCGATGACTACCTTGGTTCCCATCTTTTCCTGCATGGTAATCCGGGAATTTTCAGTGGCATGCAAAATCATGTAGGAACTCAAAATCATGCTGTTAATAAATAGCAATACTAAAAGCAAAGTAAATGTCTTAGATTTCTTTCGGCATAAATACCGGAATGCAAGCTGATAAAATTTCAAAATCAATACCTCCTGTTCAGGATGTCCAATGACATATGATAATTTTGTTTGCTGATACATGATGCATATCCTTAAAACTTCCATAGATAATGACACTTGCCTGTTTCTTAATGTCAGATACAGACGCCTGCTCCAATGCTGCAATCCCGGTCGAAGTATTGATAGTTGCAATCTGGACCACGCAGCCCTCTTGATATGTCACCATTACATTTTCATCCTCGCTTTCATACCCAGGCGCAGCAATTACGCCAGTTTTTCCATCATCTTCAGTCATGGCAGCACTTACTGAGCAACTGTCATCTGAAAATTCCACAACGCTCCCCTTCATAGCCGCTGACGTATACAGACTGCCTGCATCCACTTTCTCATCTGTATCATTATCCGTAGCATTATTCTGATTCTCCTGCGAGGCGTCCACTCCGCTTGTTCCGTTCCCATCGGGCAGGGAATCGTCTTTGTTTTCCTGGCTTCCTTGATACTTTGTTACACCCATATCCTCGCCCCTTGTCTCTTCAATTGTTCCAGTGCCACATCCTGTAAGAGCTAACATGCACAATCCAATTGCTAAGCCTTGCCACATTTTTTGTTTTTTCATAATAAAGCTTCCTTTCTGTTTTTTCATTGTTAAAACTTCCTTTCTGTTTTTTCATTTTAACTGCAAAGCCCTAAAAAAATCTTGTAACCGGAATCGATTTAAGCGTCACTTTTTATAGGATTTTTATAGAATTATCTGCTATACTAAATGGAAAAGAG
>OFFP01000775.1_pt1 | contig 24726 bp, 27 predicted proteins | sample 1521431 | NCBI WGS metagenome assembly OFFP01 (sample SAMEA3504104, study PRJEB24116) | mouse gut metagenome | biome: mouse gut; feature: mouse-associated habitat; material: faeces | place: Denmark | collected 2011
TCAATAAATTCAGCTGTTGTCAACTTTGCCATTCTATTTTCCTCCATTTATTCATATTATTTTTGTATCTTCCTGATACATAAAGTTCCTTTGAACAAGCTCATGCAGATTACTCTGCCGGAGCTTCTGCCGCTTCCTCTGCCGGAGCATCGGATGAAGCCGGTGTGCAGTTCGCCGCCCCTCCCTGCTCTGCGATCTGATTGAGAACGCGGGCAAGGTTGGTGATTGGCGACTGCAAGCTTCCAAGCAGCTTGGACAGCAATTCCTCCCTTGAAGGAATCTTAGCCAGCTCATTCAGTGCGGCGCTGTCATATACCGTACCTTCAACCACACCTGCTTTCAGCTCAAGAGCCTTCGCATCCTTCGCAAACTTGCAGAGAATCCTTGCCGGAGCAGTTGCATCATCCTTAGAAACCGCAATCGCGCTCGGCCCTTCCAGATGCTCGTCCAATGCCGCAAGGTCGGTTCCTTCAAAAGCTCTCTTCATCATTGTGTTCTTGCAAACCTTGTAGATGATTCCCGCTTCCCTTAACTGCTTACGCAGTTCCGTATCCTGTGCGACAGTAAGACCACGGTAGTCAACCAGAACGACGCTCGCCGCATCCTTGACATCATCCGCAATAGCCTGTACGATTGGTTGTTTTAATTCAACTTTTGCCACGAATGGTACACCTCCTTATAAATTCTGTTCGACTGCATAATCGGAAAAGTGCCGTATACAAAAAACCCCTGTATCAAAGACACAGAGGTATTGTTAATTCATAGTCAACGAATCAAACTTTCCTCGGCAGGCGTTGGTTTGCTTACGCTCATACAATCGAGCACCTGCTGTCTTCGGCAGCCTTTTGTTACTATAGCATTCAGGGAAGTTCCTGTCAACCGTTTTTTCTATTTTTATAAAACTTTATCAAACTTTTACTTGTTTCCCTGGCCAGCCTGCAGTTCCTCCACATACTGCTCCGGAACCATAATTTCCAACTGCTTATTCAGGTTGTCAATCACCACTTCGTCATGCTCCCCGCCGAACTCCCCGTCCAGCGTCCACGGAATCTCTTCCAATGACTCGAAGGTAATATGCCCCGTCTTGAACGTATACATATGCTTCGTGTCCACCTGTTCAATCAGGAGCGACGCAATAATCTCCTGCAAGGCAATCGGATTCGACGGTTTCTTAATCAGCGTGACCTCAAACAACCCGTCGTCGAACACCACCTGCTTTCCAATCATATTGCGGAAACCTCCGACCGAGCGGGAATTTGTTACCATCCCGAAGATAAATTCATCCTCAATCACTTCTCCGTCATGCTCCACCTTAATTCGGTAAGAAGGCACATTGAACAACCGTTTCGTCCCCTCCAGCACGTACGCCAGATGTCCCAGGATATTCTTTACCTCCTGCTTCGTCTCATAGGAAACGTCTGTGAAAATGCCGAATGCCGCAACATACACAAAAATATCCTCATTAAAACGTCCCACGTCACAGGGAAACAGCACACCGTTCACCGCATTGTCTGCCGCCTTCAAAAGCCCTTTAGGAATATGCAGACTGTTGGCAAAATCATTGGTAGTCCCAGTAGGAATATACCCAACCGGCGTCCTCACATTTCTGTGCATCATCCCGGTCACAATCTCATCAATCGTACCGTCTCCGCCGCTGCATACCACCAGATCATATTGGCCGGCATCGTACTGCTGCACTTTCTTATACGCATCCCGATACGCCTGGGTTGGATATACGCCCACTTCATATCCCGCCTTCACAAAAATATCAATAATATCCGAAAGCTGCGGCTTCAAAAGCCCCTTTCCTGCCCGCGGATTATAGATAAACAACAACCGTTTCATAGCACATGCATCTCCTTCCAAAATGCTAAAGAACTGCCGCCAATATCCGCAGCAGTTCTCCGACCAAACCTACTATGTATACCCAAAGGGTACCCCGCAATGTATACTTATTCGGATTCCTCTCATCACATACCCGTCCAGCAAACAGGTTCTCCGATTCCATACAACTAGTTACTTGCGACAAGGAACCCTTCAATCCCTGCCACTGCCTCATGCTCATCCTGTCCTTCAGCCACTACCGTAATACATTCACCTTTCTGTAACTTTAGACTCATCATCCCCATGATACTCTTCGCATTGATCTTCTTGTTATCAATCTCAATGAACACCTGGCTCGCATACTGGCTTGCCTCCTGTACCAGGTGTGCAATCGGACGGTCTTCCATATCCATATTGTTTTGAATCGTAACAGGTCTCTTAGTCATAAAAAAATGCTCCTCCTTGCTAATCCCTTAACTTTACCGCTATTTCACTTAATTTCCTCAGTCTGTGGTTGACTCCCGACTTCCCAACCGGGTCTTTCAGAAGCCCTCCCAACTCCTTCAAAGTTGCGTCCGGGTTCTCAAGGCGTGTAAGGGCGACGTCCTTTAAACCTTCCGGCAACTTGTCAAAACCAACCGTATCGCGTATATACTTAATATCCTCCATCTGCCTGACAGCAGCAGACACAGTCTTATTGATATTCGCTGTCTCACAGTTCACTTTGCGGTTCACACTATTGCGCATCTCCTTCACAATTCTGACATTCTCAAGTTCCAGAAGCGCCACATGAGCCTCCATCACATTCAGTACGTCTACAATCTGCGAACCTTCTTTCAGGTATACCACATAGGTCTTTTTCCTCGCAACGATCTTCGCATCCATATCAAATGAATTCACCATTGTCCTAAGATATTCTGCTTCTCCCCGCGTGTCACAGACGATCTCAAAATGATAGGATTTGCCCGGATCACTCATGGAACCCGCTGTGATAAATGCACCGCGGATGTATGCCCGCTTGCAGCATACAGCCTGTACCATCGCTTTCCTGACTGCCAGTAATTCCTCTCCTTTGGCGTATATATCGTAGCTTGTACTTCCTTTGGTCATATTCCTGCGTATTGCGATACTTATTCCTATATTAAATGTTTTTCTCAATAATGTAAAGCATTTTCTTGCAACTGTAAAATTTTCCGTATGGACATGGACGCAGCATACTCCCTTCCTGTCCTCAGAAAATTCCCCTGACATATGAATCATTGCAGATAATTCCGCTAGATTGCAGTGCCTTGCCTTCGCATACTGCCCTGCCAGTTCTTCCTTTATTCTGCCCGAAAATGACATCTCGCACCCCTTTCGGTTCACTCATTTTGCCTTCGTAATCGCATCTTTCCCAATATCACGGTGTTCAACCCGGATACCGTAATTTTCATTCTTGCTCAACGCCTCAAACAGTTCGTTTGCCAGAGTGACCGAGCGATGCTTCCCGCCAGTGCAGCCGATTGCAATCACAAGCTGCGTCTTCCCTTCCTGGACATAGTTAGGAATCAAAAATTCCATCAGATCTGTCATTTTATCTAAAAACTCTGCCGCTTTCTCATTATTCATGACATATTCCCTGACTTCTCTGTCATTACCGCTCTGGGGACGTAATTCTTCTATATAATATGGATTCGGCAGAAACCGAACATCGAACACAAGATCGGAATCCGGAGGGATTCCATACTTGAACCCAAACGAAAGCACAGAGATATAGAGGTTCTTATATTCTTTATTCTCCACAAATATCTTATTCAGCTCCCGCTTCAATTCTCTGGTGAGCATATGGCTGGTATCGATCAGATAATCTGCCCGTTTTTTTAGAAATTTTATTCTTTCCCTCTCCTTGAGAATTCCTTCGTCCACACGGCCATCGTTGCCCGAAAGCGGATGGAACCGTCTTGTCTCCTTGTATCTTTTAATCAGGACATGGTCGGCAGATTCCAAAAACAAAATCTCATACTTCATTCCTGCATGATCCAGCTCATTCAGTACCTTTGCCATCTCCGCAAGACTCTGCCCGCTTCGGATATCCACGCCAAGCGCCGCCTTATTCAGTTCACTTCCCGGCACCAGAAGCAAGTCAGCCATCTTAGGAATCAGAGGTACAGGCAGGTTATCTACACAGAAATACCCCACATCCTCTAACATTTTCAGTGCAGTGCTCTTGCCTGCCCCCGACATTCCTGTAACAATTACACATCTCATCTTTAGAACTCTCCCAGCCTCTTCACCTCAGGTTCCAGCCTGACGCCAAACTTATCCTCCACGATTTCCGATACCCGAATCATAAGGTCTGACACATCCTTTGCCGTTGCTTCGCCTCTGTTAATCACGAAACCGCAATGCTTCTCGGATACCTGAGCCCCTCCGATGGCAAATCCCCTAAGCCCTGCATCCTGAATAAGCTTTCCTGCAAAATATCCCTCCGGTCTCTTAAATGTACTTCCAGCGCTGGGATATTCCAAAGGCTGCTTGCTGACCCTTTTTTCTTTCAATTCTTCCATCTTCGCCCGGATTTCCTGTCTGTCGCCTTTTTTTAACTGCATACAAGCTTCCAGCACAATGTACCCTTTCCGGGCGACGACGCTGGTACGATAGCCAAACTCCATCTGCTCCTTAGGAATCCTGATTATGTCTCCTTCTGGCGTCAGCGCCGTAATCTCCGTCAACACATCCCGCATCTCGCCGCCATAGGCCCCTGCATTCATAACACAGGCTCCGCCAAGTGTCCCCGGTATCCCAGATGCAAACTCGAACCCGGTAAGTCCCGCTTCCATCGCCCGATTCGCTACAACGGACAGTAATGCGCCCGCCTGGGCCGTCACCGTATCTCCCTCAATTCGGATTTCTCCAAGTTCTTTTCCCACTCGAATGATGACTCCCTGATATCCCTTGTCGGAAACCAGAAGGTTGCTTCCGTTTCCTACAATATAATAAGGGATGTTATGGGTCCTGCACACCCCGACCGTTTCCTTCACCTCGTCAAAAGTCCCCGGCGTCACGAATAACTCCGCCGGTCCTCCGACCCGAAATGTGGTGTGGATGCTCATCGGCTCTTCCCTGCGGATTCTCTCTTTGGGTACAATCTCTGATAATTCATGATATGTGCTCTGTTCCATTCTAATTCTCCATCTGTTTTTCAATTTGATTCATGTACTAGGGTATCATACACTAATTTAACAATAAATTCAATGTACACTTGCAAAATCTATCCAAATGCGTTATATTAGTTCCAAAGGAATTTTATCCTAGTATTTTTATGTAAAAAAGGAGTGAACTAATCAATTGGACTCGAGTGACGCCACACGACTCATTATTCTGTTTATTTTATTATTGTTGTCTGCATTCTTTTCATCTGCGGAGACAGCGCTGACTACCGTTAACAAGATACGGATGCGAACCTTGGCAGAGGAAGGAAGCAAGCGCGCCAGGACAGTTCTTGCAATCACGGACGATTCCGGCAAGATGTTAAGCGCCATACTGATTGGCAATAACATCGTGAACCTGTCGGCAGCATCCCTGACTACCTCCCTTGCTTATAGCTTTGGTGGTTCTATGGTTGCAATCGCAAGCGGTATCTTAACCGTATTAATCCTGTTATTTGGGGAGATTACCCCTAAGACTATGGCTACTCTCCATTCGGAGAAGATGTCATTGCTCTATGCACCGGTTATCAGTATATTTATGAAGGTCATGACACCTGCAATCTTTATCATTAACGGACTTTCCATCGGCGTACTGTTTCTTCTGCGCGTCGATCCGAATGCCAAGAACAATGTCATGACAGAGACAGAGCTTCGTACCATCGTGGACGTAAGCCACGAAGACGGAGTCATTGAATCCGACGAGCGGGAGATGATCAACAATGTATTCGACTTGGGTGACGCCAGGGCAAAGGATGTCATGGTTCCCCGTGTCCATGTAACATTTGCAGATGTCAACAGTACCTACGACGAGCTGATCGAAATCTTCCGGGAAGACAAATTTACAAGGCTGCCGGTATTTCGGGATACGACGGATAATGTGGTTGGTACTATTAATATGAAAGACTTGCTGTTATATGACAATACGAAGGGATTTCATATTCAGGATATTTTGAGAGAGGCCTATTTCACCTATGAATACAAGAATATCTCCGAGCTTTTAGTAGAGATGCGCAAGGCTTCTTTTAATATCGCAATCGTACTTGACGAATACGGAGAGACCGCCGGGCTGATTACTCTGGAGGACATTCTGGAGGAGATTGTCGGAGAGATTCATGACGAGTATGACGAGAATGAAGAAGACTTTATTCAGGAGATAGACGAACGTGAGTATATTGTAGAAGGCTCTACGAATCTGGATGATTTGAACGACCGGCTGGATTTGGATTTGAACTCGGAAGAATACGATTCACTGGGTGGATTTATTATCGAACGGCTTGACCGGCTTCCGGAGGCAGGTGACAGTATCCACACAGAAGATGGGATTCATATGGTCGTTGATAAATTAGACAAGAACAGGATTGAGCTTGTACACTTGTACCTTCCCGAGGCGGCTCCCGACAGCAGCGAGACGCCGACGTTTGATATATAATTTTCGCTGATATCTGATTGCCAGTATTATAAGACGATTCATATTGGCAAATCAGTATTCAGAACATCCACAATACAGAGATGGCATATCACTGAAAAAGCAGGTTTCTATCGAAACCTGCTTTTTTCATCATTCAAAAATTGCTATCGATTAATACAGCAATTTCTGAATCCCTTCCTCTTCCAGGTTCTTCTTCGTAATCCACACATACCCTGTGTCTACCACAGCCTCATTTCCCATAGAAAGAGCCGCTCTTGCAGATGCGATGACCGCAGCATACCCCATCCCAAAAGGATTCTGCAGCACCAGCGCATCTACTTTTCCTTCTTCCAGCGCATCAAGCTCTTCTTGATCCGCATCAAAGCCAATAATAGAAGCCTTTGCATCATTACGCTCCACCGCTTCTACCGCCAGCTTCACGGCGTCTCCATTCGTAGCATATACTCCTTTGACCTCCGGATGCTTCTCAAAGAGATAGTCAATCACTTCTTCTTCCGAAAACATATCTGCCGGGACAGCCTCCCCCCCTGCTGAAACGCTCTCTCCGCCCCCATCCTGCGCCGTCTGGGCATCCTGACTATCAATCCCGGCATCTTTTCCCGCCGTTTCTCCGGACTGGCTTCCACCTGCTCCGTCAGTCCCCGCGGCATCTCCCGGCTGACCGCCGTTCATCTCTGCCGCAATCCTTTCCTGCATATCGGCCAACTGATCCATATAATAAACTTCCCCAATCCTGACCTCCGGATAATTCGTTTCCAGCTCCTCCCGAAATGCCTGCTCCCGGCTCATTGCCGACTCAGATTTCGAGTCATGTATGAACAGAATCACTTCTCCCTTCTCTTCCACCGACTCCGCCAGCCTCTGCGCCGCTTCCCGAGCCGCCGCCCGGTTATCCGTCGATACCATCGCCATCAAACCCTGATAACCGCTTCCTGAGTCGAACGCTACCACAGGGATATCGCTCTCCGCCGCAAGGTCGAACTGCACTTCACATGCCTTCGTATCCGCAATCGCAATCCCAAGAGCCACCGGATATCTCGCCAGTTCTTCATCCAGGATATTCACCTGCTCATCTACGTTGTCCGGCGTACTAGGCGCACTGTATGTCACCTTCACCTGCTTCTTCCCCTCATATCCCAGATTCTCATTGATATCCTTAACCGCCTGCTCCGCACCGCGGCGAACTTCATCCCAGTACGGTACGCCTTCCGCCTTGCCTATGATAGAAAGGGAGGTTCCTTCCTCAAGCTCAAGGCCCATTACGTTATCATAAGCGGATGGCTTAATCATATCCAGCTTCTTCTGATATGCTTTTTCTTTCTTCTCCTTATTCCCTTTATTCGTCTCCGAAACTTCCGGTTTCTCCTCTTTTTCACCGCCGTCTCCTGCCGAACAGCCGCATATACACAGCGCCGCACACAAAGTAACGGCAGCCCATCTTTTCATCTTCTTCATCATAACACTTCTCTCCCGACACTCTGTTATTAGTGTGAAACATTTCCATGAAACACTATACACCAATTTTAATGGAAAATGTTAAAGAATTTCTTAATTTTCCCCTACTTTTCTTAATGCCTTTTCATTTCTATTAAAAAGTGGTATAATGATTCCCATATATTTTATCTTTTAGAGAACATGAGGATGGTGAGGATGGGCTGATGTTAGAAAAGAAAAGTGAAACCGAAAAGCTGAAACTACGCGGACAGTTAAAAATGTATATCCAGTGGCCGTCCATCATGGCGGTGCTGCTGATTGCGATGAACATCTGGGTCTATATCATCGACCGGCGGGCAGGAAGCCTGATGGGAATCTTCGTCGTGATTTACAGTCTGATTGCCCTGGGACTTTATTTCCGAAGCAAGACTGTCCTCTTGAAGGATTTGGTGGAATTTGCGGCACAGTATGGAATTGTCCAGAACACCTTGTTAAAAGAGCTGACCTTGCCCTACGCAATCCTAATGAGCGACGGGAAGACTATCTGGATGAACGACCTGTTCAAGGAGATCTTAGGATGCAAACCCAGACGGGACGTTCCAATCAGCAAGTACATTCCTGAACTGAACCGGAGCATTTTTCCTAAGGAGATTCAGGATACGGTAGAGATGGACGTCTATTTCGGCAACCGGGAGTTCAAGGCAGAGCTGCGGCAGGTTTCCGTGGAAGGATTCAACGACACTGGCCTGCTCCTTCAGATGCCGGCGGAAAAAGAGTATTTTATCGCCGTCCATCTTCAGGATGTAACGGAACTGAACCGCTACATCAAAGAGAACGAAGAACAGCGTCTGGTTGCCGGCTTAATCTATATTGACAACTATGACGAAGTCATCAACAGCGTAGAAGAGGTTCGCCAATCCCTGCTGATGGCGCTGGTAGACCGGAAGATTAACCAGTATATCGCCAAAGTTGACGGTATCGTCAAAAAGATGGAGACGGACAAATATTTTATCGTGCTCAAGAAGCAGTATTTCAAAGAGTTGGAGGCTGACAAGTTCTCATTGCTTGAGGACGTAAAGTCGGTGAATATCGGAAACGGAATTCCGGCAACTTTAAGTATCGGTCTTGGTCTTAGCAACGACGCTTATTCCCAGGGTTATAACTACGCCCGGGTCGCCATCGACCTTGCCCTGGCAAGGGGCGGAGACCAGGCAGTCATCAAAGACAGCCATGGTATTACATACTATGGCGGAAAACGTGAGCAGACTTCTAAGAATACCCGGGTCAAAGCCCGAGTGAAGGCAGAGGCGCTCCGGGAATTCATTACCTTGAAAGACAAGATTTTCGTCATGGGACATAAACTGACGGATGCGGACGCTTTTGGCGCCGCAATCGGAATCTGCCGTGCGGCGGCAGCCATGGAGAAGAAAGCCTACGTCGTAATCAACGAAGTATCGGCTTCGCTCCGTCCACTGTACGAGTGTTTCGTGAAGGATTCCAACTATCCGGAAGGACTGTTCCTCAAGTCCGCCCAGGCAATCGAGATGGCAGACGAGAATTCGATGGTGGTAGTCGTGGATACGAACCGCCCTAAGATGACAGAATGTGAAGAATTATTGAAAAAGACCAAGACTATCGTCGTACTCGACCATCACCGCCAGAGCAGCGACAATATCGAGAACGCCATGCTGTCCTATATTGAACCTTACGCTTCTTCTGCGTGTGAGATGGTAGCTGAGGTTCTGCAATACATTGTGGACGACATCAAGATTCCTAAGATTGAAGCAAGCAGTATGTATGCGGGGATTATGATTGACACCAACAACTTCGTAAACCATACGGGTGTGCGTACCTTCGAGGCTGCGGCATTCCTGCGCAGATGCGGGGCAGACATCACCCATGTCCGTAAGATGTTCCGGGATGACATGGAGTCCTACCGGGCAAAAGCGGAGATTATCAGCAGCGCGGAGGTTTACCACAAGAAGTTTGCCATTGCAAAAGGAACGGCGCTCGAGATTGAAAGCCCGACCATCGTAGGCGCGCAGGCGGCAAATGAGCTGCTGGACATCAGCAACATCAAGGCTTCCTTCGTACTGACAGAGTACAACGGAAGGATTTATGTGAGCGCCAGGTCTATTGACGAGGTGAATGTGCAGATTATCATGGAACGCCTTGGCGGAGGCGGGCATATGAACGCATCCGGCGCACAGTTTGACCACACAGACATGAACGAGGCAATTACTACCCTCAAGAAAGTAATCGACGATATGATAGAAGGAGGAGACATCTAATATGAAAGTAATATTGACAGAAGACGTAAAATCCCTTGGGAAAAAGGGTGAGATTGTAGAGGTAAGCGACGGATACGCCAGGAATTTCATCCTCAAGAAGAAAAAGGGCCTAGAAGCGAACAGCAAGAACTTAAACGACCTGAAACTCAAGAAAGCCAACGATGATAAACTGGCGCAGGAACAGTACGAGGCGGCCATGGAGCTTGGGAAGAAGATTGAAGCCGGAAAAGTGGAGATGTCCATTAAGACCGGCGAAGGCGGCAAGGCCTTCGGCTCTATCGCATCGAAAGAGATTGCCGCAGAAGTGAAGGAGCAGATGGGGCTGGACGTAGACAAGAAGAAGATTCAGCTCAAGGAAGCAATCAAGACCCTGGGAACCCACAATGTGCCGATTAAGCTGCATCCGAAAGTTACCGTAGAGTTGAAAGTAATTGTAAGCGAAGAGTAAGGAGTTCATATATGGAAGAGGCGCTTATTAAGCGGGTAATGCCCCACAGCATCGAGGCAGAGCAGTCTGTCGTCGGCGCTATGCTGATGGACCGGGACGCCATCACCACATCTTCCGAAATCATCAGCGGCAGCGATTTCTACCAGAGCGCCTATGGCGTCGTATTTGACTCCATGGTGGAGCTGTTCAACGAAGGACAGCCGGTAGACCTGATTACATTACAGGAGCGTCTGCGTTCAAAGGACGTTCCTGCTGAGATTTCAAGCCTTGAGTTTGTCCGTGATCTTCTGAACATGGTATCGACCTCGGCAAACGTAAAATATTATGCGCAGATTGTCGCAGACAAATCGGTCATGCGCAAGTTAATCCGCCTGAACGAAGAGATCGCCAACATCTGTTATGCCGGCAATGACTCTCTGGAGGCGGTACTGGAAAAGACGGAGAAATCCGTCTTTGAATTATTACAGAGACGCAACTCCAGTGAATTTGTACCCATAAAGCAGGTGGTTTTAAATGCACTGGAAAGAATCGAGAAAGCGTCCAAGAACAAAGGAACCGTCACAGGTATTCCCACAGGGTTCATAGACCTGGACTACAAGCTCTCCGGGCTGCAGCCCTCAGACCTTGTCCTTATAGCGGCAAGGCCTTCCATGGGGAAGACCGCTTTTGTCCTGAACATTGCCCAGTATATTGCCTTTAAGAAGGACAAAAGTGTTGCCATCTTCAGCCTTGAGATGTCCAAGGAACAGCTTGTAAACCGTCTGTTCTCTCTGGAATCCCAGGTAGACGCCCAGGCGCTTAGGACTGGCAACATGAAGGATTCCGACTGGGAGAAACTGATTGAGGGCGCCGGAATCATCGGCAAATCCCGCCTGATTATCGACGACACGCCGGGAATCTCTATCTCGGAACTACGTTCCAAGTGCAGGAAATATAAGCTGGAGCATGGCCTGGATGTCATCATCATCGACTATCTGCAGCTGATGACCGGAGGCGTGGGAAGAAGCCAGGAATCCAGACAGCAGGAAGTGTCTGAGATTTCCCGTTCCTTAAAAGGGCTTGCAAGGGAATTGAACGTACCTGTAGTCACGCTGTCCCAGCTAAGCCGTGCGGTAGAAAGCCGCCCGGACAAGCGTCCCATGCTCTCCGACCTGCGTGAATCCGGGGCGATTGAGCAGGATGCGGACGTCGTCATGTTTATTTACCGGGATGAGTATTATAACAAAGACTCGGAATTCAAGAAACAGGCTGAGATTATCATTGCAAAACAAAGAAACGGTCCTGTAGGGACCGTTAATCTGGCTTGGCTGGGCGAATACACCAAGTTCGCCAACCTAAGCAGGCAGGAAGAATCTTTTTAATTTTTCGATTGGACCAGTCTCCGCCGCGCTCTTCCGATAGGATTGCTGCTGACGGATGAGCTGGTCCAATCTGCGGAAGGACTCTTCTTCCCGCCGTTCTTTGGCATCCAGCATGAATGACATCTCTTTCGTAATCATGGACAGCAGGACTTCGTTGTTATTCTCCAGCATCCGTTTCATATGTAACTGGTCCCGCGTCCTCCTCAAATCCGGAATCAATGCCTTTAACTCAGAGAACGGGACTCCCTGTTCGTATAGTTCTTTGATGCAGCCGAAAAGCCTCGCATCATCCTTGGTCTCCCTCTTCAACTGTTCTAATGCGTTACTGCTCATGGTCTTACCCCCTTATCAAAAACTTGTCCCAATTATCATAACACGGTGCTTCTGCGAAACAAGTAAAACGGTGTCAGGAACGCAAAAAAAGCACGGCATCTCTTTTCACAGAATATGCAGTGCTTTTTTCGTATCTTTTCATTGCCGGTGTATAACGGAACTGAGAGTAACCCGCCGGCGGTTCCTTCACAATCCCGGTACAACGGATAATTGCATAATGGCTAGTTATATTCGATACTAGCCCTGAGAGATTGCTCCTGTAGGACACTGAGCTGCACATGCGCCGCAATCAACACAAGCGTCAGCATCAATCTCATAATGATCTGCCCCCTGAGAAATTGCGCCAACCGGACATTCAGCCTCGCATGCTCCACAGCTTACACATTCATCACTAATTACGTGTGCCATAGTATGTACCCTCCTTTTTTAGTATATAGGCTTGGACATGAATCCAGCCTGTTATTATCATAATACAAAAAAGGAAAATATACAAGAGTAGATTTCCACAAAAACAGCCGCACCCGTGAGAAACTACAGGTGCGGCTTCACATTTCTATATCTGATTCAATCGGCGGAAATGATTAAACCAATTTCATCGGATTAATCTTTACGCCAGGCCCCATTGTGGAAGTAAGCGTCACGCTCCGTAAGAACTGACCCTTTACTGCCGCCGGTCTTGCCTTAACGATTGCGTCAATAAGCGTCTGGAAGTTGTCCGTAATCTGCTCCTCCGTAAAGGATGCTTTTCCTAACGGCACATGGATAATGTTCGTCTTGTCAAGTCTGTACTCAATCTTACCGGCTTTGATATCCTTGATTGCCTTCGTAACGTCCATCGTTACCGTACCAGCCTTGGGGTTCGGCATCAGGCCTTTTGGTCCGAGAATACGTCCAAGACGTCCAACGATACCCATCATATCCGGCGTAGCAACGACTACGTCGAACTCAAACCAGTTTTCATTCTGAATCTTAGGAATCAGTTCGTCTCCTCCAACATAATCTGCTCCGGCTGCCTTCGCCTCCTCAGCCTTGGCGTCCTTCGCAAATACCAGGATACGTACCTTCTTGCCGGTTCCGTGGGGAAGTACGACCGCGCCACGGATCTGCTGGTCAGCGTGACGTCCGTCACATCCGGTTCTGATATGAGCCTCGATTGTCTCATCGAATTTTGCAACTGCAGTCTTCTTAACTAATGATACCGCATCCGCAACGTCGTAGAGTGTTCCTCTGTCAATCGCTTTTGCAGCTTCAACATATTTCTTTCCTCTTTTCATCTAAATAACCTCCTTGTGGTAATGTCGGGATAACCCTCCCACTTACTCGTTTACATTTATCAAATGTCCTACGCCTCTTCTACCTTTACACCCATGCTTCGGCAAGTACCTGCCACCATGCTCATAGCCGCCTCAACGGTCGCCGCGTTCAGATCCGGCATCTTCGTCTCCGCAATCTCTCTCAACTGAGCCTGCGTAATTGTTGCAACCTTCGTCTTGTTCGGAACGCCTGAACCAGACTTAATGTTGCATGCCTTCTTGATTAAAACCGCTGCCGGCGGTGTCTTGGTAATGAAGCTGAAACTTCTGTCACTGTAAACGGTGATAACTACAGGGATGATCAGATCTCCCTGATCTGCCGTCCTTGCGTTGAACTGCTTTGTAAACTCAACGATATTCACACCATGCTGACCAAGAGCCGGGCCAACCGGTGGAGCCGGAGTTGCCTTTCCGGCAGGAATCTGCAACTTAATGTAACCTTCTACTTTTTTTGCCATCTCAATTACCTCCTTGTGGTGATGTCGGGAAATGGATCCCTCCCACTGTTTTTGATTTACAACTTTTTAACTTCTGAGAAACTGATCTCAACCGGTGTCTCGCGGCCGAACAGTTCAACATTGATTGTAAGACTCTGCTTGGGCACGTTCATAGCCTGAATGACTCCTACGGTCTCCGCCCACGCCCCGGCAATTACCCGGACCGTATCGCCCTCCGCAAAATCCACCAGAATATTCTCCTGACGGATTCCCAAGGGAGCCATCTCCGCATCCGTAAGCGGAATCGGCTTAGAGCCTGGACCGACAAAGCCGGTGACGCCTCTGGTGTTCCGCACCACATACCACGTGTCGTCGTTCATAATCATATGAATCAGCACATAACCGGGAAACATCTTCTTCTGCGCCGCCTTCTGGACGCCGTTTTTAAGTTCCACGACGTCCTGCATCGGAACCCGTACCTCAAGGATCTGCTCTTCCAGATGCCTGTTCTCAATCGTCTTATCAATGTTGGCTTTTACTTTGTTCTCATACCCGGAATAGGTATGCACTACGTACCATTTTGCCTCTGACATAAACTCACCTTTCTTGCCTGCAGATTATCAGTCTATCTTACCAATAAATCTACTCCGTACTGGGCGATAAAGTCAACGATTGCAATGATCGCTCCCAATATTACGGATACGGAAACAACTGCTGCCGTCTGTTTTGCTACTGTCATCTTGTCTGGCCAAATGACTTTCTTGAATTCTCTGTTAAGACCCTTGAACCAGCTTTTCTTCTGCGTCTTTTCGCTCATGACAACCACTCCTTTACGGCGACTACTTCGTTTCCTTATGCAATGTGTGTGATTTGCAGAACTTGCAATACTTCTTCGTCTCCATACGCTCCGGATGTGATTTCTTATCCTTCGTCATGTTGTAGTTACGCTGCTTGCATTCTGTACATTCCAATGTGATTCTTGTACGCACAACTTCCACCTCGCTTTACGTTTTTGCATTGACGTGTTACTTGGTAGCTTGCGAGGCTACCCAAATATTTAGGCATAAAAAAAAGACCTACTTCCATTCGCTATGATATTCTATCATAAGCAGAATGGAAATGCAAGTCCTTCTTGGCAATTTTTCAGTCTATTTATCTCCATAATGATACCGACACGCCAAAATATATATGTTATCTTTATCTATTCTATAAATCAACCTGTCTTTATCATTGATGCGCCGACTCCAAAATCCGGCTAAGTTTCCACTTAATGGCTCCGGCTTTCCAATTCCATCATTACCATTCCTAACAATGTCATTGATTAACTGATTAATCTTTTTCAAAGTTTTACGGTCTTCTGTCTGCCAATACACATAATCTTCCCAACCAGTATCAGCAAATACCTTATTCATTATCTTCCGCCTCAAACAGTTCATGAATAGCACATTGCCCACTCTCTAACTGTACTTTCCCTTTCATTAACCAGTCGTAATTTTCTTTATTTCCCATAACATAAATATTTTCCATAAGATTGTTATATGATTCTTCTGATATCATAACCACATTCTTATTATCTTTTCTTGTAACAATCATAGTTTCATAATCGTCTGTTACTTTATCCATATACATTTTCATATTATCACGAAGATTTGTATAATTTACTGCCAACATAGCAATCACCTCCAAATTATAAGTACAGTTTTCCGTACTTATATTGTACCGTACAATTTTCTGTACGTCAATATTTTATTCCATATTATTACAGAATAAACGTAACAGTTCAGCCTGCAGCTGCCAGGAACCCACCTCTTTGCCGTAGGAAAACTTTAAAATAGGCGGATTTTGTAACACCTCCGTAATTCTGCGCATATTCTACTGTACACAGCATTTTTTCTCTAGTATAATAAAATTGATGCAGAATATCCACAGGATTGCATAAGATTGCATCAAAAATGAAAGTTGAGGTATATTTATATGATTTATAATAATGTGTTAGAAGCAATGGGACATACACCCATTATCCAGCTAAACCGAATGGCAGGACCGGATTCTGCCCGGATTCTGGTGAAGTTCGAGGGACTGAACGTGGGCGGCTCCGTCAAGACAAGGACGGCAGACAGCATGATCCGCAAGGCGGAAGAAGACGGTATTTTAACAGAGGACTCTATCATCGTAGAACCAACCAGCGGCAATCAGGGAATCGGGCTTGCCCTTGTCGGGGCAGTGAAGGGGTATGAGACGGTCATCATCATGCCGGATTCTGTAAGCCAGGAGAGACGTTTTCTCGTAGAGCATTACGGCGCAAAGGTGGTTCTGGTACACGACGCCGGGAATATTGGGGAATGTATCAATGAATGCGTAAAGACCGCTAACCGTATGGCGGCAGAGAATCCCAGAGTGTTCGTGCCGCAGCAGTTCGAGAATGAGGCAAACCCGGCGGCACATAGAGAGCAGACAGGACAAGAGATTTTAGGGCAGGTGGACGGTCCCATCGACGGGTTCTGCTCCGGGATTGGAACCGGCGGGACAATCACCGGCATCGGTGAGACACTGAAAGCCGCCAACCCGGATATTACCATCTGGGCGATTGAGCCGGAACATGCGGCAATTCTCTCGGGCGAACATGTGGGGACGCATATCCAGATGGGAATCGGCGACGGCGTAATTCCTAAGGTGCTGAACCAGAATATCTATGAGGACATCGTGATTGTTACAGATGAAGAAGCCTTACAGACTGCGAAGGACCTCGCAAGGCTGGAAGGGCTGATGTGCGGGATTTCCAGCGGCACGAACGTAGCCGCCGCCTTGAAGCTTGCGAAAAAGCTTGGGAAAGGGAAGACGGTCGTGACCCTTCTTCCGGATACGGCGGAGAGATATTTTTCAACGCCGTTGTTCGGGTAAAACTCTCCACCCCGGTTACGCCGGATGTTTACGGACGATTTCCAAAATAAATGGAAAAATACCGATATCTCCCATATTGTAGGGTTTTATCGGTATTTTTACTATCATTAATATTTTTTTGCGACCTTATAAGTGTAATAAATATCAATGGGGAGGGAGACAAGCAAGATGCCCATCCACCACAGATAGCAGGCAATCCCTTTTGTAAAACAGCAGACCAATATCGTAAGGATTCCAGCTATGATAAATAAATTCCCGCCAAACCGTTGGCTTTTCTTCCACGTTATCTCGTTTTTCATACTCCAATGAGTTCTCAGCCCGATAACGGAATTCTTTTGAAGTTTCGGCATAATACTTCCAATGACAATCATGAATATACCTAAAAGACTGAAAATAAGTTGAAATATATCAACGGGAACAGAGGACAAATTCTCCACTTTATTAAAATCCGTATATAGGAAATAACCTGTCATGGCATTGAAAATCAAAAGCGAAAAAATACCTGCCGTTATACAGGCTTTTTCATTGTTTTCCCCTGTTTTTTCTCCTGATTTAGAAGAAACTTTTGAACACTCAAGCATAATCAACCCAAATATAATTGTAATGACTGGAAAAATGAGTGTTTCGTATTTACTGCCCCAGCGGGTTACTTGATTATCAAAACCATAATGGGCAGGAATCTGGTCTGGCAAAAACAACAATGAAACCAGGGTTACAGGCGCGGGCAAAAACATTAAAATATAAAAAATAGTTCTCTGCTTCTTCATTATTTTCCCTCCCCTCCCAGAGCGTGTTATAAAATTATGCGTTCAGCAGTTTCTCAATGCTCACCAGCTTCACGCTGAGAACGAATATCTTAGAAGCAATCTCTAATTCCTCCACAGTCGGGAAGGACGGCGCAATACGGATATTGCTGTCTTTCGGGTCCTTACCATACGGATAGGTCGCTCCGGCGTCCGTCATCACAAGCCCAGCCTCTTTCGCCTTTGCCACGATGGCCTTCGCACATCCTTCCATAGAGTCGAAGGAGATAAAATATCCGCCCAACGGCTTCGTCCATGTCCCGATGCCAAGGCCGCCAAGTTCCTTCGTCAAGACTTCGTCTACCTTCTCGAATTTCGGGCGGAGAATTGCCGCATGTTCTCTCATATGCTCGTAGACTCCCAGCATATCCTTGAAATACCGCACATGGCGGAGCTGGTTCAGCTTATCATGCCCGATGGTCTGGTACTTCATATAACGCCTTGCGTCCTCAAGATTGCCCCTTGACGCTGCTAACGCCGCAATTCCGGAGCCTGGGAAGGACACCTTCGACGTAGAAATAAATTTTATCACAATATCCGGATTCCCGACTTTAATGCACTCGTTCAGCAGTTCCAGCACGACTACCCGCTTATCGTCATACAGATGATGGATGGAATACGCATTATCCCAGAAAATGCGGAAGTCTTTCGCCGCAGGCTGAAGCCTTGCGAATCTCCTGACCGTCTCGTCAGAATAGGAAATCCCTGTAGGGTTCGAGTATTTCGGCACACACCAGATTCCCTTGATGGACGCATCCTTTGAAACCAATTCTTCCACCATATCCATATCCGGTCCTGTCTCAAGGAGCGGTACGTTAATCATCTCTATCCCAAAGAATTCTGTGATGGCAAAATGACGGTCATACCCCGGCACAGGGCACAGGAATTTTACCCGGTCGAGCTTAGCCCAGGGCGTACTGCCCATGAAACCGTGGGTCATGGCGCGGGAAACCGTATCGAACATGACGTTCAGACTGGAATTTCCATAGATAATGACACTGCGCTCCGGTACTTCCGATAAATCCGCCAGAAGTTTCCTTGCATCGCTGATTCCATCAAGAACGCCGTAATTCCTACAGTCTACTCCATCAGAACTTACCAGGTCGGACTCACTGGTCAGGACGTCCATCATCCCAATCCCAATATCCAACTGCGCCTTGGACGGCTTACCGCGGGACATGTCCAGATGAAGCCCCTTTTTCTTGATCTCCTCGAACTGCTTTTCAAGATCGCTTTTCAAAGTCTTTAACTTCTCTTTGCTTAACTTGCTGTACGGTGCCATATTCAAAAACTCCCTCCTGTTTTATGGCGGCTTGCGCCGCCGTCTTCCATATCTTTGATTCATTCAAAAATAACTATATGCTATTTTAAGGACTATCAAAAAAAAAGTCAAGATGTTTTTGAATTTTTATTTCTATTTTCTTTCATTTTATATCCATTTTAAACGATACTTTCCGTTTCTATTTGTCGTAAATGCAATTTTCTTCTTAAACACTTGCATTTTAATGACTTTCCTGCCCTACTCCACCAATTCAAACCTTAACAAAACCGGATTATGGTCGCTGTATCCGAAATCCGTATCAATATTCTCCGCTGCCGCCTTCACATTATCCGACACAAGAAAACCATCCACTACCGTCGTATAATTCACGCCTTTCGTATAAGGGATATCTGCCCCGCGGCAAGTCGGCGTCTCAAGCTCATTCTTGGCACGCACGATAGAGATTCCATCCGCCATCTCCTCCTGCGTAAGGACAGACACCCACGCCGGGAATTTCTGCTTTGCCGGGAACCCTTCCGCCACGTCTTCCCCTAACGCATGGTTAAAATCTCCTCCCACGATTACATAATTCCCCGCCTGATACTCTTCTTCCATTACAGCGTTCAAAAGCTCCAACTGCTGCGCGCGGATCTGCCCGCCCTCGTCATATGCAGACATGTGGCTGTTGATAAGAACCAGCTCTTTTCCTCCTTCTACCGGAAGGCGCATCACCGCAAAACACCGATCCAAATCAGTAAATTTCGTGACAAAGCTATTGTCCACAGGGTAGCTCCTGCGCTTTGCATCACCGATCTGGTAACGGCTGAAATTCAAAAGCCCGGCGTCCACGGCTCCGTGGGGATCAGAAAATGGGTAGAATAAGTATGCAGAATGAAAATTATATGCAAAAACATTTCCGTAATCTGGGAAACGGTTTTTCAGCTTCTCCATCTGGTTGATATGGTAACTCCGGTCTGCGTCTACGTCAACTTCCTGCAGCAGCATAAAATCCGCATGTAACTGCTCAAGCTCTCCCGCTGCGCCTTCCGTATTCGCCTCCACAGACTCTTTGCTTATCGCCTTTCCATATTTTCCCGTTGTCGGGGTTCCGTCATCCATCTCGCCCGTGTCCATGAAGAAACTATAGTCCGGTCCATATGCGCCGAACCCGATATTGTAGGTTACAGCAGTGTATGTCTCTCCTGTCTTCAGCGTCTTCTTCTGTCCATTCTCCACCTCAAGCTCTGCATAATCCTCAATCCTGTAGTAATTTGCCTGCATGTAGACGACATAGCCCACTATGCATAGAATACAGAGCAGCAGCAATCCCGCGGCAATTTTTACTATGACAGGCACGCGAAACCTGCCCTCCCTCTTCTCTTCCTTCCGTCTTACCCAATCCTCTCCCATAATTTCACTCCTACTGCCTTTACTACAGCCACTCTATATCTATACTCTCTATTCATACCCAAAGGGTATATTTACCAAGCATATCTGTCAGCATCTTCTTCATCTCTTCCCGCATCTCCTTAGGACGCAGCACTTCCACCATACTCCCCTGAGTCAGAAGCCACATCAGCACACCCCGCCCATAGACTTCCGCCTCAACAATCCACCCCTCCCCGTCTTCTGACACAACTTGCGCAGTGGGCAGGCGGTCTAAGACGGACGCAAGGCTGTTTCCGGTATACCGAAACTGCAGCTTGACCAACCGTCCCATATACATAAACTGTATGCGCTTGCGAAACTCCCCTTCTTCAAAGCGGTCCCTGTATCGGATCTTAAATTTTCTGCCGATGCGCCGGTATTCCTGAATTCTGTCAATCCGGAAAACCGCCGGATAGTCGTATTTCTGCACATACTCTCCCTTCTCGTCCTGCTCTACGATATACGCGTTCAAATAGAAATAGTATTCGGAAAAAAGCAGCGCCAACGGCTGAATCGTCCGCACAACCGCCTCTTCTTTCATTGACTGTTTCTGATAAACGATTTCCAGAAGATTACACTGCCCAATCTCGGAGCCAATCTCCCACAGTTTATCCTGAATATAAGACTCATGATGTATCTCAACATAATGAAACTTCTCGTTTGAAATCAAATCGGCAACCAGCTTCATATTCTCCCTCGGAGCACAGCCGTTCACCAACTTATCCAAAATCCTTCCAACCTCTTCCTTTGTAAACGCCCGGCTTTCCAGCAAAATCTTGCTCACAGCAAGAATCTCGCTGTTGGACATCACTGTATCCCCCAGCCCAGTCATAACAAAGCCCCGGAAGGCACGGTTATAGACAATATCCCGGATATCGGAAGAATCCGCCACTCTCTTCTCATCAAGAAATGCCCTGATATCGTTGATGTCGCGCTGGATGGAACGCTCGCCAACCCTGAACCGCCGTGCTTCCTCGTTTTTATGAATCACCTTTCCTTCACAAAATCTCATGTAAATGTCTAAGATTCTCCTGCTTTTATCCCGTCTGCCCACTACTTTTCACTCCTTTGACGCACCCCAGTTCCCGTTCCGGCGTACAACCGATTTAATACAAACTCTCCATAAACATTTTCACATCTTTTTCCGTCGAAAATGTATCTCCTGTTTCATGGTCCCAAAAAACAACTTCGCATTTTCCTAAATCAAGACAGATATAATTCCCGAAGGCATCAATGGCAAAAGGCATCAACTTCCGATCCTCTATCGCCTCCAACGCAGTAAAAACCGTGTCCGTATCCGTTTCTTCCCTATTAAAAGACAGGATCGCCCCCAACACCTTCTCTGACGTTCCCAGCATAAATCGGTATTTCTCCGGCGTAGCTCCGTTCCCTTCCTTCACCAAAGCCCTCAGCTCTTCCGGAATCACAATTCCTCGCTCTCCCTCTATCACAGCAAAAATATCCTTATCCGCCAGGTCAATCTTATAATTCCATTTCATATCCTCACACCCCTCTTACCTGCATCCTGAGCCGCCGCCCCATATACTTCTTCCGCCTGTGTGCCTGCATTTCTCGTGGGTTTCGGCGTTCACCAACTGCATCTTTCCCGGTATCTCACTGTGATGCCATGTCAGCCCCGATATCCTTGGCGCTCCCTCTCGAATCTGCTGCAGCTGCCTTGGCGTGAACTGTTTCGCAAACTCCGGGTCCCGCTCAATACGCTCTTTTAATCTCTCCGTACAATACTTAAACTGTTCCATGTCCGACCCATTCCACAGACTCTTAGGCAGGCTCGTGTCAAATTTACTCTCAAACTGGGGAAACACTCCTTCTACCCTCTCCCCATTTACCCGAAGCACACGTCTCACATACAAAACGTCTGTCTCCGGATACGTCTGTCCCTCCAAGTCCTCCCGAATCGTATGTATATGCCTCGGTTCCCCGATTTCCTTCAAACTGTTCTCAAAAGCCTTTAACTTCTCTCCCACTTCTCTTGAAACCAGATTCTTCAATTCTTTTACTTCGCTAAACGGATTCATCAGACCACCTCCCCTTTCAAATATCGATGCCAAGTTTCAAGATATTCTCCGGGTCTGTCATATCTGACGATCTGTTCTCGTAAAATACATTCTACAATTCTATTTTGCACCATTTCATCGAAATCTGCAACAAAAGAATTTTCCGAATAAATCAGGGCATTCTTCCACTCTTCCATTGAATCCGCATTCTCCGCTTCTTTTTCCGACTCCGGTGTGCATACCATATCATAAACGACTCCGCTGATATCCTCCAAATCCACCCTGCCGTTTACTTTCATCAGCCGGATAACATCCGTCTTAATCCTGGACGGAAGAGAAGCCGATACCACTTCTTTCATCAACTCCTCCATATTCATGTCAAACCGTTCGCCCGCCACTTTGCCAAACAGCCGGCTTAATACCCTTCGCTTCGAGTCGTCCGAAACCATCGGCCCACATCCCTGATTGCGGTACGTCCCTTCTGTTTTTTCATAGGCAACCTTACACAGCACCGGTTCCAGCCAGTTATTCTGATAGACGGCGGCTGCACCCGTTGGAATCTTCGCCAGTTCCTTTATCTGATCCTCCGATAAATTCGCCGCTTTCCCAACCAAGTTTCTATCCTCGGCATCCGGCAGCCTCATAATAATCTTCGTATTCGTATTCCGGATAACGCTCATATCCAACAGTCCCGGCGCCTGATCCGCAATCACAAACCCCTCTCCGTAGGTTCGGACTTCCGCAATGGCATTCGCCAGCATTTCCACCGATTTTCCCAATAAATTAGACGACTCGCTGCTCTGCTCTGTCGAAGTCTTCTTTAACAGGTTATGGGCTTCTTCCAGAACCGTAATATGGCTCAGCTCTCCATTCATCACGCCAGACGTCATACGGTATTCCAAAAGCCGCATAACCAGAATCCCCATTATCATCGACTTCGTCTCCACAGAACCGACACGGCTGAGGTCAACAATCACATTTTCATCGAAAAGCTTTTCATCGCCTAATTCATCATTGCCAAACAATCTCCCGTAGATTCCGTTTGTAAGAGACTTTATCCTCGTTGCCAGGGAGCCTACGTAATTATCCTTCACCTCCTGGGAAAACGCCGATTCTTCCACCACTCGGTTAAGCTCAAATAATACGTCTGCAAACGTAGGGAAAAGCTCGTCCGAAAACGAATTCTCTGACGTTTCAAGGTTCCAGCCGGCGCTTATGTAAGCCCTCTCCACCGAATCTTTCAGCACGGCCGGCATTGCGGCATACATCGGCCAGCACACGTTGAAAATCTCGATCAGCCTGTCTATGTGTTCCAGCACATGAATCCCCTTAGGAAACTGAAAAGGATTCAGCTTTAACATCGGCGCAATATAAGGGTTCGTGCCATACACAGACGCGCAGCCGTTTCCAAACACATGCTTATACTCCCCCTTTGCCGGTTCAATCACGAGAAAATGTACGCCCTGCCGATTCAGCTCCCTGAGCATCTGATACACTGTATTCGATTTCCCGGAACCTGTAGAGCCCGTTACAAAGGTATGCATGGCAAGACTTTTCAGATTCAGAGATACGGACGCCTGCTGCCGCGTCCCCATATGATAGATGTCTCCCAGCTTTATCTGCCTCTTAACTTCTTCAGATACGTTTGTCTCAAACACATTCCTGCCGAAAGAGGCCATTTCCAGCACCGGCAGGCCATTGATTGACTTCTTTGGCAGCCCCATATTTACAGCCAATTCATAAGAATTAGAAATAGACGCCGGGCTCAGCACCACATCCTCACTGGCCGGATTATGGAATAATGGATGCGAAAACCTGGAAAGATAAGCCTTCACCCTTCTTCCATTGGCTTCATATGCGCTCCAATTATTAATATACGCCGCCTGCAAAGAAGAATTATCCCCCCGCATCAATGCATTATATCCACTTGACACAATCGCATTGGTTTCCGGGTCAGAGGAAATGACATAGGTCGCGCAGTGAAACGCCCCATAGGATTCACATTTTTTCAGCCTGTCTATCTGCTTGTCTATCGTATCCAAGAGATTTTTCACCGTCTTATTTTCATTGGAAAACTGAAGCGTCTTTCCCTGGGTTGTCCCTTCTGCTTCACTGCTGCTATCATTCTTCTGCACAGATGTGGAAAGATTCCTCGAGAGGGTATTTCCCGATGATTCTGTCGTACTGCCGGTCTGCGTCACGGTCTGATTCGTATTCCTTCCCGACGAACCCACCAGACCGCCTACCACCTGTGACA
>OFFP01000778.1_pt1 | contig 24666 bp, 27 predicted proteins | sample 1521431 | NCBI WGS metagenome assembly OFFP01 (sample SAMEA3504104, study PRJEB24116) | mouse gut metagenome | biome: mouse gut; feature: mouse-associated habitat; material: faeces | place: Denmark | collected 2011
ATGACAGTTATTGGATGCCTCTGATTACAACCTTGAACATGACGCACCGCCCGCATGATACACGCCATACCTGCATTTCCATGTTGACCGTCGCAGGTGTCTCCGATAAGGTCATTAAAAAAATTGTTGGTCATAAAGGGCAAGGGGTCACGGAGGTTGTTTATACACACTTTGAGATTGAGGAACTACTGGACGCAATCAACCGCATATAGTGAGGTGTGCCATGAATAGAACTGAATACAAGAATAATTTTTATAAAGAGCATTATGAGAGAATCAGTCTTGCAGTACCTAAAGGAATGAAAGATATTATCAAGGCTCTCGCATCTGATAAAGGAATGTCGGTCAATTCCTATATTCAAGACTTAGTCCGTAAAGACCAGTGCGGAATGTTTGACACGATGCAGATTGCGGAAAAGAACAGAGAAATGATTTCCGGCATAAACGGAAACATGCACGACGGATATAATGTCATATTCAAAGACGGTCACTCATGCCATTGTCGCACGAAAAAGGATGTCCGGTCATGTATCATTGAATACTGCTGCAAAAAGGGCGATTGATTCGTCCTTTTTTTATTGCAAAAAGTGTCTTGCACAAGATTTCAAAAGTCTTGCACAAGACCATATTTTATTTGTCAGTTACATGTCAGTTACGTGTTAGTTACCGTGAAAATTTTGTGTGTTTTTGTGGTGTCTCATAGGAAATTCAGAATATTAGAAAACCCCGAAAACATCGTGTTTTCGGGGTCTGTCTTTCTTTTGCAATATTCGCTTGAATTATCGCTTGCTAAACTGCGGAGCCCTACGAGCTGACTTAAGACCGTATTTCTTACGCTCTTTCATACGTGGGTCACGTGTCAGGAATCCTGCTTTCTTGAGTACCGGCCTGTAATCTGCATCAGCCTGAAGAAGCGCCCTTGCGATACCATGACGGATCGCTCCTGCCTGTCCGGTATATCCGCCGCCCTTTACATTCACGATCACGTCGAACTTACCGTCTGTCTCTGTCGCAACCAATGGCTGGCGCACAACGACCTTCAATGTCTCTAATCCGAGATACTCGTCGATGTCTCTTTTATTTATCGTAACCTTACCTGTTCCTGGTACTAAATACACTCTTGCGATTGATTTTTTTCTTCTTCCTGTTCCGTAGAATCTTGCATTAGCCACTTTAATATCCTCCTCTCAACCTTCTCTTACAGTTTCAGTTCAACCGGTTTCTGAGCCTGCTGCTTATGCTCTGGTCCGGCGTACACATGAAGTTTCTTAATCATAGCTCTTCCCAAAGGTCCTTTCGGAAGCATACCCTTAACAGCAAGTTCAATCACTTTCTCTGGCTTCTTGTCCATCATCTCTGCCAGTGTAGTCTCCTTCATGCCTCCTACATAGTCAGAATGGTGGTAATAAACCTTCTGCTCCATCTTCTTGCCTGTTACTTTTATCTTCTCGGCATTGACAATCACTACATAGTCACCGGTATCAATGTGCGGAGTGAATTCCGGCTTGTTCTTACCTCTTAAAATCTTAGCTACTTCTGATGTGAGACGACCTAACGTACATCCCGCAGCATCAACTACATACCATTTTCTTTCAATCTTATCTGGATTCGCCATATAAGTTTTCATCGGTCTACCTCCTGTGAAACATTAACATATTCATGATAATCATACACGCAGCAATCTGCGAAAGGCAGTTCTTACGCATATTATGGTATCGAAATCAATAAGGCTCCGGGGCTTTGGTTCCTCACTGTTTCTCTTTTTGTCATACTGTTAAATTATATTATACGGCGCCGTGCGTGTCAACCATTTTCTTCTATTTTTCCAGTAGATTTTATCCCAGATTCTTCTCAAAATGCTGGTAATCAATCGGGTCTGTCCAGTCGCCGCCCCAAGTAAAGCCGTATTTCGCAAATATCTGATAACAGATATCCTCATGCCCAATCATATGCGGTTCACCGTTCGCCCTGTCGATATAGCGTTCCATGTCCGTATAGATTTCCCGGAAACTTCCGTCTTCGTTATATGCTACGCATGGATTCTGCAGGGGATTGATGTCAATCGCATATCCCATGGCATGGTTCGACAACTGGTCTGTCCCGGCAATGTTCCTGTAGAAAAATGCAGACGTATTGTTATTCTCGATGGAATTCCTGTCAGTTGAAGCGCCGTTATCCTCCGCCGTCCAGAACCGGTCTACCAAGAGCATAGACTGTATCTCATACTCCTGCTCATACAATTCCCGGAAAATATTCCTTACATCCTCCGCAATATTGACATTTACAATCAGCTCTCCGACCTGTACCTCATGATTGTAGTTAAAATGAAGGACTTTGAGGTAACGCAGCTGCTCTCTGGCAATGCTTTCATTATCCACAAAGGACATTCCATAAATGAACTGGAATATGTCGTCGCTGATTTCATTCGCCACAAAATACTGGTCGAGCATCCCTGGGTCTACCTGCGCCCTGTCTACAACCGTACCGGCTTGCATGTCCGTAATTGCCTGCATGGCAGTGGGATTATCCACAGACGAATCTGTTTCGGCCGCCTGTTCCGTATCGGTCGTGCTCTTTGCATCGTCTTTTTCTTTGTCAGTGTCCTTCATTTTGAAAAAAATCACGGCTGCAAGCACGATAATTAGAACAATTAGTATAATTACCATAATACGTGTGATGACATGTAACCTTTTTTCCAATCTTTCTCGCCTCCTAATCATCCTTATATATGGCAATATACTACAATTTTCGACTTTCCGCCACTAATATTTGGCAATTTTTCATTATTTCATGACTACCTTACGGAAATTCTTCTTTCCCTTTTTCAGAACAATTCCTTCCCCGGACAAATCTTCCGCCGTAAATTCTGCATGGATATCGCCAATCTTCTCCCCATCGACCGTCACGCCTCCCTGAGTTACTGCACGACGGGCGTCGGATTTGCTGGAGACCAGGCCGGATGTCACCAGCATAGTCAGGATATCAATTTTTCCGTCTGCAAGCTCTGCCTCGGTAAGTTCGGCGCAAGGCATGTCTGCCGCCGCCCCCTGGCTGAACAGCGCCTTCGCCGCATCCATCGCTTTTTGGGCCTCTTCTTCACCGTGTACCATCTTGGTTAGTTCAAATGCAAGGATTTCTTTCGCCTGATTAAGCTGCGCACCTTCCCAGGAATCCATCTTATCGATTTCTTCAAGGGGAAGGAAGGTCAGCATACGGATGCATTTTAAAACATCGGCGTCCGCTACATTTCTCCAGTACTGGTAGAACTCAAAGGGAGAAGTCTTTTCCGGGTCAAGCCACACTGCGCCTTTCTGTGTCTTCCCCATCTTATTGCCCTCAGAATTCAAAAGCAGCGTAATCGTCATGGCGCATGCATTCTTGCCCAATTTCCGGCGAATCAGCTCTGTTCCTCCCAGCATGTTACTCCACTGGTCGTCGCCGCCGAACTGTAGGTTGCAGCAATATTTCTGGAACAGTGCATAAAAATCGTAGCTCTGCATAATCATGTAGTTAAATTCCAGAAAGCTAAGCCCCCGTTCCATTCTTTGTTTGTAACATTCTGCAGTCAGCATCCGGTTCACACTGAAATGCGCTCCTACCTCCCGCAGTACCTCGATGTAATTCAAATCCTTCAGCCAATCAGCGTTATTGACCATCATGGCCTTTCCTTCTGAGAAATCAATAAAACGGCTCATCTGCCTTTTAAAACATTCACAGTTGTGCTGAATCGTCTCCTCCGTCATCATTTGACGCATATCCGTCCTTCCAGAGGGGTCTCCAACCATCGCCGTACCTCCTCCAATCAGGGCAATCGGCTTATTTCCTGCCTCCTGCAAACGTTTCATAAGACATAACGCCATGAAATGCCCCACATGCAGGCTGTCTGCCGTCGGATCGAAACCGATGTAAAATACAGCCTTTCCGTTATTAATCAAATCCCTGATTTCCTCTTCGTCTGTAACCTGCGCAATCAATCCTCTTGCCTGCAATTCTTCATAAATTCCCATAATTTCTTCTTCCTTTCTTTTTTATTGCCGGAAATAAAAAAACGTCCTTATCGCTTATCGATAAGGACGGATATACTATCTCCGTGGTACCACCTTGATTCACCGGCAGCTCACACTGCCCGCCTCTGTCAGTTGCGTATTCACAACCTTTGCACAGTAACGTGTGCGTCCCGTCACAGCCTACTCGCCTACACTTTCTTAATATCAAACCTGCTTTCTCTGCCTCTGAGAGACAAAAAAACGGTCCTACAATGTATGCTTTCTGTGTGCAGCTCCAAGATGTATTCATAATCCATTCCTTCATGCGCCTCTCATCCACCGGCGGCTTTCTGTATGGGTGTATGGGATTACTACTTCTTCTTTTCAAAGCCTTTGTTCTGTATGGGTCCTGCGGCAGGCTGAACTTTTGTCTGTCGCTTGAATAAAATCCTAACGTATTTGGAGCTTTTTGTCAAGGCAATTTTTGATTCCTATTGACATTCCGTTCAAATCGTAGTATATTTTATACAAGCAGATAAAGGGGAGTAGCCGAACACCATATGATTGGTGTATTTGAAAGCGTCACCCGATACCGAGAGGTATCCGTATCAAATGAGATGTGCAAGACTTTTATCGTGGCAGATGTCATGATAAAAGTCTTTTTTTATTATTTCATGGCTTCACCGGCTTTTCTTTGACGGTGTATATGACGTCTGCCGCACCTGTCATATACTATCTATGACGGAAAATATCTGCGGCACACAAAGGAAAGGAGGAATGATACTATGGGATGTCTGGGCAATCTACTCTGGTTTATCTTAGGAGGCTGCATAAGCGGCCTTAGCTGGGCGTTTGCAGGCTGCCTCTGGTGCGTCACCATAATTGGGATTCCAGTGGGAATGCAATGCTTTAAGCTTGCCGGCCTGTGTTTCTTCCCTTTCGGGAAGGAAGTTACTTACGGCGGAGGAACCGGCTCTTTCCTGCTGAACCTGATATGGCTTATGGTTTCCGGTTTCTGGCTTGCCGTAGAATCGGCGGCCATCGGAGTCTTACTCTGTATGACAGTAATCGGTATCCCCTTTGGCATGCAACAGTTCAAGCTCGCCAAGCTGGCTCTGATGCCATTTGGCACCACAGTTTATTAAGCAACGATTTCAAAAAAGGAAAAGAAAACAAGAAAAGGAGAATGACACTATGGAAAGACAACAATATGTATGCCCGAAATGCGGAAATATGCACTATGAAAGCGACCAGTTCCAGGCGACCGGCGGTAATTTTGCCAAAGTATTTGACATCCAGAATAAAAAATTTGCTACCGTCACCTGTACCCGCTGTGGTTTTACAGAATTGTACAAACGGATGAATTCTGACGGATGGGATATTATTGATTTTTTGATTGAATAACCGAAAGACGAGGCCGGCTGGGAATCACTTATGATTCCCAGCCGGTCTCATCTTTCGGTTCCATAAAGAATCCTAAGTACACTTGTAATATGGACAATGCTTCTTCAAACACTGCTGATTCTCTTCGGAAAAGCCGCACGTAATCTCCTCTGGCAGCTCCATCTCCACCCCCAGCTTCTCCTTCACGAACCCGGCCGCTTCTTTCGCCGCCGTAAAGGAATCCCGTTTGCAGCACCTGGGACCGCCAAGCCTGGCCACTGCGCCTAAGGCGCGGGAAGTCATCTCGTTGGAGAGACGCCAGGAATTGCCCGTAAGCGGCGTTGCCTTTGTAATGATGCTCATAAATATCCCGGTACTGACCGCAGCGCCGCAGCATCCCCACAGCCCGCATGCACCTCCCGGATATTCGCTTCCCCTGGCCCGCATCTCCTCCAAGGCTTCCTCAAACGCCTCCCTGCCGCCGCGCTCCTCGTATCCGCCGCAGTTCTTATACGCCGTAAGCAGCGCCGCGCCCACCATGACATGGTGCTCCGGTCCATGCATATATATGTATGGATTCTCCATCAACTCCTGCATAATGGCAAGGGGATTTTTCTCTGTGCTGGTCCGGCACCCTTCCATAATGACCTCTATCCCCCGTCTGGCATGGCAATTGTCGCACACATAATGCCCGTCCTCACAGCTTGCATGGCTTTCAAATTCCTCATGGCACATGACGCATTCCATCTTCTTCGCCTTCTCATAATATACGATCGGTTTGCCGCACACCAGACATGCCCCTACGTTTCTTGCCATATTATCATCCTCCAAACTACTTTCTTAAAATGCATACGGACTCTGTCCGGCAAGAGTACAAAGTCCGCCGCCCCAAAAAGGGGCAGGCATCGCATCCCCTACTGAATCTTCACACCGTCTTTCACCACGGCTTTCAGATTCAATTCCTCATCCAAGAGCACAACATTCCCCTTCTTCCCCGGCGCAAGAGAACCATATTCCTCGTGGATTCCCAGACATTTCGCCGGATTTGCGGTCGCGCATGCCACTGCCGTCTCAAGAGAAATCCCCATCTTTTGAACCACCGTCTTCATACATTCCATCAGGTTCGTAGCCGAGCCGGCCAGCGCGCCGTTAGATACAAGGGTCGCCCGTCCGTCTGCAACATTCACATCCAGTCCCCCAAGGGTATACTGTCCATCCGGCATCCCTGTGGCACGCATGCTGTCGCTGATCAGCACAATCCGTTCTGCACCCAGCATTTTAAATGCGGCACGCACTACAGAAGGATGGATATGGACTCCGTCGCAGATCATCTCCGCATTCACATGGGCGCTGTCTGAAACTGCCCCCACAACTCCTGGTTTTCTGTGGGTAAATGCCGGCATGGCATTGTACAGATGCACCGCATGGTCAGCCCCCGCCTCGAACGCCGCCATTGCCGTATCATAATCCGCATTGGTATGGGCAAGGGAAATATGCACCTTGTCCTTCATCTTCCGTATGAACTCCGCCGCATCCCTATTTCGCTCCGGCGCAATCCCTACGAACTTCACAAGCCCTTCTGAGGCATCCAGAAAACGCTGGCAGACGTCCGCATCACAGGAAATAATATTCCGCTCATCCTGCGCCCCCTTTTTCTCCTCGCTGATGAACGGGCCTTCCATATTCACGCCGACCAAGTCAGCCCCGCTATTTTGCCCTGTTGCCTTGCTGTTTACTTCTGCCTTGTACTGCGCCGCAACCGACAGAATATCCTCCAATTCATTGACCGGAAGGGTCATCGTCGCCGGGGAAATGGCAGTCACGCCCACAGACGCCTCGTATTCTGCAATCTTTTCAATGGCTTCTTTCGTCCCGTCACAGAAATCATAGCCTTTGCATCCATGAAAATGCAGATCAATCAGGCCGGGAATGGCGTAACACCCTTCTCCGTCAATAACCGTCTCCTCCGAAGCCGCTCTATCCGCTCCAAGGCAAGCCGGCCCCGCCGCCTCAATCTTTCCCTCCTGGATGACAATCTCTCCATCTACAAATTCCTTCTCTTCTGTGTAGACCTTCACATTCTTAATAATCATAATCTTACCTCCATACGACGTTTCCTATTCCAACACCTGCCTGCGTCTTCCGCTCCCTTCCTCCAACGCCCGCAGCGTATTGTCATGCAGGATTTCTTTTGCAAACTTATCCTGTTCTACATAATAAGAATAAATAATATCAAGCATTACCAGAATCGGGAACTGGGGAGAAATAACATTTCCATGGTTCAAGTGCCTAAGGGAAGGAAGCAGTACGATTTCATCGCAGAATTCCTCAAAAATCCCTTTGTTCTTAGCCGTCAAAAGTATGGTCTTCGCGCCTCTTCTGTGAGCCTCTTTGAGCAGATACAAAACATCCTCCTTCTCGCCGCTGATACTGATACCGAATACCAGGCTGTCCCTGTCCTGAAACACGGCCCGCATGCGCATCAGATCTGCATCCTTAATGGAATCAATATCAACGCCGATTCTCATGAACCGGGATTCCATTTCTTCCGCCGTAAGCCCGGAACTGCCGATGCCGCACACGAAAACCCGGTTCGACTGGTTCAAATATCTGCCGATTCGCGCAATCTGCGTCTCGTCCACCAGATTATAAGTCTTGTTCAGAAGCTCCTGATATGCGTTCAAGACCATTCTCGTATTGCCCGTCATAGATTCCTGCTTCTCCACGAAAGTCTCCTCATACTGGTAGACGAACTCACGGTATCCCCGATACCCGCATTTCTTGGCGAAACGGGACAGCGAGGCTTCTGACACATACAAAAGTTCGGAAATGGATTTTGCGGAAAAATCCATCCGCTTGCGGTTCCGTATAAAGAAATCTGCAATCGTCTTCTCCACCAGTGTAAAATTATCATAATTCGACTCAATCATCGGTACTACGGATTTAACATAATACTCCATCTGTGACTTCATCCTTATTCTTTTCTTCTAATTGTCCTGTTCCTGCCGCTGCATGAAATGATAGAACGCCCCAAGCATGCCCGCATCGTTCCTGTGCTTTGCAAATGCAATCCTTGTACGGGAAGCGATACTTGCCACCAGATATTTCTCAACAGCCTTTTCTACCCTGCCTTTCAGGTACTCCTCCTGCGCCATAATACCTCCGCCCAGCACGACTACCTCAGGGTTCAGCACATAGCAGATATTGGCAATCCCCTGGCCCAGCACATCCGTCATCTCGTCGATTGCCCGGATACAGAGCGCGTCGCCTTTCTGGGCATCCTGAAAGATACGGTAGCCGTTCCACCTCTCCGACGGCTCGTTCTTCCATTCCGCCACCTTCCTTGAAAGGATACTAGCCGCCCCCAGCGTCTGGAAATCGCTGCCTGCCATATGCATGTAACCCACCTCGCACGCGCTGTTGCTGAAGCCATGGAACACTTTCCCGTCTATAATGGCGCATCCGCCGATGCCTGTCCCGATTGTCAGCATGAGGGAAGAAGAACTGCCCTTGGACGCGCCGGACACAGACTCCGCAAGTCCCGCGCAGTTGACGTCATTCTCCACCTCACAGGGAATCCCGAACCGGCTCTCCATGGTTTCTTTGAACCGGGTTCCGGCATACTCAGGAATCAATGGAGCGGCATAAAAAATCTCTCCCTTCTCGGTATCCACCATTCCCGCCGTTGAAATACAGATGCCGTCCACAGCCCCGGTCTCGCAATACCGTTCCACGATCCCGACTGCTTTCGCCAGAATGGACATGCCGCCCTTATAGCTCTCTGTGCGCATTTCACTTCGACATACCAGTTCCCCGTCTCCGTTCAAGACCCCGTATTTTATCGCCGTCCCGCCTATATCTATGCTTACATATCTCTTCATATCTGTACCTCTTTATTATAATATATTCCCATCATTTCCGCAATCCATACAAACGTCATACGCTGACCGGATGTACACATCCGTTACTGTGAACGCCGTAGGTGTGAACAGTAACACACATCCGGTCAGATTTCATTCATTAAATACGCACTTTGAAAATCGCTTTCTTGATTTTCTCCGATTCTTCCACAGCAACCGCCGTACGGTGGGCGTCGCTTGGATAACAAATCAGGAAATCCCCTTTCCGCAGTATGACGGAACCGTTCTTCCCGCCCTCCATCGGCAGGAAATCATCCTCCGGCACATAGTCCTTTACGTCCATATTCGGGAGGAAATTCATATCAATCTGCTCTTCGCCCTCAAGCATCAGATGGATATCCAGATATTCCTTGTGTGCTTCCCAGAAACGTTCCTTGGCTGTCACCGTCTCGTATTCCACGATATTGACGAACAGCCGTTTTCCGTCTATTTCATGGCTTCCCTTCTCGTATTCGTCCAAATTATGCTCCTTTGCATACCGGAAGCACTCGAATACTCCGTCTTCCAGAAAGAAATATTCCTTGAGGTTCAAAATATTGCCGAATATCATACTCTTTTCTCCTTCTCAACACTAATTTTTGTAAATCGTCGTATTAGGCGCAGGTACGGAAGTATCGCCCTTGGCCTTCCGGTAAATGATACTTGCCGGAATCCCCACCGCCAAGGATACTGCAATGGATATCAGCGAGTAAGACCAGATGGAAACGGCCTCGGCCGGAACAAAATACTTGATTCCCACCATGACAAGGGATGCCGCGATAAATGCCAGCGTTGCCCCGAAGGTATTTGCCACCTTTGTAAACGCCCCAAGGATAAAGGTTCCGATCAGGATGCCAAGAACCAGTCCCATAAATCCGTTGAACCACTCGTATGCAGACTTAACGCCTCCGTTCGCCAGGACCATCGCTACCACGATAGAAAAAATTCCTACGATCAAAGACACGTACTGTCCAATCTTCGTCTGTTTCTCGAAGCTCAGCTCTTTCTTCGTCAGACGTGCCTGTATATCCAGCGTCCAGCTTGCCGCAACGGAGTTAAGCCCTGTGGAAAGCGTAGACTGGGACGCCGCATAGATAGCCGCCAGAAGCAGTCCCGTAATGCCCACCGGAAGCTCAAAGGCAATGTAGGATGCAAAAATCTGATCCTGCGCCGCTGCCGGAGGCAATGCATTCTGCTGATAGAACACATACAACCCGGTTCCAATCAGGTAGAACACAGTCGCAATAAAGATAGAAAGCGCACCGTTGGTCAGCATCATTTTATTTAACTTCTTGGTATCCGTCGTCGTCGTAAAACGCTGCACAATATCCTGGCTTGACACATAGGAGCCCATGGTGTTGAAACCTGCGCCCACAATCAAGATGAATACGCTGTCTTTGAAAATGTTAATATTAAAGATTGGCTGGTCTGCGGCAAGGAATTTGTGCTCTGTGGTCAATGTGGAAAATACCGCACCGATTCCTCCGTCAATATGTGCCAGCAGGAACACCAGTGAGAAGGTGACGCCAATCAGGAGCACTGAGCCTTGGATAAAGTCTGTCCAGAGTACGGATTTCAATCCACCTGTGTATGAATAAATGATTGCAATCACACCCATGATGATAATCAATACGTTCACGTTAATTCCGGTCAGGCTTCCCAATACCATACAAGGAAGGTACATGATAATGGACATACGCCCTACCTGATAAATGATGAACATCACGGCCCCCAACACCCTAAGCCCTTTGCTCCCGAACCTCAGCTCCAGATAATGGTACGCCGTATCAATATCCAGTTTGCTGTAGATCGGCAGGAAAAACTTGATAGTCAGCGGGATGGCAAGCAGCATGCCCAACTGTGCAAACCACATAATCCAAGTCCCGGCATAGGAGTTGCCCGCAAGGGACAGAAAGGAAATAGGGCTTAACAGGGTCGCAAAGATGGATACGGAAGTCACCCACCACGGCACGGTTCCGTCGCCTTTGAAATATTCTTTTCCCTTCATATCTTTTTTTGCGAAATGGAGTCCGGCAAATAATACCGCTGCCAGATAAACGATTAATATAATTAAATCAATAACTGTAAATCCTTGCATTTTCTATCCTCCTCATTTGTATTCCCCAAATCCCGGACTCGGGGAGTACGTATATTCTCAATCCCCAGTGTGCTTTCTGCATTATATCTAGCGAAACTTTGCAGGATATAATGCAGTCAGCACACTTAGTCGTTCAAGCGATATAGTTTCTCCTTGGCGCTGCGAATTAAGCAATATAGCTTTCCTTGGCACTGCGGATCATCCGTGCGGCTTCTTCCACTACCGCCATGTCGCTGTCTGCCAGGGACGGCAGCGGCGCTCTCACCCCGCCAAGCTCAAGGCCTTCATTCAGCTTTAAGACTTCCTTGATGACTCCGTACATATTTCCCTTTGCGGAACACAGCTTGTAGATAATCTCATTGACCGTATACTGGAGTTCTCTTGCTTTTGCCATCTCATTTGACTTCACATACTCTTCCAATTTCAGGAACAGTTCCGGCATCGCCCCGTAGGTTCCGCCGATGCCGCCTTCTGCCCCGATTGCAAGTCCGCTGATGAACTGCTCGTCCGGGCCGTTGAAAATGATGTAGTCCTCGCCCGCCGCCTGTTTGAACATCTGGATATCCTGTACTGGCATGGAGGAGTTCTTTACACCGATGACCTTGGGGTTCTTACGCATTTCCTCAAACAGACCCATAGTGAGCGCAACGCCCGCAAGCTGGGGAATGTTGTAGATGACGAAATCGGTATCTGGCGCAGCAGAACTTATATCATTCCAGTATTTTGCAATGGCATGCTCCGGCAGACGGAAATAGATTGGCGGGATTGCAGCGATTGCATCTACTCCCTGACTCTGGGCATGTCTGGCAAGTTCCATGCTGTCCTTGGTATTGTTGCAAGCCACATGGGCGATAATTGTCAGCTTACCTTTTGCTGCTTTCATGACATTTTCCAGTATCATCTTCCGGTCTTCCACACTCTGATAGATGCATTCTCCGGAGGAACCATTCACATAGAGTCCTTTCACGCCCTTTTCTACAAAATACTGAGTCAATGCCTGGACTCCTTCGGGGCTTACGTTTCCTTCCTTGTCATAACATGCGTAAAATGCCGGGATTACTCCTTTGTACTTGTTTAAATCTCTCATTGTTTCTTCTCCTTTTTATTCTTATTGGTATACGCTTTTTGTTATTTTATGTCATGAATCCTGATGTCTGCCTTATTTTGCAAGGCTGTCTGCAAATGCTTTCGTGATGAGCTGGGGCCTTGTAATGATTGAGCCTACCACCACACAGAAGGAGCCAAGCTCAATGACCCGTTTTGCTTTCGCGGGCGTATCGATGTTGCCCTCTGCGATGACCCGGTGTTTGGCCTGTCCAAGTATCTTCCGGATAATCTCGAAATCATTTGCCTCAATCCTGTCTCCCCTGCTCTGGTCTGTGTATCCGACCATAGTCGTCCCGATAAAATCAAACCCTAATTCGTCTGCATGAAGGGCCTCCTCGACGGTTGAACAGTCTGCCATCCAGAGCTGCTCTGGATACTTTTCTTTCACCTGTGCGAAAAATGTATCCAGCGGCAGATTACCCGGCCTTAATCCTCCGGTAGCATCCATGGCGATGATTTCCGGCTTGACTTCCATCAGTTCATCGACCTCTTTCATTGTGGGGGTGATGTAGACGCCGCTGTCATCGTAGTCCCGCTTTACGATTCCGATAATCGGCAGGGCTGTCTGGGACTGTATCTCACGGATGTCTTCCTTCGTGTTCGCCCGGATACCTTTCGCCCCACCTTGTTCTGCCGCCAATGCCATCCGTCCCATGATAAAAGACGAATGGAGCGGCTCATCCGGCAATGCCTGGCAGGATACCACCAGCCCGCCCTTTAGTTGTTCTACACATTCTTTCATACGCTTGCTCCTTTCCCGTAGAATGTCTGTGCTCCTGTTTGTTTCCTGGTTTCTGCCACACAGTATACGCATTTATGAATTTATTTTCAATAGATTTGTGATGTTATGAAACTTCTTTCATCATTTTCAAAACACACCAGTTTGGGGCGTGTTTTTGAGATAAATTTTTGGTCATGTTGCACAATTACAGGTTACTTCTTTCCATATGTGAAAGTACCCTCAGCGTAAATGAAAAGGATACGCTGAGGGTACTTTAGTTATCTGTAATTTATAAAATTTTATTCTTTTTTATTTACTCGAATTGGTACTTGACGCAATAGTATCATATGTGATACTATTGCGTCACAATAAAGCAAGAATGCCCGCTAAAGAAAGCATACATAATAGATATTCTTAACAGGATTCATGAATAATTTTCCTGAACTGAATATAATAGAAGATGAAAAGGAGTGCCTGGCATGAAAATAAATGATTATATGAAATTACCCTATACAAGGTTAGTACAAGAGATGCATGATGAGAGCGGAGATTATTTCTATGGAAGAATTCTGGAATTGGACGGCTGCCAGAGTACCGGCGAGACATTGGAAGAGTTGTATCAAAATCTAAATGAAGCCATGTCTGGATATTTGGAAGTGAAACTATCAAATCATCTCCCCATTCCAATACCTGAAACGACGGACAATTATAGTGGCAAATTTGTTGTAAGATTGCCTAAATCATTGCATCAGCGATTAGCAATAGAAGCGGAGAAAGAAGGCGTAAGCCTGAACCAGCTTGCTCTATATAAACTCGCTTTATAGAAAAATACGTAAAATAAGTCTGCCAAGAGCATGATTCCCGCAATATTCACAGAAATTTCATGCCCTTGGCAGACCTTATAGTTCTTTAGAAAAATATAACACCAAATCATCATCGTTCCGGCATTCGCCGTAAGGTTCGCAGATTTTATCCTGATACCACGCCCCGGAACCGTCCGGAACATAGCCCCGTTTTACATACATCCTCTGGGCACTCCCATATCCCTGATGAAGCCCTACCCCCAGACAGACGGTATCTCCATATCTTGCAGCAATCTTTTCCGCCGTGTCCATGAGCTTAGTCCCAATCCCATGCCTCCTGTACTTTTGGAGGACTCCGAAATCCACTATCTCCGGTAATCCCTTTCCCTGATACGCTCCTCCGGTACATTCTAAATAGACATTGATGTATCCTGCAACACAGCCCTCATACTCGGCTGCCAGCGCCACCGCCCTGCCTTGGGCCGCGTCTTTCAAACGGGTGTGATACTTGTCTGCCGACGCGTCCCATCCCTGCTTTCGCTCCCCGTCTGCAATCAACTCTGCATCCGCCTCTTCCAAATCGCGGATTGTAATCTTACCATCTTTATAATATTCCATTCTTTTCCCCAAAATGACTCTTTCCGTCTATGAATCAAAATATCTTTCTTTCCGCCAGTTATATGCAATCACCGCAGCCGACGCCACTACCAGGAATCCTGCCAAAAGCTGGGATACCGGAAACCCGATGCCCGGAAGCAGCAATTGGTCTGTCCTAAGCCTCTCAATCCAGAAACGCCCGAAGCCGTACCCCGCCAGATACATCAGAAATATCTCTCCGTTGAACTTCTTATGCTTACGGTACAAAAGCAATAAAATCAGAATCAGCAGGCACCACAGGGACTCATAGAGAAACGTAGGATGTACCTGAATATAGGAAACCCCTTCCTTCGTCTCCATATGCTCCCGCATAAGCTCCGTGATATCCGACCCCCGCACCGCGTCCACCGGCAGGCGCATGGCAAGAAGCCAGTCCGTATATTCCCCGAAGGCCTCCCTGTTAAAGAAATTGCCCCATCGCCCAATCATCTGCCCTGCCACCAGGCCAAGCCCTGCCGTATCCAGTAAAAGAGGCGCAGACAGATGCTTCACATGGGCGAACACAAAAACCGTGATAACCGCGGCAATAACTCCTCCGTAAATGGCAAGCCCGCCTTCCCGAATATTGAAGATACTCAAGAGATTATCTTTATACATGTCCCACGAGAAAATCACATAATAAATCCTTGCCCCGATTATCGCAAATATCACAGCGTAGATTGCCAAATCATAATAATCCTCCGGGTTCTGTTTCGTACGTCTTGCCTCTAATGCCGCAATCAGAATCCCGGTCAGGATTCCAATCCCAATGATAATACCATAATAAGCAATCTCAAACCCAAATACCGTGATGTGGTCGCCTACCGATTTCAGATGAATTCCGATATTTGGAAAATCTATGGTTCTATGCATGATGCCATTACTTCCTTCCTATACGTTGAACCGGAACAGCATAATGTCCCCGTCCTTCACAACATAGTCCTTGCCTTCCAGCCTGATAAGTCCCTTCTCCTTCGCCGCACTGTGGCTTTTACATTCCATCAAATCGTCATAGGATACCACCTCTGCCCGGATGAATCCTCTCTCAAAATCAGAGTGAATCTTCCCTGCCGCCTGAGGGGCCTTCGTCCCTTCCGTAATCGTCCATGCGCGCACCTCAGGCTCTCCCGCCGTCAGGTAACTGATCAGCCCTAAAAGCCGATAGCTTGCCTTAATCAGCTTCTCAAGCCCTGACTCGGATAATCCAAGGTCTTCTAAGAACATCTTCTTCTCATCGTCCTCAAGCTCCGCAATCTCCTGCTCAATCTGGGCACACACGACGAACACTTCGCTTAGCTCCTCTTTGGCATAATCCCGCACAGCCTGTACGCCCTCATTGGTCCCGCCGTCGTCGGCAAGGTCGTCCTCCGCCACATTCGCGGCATAGATGACAGGTTTGTAAGTAAGCAGGTTATATCCCAAGAGCCAAGACTCCTCTTCCTCATCTTCTGCGCCTGTAAATGTTTTTGCAAGTTTTCCTTCTTCCAGATGAGCCTTAATCTTCTCCAACAACGCCAGCTCCTTTGCCGCCGCCTTGTCGTTGCGCGCCACCTTTGCCGTCTTGGAAATCCTGCGCTCCAATATCTCCAAATCGGAAAAAATCAGTTCCAGATTAATCGTCTCAATATCCCGCAGCGGGTTGATGCTCCCATCCACATGGACAATGTTGCTGTCCTCGAAACACCGGACTACATGGACGATGGCGTCCACTTCCCGGATATTTGCCAAAAACTGGTTGCCAAGGCCCTCGCCCTTAGAAGCTCCCTTCACCAGTCCTGCAATATCCACAAATTCAATGGCAGCCGGTATGATTTTCTTCGTGTGGTACATCTCGCCTAACACGTTCAGCCTCTCGTCCGGTACGGTGACGACCCCTACGTTGGGGTCGATGGTGCAGAACGGGTAATTCGCCGACTCCGCTCCCGCCTTCGTCAATGAATTGAACAGCGTACTCTTTCCTACATTGGGCAATCCAACAATCCCTAATTTCATATTATCCTAATCTCCTATGATTTTTGTTAATTTATATTTTTTGCCTTTCAAATTTAATTATGTTCTAATCCTATTCACATTGTAAAAGCTCCTTCTAAAAAAAGTGCCTTAATACCTATGTCAGTATAACATATCAATATGTAAAAGTAAATTGATTCCCTTCCTCTAAATACGCTTTTTAGGCTCAGATACTGTTGGCAATTTAGTTGTTAAACTGCAAATATATGCTTTTTTTAATTTATTCGCCGGATGAAAGTAGATTCTTCCCGGAATGTTATGTCCCTTTCTAAATCTTTCTAAAGTCTGTTTTGATTGCGTTGAAAGGAAACGCCTCCTCTTCAAATCTTTCTCCATCCCATTTTGAAAAATATCTTTCCAAACTCATTAGTTTATTGCACAATGTTCCTACATGACATACCTGAACCTGCCCCTCTAATTGATTAAGTGCAACCTGATGAAATATAAGTGATGGAAAAAGGACGTCCAAACGTTCCAATAACTGTTGAGGTGTATTTATGCCTGAAAAATCTCTTTTCCTTATTTGGGAAATTTGACCGGAATACTCCTGGAGTTGTTTCTCATTAGACAAGTTATATACACTAACAGAAAAAGTATGATCTTCCTTTAAGGAATAATATTGACATGGTATTTCAAACATATTCCAATAAAGTTCGGAAACAAAACTGATGCTAAAACGCCGAAGCATATCTTTATCTTGCGTATTAGATTCTTTTTTCGCTCCACCAAAGAATCCAATTCTTCCTCAGTACATTCCGCCAGAATGCAAGTCCATGTCTCGAACAAAGCTTTGCTGATCGGTCTTCTCTTGCATAAATCAGGCATACGTCTGAAAGCAAATTTCCCAAAAATTTCCTTACTTACATTCAAAACCATGACAAACCGTATCTTTATACGTCCCGCGTCCGTCTTTTCAAATCCCTTACGATTCAACATCTCCATCCCTGCATTCAGGAACAAATCTATAGACCCCTTATATTCCAAGACACCCAAACCATAAAAGGTCAGAAAGCGAAGGACAAACTCCCTGTCCAACATACGATCTGTTTTTACAGAATATCCTGTTGCCTGTTTAAACTCTTCTAGATTTGCCAGTTCTTTTAAATACCTTGCCGGAAATCCCTGATACAATGCATGCCGGATTTCTTGCGGCTCCAGCTCTAATCCTCCTGTATTAATGCGTTTAAAAATATTGTATTTCAAATTGATAGGCGCGCCAGGATTTATGATATAAGTAATGACCTGCGTTTCCTTCATTCTCCGCACATAAGCCCGCGGCATATCATCAATGGTGGCACCCTCTAACTCCTTTAAAAACTCTAAGCCCTGCAATCTGAGTTTGGACTCATCATCTACAAAAAATTCTTTCAATGCTGTCAATCGCTGCAAGCCATCAATGACCACCCATTTGCTGTTATTACTCCCATCAAAATAAAATGCTGGCAACGGTATCCTTAACAGCAGAGACTCAATCAGCTGGCTCTTTTTTTCCGGACTCTAATCCGGCCTTTCTTTGAAAATCAGGCATCAAATCAATTTCTTCGTTTTCTAATCTCGAAATAATCATATCCAACGATAACGGTTTGGGCGAAATATTGATCTGAGTCGTATCATATGGCTTAATCAATTCCGTGTAGTTGATTTCATCTGTCATCTCTTCCACTTCTTCTTCTTCAACCACTGATATATTGTTCTCTTCTAAATACTTCCTGCATAATTCAATATTTTCCTTAAAATTTTGCTGAGAAGACAAAACATCAATAAGCAGTGAATTACTTATTGTCCCTTCCCTGTAGTTTTGGGCAATATTTATTAGCTTGTCCAAATCTTTTTTATACTTTTCAGGTAGCATTTTCTCTCTCCTTGCATATTTCTTCACCTTTTATACATACTATAGATTGAGGTGATTCTTTTTGTCAGATTATATATTACAAATAACTCCAGAACCGGAATTCATTAACAATAAACCCCTCTATTTTGGGTGTATTATAAAAAACAATGCCATAGATTCCTCTTCAAATTATGGTTTTGGTTGGTCTATTTCTGCTGCTACAGCATTTGGGGACGCATATAACTATTACAAACAATTTATTTTATATAATGGTTAATTGTACCATAACTATCACCCCATATCCGCCGTCGGACATAGGGTGATTCCATTTCTTTATACGTATCTATTTTTCTTCTCCATCCTTATCCCGCGTCTCCATCAGGATTACCCATCCCGACGGGAAACGGATCACAGCCTCCTCCTCGCCTTCTGCAATCTGGTTGCTCACACAAAGACTGTTATAGGGCGTCAGCGTATGGTTCCTTAACGGATACTTCGCACCGCTAATATTGAAGCCAAAGACGTCCTCCCCCAGCGGGAATACGGAGAAATAATCGCCGAAAGCCTCATCCCTTCGGATATGGGTCTCGCCGTCTCCGATGATAGTAATCAAATTCTGGCTGTCAAGAATCTTTGCATCAATCCCTGCCTTAAACGGAATCATGAGGCTCTGCACATTTGCCCAGAGATGGTCGATTCTGCCGCCAGTTGCACCGAGAATCACCAGTTCCTTACTGCCAAGGGTCATGGCCAGACGGATTGCTATCTCCGTATCGGAAGCATCCTTTACCGGATTGTACTCCCGAACAGGAACATTTGTTTTATTCTTATAATAATCCCGGATTTCCTCCTTGGCGCTGTCAAAATCTCCCACAATATAATCCGGCATAATCTGGTGATAATACAGGAATTCCACACCCTTATCTACCGCGATTACGCACCGTTCTTCCTGTTGGTTCAAGACAGACAGCGTCAATGCCTCATCTAGTTCCCCTCCGCTGATAATGATACTTCTTTTACTCATATTCTCTCAAAATCTCCATAAAATCTTTCGTGTTCTTCCCTGGGTCTCCTCCAAATACCGCCGACCCTGCAACAATCACATTGGCGCCCGCCTCAAGGACTTCACGGACGTTGGAGAGGTAGATACCTCCGTCCACTTCAATATCCAAGGACAATCCTTGCTCATCTGCCATCCGGCGAATCAGACGAATCTTGTCCAATGACTCTGGAATAAACTTCTGCCCTCCAAACCCTGGGTGGACGCTCATGACTAGAATCATGTCTACCTCTTTCAGATAATCCCTTACTGCCCCGCCCTCCGTCTCCGGACAGATAGAGAGTCCCACCCGAAGCCCGCAGGATCGTATCTTCTCTAACGTCGCCTTTACGTCCTCACAAGCTTCCAGATGAACGGTTATCAAGTCTGCCCCTGCCTTTTTGAAATCCTCAATATGCCGGATGGGTTCCTGTACCATCAAGTGTACATCCATTACCTGACTCCCCGCTCCCTGAATGGACGCCAGCACCGGCATCCCAAAAGAAATACTAGGGACGAACATCCCGTCCATGACGTCAAAATGAAGGTATGCGGCTCCATTTTCTTCCGTCGTCCTTATCTGTCTGCCCAGCTCCTTAAAATCTGCCGCCAAGATTGACGGGGCTAATATACATGCCATACTCAATACCTCCTTTTATTCTTCAATTCTTCATACATCTCCGTATAGTCCTGATAGCGGACAGGATGGATTCTGCCATTCTCTACCGCATTCCTTACCATACATCCCGGCTCATGCACATGGCTGCAGCCATTGAAACGGCATGTTCCTTCATATTCCGCAAATTCCGGGAAATATTGCCTAAGCTCTTCCTTCTCGAAATCATTGACATACAGGGAACTGAATCCCGGCGTATCCATGATATAGGAATCCCCGTCTATGGGGAATAGTTCCGAGTGCCTGGTCGTATGCTTCCCACGCTCGATTTTACGGCTGATGGAGCCTGTCTCCATATTCGCCTCAGGCGTCAGCATATTAATCAATGTGGATTTCCCTACGCCGGAGGGACCTGCAATTGCCGTGGTCTTTCCCTTTAAGCAGTCTCTCACAAGATCTATATTTTTTCCTTCCAATGCGCTCGTAAACAACAGAGGATACCCGCATCCCCCGTAAATCGCCCGAAGCTCCTCAATCTGCGCCTCATCGGCTATGTCCTGTTTGTTGAAGCACAATACAGCCGGAATCCCTTTCCGCTCCATCATGACAAGAAAACGATCAAGAAGGTTATAGTGGGGCGCAGGGCGCAATACGGCAAATACTACCAATGCCTGGTCGATATTAGCCACCGCTGGGCGTACCAGCTCATTTTCCCGCGGAAGAATCCGAATGATATTACCGGTCATTTCTTCCCCGTTCAGTATTTCAATCTCTACATTGTCTCCCACTAAAGGCTTGACCTTCTCTTTCCGGAAGATACCTTTTGCCTTACATTCATAAACACCGGATTCTACTACGTGTACGTAGTAGAATCCGGCAATCCCTTTCACAATCTTACCTTGCATAAACGTCGCTACTCCACAGTCTGGTTATCATCGCCTGTATCCGGCGGGGGTGTCTGCTCTGCCGGTTTCCTGCTGACCACAAGATTCACGGACGTACCTTCCTCTACGGTGCTGCCAACACCAGGATCGCAGCTGATGACAGTTCCAGACGGAACTGAATTGTCATCCCGGTAAACCACATTTCCGGTCGCAAGCCCTGCACTGCTCAAAAGCTGTTTTGCATTCTCCAGAGTTGTATTGGTCACAGGCGGAACCGCTACCTTTTCCGGCGGCTTCGGTCCCTGGCTTACCACCAGACCGACTGACGTACCTGCCGCTACTTTCTTTCCTCCATCAACACTCTGGGATACGACAAGCCCTTCTGGAACACTGTCATTCCAATCATAAGTTACCGTACCAACGTTAAGCCCTGCCGCAATAATCGCATTCTGGGCATCCGCATCTGCCTGGCCGATGACATTGGGGACAGTCTTCTTCTCTGCGCCCTTGCTGACCTTCATAATAATCTGCGTATCTTCCGTAGCCTGCGCATGTGCCGCCGGGGTCGTCTCAACGACATCCCCCTCGGCTACGGTATCGCTGTATACAAATTCCGACGAAATCTTCTTAAAGCCTGCCTGAGTCAGCATACTATGCGCTTCGCTCTCATTGTGGCCTTTGACATCCGGGACTTCGATCTTAGTACCCACAAGCCCGGAACTTACCACTACCACAATCGTCGTATTCTTATCTACCTTCTTACCTGCTTCCGTCTTCTGCTCCGAAACCGTTCCTTCCTCGTACTTGTTGGATTCCTTCCGCTCAGCAACCCTAAAACCAAGCCCCATCCCGTTCAGCTCTTTCTTTGCTTCTTCTTCCGTCTTCCCGACCACATTGGGAACCTTTACCTGCTCCTCTTCTGTCGTCTCGTTTTTCAGTTTGGGCGTGAATTTGAACAGTCCCGCAGCCTTCCCGATTACAAAAATCAATATGAACACGATGATGACCGCTACCACAATCGTCAGAATCTTCATCACCTTGTTCATGCGCGGGTTCACATCGTCGGAATCCCTGCGCCTCCTTCCGCGTGAATCATAGTCGTCATCGTCAAAACCGTCATCATAATCACGGTCGTCTTCATCGTCATCATAATCATTACCGTCTCCGTAGCCGTCATAATCATCGTCGTCCCCATAGCCGTCGTCGTAATCATGATGCTCTCCATAGCCGTCGTCATAACCATTTGTACCATAACGGTTATCACTGTCACTGCCGTAACCATCGCCGCCATACTCGTCATACTCGTCGTCATCGTCGTAACTTCGGATATCGTCCAGCTCATCACCGGTAATAATGACAGTATTCATTCCCCTAAGCGGCGGTATCACCACAAAATCCCCATTGGGGTCTACCAGGGAACGCTTCAAATCCTGAACCAACTCATCCGTATTCCGGTATCTCCGCTCACTGTTCTTCTGGGTACATTTCAGAATAATCCGCTCTAAACTATAGGGAATATCCGGCACAATCTCCGACGGCGGGGTAATCTCTTCCTGCAAATGCTTGATTGCAACCGATACCGTGGACTCTCCGTCGAACGGCACCTGCCCTGTCGCCATCTCGTACAGGGTAATGCCCACCGAGTAAATATCGCTTCTCTGGTCGCTGAACCCGCCTCTTGCCTGTTCCGGCGACGTATAGTGGACGGAACCCATAGCATTGGAGCTGACCGTGTTGGACGTAGTCGCCTTGGCAATCCCAAAATCCGTCACTTTCACCTTGCCGTCTTTGGAAATGATGATGTTCTGCGGCTTGATATCTCTGTGTATAATGTCTGCCGCATGGGCGATTCCCACACCCGTACACATCTGAATCGCGATGCTGATGACTTCCTTGTGGGACAACCTGCCCTTTCTCTCTATATAATCTTTCAGCGTAATCCCCTCGACCAGCTCCATGACCATGTAATACAGCCCCCGGTCTTCTCCGACGTCGTATACGTTGACAATATTCGGATGAATTAGACCGGCCGCCGCCTGAGCCTCCGAGCGGAACTTACGTACAAAATTCTCGTCTTCTTTATATTCCTTTTTTAACACCTTGATTGCCACGTAACGGTTCAGCATGCGGTCCCTGCCCTTGTATACGTCAGCCATACCGCCCGCCCCTACCTTACTGAGCACCTCATATCGTTTTCCAAGGATAATCCCGTCTTTCACACTCATACACTCACCTCGTCTGCAAGCGGCTCTGCTATAACAACCCCTATGTTATCTCTCCCGCCGTTGCTGTTTGCCTTCTCAATCAACATCTGCACTGCCTCCACCACATCCCGGGAGCCGCGCACGATATCAAACATGTCCTCATCCTCTACCATATTGCTCAATCCGTCCGTACACATCAATATGATGTCCCCCTTCTTGAGCCGGAACTCGTATATATCTGCCTCCACGCCTTCCTTCACGCCGATTGCCCTTGTGATGATATTCTTGTCCGGATGGTTCCTTGCCTCTTCCGCCTTGATGCCTCCAAGCCTTACCATCTCTTCCACAAGAGAATGGTCAATCGTGACCTGTCGGAATGTATCCTTGTACACATAAAGTCTCGAATCACCTACATTTACAATATAGGCGGTATCCCCAAACACCACGGTGGCGACGATCGTCGTCCCCATTCCATTCAGTGCCTTATCACTGAGGGAAGCCTGGAAAACCTTTTCGTTGGCAGCCGCTACTGCCTGTTCAAAGGTTCCGATCGGTGTCACTTTTGTACTTTGTTCAATCTGTGAGACAACTTCCTCTACACACATCCGTGAGGCGGTGTCTCCCGCATTGTGACCTCCCATGCCGTCAGCCACAATAAACAGATTCGGGAAACTTCCAACAGCATTTTCTTCACAAAACACATAATCCTGATTGGTGTTTCTAGTGCGTCCCTTATCTGTTAAAGAAAATGTTTGCACAGTTTGACCTCCTTAGTCAGAGTTAGTCTGTTCCATAAAGTTATTACGCAACTGACCACAGGCAGCATCGATATCACTCCCCATCTCTCTTCTTACCGTAACATTTACTAAGTCACGCAAAAAAACAACGCTTTTCCGTTGCCTTTTTGGCAAAATGTATCACTAAGATGCGCTTTCTAAAAATAAACCACATCAATTCAAACAAACTTAAAACGATCACTAAAAGTATATGCTACGATTTAAAAGATTACTATTATAATATCACAAGACGTAAAAAAGGACAAGATATAAAATTTCCTGGGCTGTTTCCGCAGTTTTTCATCAATACCTGACCATGAAACTTAAACCAAACGATTTTACGTTGTCTTAGAGGTTTCCATAAAGTTATTACGCAGCTGGCCACAGGCAGCATCGATATCGCTTCCCATCTCTCTTCTTACCGTTACATTGATTCGATTTTTTTCTAGTATACTTTTAAAATCTCTGATATTTTCTTCTCTGGAACGTCTGGTTTTCCGCTCCTTCACCTCATTCAACGGAATGAGATTGATATGGCAGTTCATGCCACGGCAGCGCCTGGCAAGCTCTAGAGCATGCTCCCTGCTGTCATTCACCCCGTCGATCATAGCGTACTCATAAGAGATGCGCCGCCCGGTTTTGTCAAAATACCGGCGGCAGGTCTCCAGCAGCTT
>OFFP01000784.1_pt1 | contig 24561 bp, 24 predicted proteins | sample 1521431 | NCBI WGS metagenome assembly OFFP01 (sample SAMEA3504104, study PRJEB24116) | mouse gut metagenome | biome: mouse gut; feature: mouse-associated habitat; material: faeces | place: Denmark | collected 2011
CCCCCACCACGCGGGTCCCACCGCCGATCAGGGCAATGGGCCGGTTTCCTGCCATCTGGAGGCGCTTCATCAAGCAAAGCGCCATGAAGTGGCCCACGTGGAGGCTGTCCGCCGTGGGGTCAAAGCCGATGTAAAACACCGCCTTGCCGGTGTTCACCAGCTCCCGGATCTCCGCCTCGTCGGTGACCTGGGCGATGAGCCCACGGGCCTTGAGTTCCTCGTAAATCTGCATATTGTATCTTCTCCTTTGTTGTATTTTCGGAACGAAAAACGCCCCCGTCCCGGTGGGGACAGAGGGCGAAAGCATTCGCGGTACCACCTCTGGTTCGCCGTCTTCTCGCGAACACGGCCTTATGGAGTGCCGACACACTCCCGCGCGGTAACGGGCGCACCCGGTGCGCGCCTACTGGGAGTTCCCTCCGTTCGGGCGCCAGCTCCAAGGGGTATTCGCCGTCCGCCTCCCTCCCCCTTCCACCAACCGGGAGCTCTCTTTGCAAAGGACATGACGGGTACTGGGCCTTTTCATCGCTGTGAGTGGTATTGTAGCAGACGGATCGGGGATTGTCAATACAAACCGGCGCGGCCTGCCCGGCAGCGTAATGTATCAATACGGGAAATCGAGTGGGAAACTAAGCGCGGGCGCTTCCCCGGCAGAGCCCGCCCTTGTGATTTTTGAAAATACGTGCTATGATGGGTACATCAAAACAAGGAGGCCCGCCATGAAAAAGGGAATACTTGCCGCGCTGCTCTGCCTGATCCTCCTCTCCGGCTGCGGAGGGAAGCCGGAACCGATTCCTTTGGAGGAACTTCCCCAGGACTACAGCCTGGAACAGGCCAAGGCGGATGGCTGTCTCGTCACAGAGGACGGGACCATTACCAGCGGGCAGAAGAGCTGGGAGGATTTTTTAGAAGCCGTTGACGCCGGAAAAGCCGCTTCGGTGCGGCTATGCGGTTACTTCACACTGGATTCTCTGGGCGTTTCCTCCTGGTATGACCCGGAGTATACTGCGTCCATCAAGAATGACTATCCCAAGATGTCTTTTGAGGACCTGTCCTATGACGGGGAGGGCTTTACCTCTGTTTTCTATCAGGAAGGCGAGCGGTGTGAATGGAATTATTCCCTCCTCCGAAGGTTTGAGGAGGAGGCCCAATCCGATCTGCTCCCCTATGATTCCTGCATCTCCTATATACTGACGGATGACGCCAAGGCTACTTACGATCAGCTTCTCGGCAGTCTTACCAGCTCCCGGCTGGAGGACCACATTCCGTTCCACATTGTATACCGTGAGGAAATCACCCTGGAAGCCTAAACCGCCCTGCCCATGAGAGGAGAAGTGGATGGAATATATCCCCGCCAAGTCCATCGTGAACCGGACCAAGGACCCCAGCTGGTTCGGCACGGAGTACAATATGAACATCTACCGGGGCTGCTGCCACGGCTGCATCTACTGCGACAGCCGGAGCGACTGCTACCACAACGAGAACTTTGACCGGGTCAAGGCCAAGGCGGACGCCCTGCGGATCATCCGGGACGACTTGGAGAGCAAGGTCAAGGTGGGCGTAGTGGGCACCGGCTCCATGAGCGACCCCTACAATCCCTTCGAGGAGGAGCTCCAGCTCACCCGCCGGGCCCTGACGCTGTTGGAGGCCTATGGCTTCGGCGTGGCCATCGCCACGAAAAGCGACCTCATCGTCCGGGACATCGATGTGCTGACTTCCATTCACCGGACCATGCCCGCTATCTGCAAAATCACCCTCACCACCTGCGACGACGCCTTGGCCGCCAAGGTCGAGCCCCATGCCCCTTCCCCCTCCCGCCGTCTGGCGGCGGTGGAGCGGCTCAGCGCGGCGGGGCTGTTTACCGGCATTTTGATGATCCCCATTCTCCCCTTTTTGGAGGACCGCCCGGAGAACATCCGGGAAATCGTGAACCGGGCGGCGGACGCGGGAGCCCGGTTTGTCTACCCCGCCCTGGGCATGACCTGCCGGGCGGGACAGCGGGAGTATTTTTACCGGAAATTAGAGGAGCATTTCCCCGGCCAGGGCCTGGCGGAAAAATACCGGCGGCGGTATGGCCCCCGGTACGAATGTGCCAGCCCAAAAGCCCGGGCGCTGTGGGAGGTCTTTCAGGAGGCCTGTAACCGCCGGGGGATGCTGTACTCCATGGGCCGCATTGTCACCGCCTCCCGGCGGGGGCACGAGACGGATCAGCTCAGCTTATTTTAGGACTTGGTTAGAAGGCGGCGGGATGCCGGTTTTCAGCCAGGTCCTAAAAAAATAGCCTGACTGTGCAGCATTTTTCCCCTCTGGACAGTATTCCTGATAGAGCGCTCACCATCCGCCAAATAGGAAGAAGGTGCAAAATGGACACGGAATCCGCCGTGGAGCGGTACGGGACCATGGTCTACCGCCTGGCTTACGCCCAGCTCCGCAGCCGCCAGGACGCCGACGACGTCTTTCAGGAGGTTTTTCTCCGCTACCACCGGGCCGCCCCGCCCTTTGAAAGCGAGGAGCACCGCAAGGCCTGGCTCCTGCGGGTGACGGCCAACCGCGCGAACAGCCTTGCCGCCTCTCCCTGGCGGAAACGCAGCGTCCCGCTGGAGGACGTCTATTCGTACAGCCAGCCCGAGGAGTCCGGACTGGACGCCGCCCTGGCCCAGCTGCCGCCCAAGTACCGGGCCGTCATCCATCTTTACTACTACGAGGGCTATAACACGGAGGAAACCGCCCGTATTCTGGGGCGCAAGCCCTCCACCGTCCGTGCCCAGCTGACGCGGGCCCGGCAGGCCCTGGCCCGCCTTTTGAAGGAGGATTTATGAATTTCCAAGAGACCTACGCGCGCATCAACGCGCCGATTGCCCCCTCCCCCCGCTTAATCGAAAAAACCCTGGCAAAAGCCCGGCGTCCCTCGTTTCCCCTCCGCCGCCTGATTGGCATTGCCGCCGCGGTGGCGATGCTCCTGGCCACCCCGGCTTTGGCGGCGCAGACCGAAGCGGGCTACCACCTGCTCTACGCTCTCTCCCCTGCCTATGCCCAGTTTTTCCAGCCTGTGCAGAGGTCCTGCACGGATAACGGCGTGACAGTGGAGGTGGTTTCCATCCGTGTGGAGGGCGATACCGCGCAGGCGTACATCGCCCTTCAGGGGGACACGGTGGACGCGAACTGCGACCTCTTTGACAGCGCCAGCTTTCACTTCCCCTTTGACCAGACCGGCCACTGCGAGCGGGCCGGCTTTGACCCTGCCACCAATTCCGCGCTCTTCCTGGTGACCACCCAGACCATGGACGGCTCCGCCATCCCCCAGGGACGAAAGATGACCTTCTCCCTGGGCTGCTTCCTCTCCGGCAAACAGGCGCTGGAGGGCGCGGCGGTTCCTCTGGCGTTGGCGGACCACGCCGCGGAGGCAGAGACCGTGGAGGGGTTCTTCCGCACCGGCGGCGGCGGAAACCTGGAGCTGGTGGACACGATCTCCATGCTCCGGCCCGGCGAGGCCCTGGCGGAACCGGCCCCCGGCCTTCCCGTCACCGCCGCCGGATACGCGGACGGCCTGTTCCATGTTCAGCTCTGCCAGGGCAACGCCGTAGAACTGGACAACCACGGACGGCTATGGCTGGGAAATGAGAAGGGGACGGAGAACCTCGCTTCCGCTTCTTTTACCGATTTGACAGAGGAGGGCGCGGGGCTGGACTACCAGGAATTTGCCTTTGACGTCGACCCGGAGAACTTAGGAAACTATACCCTCCATGGTGACTTTTACACCGCCTCCGCCCGGATTGACGGAAACTGGCGCATTACCTTCCCCCTGGAAAACGCCGCGTAAAGCGCCTACAGTCTATAACGAACATAAATCGCCCCAGGCCATGCGTTCTGCATCGCCCGGGGCGGTTTCGATCTTGGTTTTTTCAGTCCAGGGGCTTCATGGTGGGGAATTGTTTCGCCACTCTACATACCGTTACATAAGTTATCAAATCTTGACAATTCATGGCGGTTTTCCTAACTTTCTCAGCATATTGTTATTTAGCGTTACACAGTGTATTCGGTGATTTGTCGTAAAATCTGTCGTAAAACTCAGCTGATCTTGATTTTGCCTTCCAGGTTGGCAAACGATTCCATCTTCTTCTCTTTGGTGGCCTCGTTATACACGTCCATCGTCGTTTCAATATTCCGATGGCCCATGATTTCCTGGATGATTTTGATATTCGGCTCGTTTTCACAAAGCCTTGTGCAAAAAGTGTGCCGCAGGTTGTGGACGGAGAAATGCGGTAACCGGACTGCTCCAGTTTCTTCTGCCTCAATGTTATGATCCCGGATGATACGCCAGATAGCCCGATTTACCAAATGTGGAATAAGAACCTCTTGAAAACGATTCTGGAAGATAAAGCCAGAATAGCCATCAATCTCAGAACGTGTAAATCCATGCTCCATCTGCTTCAGCCTCTCGTCCAACAAGGCACGCTTCACATCATCGAACATCGGAATAATGCGTATGCCCGCTTTTGTTTTCGGAGTTGTGATATGGATTTCCATATTCCCGGCTTCTGTGACTCGATGTATGAGATTGTGATTTACATTGATAATCTTGCCCTTAAAGTCGCAGTCTTCCCATCGAAGGCCAAGGCACTCGCCTACTCTCATTCCAGTACCAAGCAACACGGTGAACAAGTTTGACCAGTGACGGTACGTTGGAGTTCGTGCCACAAAATCGACGAATGCCTCCTGCTCGGGAACTGTCAATGCGTGGCGCTTGGGTTTTTCCCAATCATGGCTTTTCTTAATCTCAGCGATCACCCCGTCAGTAGGGTTGATACGGATGTAACCGTCCTTGACCGCCACATTAAACACCGGATGCAAAATGGTCTGGATAATTTCGACACTGTTTGGCTTAAATCCGTGCTTCAGCAGTTCGCCATAAAACTTCTTTATATCGCTGTACCTGATACTGGCAATATCCCGCATCCCAATATTTTCTTTAATGTACTTTCCGTACATATATTTATAATTTGTCCGGGTAGATGCCTTGAGCTCGTACTTGGTTGCGATATAGTCTTCCCAAAAATCATTGAGCGTCATTCTGGCGGCAACAAATGAGTTGATACCATCTTGCGTATCACGGAGTACCTTTGCCTCCATATCCCTGAGAGCTTCACAGGAACGCTTCTTCGGCGGTAATTTGTCGCTTGAAACTAATCTCCAGCTATATAGGCTCCTTCGCACCCCTTTCGCATCCACATACTTGTACTCATACTTTCCATCGGCACGCTGACTCTCTCCTGTTCTAAGGAGACGGCCTTTGCTATCTCGTCTCTTTTCTGACATGGATACCCCTTTCAGAAAAGGACATGGCAGGGCTTGGATATTATACCACGTCCTTCATTGGATTTCAAGTAATAGAATCACATCATCAAATGGAATCGCAATCATCAAGATATTCTTCCAGCCTTTTGCGGCGAATAAGCTGACGATTTCCATTCCACACTGACAAGTTTTTTTCGGGATTTTTGTCAAGAAGATCGCGGAGTTTATGTTCACCGATACCGAAATACTCTGCAGCTTCCCGAACTGTCAGCATATAACGGTCCCCTAATGGGGTTCGTTTCGTTTCTTTCATAATTATAGGATGAAACCGCCTCCCTATTGGCGGTTTTCAATACCTCCCGTTTAGAATTAGTGAACGTATGAGCAACGGGCGGCGGCTGGCTAAACCGCTCCACAGGACTTACCTCCGCGGCTTTACTCGGTGCCTCCTACAGCCTGCGACGGATTGATTACCGCTCGGACCATAGCCAAGGCAGTGTATCATGATTCGGTATATGGGTCATGGCCTCAAGCTGCCACAGCTTGCTTGTATGCGGCATCCGGCTCTCCCTGTTCCTCCTTCCACTCGTTGGGATCATGGCTCTGGTCTGCCCAATACGGCTGGGCCATATACTTAACGTACCCGTTGGCTCTATGAGGCCATGCGGCCTGTTTGTCAAGGTACAGGGATGCCTTCCCAAAAGGCCTTTTATGCCTCTCACTCCTATCCCCGACTGTCTGCCCGCAATCTGCCCACATTCCTGCCATTTTTCGCAAAAACACCTCACAGCCCGTACAGGGACTGTGAGGCGTTCGTTATGATTGGTCAAATAGTTTGAGGCTTGCTACCATAGCGTCAATGTCCTGCTCACTGGGGCCAAGCGGCATTTCCGGGGGCTGGCTTCTCTGTGTTGAAGCAACCGTATTTCCTGACAGAAATTCTCCCACCGAAGTTTTCACCATGTCCCGGACCATCGCCAGAAGCTGCTCCTTCGTATGCAGTGGCTGGTAGGTAATTTTGATTTTTGCGCCAGGCATCTCCATTTCCGGATGCCGCTGAAGGTATTCAACGACGGCCAGGACGATGAAATCGCTTTTCTTGTTCCCCAACCGCTCTAAAAGAGCGCCTACCTTTGCCTTTTCTTCCGTATCGGCACTCCACTGGAGGGAAAACCGGAACCTGTCATCCCTGCGCAAAGCCTTCACCGACCTTCTGTGCCTGCATTTGACGCAGCTGGGCGGTGGCCAGCATCCCAAATCCCACAGCATTGGCTTTCGGATCAGCAACAAATTCCGCCTTCGCCACTTGGCTGGACGTTTCAATGAAAGTCCGAAACAGCGCCGCACCGCCGCCGGTGAAGATGGCAGGAGTCGCCCGCAAATCCACCTGCAGTTCCCGCAGCTTGTCCAGGATGCCGGCAGCATAGCTTTTCACTGTGGCCCGAATGGTCTCCTGTACATCATCAGGCAGGATGGTGGGACGCCCCTGAATGACATCGGCAATATGGTCGTCATCAATCTTGATGTCGTGAAGGGCGCTGACCCTGCCAATAATGCCGTTTGCCATAGGGATGGCGCCCATCTCCAAACTGCGGCAGAACTGCATATCCGGCTGGACGCCCCGCAGCAGGAGCACATCGGTGGTAAACCCGCCGATATCCACCACAAAGGTACGGGGATTTTGCTGGATGATCTGGGCCTGGGGAACCACGGCGGCATAGGCCTGGGGATAGACCAGCACCTGGCGGATCATCAGGCTGATGGGGGTATCATTAAATTTGAACTGTACTGTCCCTCGCTTGAAATACTCCGCAAAACGATTCCGCAGTTCATAGTGCTCCGGGGGCAGGCCGATGGCCAGCTCCGCTTCCACCATGGGCTGCAGGGCCTCCCGCTGCCGAAGCTCCTTGGCGATGGCAAACAGGCTGAGGATAAAGAACCTCTCGTCCTTGGTCTTGTCCCGCATATAGGGGATCCGCTCACCGGACAAAGTCCAGAAGGTGCCGCCGAACTCCAGCACATCGGTCTCCACAGGGGGCTTCACGGGATAATCCGTCAGTCCCGAAGTAAAGACGAAATCAGGGGTCTTGATAGCGGAATTGCCATGGTCGATTGCAAATAGCATAATGGTCACTCCTATTCATTCAGATACCTCATTACACGGAAACAGATGCGTATTTGCAACGGAAATGAGCATTTTACTCATTGCAATGTTGGCCTCTGTGTCTATATGCGCTATAATTCATTAAAAACAGTACAGGAGGATAATAATGCCCAACAAAATTTATAACTTATGTTCAAGTGAATGCGCAACACATACACTTATAGATATCATTGGAATCTCACTCACCATCTTGTGATTGACCCGGTCAAGGTACTCATAGATCTTGGCATTGACCTCGACAGTCACCAGCCGTCCGTCGTAGTTGATGGTAATTTCCATCTTCCATTACCTTTCGTTCAAATTTTGAGGTTCGAACGTTAGGCGGAGAGCAGCAATGAGGTCAAAGTGATTGGCCTGGAAATACAAAAGCACCCAGACGATACAAGACCGTTCGGGTGCTGCTAACAATATCATGGGCCGTCAAGAATTGACGGTTTTTGCAAGTCTGGGTGAAGTGAGCCATTACGGGGTCGGACTTTTTTGATAGCAATTCAAATTAGGAAACGATAAAAAAGACTCGACGATACTTCCCGGATACCACCGTGTTCTTAAAGGTAACTTTAACACACCTTCCGTTTTCCGTTTTTCAATAGAACGCGGCAGTTTTGAATTTGATATTTCAAAACCGCTGAAAGGTTCTCATTCCCTGTTTAGGGTGCTCCAGTTTTCAGCCGCCCAAATAACGGTTTTTATTATTTCGTTGGACGGTAGTAATTATTCAACAATATTCCTTGCGGGACATGGGGTTCAGATTTGGGAAATTAGTCTGCATTAATTTAAATTTGAACTGTTTGAAACCTCGTATCCCATTTTATCTTTTTGTGGGGAACATTCGGAATCCTTACTCTGCAATTCTTTAAGATATAAAATAGTCCTACCCAATCTGCCATGTCTTACAAACTTCTTCAGATTGGGTAGGGCCATTCTAGTTCACTGTAGCGCATCTCGATTGACGTTGCCCAAAGAGGTATCGCACTCCCCAAACACCGCACGGCAGTCAGCAAGTGTATCACACATCGTGGTTAAAATATCCCGTATCCCTGTGATATTAGTTCGGATCTGCTGGGCATCCTCCCGGAAAGCCAACGCGCCCTGTCCCTTCCAGTTCTCCAGCAGTGTCCTCACGATTTCGTCATATTCCTTGACCAGTTCGTCGTATTTCCGTATCAAATCAAGGCGAGCGGCGATAAATGCGTCAAAAGCCCTAGTGTCCAACAACTGGTACTCAGCCATATCGACTCCTCCTCTCCCATGCGTTGGTGCTCTGTGGTCAGGACACCGATGCATGGTCTTTGATAAACTTTATTTTCTGAATATCCGCCTTCTCCAGGTCGTAGAAGAACCCATCCCCCTGGTCGCAGAGTCCAAAGCGCTCCTTTAGCTCCGCCTGATCCATATTACTGAAAACCGTTCCGTTTCCTCTGTCCCGAACAAAGTCCGCGATATCGTAAAGCAGGAATGCCCGGGCAATGGAGTAGTTAAAGTAGCTGTAGATTTCGGCGGAGGGGATCCTCTGCACATCCGAGAATACGAACAGCGCCTTTTCGGAAACCGCAGAGTCTATGAATGGCTGCATTCGTACCAATAGGTGCCGTCCGGAGCCCCCAGGGATATGCTGATAAGCCTCCCGGCTCTGCACGACAAAAACAGTAAATGGCCGATCCTCCACCGACACAGGGATGGATCTGTCGCAGCTCTCCTCAAACTCCGGGGAACTGTAAATATCATCTGGCAGATCAAAGTATCTCCGGATGACCTCCTCGAACTTTTTCCGACTGGAGACCTTCACGGTATCGACACCATCGGTGAGATCCTTGACCTTCTCCAACTCCCCGCGCCCGTCGTCCCACAGCACAAAGCGGACACAAGGGATTTCCCGTGCACCTCGCAACAGTAGCCGGAGGAGATTGGTCTTACCTGCGCCCTTCCGTCCATAAATCGCAATGCACCGCGCCGTGCGCAACTCTATGGCAACGGAGGCAAAAGTATAATAATCCAAGCCGGCCGTCAGAAAGCCTGGAGTAAAGGAGGGTGTGTGGGGGCAGAAACGATTCCAGTTCTCCTCGTCCAAGACGTCGGTAAACACGTTCATTTTCCGTTCTAGCAACGCCTCGTAGTCTTGGTAGTGTTTCCGCAGCACAGTTTTCAGGGCAGAAAGCGCCTTTTCCTCACCCTCATCTCCAACGTAGAGGTCGGAGTCGTAAGGGTAGTAGCCGTGAAACTCATAAGCCGCAACATCCCGGTTGGCAATTCCTCGGCCCTTTATGCTGGGAGGTTTCTCTACTTTGTAGCCAAAGAGATCTGCATATTTCTCCTGGGGGATGTCAAAGGCAATGATTCGGTTGAAGCAGTTGAGCAACCGCCCCCCTCCCGCCGAGGGGTCCGACGCCGTCACAACGACCGTCACCCCCTTAGACAGTCCGTCCCTCGCCAACTTGAGCAGTTCGTCCTGGTAGAGCATATACCGCTCATTTCCATAGAAGGTATTTAGGCCGTCCAGAATTAACGTCACATGGATGGCTCTGCTTTTTTGGTCGCTCTCGTTACGGCTGAGTTCTGCGTAGACCCTGCCGTGGAGATTTTTGAGATTCTCCGCAAGCCGTTCCTCGACCCGCCGGAATACTCTTCGGACGTTCTCCTCTCTGGAGCCATCGAAGTACCCCACCACGCATGGCAGGTCTCCGTATAAAACCAGGTTGTTGCTAAAATCAAGGATGTAGACCTCCTCGTCCCTTGGGAAGTCGGCCTTCTGGTGCAAGCGGACGAGCAGCGTCTTGATGAGGGTGGTTTTCCCACTCATGGAGGAGCCAAAGATCGCCAAGTTGCTCTTACAGAGATCGACAGTATAGTCCGCCTGGAGTTGATGGTCTGGATCGTCGTAGCGACCCAGTTCCAATTCTAGTGAAGGCATATAGTACCTCCTCTTTTTCAGTGGTTTAGAAGCTTACAAATTCCGCTACCCTTGTTCCAGTTGAACTCAAAGAAGCAACGGGCAGGTAGCGGTTGCTGGAACACCGGGTGGGGAGCCTTTTCGTCTCTTTCACCAGCAAACTGTGCAATTTGTTCCACAAAAAACTGTGATTGAGTAATCCCTTTTTTAGCCTTGGCGATCTGCTTTTTTGTTATGGGGTTATCATCATAGGAACAGTAGAACGAGGAGTATCCTCCCCCAATCTCCGCCTGGGTAACGCAGATGGGCTGCTCCAACCCACTGGAAATATCCGCCTTAGAATACCCCGACTGGAAGTACTCGAACCGAGAGCCCGTCCCCACCAAGAGGTAGGCCCTTCCATTGCCGGGCATCAGGGGGCTGGCAGCCAAGTCGGTCCCGATCATCTCTTTAGACGCTTCCCGAGTGGCTACCTTCAGACAGAGGAAGGACTTAGAATTGTGCCGGATCTCGTCGGTAATGGCCCCCTGGATATTTTGGGAGATCAGGATAATATGGAACCCCAGACTGCGCCCTACCCGTGCCAAGGTGTTCACCTCAGCCTTGAAGTCAATGTTGCTGTTCTCGGAGGAAAAACGCATGAGTTCGGTGAACTCGTCGATCACTAGGAACAGGTGGGGTAGACCGAACTCTGGATTCAGGAGTTCCTCCATACGCTGGATCCGGTGCTGATCCTCCGGCTTTTCCAAATCCAGGGACAGGTTGCGGATATGCTCGTCCAACGTTTTACGGGAGGAGCGGATGCGGATATAGCTGTCGATGCTGTCCACCTCCAGGCAGTTAAATAGCTTTTTGCGGCGGGTAACCTCAGCGGACATAGAGAGAAGGAAACGCTTGAGCATATGGCTGGCTCCCGCACCGTTCTCATCGCCGTCCACGTCTGAGATGGTGCCCACAACATGGGGTAGCCCGCCAATGCGCTTGATAAACCCGCCGCCCTTCATATCGACCAGCAACATGTTGACCTGAGAGGGCGAGTACCGAACAGCCAGACCAATGAGGAAGGTCAGAATGGTCTCAGATTTTCCGGATCCGGTGGTGCCGGCCACCAACATATGGGGACCGTCGGCGCTCTCGTGCAGATCCAGGAACACGTTGGCGTTTTCTTCTTTTGCGCTTCTCTCATCCCGGTCATCGTATTTCTTGCCGATAGGAACCTTCAGGGATTTGGTCACATCCCTAGCCTCCTCCCAGTTGTTAGGGAACCACATCTGCTGTAGCAGTTCCCACATACGGCCTTTCAGACCGGCCGTCTCGCCCAGAAGGGAGGGGTACAGGTGGAGCAACTCCACATACCCAGGCACATCGGCACCCTGGGCAATCCGGTAGTAGTACAGAGCGCTCAGGATCTTGTATGCCTGATACAGATGATCCAGATCCTCCCGGCGGTCCAGATCTCGGGGGTCGGGAGAAGGAACATCCGGGGTAAAGCGGTACTGGGATTCAGCCCCAGACTCCTGCCCGTCCGGTGTGCGGAAAATCACTCGCGTATGGGGCAGAAGATACCACTCGGTCGCGCTCTTGGCTCGAATGACCTGATCGCAATATTTTGGTAGTTCCTCACTGTAGCGCTTGCAGAAAATGAAGGACATCCCCTCGATGGATCGCCCCGTACCCTCTGCCTGATCAGGGATATCCGGCAGATACTCCGAAATGGGGTGCCGCTTAAACTCGTACTCCTCTTGGAAAATCAGAAGGATGTGGGGGAAATGTGCACCCTCCCCAGCGTTTTTTCGCTCGGTCAGCAACTCCATGAGCCGGTTTAGGATCAGGTTGGCCTGGTTCTTGTTGAACGCAAAGGCCGAGAGGTTGCCGAGCAGCTCCCGAAAGTGTGGGAGGTGTTTATAGAGATTCACCATATGCTGGCGCGTTCTCCAGTTCTCGGTCTCCTCACAGAAAAGGATGCACTGGAGTTCATCCGGTGAGTGGTAGAAGCAGAGTTCCAGTATTACGTTGTCCAGGAAGGGGCGAAACGACATCGGCTTGGGAAACAGCACCCCCAGAGAGACACACTCCTTCAAGCTCAGCAGAACCGGCGCACCCTGCAGATAGGCGTACCTTTGAGCGATGTCGTAAGGCAGGTCTGTCAGATAGCGCAGACTGCTGTCCAAGGTCTCCTGCTCCGGGAGCACAATGGTAAAGGGGGAGTCGGCCGCACCCTCTATGTTTTTATAGCGAACGGAGGTGAATACTACGTCCTTTTTCTCCCCCTCGACATGGAAGACGGAGGGAACCAGGCGGCTCTCAGCCGTAGAGAGGCCCAGGCGGATGGTCAGAAATCTGGGGTGGCTACTGCTCCGGCTGAAGATATCTCCGCTCACAGCGGTGGCCAGATCCACCAGACCGGCCACGTCATCCTCCCCAAATTTAGAGGGGTAGAGCCGCTTGAGCTGCTCCACATCCCACTGCTGCTTCTCCCGAATGCTGTGTATGAGCCTCCGGATATACAGCTCGTAGTGCTCCTTCCACTCCCGCAGAGCGGCCTTGTACAGCTTCTTCTGGTGAGACATGTTGAGCGAGGTTGTGATCACTGTGGCCGCCACCATGGCCAGGCTCATGGCGATCATACCGGCATTGCTGGTGCCAGAGGAGAAGAACAGCCGCGAAACAAACATGGCCCCAGTCATGACCAGAGGTGTCAGCAGCGTGAATAGCATGCCTTGACGGCTCTTCTGGGGGGGATTCGTAGGTGGGATGATCTTGATCCGGGTGCTGTCCATTGCGTAGAGAGGTCTGTCGCTGATGTTATAAAGGGGGATGGTCTCGCGGAACGCCCGGTTCACCTTGCGGTCCTGAAACAGGGCGGCAGAGTGATGCCAACCCACGGAGTCAAAGATTAGTCTGGTGGTGGAAACGAACCCCAGTTCCTTCAGGGTCTTTTTCCCATGGATGCTTTTGCGCAGCCAGATCTGATCCGGGTGGGCGGTGCTGTCGGCGGATCGATCCTCCTTCTCCCGCTTATTGATGGAACCGATGGCCACCCGGTACGGAGAGACCGCCTTTTCCCACTCATCACTGTCCCACTGTTCATAGACGACCTTCTCCTCCCGGTAGGCGTGGATGCAGTCCTGGAAGATTTGCCAACACAGGATGTAGACGTCCTTTTCGCTGCGCTCCCTCTCTATGGGCTGCTCGCCGGCATCCCCCTCAGGCCGGCGGCTGTCCCGGCTGTAGTGGGCGGATTTCAGCGACTCCAGATCTACTTGGTACACATTCAGTTTTTTTTCCAGGCCGTATTGAACGGCGTCAATCAGCTGGTCGCAGCGGATATCATTTTTGACAATCAGCTCGATGTCATAGGACTCCACCTCAGCGCGGCTGGTTTTCGTTCGAAATCCGGCATCTACAAACTGTACAGTGACCAGGATGGCGTTTTCTTCTGTTATGGAAAGCAGCTCTCTCTCTTCCACGATGCACCCTCCCTTACCAGCGGTCGCACAGCATTTGGTTGATCAAGTCGTCCACAGTATTCAGACACGCCTGAACCAATTCCAACGGTGCCTCTATCGCCGTTTGCTTTGGGGGCAGAAATACAGGAAAGTCATCCGCAAAGGGCTCGGCTACTTTGATACCGCAAATTCCTTGGAGCTTGGGAGCTAAGAGGGGACCTATATGGGAGCCATCCTCAACGGCTGGCAGCTCAATCCACATCATTACCACGTCGGAAACTTGCAGTGTATAGTCGCTTGGCGCACTCTTTCCCTCCGGCAGAGGGGAACAGCCGAACTTCACATCGGAAATGCGCAGCGTGTAGTCGTGCGGCGCGCTCTTCCCCTCCGGCAGAGACAGACGGTCGAGCTTCACGTTGGCGATGCGCAGTGTGTACTCCTTCGGTGCACTCTTCCCCTCCAACAGAGAGAGACGATCAAGCTTCACATCGGCGATGTGCAGTGTGTACTCCTTCGGTGCGCTCTTCCCCTCCAACAGAGAGGGGCGGTCGAGCTTCACATCGGCGATGCGCGGCGTGTACTCCTTCGGCGCGCTCTTCCCCTCCGGCAGAGAGAAACGGTCAAGCTTCACATCGGCGATGTGCAGTGTGTACTCCTTCAGCGCGCTCTTCCCCTCCAGTAGAGAGAGAAGGTCGAGTTTCACGTCGGCGATGCGCGGCGTGTACTCCTTCGGTGCACTCTTCCACTCTGGCAGAGAAAGACGGTCGAGTTTCACATCGGCGACTTGCGGTGTGTACTTCTTTGGTGCGCTCTTCCCCTCCGGCAGAGAGAGACGGTCGAGCTTCACGTTGGCGATGCGCGGTATGTACTCCTTCGGCGCGCCCTTCCCCTCCGGCAGAGAGAGATGGTCGAGCTTCACGTTGACGACTTGCGGTGTGTACTTCTTAGGCGCGCTCTTCCCCTCTGGAACAGAAATCTGAACGGTTCCCGTTTCCGGTGGTAATACCGCCTTAATCTGCCGTACCTTCAGATCCTCCTCCGTAAACCCGCACCGCAGCACTGTCTCGGCCACGCGGTCCTCGGAAAAAATTCCTTTCAAAAAGCCTGCCAGAGTTTTCTCAGGCTCATATGTTTCTCTGTGGTCTTCCATAACGCGACTTCACCGCCTTATCGTCATCCTTGGTACCGACTCCACCAGACTCGTCCTCACCCCGGCAAAGCCGCTGGGCCCGCCGCCCTCTGTATGCGCAACGTGTCGTTAGAGCTCGGTAGGCAGGCTGTCCGCCAACTCTTGATCTGCACTCTTCATCTGCTCGGCGTTCTGCTCCAACAATTGGGCCAGCGCTTCCACTGTGGCTGGAATGCTGCTGCTGGTATATTGGTATACAGCGCCGTCGATAAATGCTATAAACCTGTTCTTGGAAGCCCCCGTCCAAGCAGTGGTATTTGCCTCGATTTTTTCCTTGAGCGCATTTGCCGCAATGCGATACTCCTCCGCGTACTGGCGAATCTCCTTCGCGGCCGCCTGCATCTGGGGGTAGTTGAAAATAATATCGGCCATGGTGTACCCTCCTTATAGATGTTTATCCTACTCTGCCGCACCGGTTCCATTCCCGGCGGCGTTCCGATTCTGATTCCCCATGTTGGGGTCCACTGTGTCCAGCAGGGCCTCCTTAATCTCGGTCAGGAGCTTTTTCAGATTGGTGGACAGCGACCCGTCCGGAGCAGTCAGACGGTCGACAAGCACGGGCGTGAGTTGGGTAAAGAAGTCGTTGTAGCCCACAGCGGAGTCGCCGTTGAAGTCCGCTCCTTGGGCCGTGAGGGTGGTGATGGTTGCTTTAAGCTTTGCGAATATCTCGTTGCAGGTGTTTGCGTAGACGTCTACAGCGGCCATTGCCGCATCGATGTCAGCAACTTTCAGCTTAGTGCTGGTAATATCTTCCGCCATAAGATTAGTTTCCTTTCTTTTGTTTATTTTTTACCGTATGCTCTCAATCTGGCCGTTCAACACTCGGAACTCCTGGAATATGGACTGGTAGCTCTGCTGCGCATTTCGCAGGTTTTCTGAGACATGGTCAATCACGCGCTTCTGATCGTCTAAGGGCTGCAAAAGGGTAGAGCCGCAGATCTGGAAGAATTTTGCTCCTGCCGGGGTCTGGAATCCTTTGTGGAGCTCATCCAGCAAATCGCTCACCTGATTCCGCAGGCTATTCATCTCGACAGCGAGGGCGGCCATCCTTCTGGATGCTTCCACAAACGCATCCTCGTCAAGAAGTATCTCCTGGCCGATGATCTCTTCAAAAGAGGACAAACTCACTCACCTCTCCTTCTCTGCTCCCAGATATAGTCCAGCAGCGGCTTGCGTACGTCCTCCGCCACGGTGCCGCACAGAGTCTCTGCTCTGTCGAACTGGCCCAGGTCCGCGTAGGATTTCACACGATAGGCAATCACTATGACGTCTCCCGGATTGGATACCAGGTGGTTGCGATAGCAGGCGATGGCCTTCTCATACAGTGCCGCCACCCGCGGATTAGCGGAGTCACCTCCGCAGAGCTGTTTGGTGGCCAGGGCCTCGGTATACAGACCATGATGGCGATAGAGGGGACGTGCGCTCTCTTGCAGCACTCTGGCGAAGGGCAGCGCATCGCCGTACCGTTTCTGGACCATGGCGATCTCCAGCAGGAGGAACCGTGCCCGCTCGGTATACTCTTCCGGCAGGCTCTCGCCGTCCCCCGCTGTCTGCTGGAGGACGCCCTCCAGCAATTTCTGCGCTTCCTCCTGCTCATCCAGCTTCATGTGGATCTCCGCCGCCGAAATTGCCGCCTCACACCGGGTTTCCGGCTCCTGCCGGCAGGTCAACTCCCGTAGGCACTGCAGCGCGTTGGCGTAGTGCTCACGATGCCGCGTCTGATCTGTTTCAGCCTGGTAACAGTGGAGTAGCACTCGGTCAAAGGCAACATCGACCTCGTGCTCCAGATTTTGGGCGAAAACGCGCTCCGCCTCCGCCAGAATGGCCTCCGCTCGGACCAGATCTCTCCGCTGCAAATCGATCTGGAATAGGATCTGATAGCTCTTGAATTGATTGGGCAACAGCAGCTTCAACGCCTCAGCGCAATGCCGGGCGTTTGTGAAGTCTCCGGTCTCCACATAGATCTGGGTCTGCCGGAGCAGGATATCCGCCCTCTCCTCGTCCAGCCCCGGCACCTGCCCCGCTTTTTGGAAATTGATCAGGGCCGCCTGGGCCGCATCAGTCCTCGTGGAGACCCGACGGGCATTCTTCATCTCGGCCTGCTGCAACAGACCTGTCAGATAGTAGATCTTTTGCAGAACCTCCGATTCGCACCCCAGGGACTCTGCCTTTGCATAGCACGACAGCGCCTGGGTGTACTGGCTGTAGCCAAAGTATACGTTCCCTAAGTCGAAGTGCTGGGAACCCTGAGAGCCGTCCAACTCCAGTACCTTTTGAAAGTACCCCTCTGCCTCCTTCAGCCGCTCCAGCAGCATACAGATCCGTCCCGCGCTCTGGTAGGCGGGAACAGACACTGGATTGGCCGTGATCGCCCTGAGGCAGTGAGCGAGGGCGGTTTCAAATTCCCCGCTCTGGTGTGCTTGCTCCGCTAGCAACAGTTCCTCCACCACCCTAGCATTCCTCTGATTCTCGTCCAATAGATATCACCTCCCCCCATTCGGGAGCAAATCTGCAGGGAAGAATCTTATCCCCCACAGCGCCGCGCCAGACAGACCGCAGAGTTTCGCCAATGCCGCGCAATCAAACGCCCAGTAGCCCGCATAGATGTTATTTTGATTCTTATGGCTGTCGTACCAGGCGTAATCCCGGTGGAGCTTGTACCATACTTTCATATGGCTCCTGATGAGTCTCTCCGCCTCCAGTACAGGAACTTGCTGTATCTCTGTCACCAGCGTAGCGAAGGTTTCATTTCCAGGAAACAGCACCCGTTTTTCGGCGACTGGGCAGTTATTGTGGGAGAAATAACTCTCAAGCACTCCCACCCATAGATCATCGCCGCAAGAGTCCAGATGATCCAAGTCATTAGGTTGCATCCCCGCATCCACCTTCTCCCGCAAAAGCGCACACTGCCCTGTGGAAACTATATCCACATCCAGCAATACAGCCATCTCCAGTAACCATGTGAGTTTTCCATAGATGAGTGTTGGCAGCGCCAGGGCCACATCCAGTGCCAAGGCATACTCCCGTGCCAGCGCGGATACCGGCGCTCCGGAGGAGTAGAGGGCATACACCTTGTCAACGCGCAGATTAAGGAGATGAGCCTGCCGGTATTCCGCAACACTCCCCAATTCTGCTTGAGCGGAAAACCGTGCGATCCGGCGTTCCTGCGTCTCCAGATATTCGGCCCAATAGGTTTCGTCTTTGAGTATATCCCTCATGGGTATCCCCTCCTTTTACCATAAAGATTGTCCTCTGTGTTGTGCGTAGAAATGTTCACTTTGTCTCCATGTCCGTTTGCCAGGTAAACAGATTGCTGAGTTCCATGGAGTTAGCAGAGAAATCGCCCAAGGAAATCTTTGGAATCTTGAGATCAATCTTAAACGAGCTACCATTAATCACCTTCGCAGAGTCGTTCAAATGGGAGAACTGAATAACTCCAGGGTTGCCCCCGTTCGGGTTGATTCGTATCAGCAACCGCTCAACGTCATCAAAGGAATCGATGATATTGTCTGCTAGATCCAAGCCCACATCGCTGGGTAGCCTGTCCAAGATCCAACCCCCGCTCATCTGCTTTGTGCCGTCTGCCAATATATTCAATTGGGACGTATTATATTTTGCTTCGCCAATGACGTAAGTCTTCCCGTTTGTGTAGGTTCCATCGATCCCCCGATGTCCGCCCTTCAGTGTTGTGACCGTCTCGTTGCTAATCCGCTTATACCCCTGCTCCCTCATCGCTTTGTCGGCAGCCATCTCTGCGTAATTTCCCTTTTCTCCACCGTTCATGATGCCAAGGTTTTTGTAATTCACCTTGAGGATGCGATCCTGCCGCACAGCGTTTCGGATCTCATCGGAACTATAGGACATCTTTTTGAAAGTGGCAATCTCCTCCGGGGAAACGCCATTCCAAGCGTTGAAGAGCATTCCAAAGGAGTATGTGAGATTGGAAACAGCGCTGGTGATGTTCAGCACGTTTTGAAATGCATTGAAGACCGGGTTATCGATCTCCACCCAAGTATCCACTAGATTGAGTGTGGCTGCCCCCACCGTGGAGACTACAGCCACCGTAGCTACCGCAGAACTGATAAACGCGGCGGTTCCTGCAGAAAAGCCCACGTACCCTAGCAGTGGCACTAGCGCGGCTCCTCCTGATCCGATGACCGCCGCTACGGCAACAACCGCGCCAACCACGATCACAACCGAGTCTATGATCTTTTTATGGGCGGCGTAGAATCCCTTAACGGCCTCCCAAGCGTTGGCTAGCCCGTCACCTACATCGCTCCAAAATTTGTTCCAGTTCTCGACCCGCTGCTCCCACCAGTTCTTTTCCTCCGGAATCACGGGCCGTAGCCAGCTATATTCGTTGAAAAATTTCTCTGTACTTCCTGACACCTGCCGAGCTACCGCGTTGTCGGTGTCGTGAACCGACTCCAAAAAGTGCTCTATGCTCCGCCTCACCTCTGTAACTGACTGCTCTCTAGCCTGCTCAGCGCAAATCCGCTCACGGATTTCATTAGACGCCTCAATTAACTGCTGAGGGCCGCCGCAAAGGTCGTTAATCTCGCGATTTACAGTCTGCAGAGAGCGGATAGTCTCGCCGATTCTGTTTTGCAGCCGATCCAGATCGGTGCTTATCCCCAGGATCCTAGCCCCGGAAAAAATCTCAATCCTCATCCCATAACACCTCCTTCCCTCTATCCGCACTGTGGGTGGGGATATCACATAAAGTTGTACCGTCGGTATGTGTTGATGTCATGTTGGTAGACGTTGATAGCCCGATTCAACGCATCGATTCGGTTGTTTTGTATGCTGATACTACCCCAAAGGCCCCGCATCTCTTCCTCCAGGTTCTTGATTGAGGCCGCCAGGCGCACAATCTCTATCTCAATCCGATCCTTTTCCGCTTGGCAGCCGGACAGGGCGCTGGCCGTGTGGGAATCCTTCTCCACACTCTTTGTGTAGAAGACGGTTTCCAAGCTTGCAGAAACAATCTCGGAGCAACGCATCGCGCTGCGAAAAGATTTGCCAGCCGTATTGGCGGCACTGTTGACGCTGACAATAGCATCTGGGACGCTACCGCCTAGCAAAAAAAGGATCCGCACCACCTGCTGCAATCGCTTCTCCAAGTTGATCTTGTCATTCCTGCATTGGCTTACTTGATTGTTCCTCGCAGAGTACGTCTGCTGCAAAGACTCCATCGCTCTCTTCGTGCTAACCCGCTCTTCGATGGCGCGGGTCAATTGTCTTTGGGCCTCCCTATATTTCTGCTTCTGCGTTTCATACGCCATATGGCTTTCTCCTCTCTGTCGGAAAACGCATACTGTTAACCATCAGCGGATATAACCCTGCTGTCGGAGTTCGCTCACTTCTGCGGCGCTAGAAGGGATGAGAGCTACCATCCGGCTACTCTGTTGGTTCTCCCTGTTCAACTCGCCGTCAATAAACTCATGGCCCGGACGCCAGGAGAACTCTGATGTGCCAGCGTCGACAATGACTAGACTGTCCTGCGGCACATGATAATACTGAACCAAGATCTCCGCCACCCGCGTAGCCCGCCCCAGGGAGAGAGTGTGGCTCTTCTTTGTGTCCTCGTCCGGGGTGATCCTGGCAATTGAGCCTACGACATAGATTTTGTTGTTCTCCGGATCGCTTTCCAGATAGGGCTGCACACTTTGGGTAACATATGGTTCCAGAACCCGGATTGCTTCCGCCTCGTCCTGGAACTCGATAGAATCAGGCAGAAACCCCAGGGCGGAGGTAGGGATGGTGGAGACCCCTGTCCCCTTGTAGGAGGCTTCCACGGGTTCCACGGTCTCCTCTGTATTCGGTGCAGTGGGTATGGTATCCACAAAGAAGACCGATTTCACCCGTGGGTATCCAGTGCCGTCTTCAAACCACATCATCGGGTCACCTGCGGACTCGGAGAACAGAATTTCCTCTGTCAGTATTCCTTTACATTTGTCCGTGAGGATCTCCGTCCACACATCCAGTAGCCACTGCTTGTAGCGGTTGTTGGAGCGGTAATCGATTTGCGGGCTGGCCACGTTCCCCATGCCCCAGAAAGTCACCTGGACCCCCTCCAAATTGGGAAAACCGTCCTCTGGAATATGTTGGATGAAGTCTAGGGGGGACTCCTGATAAATGTCGATAGGGTCATTCCGCACCATGTTGGCTTTCCCCACAGTGCAAATGCCAGTATCCAGAATCAGGATGTGGCTCTCTCCCCCTGGGGTGATATCCAGGATGGTCTTTGCCTCGCTGATAGCCCCCAGCAAATCCACTTCCTCCTCTCCAGCCCGGAGGGCATCGCTACGCAGATAGTCCATCAACGCCTTGACCCTATCCTCAATTCGCTTGGTGCGGGCGTTCACAGTGTTGGTCACAATCTCCGACTCAAGGACGGTCTTCTCATCCAACATAATTTGTTCGGCAACAGGTCTGCCATCGCTGACTATAATCTTAATCTGGGCCTGGGCATGCAGAGTGTTGTCTATGCCGTCATTCTCCGACCAGAGCCGGAACGCCTGGGTCAGCAGTGTTTCCACCCTGACCAACTGCTCCTCAGTAAAACAGTTGGCGTTAGCATGTTTTCCAACAATAATTACCAGAGAAATACCGGGATCGTCGGGCGGCATCTCCTCGTGCAGACAACCGACCAACAGTATGGGCATGACCAGCGCAAGAAGGCATAGGCAAAGTTTCTTCTTCATTGTGTTCATATCTCAATACCTTTCTAATGGATAGGGGGACGCCGAGGTTTTTCTCTGCGCCACAATGATTGCGTTGTCCACCAGCCTCCGTAATTCATTTTCCAGAGAATCCTTTGCCTTCTCGTAATCCCACACGTCCTCTGTACCGGTATGCATTTGGTCAAATTCCTCCAATATTTCCATGATCGATAACTCAGAGAACTCTATGGGAAGGGACGTATGGCTGCGCATAATCTCCAAGCATACGTGCAACATACTCTCCACCGCCTCGTTATAACGGGCTGCCTGGGAAGGGTAGGTGGTGATGCAGTTCTCGATGAGTTTCCCCCGGATCCTGGCAAAGCACTCCTTCCGGAATACCTCCGATTTGTTGGGCATCCACTTACTCAGTTCATTGGGAATGTCCCCGTCCAGAACATCCTCCATACTCTCCGTGCTCTCGTCGTCCTCCGGCGTCAATCTGTGGGCAGTCAGGGTCGTCCACAGGGAGGAGCGGGCGTCCTGCAAGTTCTGGTACTCCTCCAGAAATTCGCTCTGCAGGGTGATGTATCGGTGCTGTAGCATATTGACCTTTCGCTCCATAATTTTCTCATTGTCGTTTCTAAACGTGAACCATGACACTGCGAAGGCCAAGGTAGAGGTAAGAACTGGAGAGAATACCAGGAAGAGGTCAATGGGGAAGTCTGGGTATTTGTTAGTGAGAAAATTGTCCACGCCACCCTTAGAGTAGATGGTGATGGCTCTCAAACCCATCGCCAGCAGAAACATCAGTATAGAGACGATGCCACAAACCCATATCCCAATCTTCGCGTGGGGCTTGTCGTTGTTCCGGTACTGGGCCTTGTCTGTCCACACAGCTAGAGCACTTCCCAGAAATGTGGGGATCCCCTCTAGGCATAAGGCAAAAATAAAGCTGTACAGTAGGGCATCGGCACTCCTCACGTCCATATCCGGCGAGTTGAAAAGGATGCGCATGGCATTGAGATCTGCCAGAAACAGGATCAGGATCAGAAGTATAGCGCCCATTACCCTCCAGCCTCTGCCGTAAATTAAATTTTCTATGGCGTCCTGGAACTGTGCCCGCATGGCGTGATTATCTCGATCCAAATTCATCTCCCTCTCCTCCTTCCTTATCTAGTTTTTCCCAGGTATCTACCTTTGGAGGCATTATATCGTCGTTCTTTGTCTTTTTTGACTCATCACGCACCGTCTGGTCATAGGTTCTGCCCACCACACCCCAGTAGACCTGTTGCTGATATTCGTACTGACGCCGAGCCAACTGCATCCGCTCAAGCTTCGCATTGGCGCGAACGGTGTAGTGGTTGATGTCCCGGATTTTTCCATAATACTGATTGAACAGCACCCCCTTCTCTACGCTAGCGGCAATGCGCCCGGACAAACGTCGGCGCTGCCGCACGGCCACCAGGAGTACGCTGAACAGAATGTTCTTCGCGTCCTGAACGCTCAAAGGATTTTTGTCCGCACTGTAGCCCTCCAGTATCCGGTTGAGCTGTCGCATCATCTCGCCATCGGAGCCGATGGTTTCCTGAATCAACTCGTCCGTCAAACGCTCAAATTCCCCCTTCTCGTCCAGCCTCAACACTTGTAAGGGAGGTGTTTCTTTTTTCCAGAACATAAATTCTCCTTCTCTCCTTACGCAGACGGATCCGTCGGCCCCTCTTTCGTTTCATCCCCAGGCGTTGTAGGCGAGATTTTGGCCAAGATATTGTCCCGCTCCAATATAATTTCATCCAGGGAGCTCCAATACGCCCCAGTCAGCCGTTCCTTGTATATTCCCGCCATAGTATTCCGCACCAAATGCGCTACATGGAGACTTGGTTTCTTTCGTTGCACCTGCTCATAGTAATACCAGATCCGCAACATCCGCCTAGACAGCATGACACTTACTTTAGACTTCATCTCCTCGATGAGACGGATCTCCTCGGTGAGCAGGACCACCTGCATCTCATATTTACTTTGGAGCTGGTTTCGGTAGTCGTTTTTTACAGCAACCTCCCGTACGCGATACATCTGCATAATATGCGCATATTTGTGATCCTCATTGAGAGTTTTGTTATAGTTATCTTGTATAGCCTGTAACTCGCTTTCCCGCTTCAATTCCAGCAACCTAATTTCACCGTCTAAGATAGACTTCTGCTTATTCAGCCAAGCGATGGCCTCGCTAAAGCGTTTCATACCAGCCAGAGTATCATCCTCTACACTCTTAACCGTTAAGCTGCACTGTTTCTTCTCTAGCAAGCGATCCCGTTGCGCATCGAAACCCGCCAACTCTGTCCACACGAAAGGAGAAACATACCAAAGCTCTGCGTTTTCCGACTTCTCGTCAGACGGCGCATCAAACACGTTCTTCTTGGCATCGGAACGGCCCCGATAACTCAAATAGATTTTTTCTACTAGATTTAGTTTGGCATTTGCCATTGCAGCCCCTCCTCCGGGATATGCCTCAAAATGCCCCATACCGAATTCTGTTGATATTTGACTTTATTTTACCACATTATTTCCTTTTTGTTAAGAGGGAAAATGGAACTTTTTTCAATTCTGAAGGGCGAGGCACTAAGGAGATCCAAAAGTCTTGCACTGCAAAGAACATATGCTATTCTGAAGTAAAAGCTCTGTTTCAGAAGTATCCATTTACAGCGAAAAGGAGCGGGCAGCATTGCACTGTCCCGCTCCTCAATATACCAGATACTATCATTCCAGAGAACGTTTTTCCAGGAAATACTCCCAGATATAATCGTCCATACCGTTGTAATCCGGCGACCATAGGTATGTGCCAAAGGTCAGCGGCAGTCTATCTAAGAGCTGTATCAGATTTCCATAGGCAGCCTCCACATGCCAGTTTTTCA
>OFFP01000787.1_pt1 | contig 24523 bp, 21 predicted proteins | sample 1521431 | NCBI WGS metagenome assembly OFFP01 (sample SAMEA3504104, study PRJEB24116) | mouse gut metagenome | biome: mouse gut; feature: mouse-associated habitat; material: faeces | place: Denmark | collected 2011
AGGCCTCGTCGATACCGTCCGTGGTGTCATGGTCGGTTAAGGCAAAGGCGGAGAGCCCCTTTTCAATTGCGTAGTTTACCAGCTCCGTTGGGGTGAAGCTGCCGTCGGATTTATTGGAATGTACATGTAAGTCGATGGTGTTCATGCTTAATTATCGTCCTCGTCGTTTTGCTTGGTGTAAACCGTGCGCTTTCTTGCCATCTCGTCGCTTGCCAGATACTCGTCGTAGGTGGTGATTTTGTCAACAAGGCTTCCGTTTGGAAGAATTTCCATAATCCGGTTGGCGGTGGTCTGCACGAACTGGTGGTCATGGCAGGCAAAGAGCGCAACGCCCGGGAACTTAATCAGGCCGTTGTTTAAGGCCGTGATGGCTTCCATGTCAAGGTGGTTGGTGGGCTCGTCCAGAATCAGGCAGTTTGCGCCGCTAATCATCATCTTGGAGAGAAGGCAGCGTACCTTTTCCCCTCCCGAAAGCACCTTAACTTTCTTCACGCCGTCGTCTCCGGCAAACAGCATACGTCCCAGAAAACCGCGGACATAGGTAACGTCCTTGACGGGAGAGTAGCCGGTGAGCCAGTCAACAATGGTATAGTCGTTGTCAAATTCGGCGGTGCTGTCCTTGGGGAAATAAGCCTGTGAGGTGGTAACGCCCCATTTGTAGGAGCCCTCGTCCGGTTCCATCTCGCCCATAAGAATCTGGAACAAAGTGGTCTTGGCCAGCTCGTTGCCGCCCACAAAGGCCACCTTGTCGTCGTGCCCTAAAATAAAGGTGATATTATCCAGCACCTTTTCCCCGTTGATGGTCTTGGAGATTCCCTCTACGGACAAAACCTCGTTGCCGATTTCCCTGTCGGGACGGAAGTCAATATAAGGGTATTTACGGCTGGAGGGCCTGATTTCATCCAGCTCGATTTTTTCAAGGGCCCTCTTTCTGGAGGTAGCCTGCTTGGACTTGGAGGCGTTGGCGGAGAAGCGGGAGATGAATTCCTGCAGCTCCTTGATTTTCTCCTCCTTCTTCTTGTTGGCCTCCTTCATCTGACGGATCAGAAGCTGGCTGGATTCGTACCAGAAATCATAGTTGCCGGCGTAGAGCTTGATCTTGCCGTAATCGATATCCGCGATCTGGGTGCAGACCTTATTCAGAAAATATCGGTCGTGGGATACCACGATCACCGTATTGTCGAAATTGATCAGGAATTCCTCCAGCCAAGCGATAGCGTCTAAGTCCAGGTGGTTGGTCGGCTCGTCGAGAAGCAGGATATCAGGATTGCCGAAAAGAGCCTGGGCAAGCAGGACCTTTACCTTCTCAGGACCGTTGAGATTCTGCATGATCTCATAGTGCATCTCAGCAGGGATTCCAAGGCCGTTTAAGAGGGTCGCGGCGTCGGACTCCGCTTCCCATCCGTTCATAGCGGCGAATTCTCCCTCTAATTCACTGGCTTTGATACCGTCCTCATCTGTGAAGTCTTCTTTTGCGTAAATGGCTTCTTTTTCCTTCATGATTTCATAGAGCCTTGCATTGCCCATCATGACGGTGTCAAGGACCGGGTATTCATCGTATTTGAAATGATCCTGCTGCAGGAAGGAGAGACGTTCGCCGGGAGTGATGGCGATCTCGCCTTTGCTTGGCTCGAGCTGCCCGGAGAGGATCTTGAGGAACGTGGACTTGCCGGCGCCGTTGGCTCCGATCAGGCCGTAACAGTTCCCTTCGGTAAATTTGATATTGACGTCTTCAAACAGGGCTTTTTTCCCCACGCGTAATGTAACATTGCTTGTACTGATCATAGTGTATTCGCACTCCTTAATTATTGAAAATATGCCTTTCTGTACAGAAGCCTTACTTTGGCAGGCGGCCGCACAGAAAGTAATAGTTAGAATTGACATGGTTTCGTCTGTACCTTGCCTATCTTACCAAATATGGAAAGAAATAGCAAGGATAACCATGGGTTTTTCGGAGGTTTTCACAGTTATTTAATTTTCACTGTACTGGATCTGAAAATGGGTATATAATAGCAAATGAGCAGGCAGACGATTCTGCCGTGTGAATCGTTTATAAAAAGTGAGGTATTGTTTATGATAAAAGCAACAATGGTGCTGGAAGGCGGAGCAACCAGGGGAGTATTCACTTCGGGGGTTCTTGATTATCTGATGGAGAGGGACCTGTATACGTCCCATGTGATCGGGGTGTCCGCAGGATCCTGTAACGGTGTGGATTATGTGTCGAAGCAGCCGGGAAGGACACGAGACTGTATGATTCACGAGGAGAGGAAATACAGCTATTATTATGGGTTCAGGAAATTTATCAGAGAAAAGAGTTTGATGGATATGGATATGATCTTCGACCGGTATCCCAATGAATTCTTTCCATTTGATTATGACACGTATTTTGCGTCTGAGACGGAGTGTGAGATTGTGGCAACTAACTGTGAGACCGGGCAGGCGGAATATCTGACGGAAGATAAGGACAAGGAGAGGCTTATGAAGATCTGCCGTGCGTCCAGCAGTATGCCGCTGGTGTCGCCGATCGTGAATGTGGACGGCACGCCTTATCTTGACGGCGGTCTGGCGGATTCTATTCCTATCAAGAGAGCGGCAGAGAAGGGAAATAAGAAGATCATAGTAGTTCTGACCAGGAATCCGGGATACAGGAAGAAACCGACTTCCCAGGCGGTGGCGGACCTGTACCGCAGGGCGTACCGGAAGTACCCGGAATTGGTGCGGACAACGATTCGGAGGAATTATGAGTATAACAGGCAGATCCGGCTGGTGGAGAGGCTTGCCCGGGAAGGCAGGATCTTCGTATTTCAGCCGTTGATTCCGACGGTTTCACGGCTTGAGAAGAACTGCGATGCACTGATGCATTTCTATAAGCACGGGTATCAGCAGGCGAATCGGAAATATGAGGAGCTGCAGGCGTATCTGGCAGGTTAGTATCCTGCAGAAGAAGGAGGATTTGAGATGAATTTGTATGAACATAGGATCTCGACGAGAGATGCACAACAGATGGCGAAGGTGACGGATATGGTACGGCAGGATATCGCTAAAAGCGGAATCAAAGAGGGGATCGCGGTGGTGTATTCGACCCACACGACAGCCGGATTCACGATCAACGAGAATGCGGACCCAGATGTAGTGCATGATATGCTGTACGGGTTGGAGGAAGCATTTCCCACCAGAACGGGATATTACCGGCATATGGAAGGGAACTCCCATGCGCACATCAAGACCAGTTTCGCTGGACCGTCTCAGACCTTGATCGTGCATGAGGGAGAGCTGGTGCTTGGAATCTGGCAGGATCTGTATTTCTGCGAGTTTGACGGGCCCAGGAACCGGAAGTTCTATGTGAAGATCGTGGAAGGGTAGTCTGGCTGAGAAGGGTAAGAGATTTGATGTAGGTATTAGATATTTTTTGGAAATTAAACTAAAATGTAGGTGTTCGAAAGAGGACACCTACATTTTTTGTATCATAGGAAAGTCTGCCGAATTTCTCTATGATACAAAAGTCCTCCGGGCAGGATTCTGCGAAAGAGTGCCACGAATGGCTGGAACCAGTGGATGATACTTCCTATGATTTTTAAGTTGACTTTTAGGGCGGCTTTAATTATAATTAAAACAAGTGATTTTAAACATATGATTTAAAACAAGTGATTTTAAAAGGAGAAATAGAGTATGCCGCCGAAAGCAAAATTTACAAGAGCAGAAATTATTGAAGCCGCATTGAATATTGTCAGGACGGACGGATATGAAGCATTAACTTCCAGAGCATTGGGAACCTACCTCGCCAGCTCGGCAAGACCGATTTTTACTGTATTCAAAAATATGGAGGAAGTTCAGCAGGCTATGATTGAGGCTGCCAGAGCTTTGTATAAAGAATATGTCCATAAAGGTTTAGCAGCGGCGCACCCTTTCAAAGGCGTAGGTACGCAGTATATTCTTTTTTCTGTTAATGAGTCAAAACTTTTTCAGCTCCTCTTTATGACGGAGCAAAAACAAATTCCCGATTTATCAGGCGTGCTTCCGCTGATCGATGAAAGTTATGAGCAAATTCTGTTGTCAATTCAAGATGATTACAAAATTTGCATGTCATCAGCGAAAAAGCTCTATCATCATCTTTGGATATATACACACGGAATTGCATCCCTTTGTGCCACAAAAATGTGCCGCTTTACGGATGAAGAAATCAGTACCATGATTACGGAGGTATGTTTGAGCATTTTGAAAAAGGTAAAGGAGGAAGAAAATCATGATTAAAGCGAAAGATATCATAAAATCATACGGAAACGGAGAAAGTCGATTTCAAGTATTAAAGAACATCAGTCTTGATATTGAGGATCATGATTTTGTGGTTATTCTCGGTGCGTCGGGTTCGGGCAAGTCAACTTTTTTGAATGTAATTTCAGGTCTTGAACGCCCTGACAGCGGTAAAGTGTTTTATGACGGAAAGGATATTACAGCGTTTTCTGATCATGAAGCAACTTCATTTCGTAAGGAAAATGTCGGATTTATTTTTCAGCAGTATTATCTGCTGCCCAATATGAGCGTCGATCAAAATGTGAAAATGGGCGCTGACTTGGCAGATAACAAGGATTACAAAACCGTCATTGAGGCAGTTGGGCTCGGAGAAAAGCTGCATAAGTATCCCAGCGAACTTTCGGGCGGCGAACAGCAAAGAGTATCGATCGCAAGAGCTTTGGCAAAGAGACCGAAAGTTTTATTTCTTGACGAACCGACAGGGGCATTAGACGAACAAACAGGACGGCAGATCCTTGATTATATCTGTAAACTTCAAAAGGAATATGATTTTACAATCATATTGGTAACACACAATCTGAATATTGCGGAAATGGCTAACACAGTTATAAAAATGAACAGCGGAAAAATATCTGAAATCTATACAAATGAAACGAAAAAGACCGCTTATGAGATTGGATGGTGATGGTATGCTCGTTGGAATAAAAAATGCTTCAAGACTCATCGTCATTTCCATTATCGCCTGTTGTGCTGTACTTGTATGTACAATGTTTCTGAACTTTTATTTTGATATTCGGTCCATTGAGAGTGAAATAACATCTGAATTGTCAATGATTTTTTATAATGCTCAGGTTTCTACCGCAAAAGTCGTCTGCCTTGTAAGCGGCGGATGCCTGCTTTTCACTGCGGTTGTTATGCTGTTGTTTTATGTCAAGCATTATATTGACACGCATAAGAAGGGACTTGGGATATTAAAGGCATTGGGATATTCAAATATCAAAATTGCAAAAAGCTTTTGGGTATTCGGAATCAGTGCATTTATCGGAACTGCAATCGGATATGCAGGCGCATTTCTTATAATGCCGTGGTTTTACGCTCTGCAAAATGAAGATAAAATACTTCCTGAGATCACGATCCATTTTCATCCAAGCATTTTACTTTATTTCGTGGTATTGCCGACTGTGTGTTTTTCGGCGCTTTCGGTTTGTTACGCCTGGTACAAATTAAAAAAGCCGGTATTGCTGCTTTTGAAGGATCATCTGCAGACTGCTGCTAAAACACCGCATCACAGGATCGAAAAAAACAGAGAATTGCTGTTTGTGGAGGATTTGAAAAGGAACACCTTGAAATCGAAAAAGGCACTTGTATTTTTCATTATTTTTGCTTCGTTTTGTTTTTCAGCTATGACACAAATGTCGTTTAGTATGAAAGATTTCTCAAGTGAAATGATGGGTGTGATGATGTTGGTCATCGGACTTGTATTAGCGTTTACTACTCTGTTTCTTGCCATAACTACAGTCATAAACGGAAATACAAAAACGATTGCTATGATGAGGGTATTCGGCTATTCGCAGAAAGAATGCTGCAGGGCAATTTTAGGAGGATACAGACCCATGTCCTATATTGGTTTTGTAATCGGAACAGTATATCAGTATGGGCTGCTGAGGCTTATGGTGGATATTGTATTTAAGGATTTTGAGGATGTACCTGCATATACATTTGACTTTCCTGTTATGCTTGTTTCCCTTGTTTGTTTTATCACAATTTATGAAATTCTGATGTATGTATATTCCGAAAAAATCAAAAAGATTTCGATCAAGGAAATTATGATTGAGTAACAGGGGGGGGGAATGGATCGAATCCCCCTCTGATCCCTCCGCCAAATCAATTCCCCTCACGTATAAGCCGCCAAACCGCCCCCGCCAGAATCAGGTCTGCCGAAAGCAGGACTGCCATCCTCCCTGTTTCGAAACTGCCGTTGACCACCGGAAACAGATACGCCGCGCTGCCTTCCTCTATAATCTGGAGCCGGCAAAGCGACCAGTAGCCCAGAGCGGACAGGTAGCCCACGAGAACATGACTGCCTATCTGAGAACATACGAGCCCCAGCAGTCCCAGAAAAACCGCATAAAATACCGCTCCCCAAACATATTTCCAAAACGGGAATGTACATTGGCCGCGCCGCATGACAAAGGCGAAGGCCGTCACCAGGGCGGCGACCATCGAACAGCCGCACAAAAACCTGATCCCAATGCTTTTCCTGTAGGGCCATGCCTTTGTGTAAATGATTTCTTTTACGCCGTTCCCCATCTCCCCCTTTGTAATCGGTATCAGAATCAGCGCCCCGATCAGAGCGACAGACTGTTCCAGACAGTGTGCCGAGCGGGCAGCATCCAGGTTCGAAATCCCTCTAATTGCCGGAATTATCAGTAAATATGCCGCCGCCAGGAATACACTATTTTTAAACGTGATCCGGAAATCTGCCTTGAAAAAATCTACCGTGATTTTATATGAAGTATGTCTCATTTCAAAAATCTCCCTTGCCTTTTTCTGTGAACCAGGTCTTACTTCGAAAATCTCCCTTGCCTTTTCTGTGAACCAGATCCAAATTTCCTCCTTCCTATCCTGCATGAAACGGATCTCTCCCGGCCCTTTTCCGGCTGTATGCAACAGCGGACAGCCCAGCAAGCAGCAGCGACAGGAGCAAAAACAGCCCCCTGTTCAGGCATATCACTGCAAAATCCCGGCGGATCAGCTCGGAGCCGTTCAGCATGTTATGGCGGATCATCAGCGTATACAGCCGCGTATCTCCGGAAAGCCCGACAGCAGACGAATCCAGAAACCACCACACAAGCTGTACCAGAACCGCAGCCGGCGCAGACGTGAAAATGGTCAGAAACATTCCCAGGGAGGTAACAATCATTGCCGTAGGCAAAAGCCACCACAGAATATATTTGATGAAGGCAAATCCATCCACTGCAATTCCCGTATCTGCAGAATATTCCATCAGCGGCAGGAGAGACTCAAAGCTCAGCAAAACCACCGGCAGCATTGCGGCCGCAAGAAGCGCAAGAAAACGGGTGAAAACAAATTTTACAGTACCGATCTGCCTGCAGTCTATCAATTCCTTCATACGGTTCCGCCGGTCCTTCAGCCAAAACAGTACCGCGGCAAAAACAGGGTACAGGCCCAGCGGTCTTGACATATAATCACAGTACAGCCTGGCAAACGCGGCGCTTACCTTGTCATCATAGATCGTCTTATCGTATTCCTCCTCCGCTTCCTCATAAGTCATCTCATCCAATCCGTAATACTGCCGGAGACTTTCCATCGAGTAGCCTGAGCCCTTTCCGATCAATTGCTCTGCCTTTGCCATAAGTTCTATAAATCTTTCATAAGACACCTGGGATATAAATTGCTTTGTATGATCTTTTTCATTTCTTGTATCGGCGTCCTTTCCCATTTCAATGACAGCCTTTCCGTTTTCGTCCTGTTTGACACTGCTGTAATTGATGATATTTCCATTGACAGAAGGAAAATAATCATCGGGGAGATCCCGGATCTGCTTCTCGCTCAAACCGGTTATTTCGCAGAGAATCTCCAAAATCTCTGCCTGCCCCTCCTCGTCTAACACCACTTCCTTATAATAGGAAAACGGATAGGATGCATAGGAATTGTTCAAATATTCTATGAGCAGAAGGTTTGTACCGCCGCACATGATCTTCTCCGGTATTTCTTTGTTTTTCATTCCGTAGCTTTGGGCATTCTTCTTTGGCTCTGCCAGAAGAGCTCCGTTTGGGGATTCTGCATAAGCGGAACCCTCGTCTCTTTTAGAAGCCTGGATTTCTTTTTCTGTGACCCCGTAAAAATTTTCGTGCCAGTGCAGAAACACCAGGCCGAGAAACAGCACATAAACCAAACTGCAGCAAACGTTTCTGCATTCTTTTAGGAACAGCATTTTTTCCACCCCCATTCGCTGGTCTCCCCTTCAAAGATCATCCGACCGCCGCTCAGAACCGCCGCCCTCGGGCAGACTGCCTCAATGTCTTCGGCAATATGTGTTGACAGCAAAATGATCCGATCCCCGGCAAGCTCCGAAAGTATACGATAGAAACGGGCTCGTTCCTCCTGATCCAGTCCTGCGGTCGGTTCATCCAAAATCAAAAGACCGGGATGGTTCAGCAGCGCCTGCGCGATACCGAACCGACGCTTCATACCGCCCGACAGGTTCTGGAACCGCTTGTTTTTTTCCTGCTCCAAATGGGTCTGTTTCAGCAGTTCGCGGATACGCTCTTTTCGGATATTCCGCGGAATTTCCGACAGAATCCCCAGATAATCCAACGCCGAACAGACGCTCATGCCCGGATACACCGAAAATTCCTGGGGCAGATATCCGATCATTTTTCGAATTTCTTTTTTCTTTCTTATGTCAATTCCATTGATTTGCACCGTGCCTGACGACGGCTCCGACAGGGAGGCGAGAATACGCAGCAAGGTCGTCTTGCCTGCCCCGTTTCCTCCCAATATGCCATATGTCCCCGATGAAATGTGCAGGGAAATGTCATCCAAAACCGTTTGGTTTCCATACGTTTTGCTTAGATGCTCAATTTTGATTTCCATATAAAACCTCCTAGTATTTCTGTTTTCTATAAGGAGATTCTCTCATACAAAAGTCAATTTTTCGAAAAAATTGCCGGCTGTTTTTGCACATGTGGGTGAAGTGGCTGTGAATAGTAATAAAAAAATCTGATTCGAATGATTTAATCTGCGGCCCGCTCTCCGGAATCGCCGCATTTGCTTATTTTTGCCGTAACCACCGCGCCGCGGCCGGAGCCGTTTTCCAAATGCAGCGCACCGCCCAGCTTTCCGCAGAGTATCTTACAGATTGAAAGCCCGATGCCGAAATTTCCGCCGCCGGTCCTGCCGGAGCATGTATGGAGCGGCGCGCTTTGGGTATAAAAAAGTAAAGCGGCGCAGCTCAATTCCTCCTGTGCAAATCCCGCTCCGTCATCCTGTATGGAAAATGAAACGCAGTCGTCCGTTTCTTCAATTATTAAGACGATTTGCTTCTCTGAAAATCGAAGCGCGTTGCTGAAAATATTTTCCAGTACTTTGGAAAGCATGTCCTGATCCGTCCGTATAAACGGTGTTTTGGAAAAGTCCCGTATTTCCAACTGCCTTTTATTCTGCTCTGCCAGCATTGAAAACGCACTTGCCATATCCGCAATCCATTTTTTCAGATCCATTTGCTCTGTTCGGATTTCAATATCCTCCATCTTCTGTACGTCCCTGACGCAATCCACATATCGTTCCAGCCGGGTTGCGGCGGCGGTCATATTTTCAAGGGTCGTCCGCAGAATATCGCCTGTCAGCGCGTTTTTTTCCGCCGCCTTATTCAAATAATCCAGATACCCGCCGATCACGGTAATCGGTGTTCTCAAATCGTGCGAAACGGAGGCTGTCAGGGCTTTTCGTTCCTGCAGCATGTCCCACATTTTACAATTGTTCTTATACAGCTCGTTTCTCATTTGTTCAAACGTATCGCATAGCTGCCCAAGCTCGTCACGGGAACTGTATTCCATCCGGAAATCCAGATTCTGCCCGGAAATGTGGTGGATTCCGCTTTTCAGATCCTTAAGCGGGGCCTGCAGCTTCCATTTGTAATAAAATTTTGCCACAGCCACGGAAGCAAGAATGATATAAATAACAGGCAGCATTACCATGAAAACTGTGACAGCCCGGTAATTCCTTTGATTTTCTCCGGATAATGTTCCGTAGGCGAAGTCATTCGGCTCAACGACCATTCCCCCGCTTTCCCCATGATATTCATCCGTATAGCCGTAAATATGGAGGGGCCTGGTATCCAGGATGCTCTGCCGCATCCCCGAAAATGCCAGTACCGTAATTATGATAAGCACACTGACTATACTCAGGCAAAAAACCGCCAGCAATACCAGCGACTTCTTTAATGACATATTTTGAAATACGTTCTTTATTTTACCCATTTGTATCCCACTCCCCAGACTGTAGCAATATAATTTTTCTCCGTAAATTCCGCGAATTTCAAGCGTATTTTCCGAACATGTTCCTTGATCACCGCGCTGTCCCCGTTTCCGTCGATCCCCCAGATGCGTTCGTAGATTTTTTCCCTGTCAAATACCTGTCCCGCGTTCATGGACAGCAGTTGGATGATTTCAAATTCTTTGTTTGACAGTTCCACGGAATGCCCTTTGATATAAAGGCTTCTGTCTGAGTAATCGATAATGAGTTCTTCCGAAAATCTGCTTTTCGTTTTGCTGCGGGTTCTCATTTCCCGGCGCAGGTGGGCGGAAATCCTTGCCAGCAGTTCATCCATTGAGAACGGTTTTGTAATATAGTCGTCCCCGCCGACCATCAGCCCGTTTATTTTGTCCTGCTCCGACACTCTCGCGGTCAGAAAAAGGATCGGACAGGTTACAAACTCCCGGATGGATATACAAAGATCTATCCCGTTCATGCCGGCCATATTGATATCCAGCAAAATCAGATCCGGGCTGTGTGATAATTTTTCCATAGCTTCCTCCGCATTTCCAGCGGTATAAACCATATAATTTTCAAATTCCAGCTGCAATTTCAGCATGTCCGTGATTGACTGCTCGTCATCCACAATCAAAATTTTATATTTTTGCTCCATAAAATCTACTCCTTCTGCCTGTATCCCCAAGGGCACCCCGTCATGGCCAGTCGGCCTTTCACAATGTATGTTTTATAACACTGAAAAGTCAATTTTCTGTCAAAATGTAAAACGTATACTGCTTTACACACACTCGCTCCGGAACTTTTTTCTATGCGGAACAAAAAAACCGAAGACTGCCCGGCCAAACGGAATATTCCGCAGACGCAAGGCAGCTCCGGCTGTTTTTTTATGAAAGGTCGGAAAATATTTCCAACTGTGCGGTTGCACGGATCTTTGCGAATTGCTGAATGGGTTGGCTGCTCCAAAGAGCATCCAATCTCACAGCTTGAAATTTTTTGCCCAGATCCATATTACGATTGCAGTTGCGATAAAAAATTCAGCAAACAGGACGGGTTTTCCCCATAGTTCCCATCCGAGGGAGAAAAAGAAGTAATGCCCGGCAAAAAATGACGCGAAAAATACCAGATATACGGCAAACGAATACAGGATATTTTTGAAAATCCGGGAACGTTTTTGTTCCCTGTCCATCATCTGTTTCTGCTGCTGTTCCAACAGGTCTGTCTTGACCGACAGTTCGTCTATTTCCGACGGTTTTAACAGATAATCCACGGTAACGTCGAATGCCCTGCTCAGTTCCACAAGCTTTTCTACCTCGGGTACGGCCTGCCCGTTTTCCCATTTGGAAACGGATTGTCTTGACACATTCAATTGTTCGGCTAACTGCTCCTGTGTCAGTTCTTTCCCTTTGCGAAGCGCTATAAGTTTTTCTGCAAATTCCATAAAATGTCCCTCCTTTATTTGTAACCGGTCTACACAGCAGATGGAATGCCTGCCGTTTTTTAACCAATCTGTACGCAGATGTTTTCATGCGGCAGTTCCAAACTGGTTTTCTGCAGTTCCCTTTGTTACTTGCAGAAATCTTACCAAAACTTCCGGTTGCATTCCAGAAAACGCAGTTTACATTTGAAGGTCAAATTGTGGAATCTGTGCTTAGTGTAGCGACCACATTACTATATTAGTATAATCCACTGCTTTACTCATACAGCATCTTTTGGATGGATTCCTCATTCAGGTTCTCTTTCGTCACCCAGAGATACCCGGTGCTGACCTGTGCCTCATTCCCGGCCTGCAGGACGGTCCTTGCCGCCGCCACCACCGACGCGTACCCGATTCCAAACGGGTTCTGCACGACCAGCCCGGAGATTTCTCCCTCCTCTAGAGCCTTTCGCTGCTCCTTGCTCACGTCAAATCCCATAAGTACAATCTCGGTGTATTCTGTCCCCTCATTTACTGATGCAGGATTGTCCGCCGCGCCGTCCTCGCCGCCTGATGCATTTTCTGTGGATGTTCCATCGTCTGATGCATTTTCCGTGGATGCTCCCCCGCCTGATGCATTTTCTGCGGATGTTCCGCTGTCCGCACCATCTGTTTTGGAGTCTTCCTCGTTTTTCTCATCTCCTGCCCGGACCGTTTCGTGATTCTGTTCCCCATCCGCAGACGCCGGAACTGCTTTTTCACTGTCATCATTTCTCGGCTCCTGAACGTCTTTCTGGTTATCCTTCTGCCCCCCTTCTATGGACTCTTCTGACTTCTGGCCGTCCTCCCGGCGGTCTTCTTCCTCTACGCTTCCGGCCCCTTCCTCCTCGGCCTGCCTGACCGCATACAGACCAAGCATGGTCGTACTGTCATTGGTCCCGAAGATTCCCCTCAGCCCCGAATGCTGTTCGATCAGAAACTGTACGGCATCCACATCCGAAAAACTCTCCTTCTCCACCTTCCGTTCTCCCTCTTTCAGCCCTTTATTCTGCTCTTCCGCCATCTGTTTTTTGAGGTCATCCAGCTGGTCGCAGTAAACTGTCTCCGCGACCCGGACATCCGGATAGTTCTCCGCGATCTCGTCCTGAAAACTCTTTGCGCGCTCCTTGGCGGTCTCTGACTTGGAATCATGGACCAGCAGCATCACGTCCCCTTTTCCGCCGATCTCGTCCGCCAGCTTGTACGCCCCGGTGCGGGCCGCCTCCTGGTTGTCCGTCTTGACCGTACTCTGGATTCCCGGATACTTATTTCCGGAATCCAGAGCAATGATCGGTATCCCATTCTCCGTGGCAAGGTCAAACTGGACTGTACAGGCATCCTCATCGATGCTGGCGATCCCGATCACGTCAGGATAGCGGGACAGCTCCTCGTCCAGGATATTCACCTGCTCATCAATATCCTCTGACTTCGCAGGGCCGTTATAAGTCACCTTGATCTTATGATTTCCGGAATATCCCAGTTCCTGATTGAGGTCCTCGGCCGCCTGCATGACGCCGCTTTTGACTGCTTTCCAGAAGGCCGTGGCTTCTGATTTTCCGATGATAGATATATAGGTCCCCTCTTCCAGCTTCAGACCCCGGACGTCCCGGTAAGCTGATGGAATGATGGGATTCAGGCTATCCTGGTACTCCGGTTCTTCGGACGTATCCCCCGTAAATGTATTCTGTTCGGTATCCCTGGCACATGCGCTGGCTATCAGGGCAGCGGCAAGCGTCAGAGCCGCAGTTTTCAAAAATGTCCGTCTCATAATAAAACTTCCTGCTGCGATCCACATCCTGACCGGCTATGATTCGCAGCTCCACCCTTTCTTCTATATTTTAACCATACTTTAATACTATACACTATTTTCGTGAAAAAAAAAGGAATATTTTCTTAAGGTTATTATGAATTATCTTGTATATTTATCTTTTTTGTATTAAAATAGAAAAAGCAATGGATCCCATTGCAAAAATATAGTACCGGAACAGCCGCCCAGGCGGCGGGAAGAGGATTCCGGAAGTTCATATTATAAAAAGGAGGATACATATTATGGCACGTGTGATTAGTGATGAGTGCGTTAGCTGCGGCACTTGCGAAGCTGAATGCCCGGTAGGCGCTATTGCGGAGGGAGACGGAAAGTACGTAATCGATGCTGATGCATGTATCGACTGCGGAGCTTGTGAGGGAGCCTGTCCTACAAGCGCTATCGCAGAAGCCTAAGACAGAAATCCTGCCGCCGGCAGCTTTTCTGCATAGATGGCATGAAGATGATTCGCCCGTCAAAGGGCGGTCTCATTGAATAGCAGAACAGTTTACAAAAGTTCCCCGCAGCTTGCTGCGGGGTCTTTGACTGATTTTTATTGTTCACACCTGCGGTGCTCACAGCATTACAGGAAAGCGCTCCTTAAAACGTCTTGACTGCGCCGCAGGTTTTGAGCTGCACAGCCGGGACATTTTTCCGGTCACTGCAATGCAGCTTCTGCCGCCTCATCCGCGGTCTTTACAAAGTCTTCCACAGCCAGGTTCACCGGCTTACCTTTCCCTACTTCCTGCAGCATCCGCCACCAGGCGGTCCGCGCCTGAACCCAGCCCGGCGTGATCTGATAGTAGTCCCCCATATATTTTGTAAAAATACTGTACTCCCGCATGATGTCATCGTTTACATAGACATCCTCCATATCGCGGACCGGCCAGTAGAGCGCCGTCTGAACAGATTTGATGTACTCCTTCTCGCTTTCTGTCATAAACTTGATAAAGGTCCTGGCAGCTTCCATCCTGGCCTCATCTTCATTGTCAAAGATTCCGAATCCCCAGATACCGCCCTGCAGGCTGGGTATCCCATTGCTGGTCGGGAATGCCATGGGAAAGATGTCAAATTCCCGCTCCGGATACATGGCTGCCTGACTGGCCTCAAGGGACACGTTCCAACAGAACGCCATCGCAAGCTCTCCGCTGCAGAACATCGCCACTTCATCCTGCCCTACGAGATCTGGCTCAAAGAAAATACCTTCCAATCCCTGGAGCAGCTCCAGCGCCCGGATATTTTCCTCGCTGTTGATCGTATATTCCGTGTGCTCCGGATCCGTAAACGTGCCGCCGTACAGATTATTTACCAGGGCGCGCGTTCCCTGGTCGCCTCCCTGCCCGCCGCAGTATATAATGCCTGCCTTCTCCTGCCCATAGTCTTTCAGCGCTTTGACCGCTTTGATAAATCCGTCCGTCGTCCAGGTGTGATTTTCCTCGTCAATGTATTGCAGAGCGCCGGCTGCCTCAAACATATCATAATTGATAGCCATGCAGTGGGCTGTCATACAGATTGGGTACTCATAATACTTCCCGTTGCGGTGCCGGCAGGCACGACGCACATTTTCGTATACTCTGTCTGACATCTTATCTTCTTCCCAGAGATCGGTCAGATCCGCCATCAGACCTTTGTCTCCCCAGTCTGCTATCAGCCGTTCGGGACCTTCCAGGACCAAGTCTGGAGCCTCTCCCGCCTCTACAGCCTCACGTACCTCCTCATCACCGGTAGCATAATCCAGATACTTTACCGAAATCTGAATCTGAGGATACTGCTGCATAAAATCAGAGATCAGCCCTGCGACTACTACAGAATTTCCCCAGTTTCCTACCGGATATGTCCATAGCGAGATTTCTGTCTGCCCATTTCCGGATTGGCTGGTTCCATCGTCGGAAGCACCGTCCTCCGGCCCATACGCCGTGTTTCCCTCCGTAGATCCTGATGTTCCCTCCTTTTCGCGACCGCCGCCTGCACTGCTGCCATCCTCGCCTCCGCAGGCAGTATAACTGACGGACAGACAGGCCGCCAGCAGCAAAGCCAGCATTTTTTTCATATTCACATGGCTCCTTTCTATACATCACTCCGTTGCAGAGCGGAATAAATCTCCGTCCCCTGTTGATCTCACTTTATACGGCATGCACCCGGCCTTTCTCTTCCCTGTTACGGCTGCAGATATTTCTCCAGAAGCCGGGTTACCTCCTGCATATCAATGGGCTTGGGTACATGGGCGTTCATTCCGCAGTCCAGGCACTTCTGCACGTCGTCCCGGTAGGCATCCGCGCTCATGGCAATGATCGGAATCGTGTCCGCGTCCGTCCGGCTCATATCCCGGATCGCCCTGGCCGCCTCATATCCGGTCATCACCGGCATCCGCAGATCCATCAATATCACATCGTAATAGTGCAGCGGCGACTGTTCAAACTTATCCACGCAGATCTTGCCGTCCTCTGCCCAGTCCAGTTCAATTCCAAGATCCGAGATCAGCTCGCTTGCGATCTCCCAGTTCAGTTCATTGTCCTCTGCGAGCAGCGCCCGCTTTCCTGTAAACTGCGTGGATATATCTGATTCTGCCGGGAGCTCCGCTGCCTTTGTAGCAGCAAGAGGCTTCAGCCCATAGAACAGCGTAGATTTAAATAACGGCTTTGCAAGAAATCCATAGATTCCCACCTCCTTGGCTTCCGCCTCCACCTCATTCCAGTCAAATGCCGCCAGCAGCAAAAGCGGCGTCTTTTCACCGCAGAGCTTCCGGATCTCCCGCGCCGTCTCAATACCGTTCATCCCCGGCATATCATAATCCAGCAGGATCGCAAAATAATTGTCTCCCTGTTCCAGACGTTTTTCCACCGCCTGGATTGCCCGCTGTCCGTTCAGCGCCCAGTCCGCTTTGATGCCCATCGCCTTCAGAGCGGCGATATCATTTTCACAATGGATCTCGTCATCATCTACAACCAGAAGATCCCAGTCTGGAAGATCCATCTCCCGCTCCTGGGCCATCGCCTTTTCCAGATCCACTGTTATGTGGAACGCACTCCCCCGCCCGGGCTCACTTTCCACTTTGATATTGCCGCCCATTGCCTCTACGATGTGCTTAGTGATCGTCAGCCCCAATCCGGCGCCTGCCGATTTTTCAATACGGGTATGGTCTTCCCGGATGAATGATTCGAAGATCCGCTCTTTAAATTCCCGTGTCATTCCGATCCCGTTGTCCTTCACCCTGAAGTGCACCCTGATAAATGCGTCGCCCCTGGGGGACGGCTCCTCCTGCAGCACAAGCTGGATCCGCCCCTCCTCCTGCGTAAATTTCACGGCATTGCTCAGAAGATTGAGCAGGATCTGGTTGATCCGGACGTTGTCCCCGCACACATTTTCCACGGTCACGTCCCGTACATAAACGTCCAGCTTCTGGCGTTTCTCCCTCACCTGAGGCCGCATGATCCCCACAATGTTCAGCATGGCGTCACGAAGCGATAGCTGCTCCACATTTAGGATCAGCTCCCCGTTCTCAATCTTGGACATGTCCATGATGTCATTGATCATCCCCAGCAGGTGGCCGCTGGAAAAAGCAATCTTTTTCAGACAATGCTGTACCTGCTGAGTATCGTCTATATTGGAAATGGCGATGGTCGTCATGCCGACGATCCCATTCATAGGAGTCCGGATATCATGGCTCATATTTGAAAGAAATTCACTCTTTGCCTTGCTGGCACGCTCCGCCGCCTTCCGCGCTTCATCCAGGGAGCGCATCTGCTGACGCATCAGCCGGAAATATCCCACAAAAACAAGCAGCAGCGCCAGCACGATCAGCGCACAGTCCGCCAGCGCGGTGAATGTCCACTGCTTCCCGAACCGATCGATGGTCGAATCCATCAGGTTGTAGGACATCCCCACCAGCAGATACCATTCAGAATTGGGCAGCCGGGTGCAGTACATATGCCGCCGTTCCCCGTCCATCGTGAACTCGATATCATATTTCTCGTTCACCTCCATGGCATCCTGAAGTTCCTGAATAAAGGTCTCCTTTTCCATGCCCCGCACACTGTCATAGCGTTTTCTGACCCGTTCGAAGTAATTGCCTCCGTCCAGTCCGTCGCCCCGAAAAATGAAGTCGCCGTTTTTTAGTACCATATAGTATTCCATGGATGTATCGTTCATAGTCAAAGACAGTGTTTCACCGATGTAGCTGACCGGAAGCCCTGCCACAAGCGCAATACTTTCCCCGCCGTCCTTCATGCGGTAAGCCGCCGGCATCCCCATCAGAATGACCGTATCTCCAAGCCTGTCCGTGGCCGCCGCGATCTTGCTGTGGCCGCTGCGCAGTGACCGCATAAAGGTCTCCGGATCGGCCGGATCCGCATCATTGCCGTAGATCATCTCATAAGTCCCGTCTTCGGAAACAAGCGCCAGACTGGTAAACTCCCGCATACGCCCATTGTTGGACAAATTGATGCGCATCACATCCGCAGTCCCTGCATTTCCCGGAGGCACAGTTTCTACCAGATCTCCTACCTGGGACAGCCGCAGTCCGATGGTCGATCCGAAGTGCTCCGCCACATGTTCTCCCATCCCGGACATGTAAATGCCTCCGATATCACTGATCGTCTCCGCACTCTTCTCCCGCATGCGAACTGCCTGGAATGTGAAAATGAAAATACACAGGATCAGCACAAATATAAGGCTGACGATCAGATATCGTGTATTTTTTGTCTTATTCTCCATCTCCTTAGACCCTCCCGGATTCTCTCTGTACTCAGGTGTTTTCTATACTATCTATAATATCACTTTTTTCTCTGTACGTGAAGTATGAATGTAAATACTTGCAGATAAAAAGGTTACTGTGGTTACAGTTCACACGGCGTCGTGCACCCTGCTGCACGGCGTCCGGCCAGTAAAGTAACATTTGCCATAATATCCAGCCCGTCTACACTCCGTTCCGGTCCGTCCTAAACAAGCGTCGCTGGCGCTTAGGACCGCCGAAGGCGACTTAAAATGGGCTGGATACGGTTACTGGAGCACCCAAAGGGTGTGAACAGTAACGCCTAAAGGAAAAATAAGTGTAAACCCGAACAGGAAAAGTATTTTCAAATCGCGTATGACATGATACAATAATCACAGATTTTTTTACTTATTATGCGGACACTTCGGGAGCGGATGGTATGGACAGGATCGCCCAGAATATTTTCAAAGCAGTACATGAGGGAAAATGGCTCAGCATAGAATATAAAAACCAGAGAGACCAGATCACAAACTACTGGATCGCGATCCACGGGATCAATGTCAGGAAACGCAGTCTCAAGGTAGAAGGCTTTCATCTGATGATGCATACGGTAGAGCAGTACGACTTTATTTATATTGATTCTATCCTGTCCGCCGCAGTCGTGGAGGCTTCCAGCTGCAGGATCGAAGAGCGGCTTGTGGAGGACATAGAGCAGAATCCGGAAAAATACGAACCTCTTTTCGGGCAGACCGTGAACCTGAAGATCCTCAATTACCTGATCGACTGCAACCGCCTGGACACCCAGCCTTACCAGTGTGAGTATTCCCTGCTTGAACACCTGGACGGCAGCTCTTTCAAAAATGGAGAATATCCCCTGGACAAGGAGCAGTTCCGGCAGCTGATCCGGCAGTTCCAGGACGAGAGCACCCGGCCGGAGAAGCATAAAAGCTGGCAGTACCGCCAGCTGGTCATGAATGAATTGAGTATCCTGGTCAAGGGCCGGAGCAGCCAGAGAGAAGCGCTGTATGTTCTTGCGTACCGGAAGCTGTATCTGGATGTGAAGCGCCGTGTCCTCCAGCCGGACAGAGAGATTACGATCAGCCGGGAATTTACTGTCAACGGAGAGAAGGAAAGTATCCGGAAATATATGGATCCGGCAGATTATGACCTGCTTGCGGAATTTACCCGGCACAGGGAGACGATCAAAGACCGGATCACACATTATCATTCGCTTAAGCAGGGGATCGATGACCGCCCCTATATCATCGCCCTTGCAAGAGATATCAAGGTGGATCTGAATAAGGAGTATGAAGCGGTCATCAAAAGCCTGGAGGAAGGAAAAGAGACTCAGCCCGTTAAAGCTTTTTTCGGAAAGCTGCTGAGCAAACCCCAGCGGAGGAAGGATTACCCGCTGGCGCTTTTGGAACACCGGGCCAATCTGGATCAGCTTCTTGCGATCCACAATGCTGTGAAATATCCGGTCACCTATGTCCAGGGTCCGCCCGGCACCGGAAAGTCACACACGATCATCAACAGCATCATCACTGCATTTTTTAATGAAAAAACAGTGCTTCTGGCATCCTACAACAACCACCCCATTGATACGGTGGTGGAAAAACTCCGGTCCATTCCCTACAAACAGGGAGAAGATATCCCCTTCCCGGTGATCCGCCTGGGAAATACAAACCTTGTAAAGCAGGCGCTTCTCGATATCCGGGAACAGTATGAACGGATCAAAGACAAGCCGGTTTTTGAGGGAACGCTGGAAAAAAATAAAGACAATAAGATCAACCGCACCAGGAAACTGACAGAGCTTTTGAAAAAATACGAGAATACGTTGGCACTGCGGGAAAAACAGGAGGCGATCGAGTGCCTGCTCGGCAGCACACAGCATCTGACTTTCCAGACTGACCTGCAGGGAAGGCAATTGGAAGAAATACGCCGGGAGCTGCAGGAGATCGGCGAGATCACCAATGAACAGGCGCTCTCACTTTTGGATGACGATGAAGCGGAATTTAAAAAATACCTGAATTTCACCTCCATCAAATATCTCAAACGTCTGGGGGAACCCAAAAACGGGGATCTGCGTCATATCCTGGAGATGGACGACGAGAACGAGAAGGTAAAAGCATTTCATAGTTATCTGAATGAGACAGAAAATGTAAAAAAATTCCTGCGCATTTTCCCTGTGGTTGCCACCTCCTGTATCTCGTCCCACCGGATCGGGAGCCCGGAGGCACATTTTGACCTGACCATCATAGATGAGGCCAGTCAGTGCAGCACGGCCATGTCCCTGCTTCCTGTCATCCGGGGAAAGAATCTGATGCTGGTGGGAGATCCCCAGCAGCTGAACCCGGTGATTCTTCTGGACAGTAAGGACAATGAGATCCTTAAGCAGCGTTACCAGATTCCGCAGGAATACGATTATCTGGATAATTCCATTTACAAGACATTCCTGGCAAATGACGCTGTCAGCGAGGAAATTCTTCTGCGGCATCACTATCGATGCTGCAGATCGATCATTGAGTTCAACAACATAAAATATTACAACAGCAGATTGAAGATCGAGAGCCGGGAGAAGCCGGAACAGCCCCTCGTCTATGTGGATGTCAAAGGCAATGAGACGGAACTGAAAAACGCGGCTCCCCGGGAGGCAGAGCAGATTGTCCGGTACGTGATGGAAAACCGGGATAAGAAGATCGGGATCATCACGCCTTTCGCCAACCAGAAAGAATGCATCAGCCGGATGCTCAAAGACAAGGGGATCCAGGATGTGTCCTGCGGTACGGTCCATGCGTTTCAGGGAGATGAGAAAGATATCATCTTATTTTCCACAGCGGTAACGGATCAGATGTCGGAGAAAACCTACGGGTGGCTGAAAAACAACCGGGAGCTGATCAACGTAGCCACTTCCCGGGCGAGAGAAAAACTGGTCCTGTTTTCCAGTACAAAGAATCTGGAACGCCTCCATGACGAGGCGGAGAAGGACGATATGTACGAGCTGGCCCGGTATGTGAGCAGCAAAGGACTCTGCCGTGTCTCCCCGGATGAGGTGCACTCCCGTGCTTTGGGCATCAAGCCTTACAGCGCGCAGATCGAGGCGGATTTTCTGGTCAGCCTCAATCATGCCCTTGGAAATATCCTGAATAACGGGCGGAAGTGTAAGGTGGAAAATGAAGTAGACGTTTCACAGGTATTCCGTGACGGACACACAGGGGAAGGACTGTTTTATAATGAAAGGTTTGATTTTGTAATATATGAAAAGGAATACGGCGGCGGGGAAAAGCCGATCCTGGCTATTGAACTGGACGGAAAAGAACACCAGGATGAATCGCTGGTAAAGCAGAGGGACAGGCAGAAGACAGAGGTCTGCAGAACACATGGATTTGAACTGATCCGGGTGGAAAATTCCTACGCCAGACGATACTATTATATCAAAGGGATTTTGGAGGAGTATTTCAGAAAAATCAGATAAAGCATAAAATCAAGACAAAAAGGAATGAGGCGCCTGTAAGCATCATAACTTAAAAAGCAGGACAAAGGGAAAGGGGAGGGCACAGAACAAATGTTAAACATGTTTCGAAAAAAACAGCCGGTAAAGAAGGAATACGACAGGGCTAACCAGAAGCCTGTCCTGCGCTGCAGTATCTGTACGGGAGAGCAGGTGGCAGGCTTTAAAAATATTCATACAGGACAATGGGAAGAGGTGATGCTGATCAAAAATGAGGAGGATCTGGAGACATTTAAGAGGACGTATGATCTGAAGGAGGTGGCGAAGGAATACTGACGAAAAAAACAGGAAAAATTTGTATACTATTTACAGTGAAAAGTGCTTGTTAATTTATTGTCAATGTGTTATTATTATGAAAGCGGTGGCAAAATACGACAGGATTTGCCAGCTGAGTAACTTGTAGTAAAAAACAATAGGTTAAAGGAGAAAAAACATGAGCAGCAAAATCACAATCATTGGAGCCGGAAGCGTAGGCTCAACAATTGCGTACACATTGTCTGGAGAGGACATCGCGTCCGAGATCGTCATGATCGACATCAACAAGGAAAAGGTAGAAGGCGAAGTGATGGATATCGAGCAGGGAACATGCTTCAGAGATCCTGTTTCTATTGTTGCGGGCGAGTATGAGGACGCAAAAGATTCCGATATCGTGATCATTACTTCCGGAATCGCGCGTAAACCAGGACAGACAAGAATTGAGCTGACCCAGACTAACGTTAATATCTTAAAACAGATCACACCGGAGATCGTAAAAGCGGCTCCCAAGGCGCTTTATATCATCGTAAGCAATCCGGTTGATATCATGACCTATGTATTTACCAAGATTTCGGGGCTTCCGGAGAATCAGATCATCGGTTCCGGAACAATTCTGGATTCCGCACGTCTTCGCTGCGGTCTTTCCGAACATTTTAAAGTTGCACAGAGAAATATCCATGCATATGTATTCGGCGAGCATGGAGATACTTCCTTTATTCCTTGGTCAACGGCAAGGATCGCGGGTGTCAACGTAGACGATTACTATGAGATGATGCCGGGCTTTGAGAAACTGGATAAAGAAGCAATGCTTACATATGTACAGAAATCCGGCGGCAAGATCATTGCAAATAAGGGAGCTACCTTCTATGCAGTAACAAGGGGCGTGTGCAGATTATGCAGTATCCTGATGTCTGCTTCCGAATCCGTGACCACTGTATCTTCCATGATGCACGGCGAATACGGCATTGAGGATGTCTGCCTGAGTACACTTGCACTGGTCGGACCCAAAGGGATCCACAGCAAGATTCCGATGACTCTGACAGAGGAAGAGGTAGAGAAACTCAAGATCAGTGCGGATGCGCTGAAGTCAGTCATCGCTCAGATTGAATTATAAAGTCAAAGACCCCGCAGCAAGCTGACGGGGCATGAAGATTCCAGCGCAGCAGTTTGCGCGTCTGCGCAGGCAAGCCGTCGGTTTTCCTGAAAAACGGACGGCATATCATAAAAAAGAAAGGATAGCGAGAACTATGAAGTACAGTTATTATCCGGGATGCACTTTGAGAACAAAGGCAAAGGATCTGGATGCTTATGCCAGGGCTTCCGCAAAAGCACTGGGATTTGAACTGGAAGAGATTGAAGACTGGCAGTGCTGCGGCGGCGTCTATCCGCTGGGTACTGACGAGATCGCTACAAAGCTGTCTTCTGTCCGCGCCCTGAATGAGGCAAAGGTAAAAGGACAGAGTCTTGTGACACTGTGTTCCGCATGCCATCATGTGATCAAGCGTGTCAATGACGACATGAAGAACGTAGAGGACATCCGTACCAGGGCAAACAACTATATGGAGCTTGAAGAGCCTTATGCAGGTGAGACAGAGGTTCTTCATTTCTTAGAGGTTCTTCGTGACAGGGTTGGATTCGACGAGCTGAAGAAAAAGGTGACCAATCCTCTGACAGGAAAGAAGATCGGCGCTTACTATGGATGCCTGCTTCTTCGTCCGAGCAGCCTTTTAGCTTTTGACGATCCGGAGAATCCGAAGATCATCGAGGACTTTATCCGTGCGATCGGAGCGGAGCCGGTGGTTTACCCGTACCGCAATGAGTGCTGCGGCGGCTACATTTCCCTGAAGGAAAAGGACATGTCCAAAACGATGTGTGAGAAGATTATGGACAGCGCGGAAGGGTTCGGCGCGGAGATGCTGATCACGGCCTGCCCATTATGTCTGTATAATCTGAACAAGAGCAGCGGGAAGCTCCCGGTGGTTTACTTCACGGAGCTGCTGGCAGAGGCTCTCGGCGTAAAGGAGGAGGTGCAGAAGTCATGAGTTCTGAAAAGAAACAGGCCGAACTGATCAAAGAGATCAGCGGCGTCAATCCGTTGAAATGCATGAAATGCGGGAAATGCTCTGCATCCTGTCCGTCTTATAACGAGATGGATATCAAGCCGCATCAATTTGTATCCTATGTGGTCAATGAAGATATTGAAAGCCTGGTAAATTCCAAGTCGCTCTGGAAATGTCTTTCCTGCTTCGCGTGTGTGGAGAGATGTCCCCGCGACGTGAAGCCGGGAAAACTGATCGACGCGGCAAGACAGGTCGTAGTGCGTCAGAAAGACCAGGATTATCTGTCGCCAAACGAAATTCCGGAATTACTGGACCCGGAACTTCCGCAGCAGTTATTAGTCAGTGCATTCAGAAGATATAGGAGGTGAGGTCTAAGTGCAGAGGATAGGAGTATTTGTCTGCCATTGCGGAAGCAATATCGCCGCAACGGTAGATGTAAAAAAAGTCGTAGATATGGCAC
>OFFP01000796.1_pt1 | contig 24377 bp, 17 predicted proteins | sample 1521431 | NCBI WGS metagenome assembly OFFP01 (sample SAMEA3504104, study PRJEB24116) | mouse gut metagenome | biome: mouse gut; feature: mouse-associated habitat; material: faeces | place: Denmark | collected 2011
TATAATTTCCTACCTCCTCTATTCTAGTGTCCTGGCTTCTATTTGCTCCCTTTACTCTAGTCTTACACAGCCAGGCCTCTGAATTTTTTCACTTAAAATTATTCTATTTCAATAATAATATCAATGATGTATATACACCCCTTATAGATTCCAAAACTAAAATAGACATGATTTTTCCCTCACAAGGACAAAAAGGCTGCAATTTCTTGCTTATAAAGCATATCAGAAAAAGCCGCCTTAATTTTATCTATTCTATATTGTACAGAATTGTCATTTACTTTCGTGTACGCAAAATGATTTTATAAAATTTTTACACACCTGCTTCCTCTACTTACTCGGCCATAACCTTCTATAACGTATTTCAGACATTGCTTACTTTTTAGTACAATTATTCCGCCGCCTTTTCAGCCTCCATTGTTTTCAGATCACTCTCTAAATGAAAGAACATGAAAACATTACGAAAACAATCATTGTAAGTGCCAGTAGATTTCAATTATATACGAATTGGATTGTGTCTGCACGATTCCTTGGACATCTTGTGCGCCGTCAAATTCAGAGCCTGACAATATCCATCCGAAAATAGCTGTGCCAAGTCCCATATCAATCTTCTGCGAGGCGGAGACACCTGCATTTTCCATACTAACGGTGCCAATACCTCTAAAAGCAATAAAGATGATCCTCAAAAGGGGGGTAGACTCAAAGAGGCCAAACCCAAGATATCCTATTAGTTTTAACCTCATAAAATTTAATCCGTTATATGACTTCCGGCAGTTTTTCTTATTCTATTTCCATAAAAAAGCACACAATCCACCTTGTCTCTAATTTATACGCAAAATGCCACAGAAAATCAACTGTTATCTTCCGCATTCTCTGTCATGGGAATCCATACGCAGATGCGGGTGCCGCCGCCGGGTACACTCTCAATAACCAGCCCATGGGACTCGCCGTAGCGAATCTTCAGGCGGCGGTTCACATTCCTGAGACCGATGGAGTCCTGGGCTTCCATAATCAGTTCTTCATCCTCCCCAAGGATTTCATCGATTTTGCTCTGTTCCATTCCTACCCCATTATCGCTGACGCAAATCCGTACCCGGTCCTTCATCTTCTGAACATCCAGAACCACAATACCCTGTTCGATGTTTTCCACTCCGTGGATAATGGCATTTTCTACCAACGGCTGAATCACCAGCTTAGGCAGCCGAAATTCCATCAAATCCTCCGGCGACTGTACAATGAACGTAATCCGGTCACCATAGCGCAATTTCTGGATCGTCAGATAATGGCGGATATGTTCCAGCTCTGCCCCCAGATTGGTCATAGCCGGGCCTTTGATCGTATAGCGCATCATTTGGCTCATAGCCACGGCTATATCTGCCCCCTCTGCCACTCCCTTATCCCGTGAAATCCAGGCCACCATATCCAGGGTATTATAAAGGAAATGGGGATTGATCTGCATCCGCAGCGATTCCAGTTCCGCCTTCTGCCGCAGCATATTGGCATTGTAGACACGATCCACCAGATCATTAATATTATAAACCATCATATTGAAATGCTGGGACAGCTCTCCGATCTCATCATTGGTGCGCACGGCACAGATCACATTGAAATCGCCCTCTCCGAAACGCCGCATGGCCTCCTGCAGATCCTCAATACTCTCCGTGAACCGGGAGACAATATAAAAGAGCAAAAGAGAAATTCCAAAGAGCACCAGCACACAGAACACACCGAGCACCACCCGAAGATCGTGAAGCACACCCAGATAGCTTATCCGCGGAATCAGAGAAACCATGTACCAGTCAGCGGAGTTCATTTTCTCAATATACACATAGCTGTCGATTCCGGCGACATTCGTCCGCAGCAGATCACTCCCCGTCATATCATTGGAAATCAGATCCTTCAGTTTCCCAGAAGCCCGGATCACCTCGTCACCGGTGCTTACGATGACATTCATGCGGCTGTCCACGATCAGACTCTTGCCGTCACGGGTAAAGGACATATTTTCCACATGGCTGCGAAAATCATTGGCCGGTATCTGCAGCATCAAAAAGCCCAGAACACTCATATCCTTTTTGCTGTTGATCTGTGCGCCCACCTGCATGAAACGGCCGGAATCATCCAGCCCCAGCCAGACGGCCCTGCCGCCGCCGTCATAAATGAACTGGCGGCGATCCCTGTTCCAGATGACGCCGCCGCCGGATTTTTCCCAGACCTCCGAATACCCGCGGTCCGATTCCAGATAAACATTCGTAATGGAATCCGTCCAGAGAATATTGGCATAAACCGTATCGCGCACGATGTTTTGCATTCTGGCCTGTTCCGCTATCGTATACTGATGGTGGTCCACACCATAAAGAAAATCCTGGATCGTATCCTCCGACTGAATGCTCAAAATGACCGTATTGATCTGTTTCATGGTCAGTTCCAGACTGCCGACGGATTCCCGTCCCATATTACGGATATATTCCTGGGTCTGCTGCTCATATATCCGGTTGAAATACCAGTAATAGGAAAAGGTCAGCATCAGCGCCAGAAACAGGCTGACACCGATAAATGCAGCCAGATATTTATATTTTAGTTTTCCCCGAAACTTCCGCTTGTGGATTCTGCTCATACGTTTTCCCTCTTCATTTTCTGCCGGTACTGCTTCGGCGAACATCCGTAATATTTCTTAAACATCGTGCTGAAATACCGCTGGTCGGGAACTCCCACGGTCTCGGCAATCTTACCCAGCTTCCAGTCGGTTTCCTCCAGAAAGCGGACAGCCTCCGACATCCGTTTATTGGTCAATATCTCCAGAAACGTAAAGCCTGTCTCTTTTTTCAGCATCCGGTTGATATAAACCGCATTGAAATTAAAGGTTCGGGAGAGTGTGTTTAAGGATAAATTTTCCGCATAATGCTGCTCAATAAAACGGTTGATCTCCCGCACATTGATCTTCCCCTCGCTGTCCGGCTCTTTCTCCCGCATTTCGCCGGCCTCTCTTTCCAGAACTGCCATATGGACTGATGGCAGTTGACAAGCCCCCACTTCCTGACGAATCTGAAGCGTTGCCCTGCGGCATGTCTCCAGAATTTCTTCGGGAGATGCCGGTTTCAAAATATAATCAAACGCGCCCATGTGTAATGCGCGTTTTGCATAGGCAAAATCTTCATAGCCACTCAAAAAGATAATTTTGCATTTTTTATTCTGAGCCAAAATCCGTTCCGCCATATCAAGCCCATCCACGATAGGCATACGGATATCGGCCAGCACCAGATCCGGGATATACAAAGAAGCCAAATCAATGGCTTCTTTCCCGTTATTGGCTACCGCGCACACGGTAATCCCGATCTTCCCCCAGTCAAGAGAAGAGATCCCCCGACGGATCAATGGTTCATCATCAGCAATCAGAAGCTTGTAGGTATCCATAAATCCAGTTTAGTAAAATCACACCTCACGATGTGAAATCCTTTCCAGATCCGTACGTGCGGCTTTCCCGCATACGGCTCTTCATAATAACATTCACAGTTACAAGCTACGCATAGAGATTTACATATCTCTTGGGATATGCCAGTGGGTAATATTCCAGCATCTGCTTGAATCCCTCCCAGTTGTAGCTCTTTTTCTGGCTCCTGCGGTTCATCCAGCGGTACAGCAGGGTCGTTGTGTAGTAATGGAACTTGATCAGCGACCTCACGTTATATGTTACCCCGTAATACCTGTAATGCCCCAGCAGTTTCCGGTTCAGTGCCGGCATCAGTACCTTCAAGGGGGTTGTCCGGTTCTGTTTCAGCCACTGCTTCATTTCTTTCAGCTTCTGGCCAAAACGCTTCCCGTTCGTCTTTGGTACTACACAGAATTTCCCTGCCTGTGTCTTCCCGCAGTAAAACGTGAACCCTAAGAAGTCAAAGGTCTCCGGTTTCCCTTCTCCCCTCCGCTTTCTCCTTTCCTCCGCATACCTCCCGAATTCCAGAATCCGGCTCTTGCTCGTCTCTATTTCTAGCCCATATTTCTTCAACCTCTCCTGCATCTGGTGGTAGTACCGCTCTGCCTCCTGCTTCTGTTCAAATCCCGCCAGGTAGTCGTCTGCGTACACTACCAGAAAGCTCTCCCCTGCCCCGCGTCTCTCAAAATATGCTTTATACCACAGCACCAGTACATGGTGCATGTAGATATTCGCCAACACCGGACTGATGATATTTCCTTATGATGGGATAGATATTATGCCGCGATATTGCCAGCAACAAGGCTTTGCAGTCGGGACTGGAATATTTTTACGCGGCATAATAAAACGTCAGCCAAGTGAATTCAAAAAATCCATAAGTCCTGTATCCTTGCTCCAATCGGGCAGATTTTCTTCATTGACTACCTTCGGGGCAAGCTTGTTAATTGCTTCATTTTTCAGACGGTTGTCAGCTTTAAGGTACACCATGGTAGTGGAGATGTCCTCATGACCAAGAAAATCCCTGATATATATGATGTTGATTCCTGCTTCCAGCATGTGTACCGCTTTGCTGTGGCGCAGCATATGGCAATGGACATGTTCTGGAAACGTTGGGTCAGCCTTTCTGGCCTCAATGGCGTATTTTTTCAATATATAGCTGATGCCGTCACGATTCATTTTATTATGATATCGGTTCGTGATCAGGGGACGGCCTTTCAATGTTCCAGAAAGCTGGCGGCTGATATATCCATTAACAAGGGATGCAGCACTTTCTGAAATGGGAACTGTCCGATATTTATCGCCTTTGCCATGCAGCCGTATCGTTGGATTGCCGCTGATGGTTGACACATCACCTACAGTCAGGTCGCAGAGCTCCTGGACGCGGCATCCACTGTCATAAAGGAGCGTGAGGGCCACCCGATGCCTCAGTCCTGTGGGAGTGTTTGCATTCGGACTGTTTATAAGTAGGGATGTATGTTCAACCGTTAGAAATTCGATTTCCCTCGCCGTGGATTTCTTTGCTTTAATGGCAGATATCTCCTGCAATGGGGAAATACAGTCGATACATTCCAGCTGTGCATAATCGGCAAAAGCTTTTATTGCTGCAAGACGCTGGTTGGCGGCAGAACTTTTAGCTCCTTTCTGACGGTACCATTCCAGAAACTCAAGGACAGTTTCTCTGGTAAAATCCTTAGTCCCAAATGATTTTAGGCGGATCCTTTTTTCTTCACTGATAAAACGCAGGAAAAGTTTCAATGTATCCCGATAACTAAGGATCGTATTTTTGGAATAGCATCTCTGCAACGGCAAGTAGTCCGTAAGGAACCCTGTAACAAGCTGCGCAAAGTCAGTAGAATTCGCGTTCTTCATAAGACACCTCCTGTATCAGATCGGGAAATGAGGACTGCAGGCCATCCCGTATGGAAGGGTACATTTCCGCTGTCAGTTTCAGATAGTAAGCAGTCTCTTTAAAGCTTTCGTGGCCCAGCATGGTTTTCATATAAGGCATGTATGCCATAAGGTCTTTTCCCTCATCCACCCACCTGCGGAGAAGGTTTACACAATAAGTCCAGCGGAAGTCATGGACCCTTGGTCCATGGCCAGTATGGGATATGCCTGCCTGATCAAGATAACGCCTGAAATTCCGGTATACATTGACCAGCGGCATAGCACGTCCGGGACGCATCATGAAAAAATATTCGTCCTCGGATGAACCTGCATGGATGGATTCTTTCAAAGCCCTGCACTTAGCCGTCAACGCAGGATGGATTGGCACAATGCGGTCCTTATGGTTTTTCGCATCTTTCACAATGATATGCCCCTGTTCCAGATTTACATCCCGTATCCTGGCAAGGCGCAGTTCCGACACGCGCATTCCACTCGTGTACAATATACGGAAAAACACAGGCATCACCTGGCCGCGGTAAGGGCATTCCGATGGGACTGACTGGCTTTTGTCAACGGCTGCGAAAAAACTTTTTAACTCATCATCTGTATAAATATGTGCATTGTACCGTGGGGATTTACGCACAATCCCTTTTGGCGGGATATATGCCGGAATCCCGGTATCCACAAGATAACGGCAGAAAACCCTCATGGCGCTGATCCTGCCTGACCAGTTTGCCGCGCTTTCATAACTGCGTTTTCTGGTCCATTTATCACAGAGTTCTTTGGAAACTGTTTTTTCGGAAAGGTTATTTTCGGCAAAGAATGCATCTATCCGCTTAAATGCCAGGGCCTGTGCATCATATTTAAATCCAAGAGCTTTTTTTGTATCTACAAGATCCTGAAACTCTGTTTTGAAAACGCTGCTGTAAGTCTGTTCATTCATTGGAAAATCCCTCCGGCGTGAGGACACATGCGGCAAGCTTTTCCAGCTCTGTTTTCAGATAAACAGCCGTCACATCCGGATCCGAATGTCCCAGGATATTTGTGATCACCGGAAGGGGCGTCTCCATTTCCAGGAGAATAGAGCCTGCAGAATGTCTCAGCGAATGGAAGCCGCTGTGGCGTTCACGGTATCTGCTGATCCCGGCTTTCTGCATATAGTGTTTGATCCGACTGCCAAGATGGTCGTTATCAGAAAAGGAATTAAACGGAGGCATATGTTTTACGAAAACAATGTCGGTTTCATAGAAATTTGGCCGTCCATTTTTAATATAATCAATGACTGCCCACCCGACGGCATCAGGAATTGGAAGTGTCAGCGGCTTATGGGTTTTGTGCTGGATAAGTGACAGCTCCTTCTTATTCCAGTCGAAGTTTCCAAAACGGAGATTTTTTATATCGCCGATCCTCAGACCGAGGACACAGGCAAGAATGATCATTGCATAATCCCGTTTCCCGACAGGGCTGTTCCTATCTATCTCTGCAATCATGCGCTTCAATTCGTCTGCAGTCCATGCAGAAGGAATCTTCGCGCTTTTAGAAACTGGCGGCATATGGATTTTTTCCGCAAAGTCATCCGAAATCAGGCCAGCGGAGAGCAGATATCTGAGAAAATGCCTGAGGCCACAGACATTCTGCTCGACAGTTTTAAAACTGTATCCGGCCTGCGTCTTCAGGTATCCGTTGCATGTTTCCATGGTGATGTCGTTTACGTCTGAAACCCTGCACTGCGCAAGGTAATCCATAAAGACCGTGGATATGCCCTTATAATGTCCTGCAGTGCTGGCCGACAGTTCAGAACCATCCAAATATTCGCAATAGTGTTTGGAAACGGCATCATAATACGCATTAAGGCTGATCGGATTTTTTGAGGCATGGTATCTCCGCGTTAAAACTTTATGAAGGCTGTAATCTTCCAGCATATGGATGACTCTCAAAAGCTGTACGCGCTGCTGTGTCAGAGTTCCCTCGGTGTATTTTGTGATGAACCCATACTGCTTTTCGAGATATTTAAGCCCGCGCTCCATCTGATATTCGGTATCCCCGTATTCTTCCATGAGAAAGTTTTGGATTTTATTCCATTCCCGTTCATAGAACTTTATGGTGGATGCTTTGTAATTGTTTTCCAGGAGCAGTTTTCGAAGGCTTTCTGTAATCATTTCAATTGTCATAGACGTTGTCCCCTTTCGTTTTTGATGGTTACAGAATAGCAGTATATGGGAGAGAATATCAGTCTGTTATTAAAAAATTTGGGGGCATACACTATAAGGTTATAGGAATATCTGGCCTGGTATGGGATTATTATGCCGCGATAAATCTATAGCATAGGTCTTGTTTTCAGAGTTTTATAAGATTATCGCGGCATAAAGTTTATATCTTCATAAGGTTCGTTATGATTAGAAAAGCATAAAGAACCCTGGAGTTTAGATATACAGAAAAGCGCCATCCTACTTTCATAGGATACCGGTATGATAATTTGAATCTATTGTAGAATATGCAGTGATTTTTAGAAATGGTATACTCAATATGTACAATATAGAAGGTTTTGAAACTATAATTTGTATCATTAAATAAAAGTGTATACACAAAAATCTGTGGAGGGAAAAATGACAGTAAAAGAAAAAGTAGAGAAATTAAAAGCATATATCAATGGAATATATGGAGAAGAATTTCGGGAATCATACTATGGGAGATTTTTTACCGGAAGTATGACATTTACGGAAGACCAGGAGTCAGGAACCATCTATTTTAAACATGGTGTGGTCACTCATACGGAAGAGAGGCTGCCGGAAGAAGGGATTGATATTGGGCTGGCAGGAACAAAAAAAGGATGGGATATGTGGTCTAAGTGCCGCAGAAGCCTTTCTGTTGTCTGTTATCAGATCCGGCAAAGCGGAAATACGGAAGATTTTCGGACTATTGGTGAAAGTATTCGTTACAGACAGAATAATAATGCACTGGCACAGGCAGGCCGTCTGTATTCGTATATAAGGGACGGTGTACTGCCGGGATCAGACCTGCCAAAGCGAGATAAGCCACGATTGGTTCCGGTTGACGGAGATGTTCCTATCCGGGGATTTTATAAGCGGATTAATGGAGTGAAGATTTATTTTGAGACCAACGACGGACCAAAAGACAGAGCGGTACTGATATGCCTGCATACAGCAGGAAGAGAAAATCGTCAATATCACGATCTGATGGAACTTTTTAAGGACAAATATCTGTTATACTCCATTGATATGCCGGGACATGGGAAAAGCTGGCCTCTGCCGGGAAATCAGGTGATCAGCGATTATGTAGAATATGGAAAATGGATATGGGACTGCATTCAGGCACTGGGTGTTAAAAACCCAATTATAATCGGATGTTCCATGGCAGGAGGTATTACCTACCATATTGCACAGGAACATTCGGTGCGTGGCATTGTCTGTATGCAAGGAAATGATAATACAGAGGATGGTATGGGCAATGTCCGGGAACTGCTTTTCCATCCTTATGTTTGCCCGCAGCATTCACACTACGAATTTACAGAATCTCTGATTGGGACAAAGACCAGCCAGGATAGGGTAGATTTTATCAATTGGGGAGTGCTGTGCGAGAATGGAAAGATTAAGCAGGGAGATCTGACAGAAACAGGAACCTTCAACGTGAGCGATAAAATGGATAGGATCACATGTCCGGTACTGATTATTGAAGGAATCGACGATCAGGCATATACGCCAGAAATGGCTCAGGGAAGCATGGACAGACTGGTCAACTGTAAAAACAAAAGAATGAAACTGTATGAAGGATATGGACATTTTATTGCAGTTGAGAATCCCGAGGCAGTTAGTGAAGCGATAGAAGAATTTATTGAATCTATGGACGAGGAGGAACTGTGATGGAAATCGGCATTGTTGGAACAGGGATTTATATTCCTTACTACTATATAAAACGTGAGACGATTGCGGCACAATGGGACGCAAGAGCAGCACATGGGGTGCGGAGCCTGTGCAATGCAGATGAAGATAGTGTGACAATGGCGGCGGAGGCAGCTATCCACAGTATAGAGGGGATCGGAAGAGAACACATAGACGGTCTGTATTTTGCGTCTACGACTGCTCCTTATGCAGAAAAAGCGCATTCGTCCATTTTGGCCAGGGTATGTGATCTGTCAGATTCAACAGAAATTGCAGATTTCATGGCATCCACCAGGGCGGGCGCCATGGCAGTCAAGGCAGCCTATAACGCAGTAAAAGCCGGAACGTGTAAAAATGTGATTGTAACGAGTGCAGATCAGCGTAATGGATACCCAAAATCACAGCAGGAGCAGATGTTCGGAGATGCAGCGGCGGCCGTTGTGATCGGATCGGAAAATGTGGCTGCGTCTATCGAAGCGTGGGAAACTGTAAATGTGGAGATTCATGATGCTTGGCGGAACAGAAAAGATGATTATGTGCGTACCGGTGAAAGCAGGTTTGCAAGGAGCAAAGGATATACCTATGCACTTGTTGAAGTGATGAAAACAATCATGTCAAGCAGGAATCTGTGCCCAAATGATATCTCCAGGGTGATCCTGCCGGCATCAAATGTAAAAGAACAGCTTTCAGCAGCTAAAGCGGCAGGATTTGTACCAGAACAAGTGCAGGATCCATTTCTGATGCAGGTCGGTGATTGTGGAACTGCACAGCCTGCCCTTCTTTTAGCAGCGGCGCTGGAAAATGCCAGTCCAGGGGAATTAATTCTTTGGACGTCCTATGGCAGCGGGGCAGATGCAATATTATTAAAAGTGACCGAGAGAATAGAAACATTAAAAAAAGAGCAGATTCAAAAATATCTGGATTCCAGGCAGGAACTAAAAGGCTATCCACGTTTCTTATCATTCCGGGGATTGCTGGAAGCAGAGCCTGGGGAACCATACAAAATCAATCCGTCTGCATCGAATTACTGGAGGGAACAGAAAAGTATCCTGTCTCTTCATGGAAGCAGATGCAAAAAATGTGGTCAGATCATGTTTCCGATCAACAGAATTTGCTATAGCTGCCACTCAAAAGATGAATTTGAAGAAATCTGTCTTTATGACCGAGAATTTAAATTATTCACATACTCTATTGACAGGCTGGCAGGACGCAGCGACGATCCTATGATCGGTCAGGCAGTAGCGGAAGACAGGAATGGAACGAGGATATACCTTCTGATCACCGATTTTCAGGAATCTGATATCACGATTGGAATGCCATTGGAGGCCAGCTTCCGTAAAATGCATGAACTTGGTAATTTCGTCAACTATTATTGGAAATTCAGGCCTGTACGTAAAGGAGGAAAAAAAGAATGTCTATAAAAGATAAAGTGGCGATCGTAGGGATGGGATGTTCAAAATTCGGAGAGCGCTGGGACTGCGGACTATCAGATCTTATTATAGAAGCGTCCTTTGAAGCATTTAAGGATGCTCATGTGAAACCGGAAGAAATCCAGGCAGTATTTTTTGGAGAAGGAAATCAGCCTAATGGAGGAACCGGAGCGACTCCGATTGCGGATACGCTGAAAATGTCAGGGATACCTATGATGCGTAATGAGAATTTCTGCGCGTCAGGACATATAGCATTGATCCAGGCGGCTTTGGCTATTGCAAGCGGAGAATATGATGTGGTGATGGCGGTAGGAGCTGAGAAGCTGAAAGATACAGGCTATGGAGGGCTTGGTGTCGGACGCGGCTGGAATCCGGTCTTTGAAACACGAAGGACAGGACCCGGATCTTTTGCCATGATCGCTTCGCGCTATTTTGCCAAATATGGAATCTCTCCAGAGGAGGGGAAGACACTGCTGGCAAAAATAGCAGTGAAAAATCATCATAATGGAACATTTGCTCCAAAAGCACATTTTCATAAGGAGTTGTCCGTGGAAGATGTCTTAAAGGCTCCGATTATTGCCTATCCGCTGGGACTTTTTGACTGCTGCGGAAATAGTGACGGCTCTGCATGCGCTATTCTAACGAGGGCGGATATTGCAGAAAAATACACGGATCGCCCAATCTATATTAAAGGCTATGGAATGGCAGTAGATTCTACACTGAGCCAGAGCAGGCCGGGTTTTGACTGGACCAGCTTTGAAGCTTTAAAAGATTCGTCCAGGCAGGCATATGAGATGGCAGATATTATGAATCCGCGAGAAGAGATTGATGTGGCAGAGGTGCACGACTGTTTTAGCTGCACTGAGATGATCATATATGAAGACTTTGGGTTGAGCAGACGAGGTTGTGCAAGGGAAGATATCGAATCTGGTTTTTTTGAATTAGACGGAGGGCTGCCTGTAAACGTAGACGGCGGATTGAAATGTTTTGGTCATCCAGTTGGAGCAAGCGGGATTCGAATGACTTATGAAATCTATAAACAACTTCAGAACAGGGTAGATGATCCCCGGAGGCAGGTTCCTGGCTGCAGGATTGGCTTGTCTCATACATTTGGGGGATCTCCGCAGGTTAGTGCGGTGCTTATAGCAGGTAATGAACGGGGGTAGAGATTTATGAAAGAGAAGGCGTTGGAAGGAATCAGGGTACTGGATCTGAGCAGGGTTCTTGCTGGTCCTCATTGTGCTGCAATCTTGGCAGATATGGGAGCGGAAGTGATTAAGATAGAGGAGCCGGAAAAAGGGGATGAATCCAGATCTTTAAGACCGTTTTCGAATGGGGAAAGTGCATATTATATGAACTTTAACCGCGGAAAAAAAGGAATCACCATGAACTTAAAAACAGGCAGAGAACTTTTCTTAAAATTGATAAAAGAGGCTGATATTCTGGTAGAAAACTTCAGACCCGGGGTTATGGATAGGCTGTCGTTAGGATATGAGACCTTAAAAAAATATAATGAAGGATTGATTTATGTGGCAATCTCAGGATATGGACAAACAGGTGTAAACAGCCAATTGCCGGGATATGATCCGATTGCACAGGCTATGAGCGGTATCTGCAGTGTGACCGGATGGGAAGATTCTGAACCGGCCAGATGCGGCGCGCCGGTTGCGGATATTCTTGCAGGAATCAATGGAGCAGTGGGAGCGCTGGCGGCATTAAACTACAGGAACCGGACTGGAAAAGGCCAGATGATAGACATATCACTGGTGGATGTTTCCGTCAGTGCCCTGGCAAGTCTGAATCAGGTATACTTATCAGAAAGGAGAGTTCCGACACGTCAGGGGAATGGTACCGAAGCAGCAGCACCGGGAGGGAGCTGCCATGGAAAAGACGGTACAGTGATTTTTGCGGCAGGAAATGACCGGCTTTGGCCGAGGCTGGCAGAGATTATAGAAAAACCGGATCTTGCGGAGGATATCAGGTATGCAAAAAATGCAGAACGCGTAAAGCGCCGAAAAGAACTGGAACTTTTGATTGATGAGTGGGCAAAAGATTTTTCAGTGGCGGAAATTGTTGAAAAGATGCGCGGTGCCGGTATACCTGCCGGACCGGTATATACCATCGATCAAGTGGTAAACGATACGAATATCTGCGAGGAGCGCAATATGTTTGTGTCCATATATCATCCTGCAGCCGGCGAAGTACGTATTACAAACAATCCGATAAAAATGTCTCTGACACAGCCAGAGGTACAGGGAAGTTCTCCGACTTTAGGTCAGGACAACACAGAAATATATTCAAAAGTGCTGAAAATGAGTGAGGAAGAGATTGGTATCTTACGAAATGACAAAATAATCTAAAGGAGAATACGAATGGAAGAATCTAAAAAGAAATTTTTGGGGTGGAGAATGGTGATCCTGGCGGTTTTGATCACAACCTTTGCAGGAAATTTTGGGAGCAATGCTTCCGGAGTTGCCAATACCTTAATGATGGCAAGCCCGGATAATCAGGTTTCACAGGTCATTTATGGCATGGGATGGACGATCACATCCATTGTGGCTGCAATTGGCGGTCTGGTCATGGGCACATTGAATGATAAGGTTGGACCGAAAAAACTGTTTATAGCAGGGAGTATCCTCGCAATATTGTCAGGATTTGTCTTGGTACAGTTTCAGGCGGGGAGTTCACTGATGTTTTTAATGAATTACGGATTTGTACTTGCACTCTCTTTTCAGTGCGTGTCATTTGTGACAACGCAGTCTATAGTCAGCAACTGGCTCTTGAAAAGAAGGGGAACAGGTGGTGCGATTGTGAATACAGGTACTGTATTTGCAGGTATGGTGACGGCTCCGCTTGTGACATGGCTGATCAACTCTGCTGCCGGAGGAAACTGGAAATTTGGCTATTATTTTTTCGGGGCTGCAAGTGTAATAGGACTTGTGCTTTCTTTCTTTATTATTAATAAGCCCTCTGATGTCGGACAATATCAGGACGGTGTTGATCCGGCAGAAGAGAAAACGGAAGAAAAAAATACGGCTGATAAAGACGGAAGAAAGATGACAGTATATAAAAACGCCTGCATAGAGAATCATTATACATATGCTGCCGCTCTGCATACACCGCTGTTTTGGGGATTGGTACTGCTTCATACGCTGACGTTGTGCCTATCTAACTACATTATGAATCCGGGTTCCCTGCTGTTTGTTCAGGCCGGCTTCACCATGGAAACAGTATCGACTGTTTTGTCTGCCCGGCAGCTGATCAGGCTTGCATTCCTGGCCTTTCTTATGCGTTACATGGACAGGATTGAACCAGTGAAGCTGATTACATTTACGTGCGGCCTGGCAGCGGTCTGTTATGCGATTTCGGCAAATCCGACCAGTTATTGGCAGATTCTGGCCTTTTATGCGGGGGGGAGTATAGTAATGTCGGCACAGATGGCAATACCGGGAGTTATGCTCGCCAATATCTATGGAACAACGAGTTTTGGGAAAATTTATGGTACATATCTGCTGGTCTCCTCCTTGATTTCCTCATTGTCGTCTACGATTAGCGGAACGATCGCTCAGAGAACAGGTTCTTATGCAGCTGCAAACCATGTGTGGGCTGTTGCTGGAGGAGCTGCCGTATTAACTGGAATTTTGTGTATGAGACTACTGAAAAAAGAAAGAATGGGGTAAAACTAATGAAGATAGCAAATGTAGAGGCAATACCGGTAAATATTCCGTTTGCAAATGGTTCGATCAATTGGAAATCGGGACATATGACTGGCGCAAACAATGTGATCGTAAAAATTACTGCTGACGATGGCACATATGGCGTAGGAGAAGCAACTCCGAGGATTGGTATCTATGGAGAAACACAGGAGTCGATCTATTATGTGATCAAAAATGTTCTTGGACCGATGCTGATAGGAGAAGATTCCTTTAATATCCAGACGATCATGGAAAAAATGGATTTTGTAGTATGGAATCCTACGGCAAAAGGGGCGATTGACATTGCATTATATGACTTGAACGGCAGGCTCTGTGGACTTCCAATCTGCAAGATGCTGGGCGGTCCTTACAGAAAGGAGATTCCACTGTCATGGACGATGGCAGGAACCTACGGAAATTATAAAGACCAGGTTGATGAAGTGATACGAAAGACAAAGGAAGGCTATCGCAGCTTTAAAATTAAGACTGGAAATGGCAATATAGACGAAGACATCCGCCTGCTGAAAGAGATGAAAGAAAACTGTCCGGAAGGAACGAATCTTTATATTGATGTGAACATGGCATATTCCAGGGAAGAAGCGCTTCAAGTGTTGCGGGAACTGGAAGGGGTAATATCCTGCGTGGAAGAGCCGCTCCCGGCCGTGGATAACGAGGGGAGAGCAAAACTTGCAAAAGCTGTGTCGACTCCAATACTAAGTGATGAAAGCACAATTACAGTGAATGATGTATATCGACAGATACAGCTTGGAGCGGTCAGCCGTATTGGAATCAAACTGCCCCGTACAGGAATTACACTTTCTGCTAAAATTATATATCTTGCGGAAAGCGCGAATTTGCCGTGCCAGATTAGCACACAGTTGGAAAGTGATCTTGGAACAGCAACATGTGTACAGCTTGCCGCCGCATTTAAACAGATCAGCCTTCCTTGCGAGATTGCTTTTTATGATGAAAATTTTGGAGCCTCCATGATAAAAGAACCACTTGTAATTCAAAATGGATGTCTGCAGCTTCCGGAAGGCCCTGGAAGCGGTGTAAATATAAACTGGGACAGTGTGGAAGAGTACAAAACAAAGATTTAAAATTAAGAAGCGGCTTGAGCCGAATGCCGGCATATGATATACTCGCCTCAAATCAGACTCGCAGGAGGGAACGGGGATATGGGACTTACGGTATCGCAGATACAGATACAATATTCCGAAGAGTTATCACTACGATTAGTTGCCGGCCGGAACGGAATTGGCAGAGAAGTGAAAAAAATGGCTGTCATGGAAACAAGAGATTTTGTGTATGGGGCGGATCCTGACGGAATGTTTGTGATCACTACACTTTCTTTTGTGGATAAAGAGAGCAGAGGAATTGACGAGGTTATAAAACTGCTGAGTGCACAGCCATCTGCCATGGCAGTCAAAATAAACCGCTATGTTAAAAGCATACCATTAGAGATCCAGGATGCAGCAGAAAAGGAAAATGTACCGTTGTTCGAAATGGATTCAGACGTTCAATTCAGTTATTTTATCAGTGTGCTTTCTGAAGCATTGGTATTAAACTCTGGTTTGAAAGTAGAAACAGGAAACTGCCTTTTGGATGATGTGCTTTTTCAGGATACAAAGGATGGCGTACTGATTAGAAACCGTTTAAGCTATGGAGGATTTGAACTGTCGGACTTGTACGTATTTATTTTAGTTTCTGTAGAAAAAGGAAAAGCAGAATCTTCGGATTCGTCTGTTATGGAATGCTGCAGAAAACAGATATTAGATTGTTTTCCAGAATGTCTGATAAAAGTGGATTCTCATATGCTAAAGTGCCTTGTTACATTTTCGAAAAAAGATTTTTTCTCAAAAAATGGAAGGCTGTATGACCGGATGATCGCATTCAGAAACAGTATATTTTCGAAAAATGGCGGTATATTTGATATCGGAATCAGCTTGATTCAGGACAATCCGGCAGATTTGACGCAGAGCTATCTGCAGGCACATGCAGCTGTAAATATGGGGAAAATTTACCGGCCGGACAAACACGTCTATGATTATAGATCATTTCTTGTGCAGGGGATGCTGGCCAGCAGTCGGGGTACACAGGAATATCAGTGGATTTTAGAAAATATCGTGGAACCTGTTTCTAAAAGGGATCAGTTGTATGAGAGCGGACTGTGGGAGAGTCTGGATGTCCTGTTTAAAGTGCGTTCGCTGAAAACGGCTTCTGACGAATTGCATATTCATATCAGTACACTGCGGTATCGTCTGCAGAAAATAAAAGAGATTACGGGCTTTGATTATTTATCAGCATATGGTAATTATGTGCTTCATACTGCGTATTTGATATGGATGGACGGCAAAAATTTAGACCGCAAAACCACAGATCACATATTCTTCTATGTCTATGTGTTTATGGAGGAAGTCAGATGGAAAAAAGAAAGAAGCATAATCTGAACAAATATTGCATGATGACAAAGATAAAATTCTGGGGGGTTGGCATGACCGGGCTTCTGATTTTTGTGATTCCCATGGAAATTGGCGGAATACGCCAGATTGGGCTGGTTCATCTCGGAACCTGCATCACGGCAATCCTGGGCAGTGCTTCAGAATATGTGATCTGTGGTTTTGCGGTTGGAGGAGTCATTCTGATTGTCCGAGAACGAAAAAAACGTTTTTCTGGATTTTTTAATTCTTTTATGACCTGCATGTCTTTGATGGGTACAGCATGTATAGCACTGTATATTTTAGACTTAGCACCGTCTTTTCTTATGGAAGAACGTTTTATGCCGTTCATTATGAAGCAGGTGTTATACCCTACATTGCTTTATACAGGAATCTCTCCATTTTTTATGCCATTTTTACTGAACTGGGGACTTCTGGAGTCTGTCGGGGTCTTATTTAAACCGATTCTTCGGCCGCTGTTCAAATTGCCGGGAAGGGCAGCAGTCATTACGGTATCCGCCTTTTTTGGTTCGGCTCCTGTAGGGATCATTACCGTTGACAATTTGTATAAAGACGGTAGATTCACACATAAGGAAGCATTTTTTATGGGAACCAGTTTTTCTAGCACCGCAATTTCTTTTATGGTGATTTTAAGCGAGCTGGGCGAAATTACAGAGTTCTGGGGAATCTATTTCTTTGCATGTCTGGCAGGGCTGGCTTTGATTGCTATTGTTATGGTAAGGATTTACCCCACAGCCGGACAGCCGGTAAGCACATATGGCGGTCAAGTCTACGAAAAGGAGGAGGATACGGATCAGGAGACAGCTCTTTTTATAAGAATGCTGGAAGCCGGATATAAAAAAGCCGGCAATGCATTGGGACTACGTCAGAACTGCATCAGTATGGTAAGAAATTCCGGAACCCTATTGTGCAATATGATCGGAAGCTCTTGCGGAATGGTAATCCTGGGGCTGTTGCTAAATTATTACACTCCTATCCTGGATTGGGCAGGATATTTGTTTTACCCATTTGCGCTTTTTTCCGGCTGTGCAGATCCGATGACGGTAGGAAAAGGGGCTGCTGCTGCGCTGGTGGTTCCTTCATTGCCGGCGGTATATGCGGCAATGGAAGAAAATTTGGTTTCAAAGATTGTTTTGTGCTCAATGCCGGTGCTGAGCATTGTGAGTATTCCTTTGACCATGCCGGTATTTTTCAATACGACTGTGAAATATTCTGCAAAAGATTTATTTCTGATATATGTGGAACGTATGATACTCAACATCATCATCGTGTCTGCGATCATACATTTCTATATATGGTTTTAGACTGGAGCATTCCGGGGATGCAAAGTTTTTACGATTCCCGGACTTAATGCTCTCTGGTTCGGAGAAGAAATGCTTCCTATACAATTCCAGGGGAAAAAGATTTGTAGCCTGGAGAAGAAATGTTACCTATAATTATATGCTGACAGTCTGGCGGCTGAATGGAGCTGTATATGAACAAGAAAAGAAATGAAATATGTAAAGGGGCTTTGAGCGGAATCAAAGTCTTGGATTTGGGTCAGATGGTTGCGGCGCCTTATTGTGCAATGATGCTGGCTAACATGGGTGCTGAAGTGATTAAAATAGAAAAGCCTGGGGGAGGGGACATTTCACGTGAAAATATCCCGCAGAAGGATGGAATCAGCACCTATTACATAGCGTACAACAATAGTAAATCAGGAATGTGTATTGATCTGAAAAGTGGAAAAGGAAAAGAAATTTTGACGGCTCTGATCAAGGAATCGGATATTTTGATCGAAAACTTCCGACCAGGCGTCATGGAACAGCTGGGATTTGGATATAAGAAAGTATCCGGGATAAATAAAAGGATTGTATATGCGTCGATTTCCGGGTATGGACAAGACGGGGATTATGCATTGAGGGCTTCCTTTGATCCGATCGCACAGGCTGTATCAGGAATGCTAAGCGTTACGGGAGAGGTGAAAGGCAACGGATTCAGATGCGGCGCTTCAATTGCTGATGTGCTGGCAGGGCAGAATGCAGCGTTTGCAATACTTGCGGCATTGATGTATAGGGAAAAGAGCGGAAAAGGACAGTGGATTGATATTGCACTGGCAGATTCCTGTATCTCAGCGCTTACAAGCATCAATCAGATTTATCTTACAACAGGGGAGATTCCATCACCAATGGGAAACGGATTTGAGGCAAGCGCTCCTGGAAACTGCTATCCGGCAAAGGATGGCAATATTATGATCCTTGCAGGAACAAACAAGGAATGGAAGAGACTGGCAGCGGCATTAAAGCATCCGGAGTGGCTTCAGGACGAAAGATTTCTGAATGCCGCAGGCCGGGTTGAGAACAGAGCTGCCCTTGATGGAATGATACGTGAGCAGACTGCGCAGTATGAGGTACGGGACCTGATGAAAATGCTTTTGGAGTATAAGCTGCCTGTCAGTGAGGTGCGAAACATTGCACAGGTAGTAAATGACCCGTATTTCAGCGAAAAGCGGAAGATGTTTGTTGATGTAGACCATCCGGTGCTTGGTTCTGTTAAGGTAACTAATCTGCCTATCCATATGTCCGATACACAGCCCTATATCCGAAAATGCGCACCCCTCCTTGGGCAGGATACGGAAAAAATCCTTGATCAGCTTGGATATAGAGAAGAGGATATAAAAAATTTGAGAATGGACGGAGTAATCTGATCTTCTATATAAAATGTCCTCCAATCCCGGCTTGACGTATCTCTGCACTCTTCATATATTTTCCTGTATGGCTTTAGAAAGAAGGCTTATCAAATAACATGTATCAGTCGATAGATAATTATGTAAATAGTCTGGCCATAACGGAGATGTTTCTGACAAAAGGGAGGGGCCGCTATGAGAAGTCCATGGAAGATGTTTTGCCGAATTATGGATAAAAGCATTGAATTTTGTGGACTTTTGCACTATACTGAAACCAGTGGAGAATCTTAAAAAATAGGATTATGAGGATGTGTTGAGATGATCAAGGATAGAGTATTTCAAAAGAGAATAAAGGGGAAGGTTCTGGCGATGGCAATGACAGCAGTTATGACATCGCTTTTTGTGCCGTTGGCTGTAGGAGCGGCAGACGCGGCGGATCCGCCTCTGACGTGGGCTCATCAACAGGATCTGGCCGCCTTAAGTACAGGGAATCTTGTTTTGGAAACAGGGGGCTGGAAAGTTGAGGGCGGAGGCCAAACCGGCAGCTGCGGAGAAGAATGTACCGGGCATAAGATTACAGGGACAGTGCGGAACGGATATGGTATAGTAGTAAAGTCCGGTGAGCATCGTATTTTGATGGAGGGGGCGACTATTGACGCTTCAAGTGCAACTGGAGTTGATAAAGTCAGCGCGCTGAATCTGGATTCAGGTGCAAATGTAAATGTAGATTTATATTTGAGTGGAAATAATCAATTAATAAGTCCTAACGGTAAGGCAGGAATTTATGCCCCGGGAAATACAAGTCTTACGATCAAGAGTTTGAGCGGTGATGATAAAAAAGATACATTAGTGGCTAAAGCTGGTTCCGGAGGCGCGGGAATAGGCGGCGAAGGTTATGTGGGAACTGGTGCTAACGCTGGCTCTATTACGATCGATGGCGGTACAATAACCGCGTTGGGAGGAAATCTGGGAACCGGTATCGGAGGCTGTGACCAGGGCTCGGCCCAGATTACAATTAATGGAGGTTATGTAACAGCCAAGGGGGGAGACGGAGTAAACAATACGGTTTCTATAAATACAAAAGGCGCTCCTGGTATCGGCGGTGCAGGCAACAGCAGTATTGTAATTAATAATGGAAATGTCATTGCTATAGGCGGACAGGATTATGGAGATACAAAACGAAAACATGCTCCTGGTTTTTCGGGCACCAATTTGACTTCACTTAACGGAGGAAAGACGGTTATTAAATCTGATGGATTTAGTGAAGGACTTATGACGAATAGCTTGAATGGTTTGGTATGGAATATAAACAGGAATAATGATGGCAAAATTGTAGATGATGCAGGTAATCTTATAGATACGAACCCGGCAAATCCGGGGGATCTTAAGGATCTCGGCGGAAAGATAGTACATGGAAATACCTGTGATGTATATGGCAAGGCTGTAATGCCGGCTGATTTTCCGAAAGATTTTAAATCTGGAAATATATTAAATATCAAAGAATATGCATCCTTCTTAATTCCTGTAGACGGTCCAATGCTTATTAATCAAGGAACGATAAAGGGAAAGGGTACACTGATCAATCCGCAGATGGTGAAGCATGATGGCGGTAGTTTTGACAGAGATAATCTGACTTTAAGATTATCTTTTAATCCTGAGACAGATGTTACGATCAATCAGGATTTGATGTATACTGGTGAAACGCTGGATAAGGATGTATTTGAACAGAATACCTACAGAACAGAAGGGGGAATTGAGTACCGTATTGATGATACGGGAATGACCTACAAATTCGAAAAGAAGAATGATGATGCTTATGAAATTGATAAGTATGGCGTCAAGAATGCAGGCGAATATGAGATTATCTTTACCTACGGTGGTACGAACTATCGAAAGCCTTTTATGGTGAAACAGCGTCCTCTTGATGATAAGGATGTTATTGTTGAACCGCTTCCCAGTATAGATTATAAAGGTGAGGTGATTCAGGGAGATGCGTTTTCCTCAAAAGATGTTGTTGTGACATATAGGGGGGAACCTTTGAGGACGCCGCAGGATTATACATGGGCAACGAAGGATGATCCGAAAAATGCAGGAACAGCTACGTTGGTTATTACGCATGGCAGTGACAATGGGAATTTCAGTGGAAGCCGCGAGGAACTTTTCGAAATAAAGAAAGTTTCGATTGAAAAAGCAGAGTTTACTCTGAAAGGAGAAAGCAGCGATATCTACTACGATGGGCAAAAGCATCAGCTTCCAGTGGATAATGTGACATTGATAGTGGATGGTAAAGATCTTGCGCCAAAAGAAGGCACAGATTTTGAAGTGAAATATTCAACATCGGATTTTATCAGCGCTGGTGAGATCACTGTACAGCTTGCGACAGAAAAGAGTAAAAACTTTACGGGTGTATGTGAGAAGAAGTATACGATCCATCCAAGACAGCTTAAAGTTCAAACTATTACTGCCGACAGCAGACCTTATGACGCCACAGGAAAAGTAAAAATAAGTAATGTAGAGGTGGATATTTCAAAAGACGGGAAGGACAATTCGAATGCGACCGGGTTTGAAGGAATCATGCCGGGAGATTTCGACAAAATTGGACCTCCGGAAAAAATAACAGGTTATATAACGACCAAAGATCAGGAAGGAAATTATCCTCCGGCGAAAGTCGGTAATTATTCGGCGGTTGTCCTGGAAGAAGATATGTGCCTGTCTGGCGAGAAGGGAAAATGTTATACTCTGATGGGAACATATGAAACAAAGAATTTACAGGATGCTCCGACCCAGGATGATCCGGATGCAAAAACAGGTCCATGGGCGCTTACAGAGGAAGTTGTAATTACGAAGGGGAAAGCTCCGACAGTTAAGCTGAGTGCGACTACAGAAGAAGAAAGCGGTAAGTTTAAAGCGGGCTTGAAAATAGATCCTGCGACAGAATTGGATTTCATAGATCCAAGCAGTGTGATGCATTATTACTATGCACCGGAAGGCACTGCTGAGCCTGCAAAAGATGCAGAGGGATGGAAGTTTGGAACATATGGTGATATTGTCTGCAGTGATGAAAATTTCCTTCCGAAGAGTAAATGGAGATTTTGGGCATATCTTGAAGGAACGGAGAATGTAGACGAAAGTAATATGGATTCCTGCCTGGTAGAGTTCCCGAAATTGACCCAGCTGGAAAAGCCGGCATCTTGTACTCTGGAGGCTATTCCAGACGGAGATACATTTACACTGGTAGTAAAACCGGAACAGGTGGCTACTGAGGATCGTCCAAATGGACTTTATCTCTATAGCTTTGATCCGGAAGGCAAACCGGAAACATATACGTATTCTGACCGCATGGAAGGTGCTGAACCGAATACACAGTATACAGCATGGATCAAGTATGCAGAAAGCAATCTGTATACTGAAGGCGTAGAAGGGGTTTCGACTACGATAAAAACCGGTGCATTGGATGTATTGCAGCCTGAGATCAGCAGTAACGGATCTGTAGTTAAAGATGAAGGAGAAATTTCCTTTAAAGGTTCCACAGATGTTAGTATCAATTATCCTGGTAAGCTGAAGATGAAAATCTTCTACACTACGGATGGAAGTACGCCTACAGCATCAAGCACAGAGTATACGGATAAGACATTTGCGGTAGACAAAGATACAACAGTCAAAGCAATTGCGCTTAAAGAAGGTGTAGCTACCAGTAAAGTGACCACCGCTAATATGAAGAAGACCGGTGAAGCAGACAATAACCCGGGCGGCAATCAACCTGGCGGTACAGAGGAAGTGATACCGGTTATCAAGGCGTTAGACGACAGTACAATACAAAATTCCCCGTTGGGAAGTACCGAGTTTAACACTATGGATGCAGTAACACAGCAGATGGCAAGTAAGATTTTGCTTAAGAAGGGTTACACCAATTCACAGATGATCTACTGCGATCTGACTGTACAGATCAAAAGAGAAAACGGTCAGTACACAGACGCTACGGAGGAAGATTTTGCAAAGGCCGGAACTAAGGGAATCAGAGTAGAGCTTGCATTTGAAGGGCTTAGAGCATTTGGACTTCCGGCTGAGGTCAATGGCGAAAAATATAATTTTGCAGTAAGCCATATGTTCTCCACAGACATTCCGAGACTGTCAGTCACGGCAGGTCAGACAGAAGAACCTACTGTTAGTAAGACGGCAGATGGCAAGGGTATCGCATTCTATGTAACAGGTACATCACCTCTTGCGATTGCCTGGGCGGATATTGCGAGCAGTGATCCGAATCCTGTAGAGGATCCTGATAATCCGAATAACCCGGATGACCCGAATAATCCGACAGACCCAGATGATCCGAATAACCCGAATAACCCGGATGACCCGAATAATCCGACGAATCCGGATGATCCGAACAACAATCAGCCAGGTGACGGAGACCAGAATGGTTCAGACGGAACCACTTCACAGACAGATACGGAAAAACAGGGAGTTTCGGATGACAGCAAGAACGCACTTTCCAACATCATGCCGAAGACCGGAGACCCGCTCTCATTTGTTCCGTGGATTGCGGCAGCAGTTATAAGTATCGGTGTTATAGCAAGCATAATGAAAAAGAAGTCTGGAAAGAAGAACACGGATAAAAAGAAAAAAACAACTACGGCTGCGAAAAAGACCACACAAAAAACAAAGAAAAAGAAATAAATTAACAAAGGCAGGACATGACACTTGAAGGAGGTCATGTCCTGTTTTTTTGCAGCGAACCTCTTGAATATTGTAGTCAGATTATTACAATTGAGGTATACATTATATTGTGTCCTGTAACTTATTTTGTTTGTCATAAAGGATGCAGATGGTATTCTGTCATGGCTATTCGGTCGAGCCGTAAAATATACCCAAGGGCATCCCATCATGGCCATCCGGCCGTTTCACAAAGTATACCCAA
>OFFP01000797.1_pt1 | contig 24259 bp, 20 predicted proteins | sample 1521431 | NCBI WGS metagenome assembly OFFP01 (sample SAMEA3504104, study PRJEB24116) | mouse gut metagenome | biome: mouse gut; feature: mouse-associated habitat; material: faeces | place: Denmark | collected 2011
ACAAATTCAGCCGACATAGCGCGCGCCGTCTCTTTTTATTCCCGCGAGTAACGAGCCAAGCGGGCATGCTTGCATGCACATTTGGCGGCTGCCCCAATACCCCGCAAAGCAGAAGGATTTATCGGCATCCGGCGATGATCGCCTTCACCGCTGTCTCCACATTCTCCCGTGAAGTTGCAAGGTTCATCCGAACAAAGGAAGCGAACTGTTCGCCGCCGAACCAGTCGCCGTAATCCAGCGCCAGACGGCACTTCTTCTGCATGAAATCTTTCATTTCCTCCGGCTTTACATAAGCTTTCATGTCAATCCAGCACAGATAGGTACCCTCAAGCGGGGAGACGATCACTTCCGGTAATTCTTCTGCAAAGGCGTCTTTCACGAACAGATAATTTCCATAAATGATCTCTTTTACTTCATCAAACCACTCGCGCCCGCCGGAATAAGCGGCTTCTGCCGCAACATAACCGAAGGCATTTCCGTTTAAGACCCTCAGTCCCAGTACATATTCGTCCCACTTTGCACGCAGCGCCTCGTCCGGAATGATGATGACGGAATTCTGGCATGCCGCAAGGTTGAAAGTCTTAGAAGGAGCGGTGACAGTGATCATCATATCGTCATAGCTGCCCGCCCGGAAGGATGGGGTATGTACGTGCCCTGCAAACGTAAGATCCTGATGGATCTCATCGGAGATCACGAATACATGATGTTTCCTGCATATATCGAATAATCTCTGTAATTCATCACGTGTCCAGACACGCCCTGCCGGGTTGTGGGGAGAGCAGAGGATGAACAGAGTGACTTGATTCTCGATAATCTTCCGTTCAAAATCTTCAAAGTCGATGGTGTATACGCCGGACGTGTTGACCAGATCTGAGGTGATCAGACGGCGGCGGTTATTCTCGACTGCATGAAGGAACGGATAGTATACTGGTGTGAGAACGATCACGGCATCATCCGGCTTCGTTATGAACTGGGTGATCCAGTTAAATGCGGACACGACGCCAGGTGAGAAGCGAAGCCATTCCCGCCGTACCTCATAGGAGTGATACTGCTTCTCCCAGTTGATGAAGGCTTGGTAATAAGAATCCGGGATATTATAGTACCCGAAGACTCCCTGAGATACATAAGCGCTCAAGGCGTCCGTTACGCAGGAAGGCACCTGGAAATCCATGTCGGCAACCCATAAGGGCAGAAGCCCTTCCTCGCCGAACATCCCTGTCTGCCCGTCCCATTTATTGCTGCGTGTGTTTCTGCGGTCAACATATTTTACCTGTGACATATTTTTGTTCCTCCTGAAAGTGTTCTCGCCTAAAAAGGGGATTTATGTTACTGATAATAACAGTATTCATCAAAAGCAGGATAAAGTCAACCTTAGAAGTGAAAGATTATCATGATTTGTTCCGTTGCGTCATCGGCGCCCTGGTTTCCGGGTATACATTGATTTTTATGCAGGGAATGCGTATAATATAGCTTGTAATGGATCCGCCGGAAGCGCGGAAGAAATGGCAGAATACAAGAAAGAGAAGGCATACGATCATGGGTATTGAGCGATACCGCAAGTTAGTGCGGGACAGGATCCCGGAGATCATCGAAGCATCCGGGAAAATATGTAAGACAGAAGTATTGTCCGGTGAGGAATATCTGAAACTGGTTGATGAGAAACTAAAGGAAGAGCTTTCGGAATATTACGCCGAGTATGATCCGCAGAAGAAGTTAGAGGAGCTTGCGGATCTTGTGGAAGTGATCTACGCGGCGGCGCAGGCAAGAGGGTACGCTATAGAAGAGCTTGAGCGGGTACGTAAAAAAAAGACCGAAGAGCGGGGAGCATTTGCAGAGAAGATTCTGCTGACAGAGGTGTCAGATCCTGGAGACGAAGACAGACCAGTCATCAAATTGGATATCGTCTTGGAAGCCGTAGAGATGGCGAGTGATAACTGTACCTATTATTATGACATGCAGGAAAAAGAGAGCGTATGCTATATGGATCCCATCTTTTATGGACACGATGAAGAGAATGACGATCTGGGCGAATTGATCGAGGCGGAATGGATGACACGGTTTATTGCGCTTCCGACGAGATTCGAGATAAATGAATATAACATTATGGAAAGTTTCATTGAGGAAGAGATCCCGAATGAGAGCGTTCAGGACTATATGTTTTCCCGGATTCATGGGAAAGGCGCTTTCCGCAGATTCAAGGAGGACGTGAGAAAGATCGGCATGGAACAGGAATGGTATGATCACAGGGATCAGGCGTACCAGAACGCGGCGATCGAATGGTGTGATGAGAATGGCTTTAATTATGAGTAATCCCGGAAGGCAGGGGCGGGAGAAATGGATGTGGCAGTATGTACGGTTTGGATAAGATAAAGAGGAAATCCCTGGGCGCCCGGACAGAGGATGCGTTGATGAAATATATCCTGCAGGAGTCCATTGAGCCGGGGCAGAGAATCCCGAATGAATTCGAGCTTGCAAAACAGTTTGGCGTGGGGCGCAGTACGGTTCGGGAAGCGGTAAAAGGGTTGGTGTCCAGAGGGATATTGGAGGTACGCAGAGGTTCAGGAACCTATGTGATCAGTACGAATTTTTTGGATGAGGATCCCTTAGGGCTTGGGAAGATTGAAGACAAATACCGAATGGCAATGGATCTGTTCGAGATGCGTCTCATGATCGAACCGGAGATCGCAGCGCTGGCAAGTAAGAATGCGACGAAGGAGGAACTGGTGAAGCTGAAAAAGTTATGCGGCGAAACGGAGCAATTATACCGGGACGGCCATAATCACATCAGTAAAGATATAGAATTTCATACGCATATTGCGAGATGCAGTAAGAATCAGGTGGTGGAGAAGATCATCCCGGTTATCAATACCGGAGTCTATACGTTTGCAAGCCTGACGCATCGTTTATTGAAGGAAGAGACGCTGGAAACGCACAGAGCGATCACAGAAGCGATCATCAAGCGGGACGTAATAGGCGCCCGGTGCGCGATGATGATGCATCTGTCCTATAACCGTCAGACGATCCTGAGGATTATCGAAGAAAGAGACAGGACGGGGAAAGACATACTATAAAAACAGGTATTTCAGACGTCTTACAAAATTATATAGACAGAGTGCATAAAATAGAGGGCTTATTAATAGAAATAAACCTTCTTATTTTGTGCAAAAAATAGAAAGCAAAATAAATACATCTGATGTATTTAACAAAAGAAATGGGATCAGTATAATGCTCTATAACAGAGGACGTCTGATGTTTGGGAAGTGATCGTGTGCAGAGAAAAGGAGCATTATATTATGAAGACTATTGTAGAACAATTCTATCAGTATGGCGTGGTGCCGGTAGTTGTATTGGAGGATGCCAAAGACGCGGTCCGTCTGGCAAAGGCATTGATGGACGGCGGTTTGCCTTGTGCGGAGGTGACCTTCCGTACAGAAGCGGCAGAAGACGCGATTCGTCTGATGAGCAAGGAATATCCGGATATGCTTGTGGGAGCGGGAACCGTATTGACAATAGATCAGGTTGACCGTGCAGTCGCAGCCGGAGCGAGATTCATCGTAAGCCCCGGATTTGACCCGGAGATCGTAGATTACTGTCTGGAGAAGAATGTTCCGGTATTTCCGGGATGTATCACTCCGTCGGAAGTGGCGCAGGCGGCAAAGAGAGGTATAGAAGTAGTGAAGTTCTTTCCGGCAGAGCAGGCAGGCGGTGTTGCGATGATCAGATCACTGGCGGCGCCGTATACAGGGATGAAGTTCATGCCGACAGGCGGGATCAGTGCAAAGAATCTAAGAGATTATCTGGAATGTGATAAGATCCTATGCTGCGGCGGAAGCTGGATGGTTAAGAGCGATCTGATCCATCAGGGAGAATTTGACAGAATCCGTGATCTTACGAGAGAAGCCGTAGAGTTGGCTGATACATCGAATCATAATCATTAATACATAGAAGGACTGACTTTGCAGCAGTCCTTTTTTGTTGCATGCACATTTGGCGACGGCAGCGGGGGCTTTGACTTGCTGCGACAGTGAGAAATGTGGTACACTGATCATAGAGATCATGAATGTATTACAAGGAGGAATAGAGAAATGGCGCTGATGCATGTGGATTTTTTCTCAGATGTTCTGGGAATGAGTATGAATATGGATGTGATCCTGCCCCAACAGACGAGGGGACAGATCGGTATGGAAGGAAAGATGGGGGACGGCAGATATAAAACCATGTATCTGCTGCACGGGATGAGTGACGATCAGACGACGTGGCAGCGCAGGACTTCTATTGAGCGTTATGTGAGTGAACTGGGGATCGCCGTAGTGATGCCCACAACGCATCTGGCATTTTATACGGATACGGCATATGGCATGAATTATTGGACGTTTATTTCAGAAGAACTTCCCCGGATCTGCCGGGAATTTTTCCCACGTATGTCAGAGCGGAGAGAAGATACGCTTGCGGCAGGGCTGTCTATGGGAGGGTATGGCGCATGGAAGCTGGGACTTCGGGCGAGCCATACTTTCGGGGCGGCGGCGTCCCTGTCCGGCGCGCTTGATATCGTGGACGACTATAAACGTAATGTAGAAGAATGTTCGGACAGGCTGCCGTTATTTCGGGGGATCTTTGGCAGTGAGGAGAGGCTTCAGGGATCGGATGACGATCTCCTCGCGCTGGCGCGAAAGCTTGCAGATGAAGGGGCACAACTGCCTCGGCTGTACGCATGGTGCGGTACGGAAGATTTTCTGTACCAGGGTAATCTGAAAGCATGGGAACATGTGAAGAAGCTTGGCTATGATCTGAGCAGTTTTGAGTCTTTTGGGGACCACCAGTGGAAGTATTGGGATGAGAAAATAAAAGATATACTGTGCTGGTGGCTCGGAGAAGGGCAGATTCTTGCGTAAGCTGCCCTATCTCTATATTGACATGGAATCCTACAATTGTTAAAATATTAGTTATAAATACTTTTATCGTTTTGTGGAGAGAACAGGAGATTTGCCGGATCGTGGATCGGAAGGACTCTGTTGTCATCAGAAAAAATATTTGCAGAAATATAGAGGAGAGAACAGATATGTATCATTGTCATATACATTTCTATTTAGCAGGTTGTCCATGCAATACTTTTGATATTTTGAGAGAAATAAGTCCTTTTAAGAATTTTACGCATGAGTTTTCTGAGGAAGAGAGTCCCAATGCAGAATTGGCCGCCAGGGCAGATGTGATAATTGCCAATTTACAGGAGGGAGACGGCAAGGAAGCGGTGCGTGTTTTTATTGCGGGAAAAAGACCGGAGACAGAATTGATCTTGCTTGCGGATAAGGGTCAGATGCCGTTTCTTGAGGAATACATGGCACAGATCAAAGATATCTGGATATTGCCGATGTCGGATGCGGAGATACGGTTTCGGATCTTAAGATGGCAGCAGGACTGTAAGCGGGATAAGGATTACTGGCAGTCCAGTCATTTTTTTGAGTCTACAATTAACAATATTCCAAGTCTTGTATGGTACAAAGATAAAAATGGCATACATGAGAAAGTAAATGACAGCTTCTGCAGAACGGTGAATAAGACGAAGAAGCAGGTAGAGGGCCAGGGGCATGCTTATATATGGGATGTGGAGCATGATGATCCGGCATGCATCGAGTCTGAGAGAGAAGTTATGGAGACAAGGCGTACTTGTATCTCGGAGGAGACGGTTAAGACAGGAGAGGGTACGAGGCTGCTTACGACTTATAAGTCGCCGTTGTATGACCTGGATGGAAGCGTTATGGGGACGGTAGGCGTAGCGATCGACATAACGCAGGAGCGGGCGTATGAACAGGAGATCATGAGAAAGAACCAGACTCTGGAGACGGTCTTTACTACAATGGACTGCGGTATCCTATGCCACACGCTGGATGGTTCGGAGATTATCAGCGTCAACAGGGCGGCGCTCGAGATCCTAGGTTATAAGTCCCAGGATGAGTTGATGAACGATGGCTTTGATATGATCGCAGAGTCTGTCATGGATGAAGACAAGCCGAAGCTGAGAGATTGTATTACGAAGCTTAAGAAAGAAGGAGACAGCGTCAGCGTCGAATACCGTGTACAGCATAAGGAAGGTGAGATCCTGCATGTCATGGGGAATATCAAGCTACTGAAGGAGAACGGTGAATTGTTCTATCAGCGCTTTCTTCTGGACTGTACGGCACAGAAATTGCAGGAGAAACAGAGGGAGAGGCATCAGGAGGAGCTTCTGCGGGCGCTGAGTATCGACTACAATCTGGTTTGTTTCTTTGACTTGAATACGGGGGTGGGACTGCCGATCCGGGTTGACGGAAACATACAGATGTTTAACGAGATCTTTCATGATGAGATACAATTGGAAGAGAGTATGGATCGCTATATACATAAGTATGTATATGAAGAGGACAGGGAGCTTCTTAAGCATGCGACATCCGGGGATAATCTGAAAAAGGAACTGGCATGGAAGGATATATTTTACGTGAATTTCCGCACCAGTTGGAATGATGAGATAAAATATTTTCAGATGAAAGTTGTGCGTATAGGAATGTGGGAGGAAAGCAAGGGGATCGTGGTAGGATTCCGAAGCGTAGACGCAGAGATCCGTGAAGAGATGGAGAAGAAGGGAATCCTTGAAGATGCACTCTCACAGGCAAACCGGGCGAATAAGGCAAAGAGTGTATTTCTTTCTAATATGTCGCATGATATCCGGACGCCTATGAATGCAATCGTTGGGTTTACGGCTCTGGCGATTGCCCATATTGATCAGACAGAACGTGTTGAAGAATATCTGAAGAAGATCATGACGTCAGGAAACCATCTGCTCAGCCTTATTAATGATGTTCTGGATATGAGCCGTATTGAGAGCGGGCGGATGCATCTGGATGAGAAGGAATGCAGCCTTCCGGAGATCTTGCATGGGCTTCGGAGCATCCTGCAGGCAGATATTCATGCGAAACAGCTGGAATTATATATTGATACGGTAGATGTCTTCGATGAGGAGATCTTCTGTGACAAGCTGCGGCTTAACCAGGTGCTTCTGAATTTGCTGAGTAACGCAGTGAAGTATACCGGGGCAGGCGGTATCATAAGCCTGCGGATCACGGAGAAGCCAGGCGCTCCTGCGGGATGTGCGAATTATGAATTTACGATCAAAGACACCGGTATCGGTATGAGTAAAGAATTCGTAGAACATATATTTGAGCCGTTTGAAAGAGAGAGAAATTCAACGATCAGCGGTATCCAGGGAACGGGCCTTGGTATGGCGATCACCAAGAATATTATAAATATGATGAATGGTTCCATCGAGGTGGAGAGCGAACAGAACGTGGGGACAGAAGTCAGGGTGTCTTTCACATTCCGTCTGAATTCTGACACCAGAGAAACCTATGACATACCGGAGTTCAAGAACTGCAGGGCGTTGGTTGTCGACGATGACTTTAATACCTGTGACAGTGTATCGTATATGTTGGGACAGATCGGTATGCATGCGGAATGGACATTGTCGGGAAAAGAGGCTGTTCTTCGTACACGGCAGGCGGTTATGCGTAAGAATGATTACAAAGTATATGTGATCGACTGGATGCTGCCGGATATGAATGGAATTGAAGTAACCAGAAGGATCCGCAAGGAAATAGGAGACGATATCGCGGTGATCCTTCTGACAGCATATGATTGGACAGATATCGAAGAAGAGGCAAAGGAAGCAGGAGTTACGGCATTCTGCAGTAAGCCGTTATTTTTGTCGGAATTAAGAGATTGTCTGCGTTCCACGGCAAATGCGGATGAGAAGCAGAGGTCTAAAGATGCGTCGGATCAGATCGAGTTCGAGGCAGGACGCATTCTGTTGGCGGAAGATAACGAACTGAATCAGGAGATTGCGGAAGAGATATTAAAAGAAGCAGGATTTTCCGTAGAAATCGCAGGCGACGGGCAGGCAGCCGTGGATCTGCTGAAAGGATCAGAAGCGGGATATTATCAGATGATCTTGATGGATGTACAGATGCCGGTGCTGAATGGCTATGAAGCTACCAAGGTGATCCGTGAATTGGATGACAGGGAGTTGGCGTCTATACCGATCATCGCAATGACGGCGAATGCTTTTGAAGAAGACCGAAAAGAAGCATTGAAGAGCGGGATGAACGGGCATATCGCGAAACCGATCGATATAGAGGTTTTATTCGATACTATGGGGAAGATATTGAGTGCGCAGACATCCTGAAGGATGTCTGCCATTTTTATAGATCGCTTTGTCTCTGCATTCCGGAACGGAATTATGGCAGGAAGCCAATTTTTCTCATCTCGTTTTTTATAATTCTGCAAATGGTTCCTTATCAGATCCGCACAATCCTTCCCATGTAATTTCATGATACCGTTCCGGATCCGTATCTCCCTCGGAAGATACCAGAAGCACCTCGGAGTCTGCATTGAGTTTCAAAGCGTCTTTCAGTTCCTGATACTCGGGTTTCGTCATTAGGGCATGAACCAGTCCCATAGTAACAGAGCCGGATTCTCCGGATATCACCTGCCGATCGCCTCTGAGAGGAGCCGCGTAGATGCGGGAGCCGTTTGCGCTTACCCAGTCCGGGCAGGAAACGAATGCATCCGCATGATTTCTTAAGATATCCCAGGAAACGGTATTTGCTTCGCCGCAGGCGAGCCCTGCCATGATCGTAAGCATTTCGCCGGTCACATCCACGCGGCTTCCGTCGCCCTGTATGGCAGAGCGGTAGAGGCAGTCTGCCGCGTTGGCTTCTACAACAACCATCACCGGCGGATTCTCTTTAAAACGATTTGTAAAATATCCGACCACCGCACCCGCAAGAGAACCGACGCCTGCCTGGATGAAGATATGCGTCGGACGGCATCCATCTTGTGCTAATTGTTGATCCGCTTCCATGGCAAGGGTTCCATATCCCTGCATGATCCAGGTGGGAATCTCTTCATATCCTTCCCAAGCAGTGTCCTGTACCATGATACCATGCTCCGTATTCTCAGCTTCCTTTGCAGCCATACGCACACAGTCGTCATAGTTCAGATCCTCAATGGTGACTTCCGCATTCTCTTTGGCGATATTCTGAAGCCTGGTCTGGGTTGTGCCCTTTGGCATCCGGACTACACACTTCTGTCCCAGCTTGTTGGCTGCCCATGCGATCCCGCGTCCATGGTTACCGTCCGTCGCCGTAAAGAAGGTCGCCTGGCCGAATTCTTCCTTAAGCTTTGCGGAAGTAAGCACATTGTAAGGAATCTCGCTGACGTCCTTATGGAGCTGCTGTGCCATATATCTGGCGATGGCATAAGATCCGCCCAGAACCTTGAACGCATTCAGCCCGAAGCGGTAAGACTCATCTTTCACATACAGCCGCCGAAGTCCCAGATACCTGGCAAGCTCCGACAGCCGGGTCAGAGGCGTCGCCTCGTACTGCGGAAAGCTCTTATGGAAATTACTAGCCTTTTCCATCTCATCCACAGACATATTCTGAATCTGCGTGTCGTCACTTTTAGTAATGTTATTAAGTGTCCATTTCAATTTTGTACTACTCATGTTTCTAAAGCCTCCTATTTTCTCATAGCCTGTTTTTGAGCTGATAATTTTCAGCCTGTTTTACTGGTTGATATCTACATAACTGTAGAGCGTATACTTGGAAATGTCCGTGCGGTACCTCCTTTTTATAAGTGGAATTTTCCGACTGGTCTCGCCTCCATCATATTTAAGAACAAGATTGGATTTTGAAAAACTTGCGGATCTGTGTGAAATTCTGACTTAGAAACTTTTGTTAGATACGGTGGAAAGAAGTACAGAAAAAGTGGGCTGGCGCAAAAGATGGATCTGCGTCAGTCCTTTCTTATGTCACGCGTACAGAGCATCTGCCGCCGGCAGTCCCTGTCAGTCACCGATCTCGCTGAGATAGCGGTAGATGGTGGCGGTTGAACAAGAGAACTTCTTGGCGACAAAGGAGATCGCGCCTTTTAACTGGAAGAGTCCCTGTTCATTTAATTTCTCAATAATCTCTTTGCGTTCGTACTGGTTCAGCCTGTCGATGGATGTAGGAAGAGATATGGTTGCGTCGTCAAAGATCTTCTGCATCAGTGAGGAGATGTCAACCGGAAAGTTTTCGGCATAAGCTGCGGACGGAGATGCAGATGCGTCTTTGGGTATAGGCGGAGATACTTTTTCCGTCTCGGGTTCTAAGAAGTCCCCGGGATGTATGGTGGAAAGAAGCGTCCCCTGTAATTCCTGAAAGCGGCTGTCGTCAAAATTAATACAAAGAAGCCCGATGGGTTTCCCGGCAGAGTCTTTGATGAACATGGTGGAGGAACGCAGGATATGTCCGTCTCCGGTAATCCCCTTATAGTTACAGACGTAATTGTTCGATTCGTATGCTTTCGCAGAGAGCATCTGGATCGCTGCGTCGGTCACCGGACTGCCGATCGCCCTGCCGCTGATGTGGCCGTTGGTGATGGCGGCGATAGCCGGAGGATCCGAGTCAAGGTCATGAAGTACAACCTCGTAATCCTGACCGAGAGCATTTCCAAGAAATTCAACAATATTGATACATTGTTGAAGTATTTCTGTTTTCATAGTAATTCCCCATTTCAAAAATAAAAACTATAAATTAATTATCTGACTATAACCATTATGGCACGGTATCTTGCAAAATTCAATATATAATTCATGCAATTTAGGATTTTAATTTTTCAAGGGTATTATTCTTGTGATTTTTTGGGCAGAATGATTTGACAATCAAATACTACATATGTAATATATGTATAAAAGCAATGAATCAAAGCACGTTGGAGGATAAGTAAGATCATGAAAAGAATAAAAAAAATAATCCTATATATCGGGGGTATCCTTTTTGCAGCAGCCATAGTTTCCGTTATATGCGTTCCGATCCTTACGGATAAGATGAAAAGAATCATGTTGGCGGATCATAAGGATGCAGGGGACGAAGCGATAGAAGAACGGACAGATGCCGGGCAAGAGGAGACTGCTTCATCGGCTGAGATCCTGAAAGAGGAAGCTTTGATGCAGGAATTGGAGATCCGGATCATGGAGAACAGAGAAAACGAGTGGGTATTTTCATTTTCAATTGAAGATTTTATAGACAGTTACAACGGGATCTATTGGAAGGATAAGGAAGTACGGTATCTGCTTCCGTCTCAAGAGTGGGAGATGTATCTGTACGATACGTCGATCCATTCCGGACATGAGACTTGCCGTTATATTTTTTCAAAAGATAAGACGATCCTGCCGTTTCCGACCATAACGGTTTATGTCCCTTCGAATGATGATCTTGTGCAGGAAATTACGGTTGATTTCGATGATCACAGCTATATGGATTCCTTATATAAGGTTTATGAAGAGATGTGCTTTTATACATTGAAGACGGTATTCCCGGATCTGGAGGATGAGAAGATCATCAATCTGTATACAACTCTGAACCAGCTTGCTTATGAAAATGTCATGCCTGTAAAATATGCTTCCGGAGCGGTGCCTTGTGCATTGTATTACAGGGGCGATATCGGAGTGTACCCGTATTTTGCACTTGGAGATTATGTACGTCTCTGTGTGATTCCGGTTACGCCGCAGTATTTGGATCAGTTGCGGGCGCAGGGCGTCGGAGTATATGAGATCTTGTAGTATAGAGGTTGTATTAGATCGGAGAACATTGTATGATAGGTTATCATATTATTGAAAATGATGACTTTGCGGTAAGGATTCAGATATACGGATAGGATCAGAAGAATAAGGAGAGCCATGTTAATAGGAATTATAGAAGACGACAGATTATTGAACCAGGCATTGCGGCTTGTATTGCAAAAGGCGGGCTATAGAATCACATGCGCGCATACCAGGCAGGAGGCGCTGTCGCTGATGGGCAGGGAAGAGGATCTGCTGCTTGTAGATATCGGGCTTCCCGACGGAAATGGAATCAGCTTATATCAGGAACTGAAGGGAAGAAGAGAGATTCCCGCCATCTTTCTTACAGCCAGAGACGAGGAGCAAGATATGCTTGCCGCGTTTGACACAGGGGCGGACGATTATGTGGTCAAGCCGTTTTCCATGAAGGTATTGCTGAAGCGGATCGAGGCGGTATTGAAGAGAAACAATGAAAAGGAGCGGCTTTCTTACAGGGAGCTGCTCTTATTTCCTGCCGGGAAACAGGTCTTCGTGGAAGGGCGGGAGATCAGGCTTACAGCAAAGGAATACCAGTTGTTGGAATATCTGATGGAAAACCAGGGACAGGTGCTCACGAAGGAAATGATCCTGGAGAAGATCTGGGGGCTGGAGGGGCAGTTTGTGGTGGATAACACGGTCAGCGTTGCGATCAACCGGCTGAGAAAGAAACTGGAACCGGATGCAGGACAGTCGTCTTATATTAAGAATGTATTCGGACTGGGATACAGGATTGGAGATAAATAATATGTATTTGGAGATTGCAGCGGCGCTTACGGGATGTTTCTTCGGCGCGGGTGTTATGTATGTCAGGCAGAGAAAGAAGCGGGAACAGGAACTGCAAAAGCTTGCCGGGCTGACGGAAGCTGTCTTAAAGGAACAGAGAATAGAGGCGGCGGCATCCGGAGAAGAGACTCTGTATGCGAAGATGGAGAATCAATTGGTGCGGGTGCAGGAGATACTGCAGGGAAGAAGCGAGGCGGCGGTAAGAAGCCGTGATGAGATCCAGAAGCTGATCTCCAAGATCGCTCATCAGATGCGGACGCCCCTGACGAATGTGGAGACGTATCTAGGACTTCTGCATGATGAGATCGAAGAGGAGACGGGATCGGCAGAGATGCTGTTAAAGTATGTGGATGCAGCGGAGGAAAGCGGCAAGAAACTGTATTTTCTTGTGGAGAATTTCATTAAGATGTCGCGGCTTGAGCAGCATATCATACAGATCAGGAAGGAAGAAGGGGATATATTAAGAACGGTCAGGAACGCTCTCGGGCAGATACAGGACCAGGCAGAGAGGAAGGGGATCGCGTTTGATGTTACGCTGCCGGAACGGGCGGTCTGCATGCATGATGCGAACTGGATCGCAGAAGCGCTCTATAATATTCTTGACAATGCGGTAAAATATACTATGCCGGCAGGCATGCCGTCTGCCCCGGATGAAATTTGCGCCGGTGGATATCAGAAAAGAAGTCCTTACATCCCGTCAGCTTCCGGGATCAAGGTGGATGTGACAGCAGATGAGATGTTCCTGAAGATCCGGATCAGAGATTATGGGATAGGCATCGAGGCTGGTGAAGAGAATCAGATCTTTCGGCGGTTTTACAGGGGGAGACGAGTCACTTCCCAGGAAGGATTCGGAATCGGGCTCTATCTGGCAAGAGAGATCGTGAGCCTGCACGGCGGCTTCCTGGCGGTGAAGAGAATGGAGAAAGGAATCCTGATGGAGATGAATCTTCCTTCCGGCTTGTTAGAAGTTTGTTAGATTTATAAGGTATGCTATGTAGTACAGATACATTATGCAGACAGGAGGCAGGATTTATGGAGATGGTGAAGGCTGTCGGATTAAAGAAATACTATGTCACGGATACCTATGAGGTCCATGCGTTGGACGGAGTGACATTTTCAGCGGAGGACGGGGAATTTCTTGCGATCGTAGGTACTTCGGGAAGCGGGAAGACAACCCTTCTGAATATGCTTGGCGGACTGGATGTCCCGACGGAGGGAGGCGTCTGGATACGGGGGAACAGCCTGAAGGATATGGAGGCGGAAGAACGTACGGTGTTCCGCAGGAGAAACATCGGTTTCGTGTTCCAACAATATAATCTGGTGCCGGTGCTCCGTGTGTACGAGAATATCGTTCTTCCGCTGCGTCTGGACGGCGCCGGGATAGACGGCGGGCTGCTTGACGAGGTGACGTCGCTTCTGGGGATCCGGGAACAGCTCGACCGTCTGCCGAATACTCTGTCCGGCGGTCAGCAGCAGAGAGTCGCGATCGCCCGGTCGCTTTTGACCAAGCCGGCAATCCTGTTGGCTGACGAGCCCACCGGAAGCCTGGATTCTGTCACCAGTATGGAGGTGGCGGGACTCTTACGTTCCTGCGCGGAGAGATTTCACCAGACTGTGATCGTGGTGACGCATCAGGAGGAAGTGGCGCAGATGGCAGACCGTGTGATCCGGATAGAGGACGGGAGAATCTGCGGACATAGAGAAGATCCGGATATAGATTCTGGCAGGGAGGGATAGAGAATGGACGGAAGCGGATTTATCCCGAATGACAATCAATCTGTGATCCGGATGCTGTCCGGAGAGTACGGACGGCATAACAGGGGCAGAAACCGGATTCTCCTGTGTGCGGTTGCGCTATGTATTGTTACGCTTACAATGGTATTCGGGATCACTACGGGAAAGGTGCGGGCAGAATATACGAAGGCGGCAAGGGCGGCGGGAACCACGGCGTCCGCCGTGATCGAAGGAGCGGAAGATCCGCAGTATCAGAAGGTGCTGTCGCTTGGGTATGTGAAGCAGGCGGGAAGAAGAGTCTCTGTGGGATGGGCGTCTGCGGGAGAATCTGCCGCAGAAGATGAAAAGCCGTCTTTCCGGATACAGATGTTAGATACATTAGCATGGGAGAAGATGATCCGCCCTGCATATACAGACGTTCATGGCTGTTATCCGGCAAAAAAGCAGGAGATCATGCTTCCTGTCCGTGTGATGGAAGCCATGGGGATCGAAGAACCCAGGGAAGGAATGAAGCTCCGTCTCTTGGTTAGCATAGGATTCTTCCGGAAGGTGCAGGAGGAATTCTATTTGAGCGGATGGTACACGGATCATATAGACGCCCCGTCCGATCCGGGGACTGGATACGTCTCGGAGGCAAAATGCAGGGAATGGGGATATGAGATAGAAGAGGAATCGGACATCCTGATCTGCCAGTCGGACAGCATGGACTGGCGGGAGACCGAAGAGAGGCTGTATCAGGATGTGGCAGAGAAAGGAGAAGATCTTAAAGTCCGGGCATGTAACACATTGGAAGGCGATGCGGTGAGCCGGATGGCGGGCGGTTATGGCATGGCGCTGCTTGGCGCGATTGTGATCCTTGGCGGCATGTTCTTTCTGGTCCATAACGTGATGCAGATCTCTATGGCAGGAGACATCCGCCAGATGGGGCTTTTGAATACCATAGGCGCTACGAAAAAGCAGATCCGCGGGATATATTTCGGGCAGATCCGAAGTATCCTGATCCCGGGAGTCATGTTGGGAACACTCGTCTCGGTGTTTGTCCTTAAGATATGGATTCCCGGGATACTGGGGAACCAGTATTTGAGTAGTTTCGGGGGAGCAGGAGAGCTTTCGGTCTTCCGGCCGGGGATTCTGGCGGCAGCCGTTGGATTTGCAGCGCTGCTCACGGCAGGGGCGGCGGCAGGTGTGGTCAGACATGTGGTGAATGCTTCCTGTGTGGAGAGTATGAACTATATGCCGTCCGGTAAGATGTTTCTGTCAGGTAAGAAACATGTTCCAGGTCAAATGCGTCTGTCAGGCAAAATGCATGTTCCAGGTCAAATGCGTCTGTCAGGCAAAATGCATCTGTCAGCCGGAAAATGTATAACATGTCATGAAAATGAGAATGAGCCGAAGCGATCAGATATAAAGCAAAGAGGCGGCAGAAGAAGTGCGCGAAGTGAGCTGTGGTATATGGCATGGCAGAACCTGAGCAGAAATCGCGGACAGTTTTTGCGGACGATATTATCCTTGTTTCTTGGTATGGAAGTCTTTCTCGCCGCGATCGTTATTACGAAGGGCAGCGACTATAGCCATGTGATCGAGAAAAGACCGGATTTCCTGATCGCAGGGGAATTCAGCAGTTGGGGAAAGGAAGAAGGCTATGGCAGTGAATATAAGACGAGGGATGCGGGGGAGGATCCCATGGAGACGGAAGGAGAATCTTTATATTTATTAGCAGGGAATTGTTATGATGAATTCTCTCCCATTTCACAGGAAGTCAGAGACAGACTACTAAGCCTTGACGGGGTAGACGTCAAGCGGTCATATGTGATGGAAGGAGGCTATATGACTACCGTCATGTCCAGGAAAGGGATAGAACCTCTGGTAGAAAGGTCGATCCCCGGCGCGACGGATGTGCCGGAAAAAGAGAATTCTATGCTCGAGGGTTTTGGTGAGGATGTCATCCAGATCGTAAAGGATGAAGAACTTAACAGCCTGCAGCGATATGTACAGGAGAAAGATCTCCCGGTGGATATGGAAAGCCTGATCGACGGGACGGGAGTGCTGATCCTCCATGATCATAAGCTGTCGCCGATGCAGGAGAAGCAGGCGAGGAAGAGTGTGGGAGAGCCGGTGTATTTTAAGACTTTGTGGCAAAGGAAAGACAGTATTGCCTGGGATCAGGCAAGTGACGAGGAACGGAAGATCATGGAACTGGAAGATACAAGGAAGGAGTCGGAGACATTTATCATAAGCGGCTTTATGGACAACCGTGCAGAGGGCTTTCCCGGAATACGGCAGACCTGGCACGGGGCGGAAGGGGTCATCTATTATCTGATCAGCGAGAAAGGCTTTGGGAAGCTTCCGACGGAGAGAAAGACACTCTACATGGAACTGAATGTGGAAGAGAAGCTGGAGCCCCAGGTGAAAGCACAGATTCAGGACATCATAACGAAGGAGAACCGCAGGCGGGACAGGATCATAACGAGAAGTGACGAAGAGATGGGAGAAGCGGGAATCTTCTGTATCAGCAAGTCAGATCTTCGCACAGAGGCGGAGAATTATATCAGGGGCAGCCGCAGGATCCTGGGAAGCGTCAGTATCGTCCTTCTGCTTGCCGGATTGACGAACTTCTTCAATGTGACGGCAACCGGGATCCTGGCGAGAAGGAAGGAATTTGAGGTTATGGAGAGCATCGGCATGACGCAGAAGCAGGAGCTTCTGATTGCAGAGGGGATGTATTATTGCTTCATCACAGGAATCTTGATGCTGACGATCGGAAGTGGGGTGCTGGGGCCGGTATGCGCCTATATGGAGAGTAAGCTTTCGTATTTTGCGGGCGGTTATCCATGGGGGTGGACGATTGGATTGATCTGGGGATTAGCAGTGATCTGTTTTTTGACCGTTAGATTGTGTTGTAATAAGACGGGGCAGGTAAATAACGATTGAAACAATGGTAGATGCCTGACAGTATCGTGTCATTTCGGAACGATTTATTCTGAAATTCTATGACAAAAGCCTTCTATTGTGTGATTAATTGATAAATGTGCATAAAAAGGGAGAAAATGACGCAGGAGTTCCTCCAAGATGTGTATTGCTATTTTATGGGGGAGCAGGTATAGTTGGTAAAAATTACTACAGGGGGATGAAGCGTCATGGAGATTGTTATGGAATTAAGGAATTTGAGGAAGGAGTATTTCTTTGCGGATTGGCTTATCAGGGGATGTATGGTTCTGACGATGATCGGGATGCTGTGGATCGGCAGCCGGGGGCATGCAGAAGGTTATACAGAAGAATGCAAAAGGGAAATGGCAGTTCCCGCGGCAGTGATCTCTTATAGAGAGAATATGGAGGAATGCGGGAGGATTGCAAGGGAGAATATCCCGGTTATCAGTTTAGACAGAGGAAACGCAGAAGAGATCGTGGATGTCGGAAGGGAAGAAATAAGCGTGGAAGAAACCGGAGGTGCCGGAAGAGAAGAGATAAGTGTAGACGGAACAGGGGATGTTGGAAGAGAAGAGATAAGTATGGAAGAAAGCGAGGATATTGGAAGGGAAGAGATAAGTGTAGAAGAACCGGAGGATGCCGGAAGGGATGAAATATGTGCGGAAGATGATGTGAATGCCGATATAGATGAAGCAAGTACAGAGGGAAATACAGCTGGCGACAGGGAGGACACAGATGCCGGAAGCCTTGGTACAAGCGAATTATCAGGATTTCTGATTGATAAGGACGGATATATTACAGGAGTTACGGAACGTGTTGATGTGACGGATGGTCTTCTTATATTTGCACGGGATGAAGGATGCATTGGAATCAGGAAAGGAGCATTGTCGGAACTTGTCGGATGTGTGTGGGAAATCTATATTCCAGTGAATATCTGCAAGATCGAACCTGGAGCATTGGACGAATTTCTTTTCACTGCATATATAGAAGTTGCGCCGGATCACCCATGCTATTATAGTGAAAACGGGGTTTTGCAGGTGAGATGATCTAAGATGGACGAGAGCAGAAAGAGCGGTTTCAGATTGTTAAAATGGGCAGATTATGGCATAATAAATATATGTGATGAAGGAGGTAGCCGGTGTTATGCAGACAGGAGATATGATTCAAAAGATTACGATTAAAAATCTCGGTACGATTGATAACATGTCCTTTGATAAATTTCAGAATATGAATTTGATCATAGGAGAAAATGGAACCGGAAAGACGTTTTTGCTTAAGGCATTATATACAGCCATGAAAACGGTAGAAGATTACAGGAGAGGAGACGACGTTAGAAGCAGCGCAGATATCTTAGCTGAACGGTTAAGGTGGTGCTTCCAGACAGAGAAATTAGGGGATATTGTAAAAAAAGGAACCGATGAACCACTCGTCTTTATATAATATTATTTTGAAATCTCGGGAGGTAGATCGGCTGTTTGGGTTTGACGATACGTATTATGACTTGGTCAAAGCCCTGAGAATTGCGCCGCAGAGAGGAAGGAATTATGATATATTTGCGAAATCCCGTGCTTTGTTGAAGGATATTATTGGCGGCAGGGTGGACTATGATGATGTTGCGAATAAATGGTATTACAAAAAAGGGAATCAGAAATTCAGTATAGGCGTTGCCTCGGAGGGGGGTTAAGAAGATTGCGATTCTTGACCGTCTGTTGGGAAATGGATATCTGACGCGTTCGTCTGTGATTTTTATTGACGAATTGGAATCAGCGCTGCATCCAACAGCTATTTCAGATTTCCTGGATATTATTGATATGATTGCGTTTGATATGGGGATTCAGGTGTTTATTGCAAGTCACTCCTATTTTGTTATAAAGAAATTATACTTGAACGCACTAAAAAGGAGACGATCTATCCCCTGTATTTCAATGTTGAATGGATCCGTGGGTTATTTCGACTTATTAGATGGAATGCCGGAAAATGCGATTATAAATGAATCGGTCCGTTTGTACGAGGAAGAACTGGAAGAGGTACTGAGTTAATGAAAGAATATGTTTGTGAATTTGGAATGAGATTTGGTCCATTTTCGGGAATACATAAATGATATTCGAGAAAAATTCGAGAATTCATTGGATCTCTATGTAAATATGGCATTAAAAGGTGAGATTCCGGATCTGTTTAAGAATATAGATTATAGGAATCTTGAAATTATATTTATTCTGGTGATAAAAGAACAGAAAAAGAATGGTTGGGAAATGTGAAAGATGCTATGGAGATGGCAGTACGTTCGGTGATCAGGACAAACAAAATATGGAAGTGTAAAGTGATTGTTATTAATGAAGAGATTGCGAAGAAGAGGAAGTTGATCGAGGGATGAATTTACTCGCACATATAACGGATGCAGGCGATGGAAGGGTGGAACAGGGCTTGAAAGAGCATTGCCTGCATACAGGGGAGTACGCGGCTCGTGGCATAGGAAGCGTCGGGCTATACCATACAGCCTATCTGGCGGGAATTCTGCATGATGCGGGAAAAGCTAAGACAGAGTTTGTCGATTATATAGAAAAGGCATATCAGGGGGAAAAAGTAGACCGAGGTTCTGTGAACCATACCTTTGCCGGTGTGATATGGATTTTGGAAAGATATCATACAGACACGTCGTCAATATGGGAGAAATTAGCGAGCGAGATTATCGGATATGCCGTTGGCTCCCACCACGGAATGTTTGATTGTGTGGATTTGAATGGGGAAAATGGTTTTCTGCATCGTCTTAAAAAAGATAAGAAGGAGATATTCTATCAGGAAGCGATGCATAATTATTTTACACATGTATTGGAAGAAGATGTGTTGGATTGGATTTTTCAGAGGTCAGTTCAGGAGATTAAACTTTTTTTCCAGAGTGTGAAGGAGACGTATTCGAAGGATAGTAAGAGTGTCTTTTTTCAGATCAGTATGCTGGTGAGGCTTATCCTGTCTGCAGTTATTTATGGAGACCGAAGAGATACCAGTGAATTTATGGGCGGTAAAGGGAATGCGGATATCAGAGAGTCCATGGGCGGCGAGGAATATCAGTATCCCGGGGGGAGAAAAGATACGGACACATCTGTCTGGCAGTCAGCTAAAGTCGGAGATCATAGAGCAGACTGGAAAAGACGAAGAGAATACTTTGAGCAGAAGATAGAGAGGTTGAGGAAGGATTCGCCTATCAACTGCGTCAGGAATGCGATTTCTAACCAATGTATGGAAGCGGCAGGGAGGGAACCTGGCATTTATCGTCTGAACGTGCCGACAGGGGGCGGAAAGACATTGTGTACATTGCGATACGCATTGGCGCATGCGGAGAAATACAATAAGAAAAGAATCATTTTTATCATCCCTCTTTTGAGCATCCTGGATCAGAATGTGAAAGTGATCAAAGATTTTGTGCCGGATGAGAGGGAAGTATTGGAGCATCATTCTAATGTGGTCAGAGAACAGGAGATGAATGGAGAAGAACTGGATCATTACGAATATCTGACCGATAGTTGGAATTATCCGATTGTGGTGTCAACACTGGTTCAGTTGTTGAACATCCTATTTTCCCATCAGACATCGGCGGTAGGAAGGCTGCAGGCTTTATGTGACAGTGTGATAGTGATCGATGAGGTGCAGTCATTGCCGAAGAAGGTGACGGCAATGTTCAATATGGCAATGAACTTCCTGTGTCAGTTCTGTAATGCGACTATTGTGCTGTCATCAGCAACCCAGCCTTGTTTTGAAGAGTTGAAATGGTCCCTTCGTCTGGCAAAAGAGCCGGATCTGGTCAGGCTGAATCAAGAGCAGCTGCAGGTGTTCAAACGGGCGGCTGTGATAGACCATACAGATAAATATGGGATGGATTGGGAGGAGTGCGCCGCATTTTGCAATGAGATAATGGAGCAGCAGGATTCCTTGCTGATCATATGCAATACGAAGTCGGAAGCGAGAAGATTATTCGAAAAACTGAAAGAACGGTCAGAGGATCTGGATTGGGATATCTACCACCTGTCAACGGCGATGTGTCAGGAACATAGATGGAATGTGATAGAAGGGATGAAAGAGAGCCTGAGAAAAGTACAACATAGCGCAATGGATGGCGAAGAAACGCTAAAAGGGGATGGTGCATGTAAAAGAGGCGGTGATCTTAAAGGCGCTTGCTTACGAAAAGTAGTGTGTGTTTCTACACAGTTGATTGAAGCCGGGGTGGATATTTCCTTTGCAAGCGTCGTGCGTGTCATGGCAGGCCTTGACAATCTTGCCCAGGCGGCGGGAAGATGCAACCGCAGCAATGAATATGGACGGGAGGGCAAAGTATATCTGATTAAACTAAAAAATGAAAACCTGAGCATGCTTCCGGAGATCAAAAAGGCGCAGGACAGCACGAGAAAGGAGTTGGATACAAGAAAATCATTGGATACAGGGGATGGATGGGAAGGCGGATTGCTGGATGAAGCATCAATACAGAGGTTTTATCGGTATCTGTTCAAGGAAACGGAAAAAGAGATACGCTACCCTATCCAGGATTGCGGCAGGACGATATATCTTGCGGATTTATTGTCGAATAAAAACGACGATGCAGAGCAAGGTGTCAATAAAAGTAAAAATGAAGCATACGTTTTGAGGCAGCCATTTAAAACAGCCGGGAAGAATTTCAGGGTATTTGCCCAGGATACAACGGATATTCTGGTCCCTTATGGAGATGGCGCCCAAATTGCAGGGCAGTTGAAAATGATGCAGGATGAATGGTTTGATTTCGGGAAATTCAAGGAAATCATGAAGCAGGCGAAAAAATACACGATCAGTATATATGAATGGCAGAAGGAGAAGCTTTATCGGGCAGGATTGCTTTCTGCCGTTCTGGATGGAAGGGCGTTGGTATTAGACGAGAAGGCGTATGACGAGTGCTTTGGGCTGACGGTTGTAGAAGAGCAGGCGGTTGATAATTATATATTGTAGTTACAGGAAGTACATTTACATAAATTCATAGGAAGAAGAGAAAGTAGGGCGGAAGGAATGAAGCACAGGAATTCGGTGGAATTTGAAGTAAAGGGAGAGTATGGGTTGTTCGCAGACCCTGTTACGCGTGTGGGCGGAGAGAAGTTTTCCTATCAGGTGCCGACGTATGAAGCATTGAAGGGAATCCTGCAAAGTGTATACTGGAAACCGACGATTATCTGGATCATCGACGAAGTACGGATCATGAACCAGATTCAGACGGAGACGAAAGGCGTGCGTCCAATTAAGTATTATAATGATAAGAACGACCTTTCCTACTATACATATCTGAAAGACTGCCGGTATCAGGTAAGGGCACATTTTATCTGGAATGAGAACCGACCGGAGCTTGAAAATGACCGGAATGAGAACAAGCACCATAATATTGCCCGCAGAATGATCGAACGAGGCGGGAGGCGGGATATTTTTCTCGGGACCAGGGAGTGCCAGGGGTATGTAGAGCCGTGTATTTTTGGAGAAGGAGAAGGTTTCTATGATAATCTTGCGGAGTTGAGCTTTGGAATGATGTATCATGGGATTACTTATGCGGACGAGGCATATTCGGAAGAGACAAAAGGAAAGATGACGGTACGGCTGTGGCAGGCAGTGATGAAGAACGGTGTGATCGCGTTTCTGCCGCCGTGGGAATGTATCCACAGACCAGTGCGGAAGATGGATATGAAAAAGTTTGACGAGGCGTCTGGCAACTTTTCGGTAATCAGTGAGGAAGGAGGGGGAATGGATGTCATGGATGAGCCAGCTTTATAAAACATATGAAAGGAATATTGGCAAAGGGCAGCAAGACGATGTCCCGCTTACGCCGGTGGCTCATATGAATGCCAATGCGCAGATTGAAATTACGTTAAATAGGGAAGGGGAATTTCTAGCGGCAGAGATTGTGGACAAAAAGGATTCTGCAACGCTGATACCCGTCACGGAGTCGTCGGCAGGGAGAAGCTCGGGTGTCGCGCCCCATGCGTTATGCGATATGCTTCCGTATATTGCAGGAGATTTTCATGTATATTGCGATAATGAGAAGCAGCAGAAGAGCGCAAAAGAGAAGTTCAGGGCTTTTTGTGAAAATTTAGGGAAATGGGCAGAATCCGAAGAATCCCATCCGAAAGTGAGGGCAATTTATCATTACATTTCCAGAGAAACAATGGCAGAAGACTTGGTAAAAGCCGGCCTGGTTGAATTGACGGCAGAGGGGACGTTTGATAAGAAGAAAATCAGCGGGCAGCCCTATGAAAAAGTATTGGCGAGGTTTAGGGTATTTGACGGCATACAGGAAGAAGACTGCACTTGGAAAGACGTTTCTCTGATAGAAGCATATACGAAATTTTATCTAAAAGGGCAGCAAGGAGAGAAAGATATCTGTTATTATACGGGCGAAGAGAGAACCATTTCTACAAATCATCCCAAAGGCGTTGTGGCGTCTGATTATGGGGCGAAGTTAGTGTCGGCAAATGACGGGCAAGGATATACTTATCGAGGGAGGTTTCAGGATGCCGGGCAGTCATATGCATTGAGCTATGAGGCTTCCCAGAAAATACACAGCGCTTTGACCTGGCTCGTCAAAAAGCAAGGAGCATATGTCGGGAGCCAGGACAAGAGAACCTTTATCTGTTGGAATCCGGATGGAAAGAAGACTCCGGGGCTGTTTGATGAATTAGGGCTTTTTGAGGACGAAGAGGAAGAAAATACAGAGATTTCTTACCAAAAGCAGTTAAAGAAAACATTGATGGGATATCAGGAGCAGTTCGATGAAACGGATTCTATTATAGTCATGGGCCTGGATGCGGCAACGACAGGGCGTTTATCCGTGACATACTATCACGAACAGGCTGCGTTGGATTTTTTGGAACGTATTTTTTACTGGGGAAACACCTGCAACTGGCAGTATTTGAAGTTTAACGAGAAGAAACAGCCCTATTATGTGGTCGAGACGCCAATTTTTCGCAGGATTGTGGAGTGTGCGTTCGGGAGGGAGCGCGGTAATTTTATTGAAGCGGACGATAAAGTTTTGAAGGAGCATACGCAGCGCCTGGTGAAATGTATGCTCGAGAGGCAGCCGGTTCCATATGATATCGTACATGCCCTGGCAATCCGTGCCTCTACGCCAATGGCTTA